>Ga0182015_10001706_pt1 | contig 28353 bp, 24 predicted proteins | sample 712P3MmetaG_FD_120478 | JGI IMG/M metagenome (GOLD analysis project Ga0182015, IMG submission 120478) | Permafrost microbial communities from Stordalen Mire, Sweden - 712P3M metaG | ecosystem: Environmental > Terrestrial > Soil > Wetlands > Permafrost | place: Sweden: Stordalen | collected... | reverse complement strand
TGGATGAGAGCCTGCGAGCGCAGGTCGAAACGTACCTGACACACCTGGGTGGCCTGAAGCGCCGCGGGCGTCAACTAGGCGACACATTGGCGGCTGATCCCTCCGACGCGTCTGCGATCGCAGCCACTCGCCACTGGCAGGAAGATTGTGGCGTAACGATCAATCAACTTTCCGGGGGCAGCAAGGCGCATTGGCTCGCCCGCTCGTTTAGCGGGGCCTTCCTGATGCGCTCAGCAGATGGCCAGGCGGTTGAAGGGGCAGCGCCGGTGCAGATCGTCGAGCGGTTGGTTGGCGTTCTCGATCAGGCAGTGGCCACGCTCTCCCAAATGGACGATGGCTCGATTATTTCTGCGTCATCGGAGGCGCCAGCCCCACGGCGGTTCGAGTTCGTTCACAATCCGGAGCTCCGGCCCGTTCTCGAACGAGCCTACACCGATAGCCGGCGCGCCCTTGAGGAAGCGGACTATAACTCGGCGCTGCTCACTTCTTCTGGAATCCTGGAGGCCATCGTTACCGACGCGCTGGAACACAAAGGGCTGAGTGCGCTGATTGCCTCGGGTGCGCCCGCCGAGAAGATTTCCGATTGGTCGTTCGAGACGCGGCTCACTGTTGCAGAGAGGGTGGGGTTGATTCGCAGCGGCTGCGCCCGGCTGCCGGCGGTCGCGCGGACGTATCGAGATCACAACGATGCCGACGGCGACGACGGCCTGAAGACCACGGTTTCCGAGCGCGATGCGCGACAGGCCGGGCAGGTGCTTCACGTCATCATGAGAGATCTGGATCCCGGCCGGTAGGGACGCGGAAAACCGCAGCCGACAACGGCTCTAGAGCTAATCTTCCAGGTCCTGCCGGAACACCGGTTGTGATGGATCGAGGCTCCCGTCGATGACGGCCACGAGCAAATCTCCGTAGGCGCTCGTCGCCTCTGGCAGTGAGGCATAACCGCGTTCCCGCTGGAGCGCTCCGCCGTCCGCATAGATCAGCGTGAAATAGCGGCCCGACGAGTATTGAACTTCGAGCAGCTTGTTCGGCATGTCAGGGTCGCCTTGCTGGCCCAGCACATCCATCAGCGCGACAGTCCACTGCCTGCCCTTCGGGTCGGTGATGACCTCGCGCTCAACGTATTGCCACTCGTCCATGCTCCACAAGGGCATATTGATTCAAGCAGCTTATCCAAGTAGCTGGGCCAGCGCTCTTCCCACCTGCGCTCCCGTAAACGGCTTCAGGACGATCAGGACTCTGCGGGCCTTCCGCGAACGGAGGCTCGGCTCAGCCAGCTCGGGTGTATCGGTGATGATGACCACGGGGATCTCTGCGTGATCAGGGTGATGCCGCACGGAATCGAAGAGCGACTCGCTCATATCGTAAGCGGTACAGTCGAGGACGAGCGCATCGGTGTGGTGCTCCGCAATCAGTTCATTGACGGCATTGGTATATCCTTCGGCGAAGACCTCATAACCGAGGTCGCGCAGTGAGAACGTGAGAAGCTCGGCAATCTCCGGCGTGTCGTCAATGAGCAGGATACGGCGCAAGCGTTCGCTACTTCTTAACCGGGCCGGTGCCCGGCAGCCGCTTCTTCTTGCCTTCGCAAGGCTCCAAATCCATCATCCAAATTCGGCCACCGGCGGTGTAGTAGGCACGATGGTCGTTCTCGATCATCGCGCCCCACGCCTCCAGCGTGCGCATGGCGAAGGTGACTCCCTCGAAGTTGTTGCGGGCATGATCCAGCACCTGATTGGTGTGCCAGTTGTCCGTGAGGATGGCATCGCCCGGGTGCACGCGGAGCACGGTGTAGTAGCGGTCGAACGCCGCTTCCGGCCGCACGTCTCGCGTCGACCCGCGTTTCTTGCCTTCCGTGACAATATAGCTTTCCTGTCCTTCGGGTTCGACTTCAGGCTCGACAGGACGAGCGGGAGTACTCGCTTTCGTATTCATAAAGTTTGCGCCACCGCTTCGGCTTCTGCCGCAGCCGCCATGTTGACCAGATTTTTCGCATCGGTCGCATGAATCAGGGCCTCGGGCAGCGCGACACCCATCATTCGCCATTGCTCGTTGGCAAACTTCTGCAACGTTGCAATGTGCTCGGCGTGGAGGTGGCCGAAGCGTCCTTGCAATTTCAAGTACTCGGATACCGGCCGCATGCTTGCCGGACGGAAGCTGTAATCAAAAGCGCGCTTCTCCGGATTCCACTCCCACATCGGATAGAGCCCGCATTCGACGACCAGCCGCCCCAGATCGATCGAGCGCGGAGTTTCGTACACGAATCCCTTCTGGCAGGGAGTGTAGACCATCAGGTAAGCAGCGCCCTTGTGGTTGAGTCCCTTGCGCACCTTATTCATCAAGTCGATGGGATAGCCCACGCTTGCAGTCGCTACGTAGCAGTGAGGATGGCCGGCCGCCATCATGCGCGCGAGGTCCTTGGGAAACAGCTTCTTACCTTCCGGAACTTCCGGACCGGGAGGGGAGAATGTCGTCATGCCGCCATAGGGCGTGCGCGACGATGCCTGGATGCCGGTGTTGGCGTACTGCTCGTTGTCGTAGCAGATAATCAGGCAGTCGTGATTCCGGTAGAGTGCGCCCGAAATGGAGGCGAGGCCGATGTCGGACGCGCTTCCGTCGCCCGCTTCGCAGATGATATTCGGAAATGCGCCCTTCCACTTGCCCTTGCGGATCATGGCTTCATAAGCAGCGGCGACGCCCGCAGTGAAGCTGCCCGCGCTGCCAATCTGCGTGTGCGCCCAAGGTACGTTGTAAGGTGTGCACAAATAAGAACTGTTCGCGACATACATGCAGCCTGTCGGCCCGACCAGGATGGTATTGTCGCCCGCCGCCTTGCTCGTCATTCGATATTGAATCGATGGCCCACAGCCCGCACACGTGCGATGGCCGGGGACGAACGGCTCAGACGACGGTAACTCAGGATTATAGAAACGCGCTCCCTGATTCGGGCTATCGAGAATCGGTAGTAATTGTCGTTGGACTTCTATTGTCGCCATATTAGTTCCTCCCACTCATTCTGCTACTCTTCGAATCCAACCCAGTGCGTGCGCTTTTCGATTTTGCCGCGTTTCTGCGCATCCAGCATTTTCTCCGTCATCCAGTAGAACTCTTTCAGAACGATCGCCTCGCCACCCATGCCAGCCATGAACGAGAGCACAAGAGGACGCTTCTGACTTTCGTAGAGCGCCGCGACAACTTCGGCGTAAAGCACCCCGCCGCTGCTCACGCCACCGATCCCCATGTTGGTCTCGATCACGCCAACCGCTTTGAACTTGCTCAGGACATCTTTCACGCGATCGGTCGGGTAGGGACGAATGGTGCGCAGCCGCACCAGGCCGACCTTCAAACCCCGGTCGCGCATGTGCTGAATTGCGAAACGCGCCGTCACCGCGTGCGCGCCCTGCATGAAAAAGACCACGTCGGCGTCATCAGTCATGAACTCTTCGACCCACGGGTCGTATCTCCGGCCGAAGATCTTCGCGAACTCGTCGTGTACTTCCTCAATGACCGCCATCGATTCTTCCATGGCGCGCGCCCGCTCCAACTGCAGCGGCGGACCTTGCTCAGGCATAATCTGCGGCCCATGCGATACCGGATGCCGTGGATCGAGTGGATAAGGATGCTTGTAAGGCGGCAAAAACTCTTTCACCTGGCCGGTGTCAGGCAACTCGACGTCGCCCGTGATGTGCGAGACGAAGAAACCATCCTGGCAGACCATCTGCGGCAATAGTACGCGCGGGTCCTCACCGATTCGATAGGCGATCAGATGATTATCGAACGCTTCCTGGGCATCGCACGACCAGCCCATGATCCAGCCCATGTCGCGCGTCGAGAGCGCGTCGGTGTGCTCAGAACCGAAATCTCCAGGAGGATCGAGCGTGCGGTCGGCGATCATCATCTGCACCGGCATGCGACTGCCTGAAATCGGGGAATAAAGCTCATACGCGAATTGCACGCCCACGCCCGAGCTGCCGGTAAAAACGCGCGCGCCGCTCGATGCAGCGCCGTGCGCGATGCTCAATTGCGAGTGCTCGCTATCGGCCACTATGTACTCGGCATCGAGTTCGCCATTGGCCACCATTTGCGCCAGCGCCATCATGGTCGCCGTGTAGGGACGAATCGGGTAAGCCGCAATCACATCGACATCCGCGTACTTTGCGGCCTGCGCAGACGCAACACAGCCATTGATGCGCACTGTTCTCTTTTTTACATCTGCCAGCATTGCCATGATTCACTCCGATTCTAAATGTTCTTTGCCGCCCGGTCGCCCAGGTTTCTCAACTCTTCCGCCTGCCGTCCGTGCAATCCGGGAGAGATGGCAAACGCAGTATCCATGCGTACCACGCCGGTATCAAAATCGAGCTCCGGCACGCCTTCGAGGCAGCCCGTCGGACATTCCTCAATGCACACGCGGCAACCTTTGCAATAGTCGACCAGAATCTTGTACATGCCGTTCGAACGTTCCGAACGCGCAATGCACGGCTCGGGACAGACCAGGTAACAGTTGTCGCAGGCGTTGCAGGTGCCGCAACTGAAACAGCGGTTGGCTTCCTCGACCGCCGCTTCTTCCGTGAACGCCTGAATCACTTCGTCCTGCGTCTTTTTCCGGCTCGCCGGCGGCAGTAGCTCCTGCTGGACACGCGGGAAGTGCGGGAAGTACGTCATGTTCATGCGATTCAGATCGAAAATGACATCGACGGCAATGGTCCGCGGCTGCAACGCTTCCCCGCGCATAACCTTGTCCAGATTGAAGGCGACGCGCTTGCCGTCGCCAACCGCGTTCACCACCATCAGCGGTTGACCTGAACCCAACTGCACGATGTCGCCTGCGGCAAAAATGTTCGTGTCGCCGAGACGCCCGAAGCGGTCGATCTTGATGGTGCCGCGCTCAGTCTTGAACTCGTCCGGCAGCCACTTGAGCGACGCCCGCTGTCCCACAGCGATGATCACGTTGTCGACGGCGAAACGCTGGGCTGCGGCGTCTCGATCGACCGTGATCGGCGAGGCGTTGATGGCGCCCGAGAAGCGCGCCGGATGCAGTTGCAGGGCCTCGACCTTGCCGTTGCCGAGCACAGCGGTCACCGCTCGCCCGTGCATTAGGTCCACCCCTTCTTCGCGCATGTCGTGCAGATCTTCGGGGACGGCCGGCATCTCCTGCGGGTTTGCTTCCACGGTGATCATGGTTACTTCCACGGCGCCCTGCCGTAGCGCTTCGCGAGCGCAATCGATGGCGGTGTTTCCGCCGCCGATCACGGCGACTCGAGCACCCAGCTTCACTTTCGACGTGCCCATGCCGATGTCCCGCAGGAAGGGAAGTCCGTAGAGCACGCCATCCTTGTTTTCGCCCTCGGCTCGCACGCTGTTAGGTTCAGTGAGACCCACGGCCAGCACGCAAGCGTCATAATTCTTTTTCAAATCGTCCCAGGTGACATCCTTGCCGACTTCGACGTTGGTCTTGATCGTCACCCCGAGTTGTTCGAGGCGCTCGATCTCACGGTCCAGAACGTTCTGAGGAAGCACCCAGTCCGGAATTCCGCCGCGGTTGAGTCCGCCGGCCTTCGGCGATTTCTCGAGAATCGTTACCGTGTAGCCCAGGCGCGCAAGCTGATACGCGGCGCTGTGTCCGGCGGGCCCCGATCCAACCACGGCGACCTTCTTGCCGTTGGACTTGCCAGCCTTGACCACGTCGTGCGTCAGCGCCTGCCCCAAGTCGCCGAGAAACCGCTCAACCGCGCGGATAGAGATAGCCTCATCGTACTTTCCGCGGTTGCAGGCCTGCTCGCACGGGTGGTAGCACACCCGGCCGGTGACCGACGGAAACGGCATGTCTTCCTTGATGAGCGCGTAGGCGTCCAGATACTTGCCGCGCTTCACTAGATCGAGATAGCCCTGGATTTTTTCGTTGGTACCGCAAGCATTGTTGCAAGGCGGCAATTTGTCCCGGTATACCGGTCGGATCGAACGCCAGTTGCCGGTGGGGAACAGGTCCTGCCCCTTTTCCTGGGACGGCGCAGGTGTGATGCCGGCGAACGGGATCTGGAGCCGCTCTGGAATGCGTGTGCCTTTGGTCGACATGTGTTTCCTTCCCTACACAGCTACTGGATTCAGCGACATGATGTGCAACTCGTTGAGCGCCATTTCGAATGCTTTCTTGTTCGCGATCATAGGTTCAATCGTCGCCATCTTGACGATGCCGGTGGTCTTGACCACTGCGGCAATGAGCGGAGCGGCGATATCCGGTGCGATCGATTTGTTTCGCTCAGCAGCGCCCTCGGTCGAAAGGCGGTCAAGGCCTAACTCACCCAGCCGGTAGTAGAGCCATTTGTGGTCGGCCAGTTTAGCGGCATCGACGCACACGAGTTGGGCCAGTCGCTCGGGTCCCGGCACGAAACGAATCATGTACTCCGGCGTGTAATGCGTGTTGATCACCAGCGTTCCGCCGGGAGGCATGCCGCGCATGTAATCCCAACCTTTGACCATCGTGCCCTCGACCAGGACGATGATGTTGGGTTGCTCGTTTTCATACGTGAGTTCGTTCTCGATAATCTCGTCGCTCACGCGGCAGTACTTGCGCGTAGGGCAGTTGGTGCGATCGGGATTGTCGACGTAGTTCTCCATCGCCTGCGCGTACTTGCCCTCGATCCGGGCGGAAGCGGAGATGGAATTGACGATATCGCGTCCCTCTTTGTCCATGATGATGCCGCGCGTCCAAACCGTAAGTTCCGTATAACTCATGATCAAACCTCGTCCTTACATAGTTACCTAGTCAGATCCGTCAGGGCACAACCACTCAATGCCGTTGCTCGACGCATTCGTTAGCTTCAATTGTTTGGGACCAACGCGCTCGGGCTCAAGAACGGCCAGGAAGTCGCTCCGCAACACGATGAAAGGTGCAAGGCGAGAACCGTCCTGAAATTCCACAATCGCCAGCAGCGTCGCCTTCTTGCACAGGCTTTCGATATCGGCGCCGGTGAACCCTTCCATTCGAGCGGCGAACTCCTCGAAATCGACATCGGATGCCAGCGGCACACGCCGGCAGCAAAGCCGCATGATGGCTGCACGCTCGGCGGCGTCGGGTTTGGCGAACGGCAGTATATAGTCGAAGCGTCCACTGCGCAAAAGCGCCGGATCGATCCGCTCCGGACGATTGGTGGCTGCCAGCAGAATCACGCCTTTGACGTCACGCAAGTTGTCAATCTCGCGCAGAAGCTGGCTGAGAATCCTTTGATAGACGTCGCTGCCGAATTGATCGGCGCCGAACTTTGGCGCGACCGCGTCAATCGTGTCGAAGAACAGGATGCAAGGCGCCGCCCGTCTCGCCTTCTTGAAAACTTCCCGCAGCGCTCTCTCCGATTCTCCCAACCACTTCGAGTACAGTTGCGGGCCATCAATAGCGATCAGCGGGATCTGCTTTTCACCCGAGAGTGCCCGCGCCATGGCAGTCTTCCCGGTACCCGATGGCCCAACCAGCAGGATGCCTCGCGGCGGCGCCAGTCCAACCTGCTCATAGATCTCGTCGTGCATGTGAGAATGTTCGACTACACCGTCGAGCAACCGCTTCACCTCATTGAGACCTCCGAGCGATGCAAACGTCGAGTTGCTCTTCTCAATGAAAAATTCTCGAGTCGCGCTGGGCTCGACTTCCTTCAAACCTGCGAGAAAGTCGTCGCGCGTCACTTGCAGCGTCCCCAGTTCAGCGGATGCGACACCGTCGGTCTGCAGTGGAAAGGCTGAGAGGAAGCCGCGCAAGGCAATCATGCCGACTTCCTGCCCTAGCGCTTCGAGATCAGCGCCAACAAATCCGTGGGAATGGTCGGCGATTTCCTGCAGATCAACGTCGGGCGCGAGCGGCATAGCGCGCGTGTGGATCCTGAGAATTTGCAGGCGCGCTTGAGTATTCGGAACGCCGATTTCGATTTCGCGATCGAAGCGGCCCGGACGCCGCAGCGCCGGATCAAGCACCTCGGGAATGTTGGTCGCACCGATGACGATGACCTGGCCGCGCGCGACAAAGCCATCCATCAAGCTGAGGAGCTGCGCCACCACGCGCTTTTCCACCTCGCCAGCCACTTCCGTGCGTTTGGGAGCCACGGCATCGATCTCGTCGATGAACAGGATCGCCGGCGCGTGCCGCGCCGCTTCCTCGAACACCTCGCGGAGCTTGGCCTCGCTCTCGCCGTAGAACTTCCGCATGATCTCAGGGCCGTTCAGGTGGATGAAGTGCACGCGGCTTTCCGCCGCTACGGCGCGCGCCAGCAAAGTCTTGCCCGTGCCTGGCGGACCGTACAACAACACTCCCTTCGGCGCGAGAATCCCCAGGCGCTCGAAGATGCGCGAGTATTTCAGAGGCAGTTCGACCATCTCGCGTACCCGGGCCACTTCACGCTCCAGGCCGCCGATATCTTCATAGGAGACCGCCGGAGCGCGCGCGACCGTCTGGTCTCCCTCCACCACCCGGATGTCGGTGCGCTTTCCGATCACGACAGGTCCCGAGGGAATCGTGCGCACCACCTGGAAGTTCACCGCCTTGGCGAATGTGGGCACGCGCACTACGCAGCCTGCGATGACTGGAACCCCCACCAGATCTTCGAGCATGCGGTCGGGAGCGATGGTCGCAGGCGCGGCCCCAATCCATAACGGCGAGAGGCGAACGGCTACCGCCTGTTCGCTCTCGATGCGCTCCACACTGACCTGCTCTTGCAACCCCGCGCTGCAGTTACTGCGGCACGTGCCATCGATCTGGATCATGCCTTCGTGTCCATCGTCCGAAAGTTCGGCACGTGCAACTCCGCCCGTGCCGCCCGTGATCTTCAGCACATCGCCGGCTTGAGCACCCATGCGCAACAGGTCGCAAGGCGACAGTCGTGCAATGGCGTGACCGATGTCCTCCACGCGCGCCTCCGCAACACGCAGTTTCAGCGTTGCCGCGGGAGACGATGGGGTGATTTGTTTCTCCACGTAATCAGGATCGCGAGACGCGATGGCTACACCCGCCATATCGTTTGCCAGGTCAGTCAATTCCGATAGTCCCCAGATTCGTAGCCTTGATGGCCTATCTTTCACTTTATGACGGCAGAAAAATTCCGTTGGTCAAAACTCGTCGAGCACGATTTCTTCGACATCTTCAATGTGCCGCCGCATCGCAGCCTTCGCCGATTCAACGTCCTGACGCTTGATCGCCGCCAGAATCCGCTGGTGGCCGGCCAGAGATTTTCGTGGGCGTCCCTCCACCTGCAAAGAGCGTTCCCGCGTTTCGCGCAGCAGATCCATGAGAATGTCGAGGACCTTCAGCACCACACTATTACCGGAAGCCAGAGCGACGCTGTAGTGGAATTCCGTATCTTCGGCGACGGTCGTTTCCCCGCGAGACAGCTTTGCTTCTTGCCGTTGCAGAATCTCTTCCATCTCCGAAATTTCGTCGGCAGAAGCGTGGGTAGCGGCGCGCGCGGCCAGCGGCGGTTCCAGCATCTTGCGAAAATCCAGGAGTTCACTCACCAGTTCCCGCCGGCGTTTTAGCGCGTTGGCAAAAGGATTGACCGTCGACTCGGCGGCGGCTTCGCGGACGATCGTGCCCGCCCCTTGGCGTGGTTCAACCAGGCCCATCAGTTCCAGGCCCCGGATCGCGTCTCGAATGGAACTGCGGCTTACTTGAAGCATCTCCGCAAGCTCACGCTCCGAAGGAAGTTTGTCCCCGGGTTTCAACTTCTTCAGGATCAAGCGTTCAATCTGCCTGGCGACTTCTTCGTAGACTTTGTTCTTTCGAACCGCCTCGAAGTCCGATTTGACCGGCATTGCCAATTGCGCGCTCCAAGTGGTCCGATAAGTGGACCAGCAGACGAGAGGAGTATACCCCCATTGTCAAGCCTCTAGCAAATATTCTTGTAGGGCAAAGAAAAAAAACTTCTGGCCTTCACTTCTTGTCATAGTCTGCTCATTGTGCTGGCTGCCGTGCACATTCTGCCAGTAACTTTGTGCAGTTGTAAACCGTCCGGGTGCAGGTCATGGGCAACCCCACGCGCTCCCCCAGTTCCACCACCGCGCCTACCAGCGCTTCCAATTCCATTGGCCGTCCCGCTTCAAGATCCTGCAACATCGAGGTCTTGTGCTCGCCAACTTTTTCCGCGCCTGCGATTCTCTGCTCGATGGAAATAGGCAGCTCCATGCCTAATTTGCTGGAAACTTCCTCAACTTCCCGCATGATGCTCCGGATCACGGACGAAGTTCCCGGATCGCGCGCGATCTGCGCCAGAGTGGCGCGCGTCAGTGCGCTGACGGGATTGAAAGATGCGTTCCCCAGAACCTTTACCCAAATTTCGTGCCGGATGCGAGTAGTCACCGGACAACGCAAGCCGGAGCTAATGAGCGCTTCTGCAATCGCACGGATGCGGTCGGAACGTGTGCCGTCGGGTTCGCCCAGAGTGATTCGATTGCCCTCCGTATGTTGAATCACTCCCGGTTCGGAAATCTCAGTGGCGAAATAAATGATGGAACCCACGACTCGCCGCGCTTCGATGGCCGAGGAAATCACACCGCCGGGATCGACCCGCTCCAGACGTAGTCCTTCCCATTCACCGCCGAAACCCTCAAAGTACCACCACGGAATTCCATTTTGCGTGCTGACGACCGTGGTATCTGGCCCTAGGACCGGCCTCAAGTGGGGCGCAAGCTGCGGCAATCCGTGCGCCTTCACTCCAAGAAAGACAACGTCCACCCGGCCCGCTTCTTCGAGAGAAGCAGCGATTGTAGGCCGCGCCGTGAAATCTCCCTCGCTGCTCTTTACCTGTACGCCGCGCTCCTGCATGGCGCGAAGATGCGGCCCGCGCGCGAACAGCGTGACATCGAATCCGGCATGTGCCATGCGCGCACCGATGTAGGCCCCGATTGCCCCCGCCCCGGCGATCAGAAATCTCATTCGTGCTCACCTGCGAGCACGGCGGCGACTGCCCGCCGTCGAATTTTTCCAGTCGCGGTCGTCGGAATACTCTCGACCAGATAAATCTTCGTTGGACATTTGTATTCCGCCAGAAACTCACGGGAGTGTTTGATGAGTTCCGCTTCGGTGGCGCCGTGCGGTTCATGCAGGACCACGGCTGCTGACACTTCTTCGCCCAGCGTGGGATGCGCGCAGCCAAACGTCACCGCGGCCGCCACCGCGGGATGCCTGAGCAAAACCTCATCGACTTCATGCGGCGCGATGTTCTCCCCTCCTCGGATGATGATGTCTTTGATGCGGCCGGTTAAATGCAAATAACAGTCTGAATCCAGAAATCCCTGGTCGCCGGTACGAAACCACCCGTTCACAAAAGCGCGGGCATTCGCCTCGGGATTATTTTCGTATCCCCGAAATACATTCGCCCCCTGGATTGCGATCTCGCCGCGCTGTTCGGTGCCCAGATGATTGCCTTCCTTGTCCATGATGCTGATGCGCAAGCCGACGCCGACTCCGACAGAACCAGGTTTGCTATGCCTCGGAGGCAGAGGATTCGAGGTCATCTGGTGGGCCGCTTCAGTCATACCGTAGGCCTCAACGAAGGGTACGCCGAACAGTCCCTCGATTTTGTGAATAAGCTCTGCCGACAAGGGCGCGCTGCAGGAGCGGATGAAGCGTAGAGAAGCAGCTTCATCCGGTTTGTGACGAGCCCGAGCCAGCAGCAACTGGTGCATCGTGGGCACTCCCGAATACCAGGTCACGCGATTCTCCCGCACCGTCCGCCAGAAAGAAAGTGCGTTGAATTTTGCGGGGACAACCACGGTGCCACCGGAAAGCAACGTTGCCATGGTTGAGCCGATCAAACCATGAATGTGAAACAGCGGCATGATACAGAGCGAAACATCTTCCCCCGTGAGCGCGTATGTGTTCGCAATGTTTGCCGAGGAGACCGCGAGGTTGAAATGCCGCAAGGGCACACGCTTCGGACGGCCAGTGCTTCCGCTGGTGTGGAGCACCAGCGCAATGTCGTCGGCAGTGGGTGTGGTTGCGGTAACGCCGGTCGGCGCCCCGGCCAATTGAACGTCACCTTTCTCATTCATTTCTACCGACAGCACGGGGATCTTGCGATCCGCTGCCGCAGTGCGCACGAACTCGGCGCCCACCGGGGGGCAAAGCAGAATTCGCGCACCGGTGTCCCCCAGGAAGAAGTGAAACTCTTCATAGGGGTACGCCGGATTTAGAGGAGCTGCTGTTCCCGCGATAGAAGCGGCGAGAAAACTGACAATCGCAGGCAATCCGTTCGGCAATGCGATTGCGACAGCATCGCCACGGCGTATGCCGGCGGAAGCCAGAGCGTTTGCCATGGCCACGACCTGCTGCCGGAGCGATTTATAAGTGACACGGATTCCAAGCTCGGGAACGACAATCGCCGTATGACTATCGGCGAAATGTAGAACATCAAGAAGCGTGTCCACCGACTTCAGCGTCATTCGTCCTCGCCCCTAGCGACAGGTCCTTGGATGATCGGCCGTCTTAACCCGTTGAAAAACACCCTGCGAGTCTAGACCGAATAGCCCCCTGCAGTTAGAGCCTTCTTGAATTCCTTCAGAAAAAACTGCACGTTTTCTTCAGTGGCCAACGGCCCCATCACGCCAATGCGGAAGACTTTGCCTGCCAGAGGTCCGAATCCACCGGCGATTTCAATTCCCGGTTCATCCAAAAGGTGTTTGCGCACTTTTGCCTCGTCAACACCTTCCGGCACGCATACGGTATTTAGCGTAGCGATTCGATGTTCCTCAGGAACGTGCATGCGCAGACCCATCGCCTCTATTCCTTTGACAAAAGACCTATGGCTGCGGCGGTGCCGCTCCCAGCGGTTCTCAATTCCTTCCTCGGTGATCACTATGAGCGCTTCGCGCAGGGCGTAAAACATGGAAATCGGCGCGGTGTGGTGATAGCGGTGAGACACGGTGGAGTAATCGTGAATCAACTTGAGGTCGAGATACCAACTGCGCGACGGAGTAGTGCGGGCGCGCAGGAACTCCATCGCCCTCTGCGACATCGCCATCGGAGACAACCCGGGAGGACAGCTCAATCCCTTTTGCGTGCAACTGTAGGCGACGTCGATGCCAGTCTTGTCGAACTCCACCGGTACTCCGCCCAGTGAGGTGACGCAATCCGCGATTACAAGCGCGCCGGCATCGTGAGCGGCGGCACAGATCGCGCCGCCCCTTTGCAATGCGCCAGTCGATGTCTCGGCATGAACGTAAGCCACCACCGCGGGCTTCTCGCGCTGGATGAACTCTGCCGCTTCATCCTCCGTAAAGGTCTCACCCCATGCCTTCTCAAGACGCACAACATTCGCGCCCTGCCGCTTCGCCATGTCGGTGAGACGATCAGAGAAATATCCATTTGCAAATACGGCGAGCTTGCTTCCGGGCTCCACGAAGTTAGCCACCGACGCTTCCATGCCCGCGCTGCCCGTGCCGGAAATAACCAGTGTGGCACCGTCGGTTGTCCCGTAGGCAGTCTTGAGCAACTGCTGAACGTCTCCCATTACCTGGATGAAGTAGGGGTCGAGATGTCCGACAATCGGCTTCGACAGCGCTTCATAGACGCGTGGGTGAACCATGCTGGGTCCTGGGCCGAACAGGTAGCGGCGCGGCGGTTGCAGGGCGGGGAATTGAAGTGCAGCAGTCTGTTCGATGGCGCTCATAGTCCTCGTTCCTCTTCAAAGGTAGTTTAGATATTACGGTACGAAGCGGACAGACGCCAGAACCTCATCGAAAGTGACGGCAGTCCGTTCTGCGTGCAAGATCCTTCGCCTGGAGAACGGCTACGCTCAGGATGACGCCGACAAGAATAGAAACAGTAGGAACTCAAACTACTACCAATTCGGCTTCTAAATCGGCGAGTGCTGTCCCTGCACAATCATTTCCTCGGCGATGCGGCGTGCTTCGGGGAGTTTCTCCGCCGCCTTGCGATCGATCTCCGCGGGCAGGTCCTTCTGAATCTTCGCCAGCTCCTCGTCGAAAATACGAGTCACTAACGCGGAAGAGTGTTCAATCGGCTTGCCATCGTCGCCCGCAACTTTCACTTTGTGAAGCACCCGCTGCGCGATCATCAAGCGGTAGATGCGGTCGGTCGCCAGATCTTCCATGTAGCCATCGAGCAGGCTGGCGCCCTTTCCATTGAGCACGCCATTGCGATAACGAATCACGGTGCGCACAGCGGCTCGCGTTCCGGCAAGAGTGATTCCACCCACGCCCTTCGGGATCGGCCGCAGGTCGGGATGGGAATTCGGCAGTTTGGGCCGCTTCGCAATCTGATTGGGATAGGGGAATTGAGCGACGGCGATCTCGTTCTGATCGGGATGTCCGGTCCAGGCTCCATCCATCAGGCAATCGGCTTCGTTCTTCTTGTCTTGTTTCAGCACCTTCAGGGCGCGCTCGTTCAGTTCCGCGTCGGTGCGGCTCGGAAAAAGCGCGGTCATCCCGCCGATCGCGTGCGCGCCGTGCTTGTGGCAAATCTCCGGCATCAACGTGCGGAAGTTCTGGAAGAATGCCACATCGTGCGGGATGGTGTTGCGATCCGGCAAAATCCAATCGGGATCCTCGATCATGAAATGAATCAGCGAGGCCATGTAATCCCAGCGGCCGAGGTTCAATCCCAGGCAGTGGTCGCGCAGATTGAAAAGGAATTCCTCCATCTGATACGCCAGCGGGTGTGCCTCCACCAGTGCCATGCACTTGATGTAGTCCAGAGGCAGGCCCTTATGTTTGGCGAGAGTCTGAAAGAGATCGCGCCACCACAACGCCTCCTCCGCCGACTCGCTCTTGGGGATATACACGGAGAAATTGTGCGGCAACCACGCGGGATCGATCTGATACCAGATCAGAGCCAGATCGAAGAGGGAAGCGGAAATGATCTCGTTCTTAACGACCCCACCCTGGCTGATGTGCAAACCGCGGGGACGCACCCAGGTAACGGTCTTCGAGCGCTGCACCGTAACTTTCTTCTGCCGCTTCTTGTCGTCGTAGCTGAGTTCATACTTGTACGCAGCGAGAGTGTTCGCAATCGCCAGCATGATATGTTCCCAGAGATTTGCCGTGGAGTCCTCCAGGTCGATCATCACGGCCGGAGATCCAGAGTTCAGCAGCTTCACCGTCAACTCACCGTCATCGGCGGGACCGGTCATCTGGTTTCGCTGGTCGGCACACCAGTCGGGCACTTCGATCCGCCAGTCGGATGTAGTAGCCGTCGAGGGTGGCAGGTAATTCGGCGCCTGCCCGCGATGCGACAACTGCAACACCTCGGCGCGTTTCGCGATGAGCTTTTGCTGCCGGGGAGTGAATTGCTTGTGGAGCGGCAACAAAAACTCGAGAAATCCCTTGGGAAGATCGGTCTCCGGATTCAAGTCTGCGGGCGCGTAGTTCATGCGAGGGTTCATGGTTCGAGTATCCAGCGCCATACAGTCATAAGCATACGACTATCCGCTTCGCAATTATATCTTCTGCGGAAATTGTGCAGACGCTGCGATGTATCTGGCTCTTTAAAGGGTTGCTTGAATGAATAAGGGCATTCGCCTCGAACGAGACAGCGCAGAAGCTAGCGAACCGTGACAAAGAAGTACGCGCTCATCGCGAGGCCCAGGCCGATCACTCCGACTCGCACCTTCCGGGGATCCGCCTTCTGCGCGTAATGCGCACCGAACCAGCCCCCCGCAAGAGAACCGGCGACCATGACTGCACACTGTGGCCACAACACAGCGCCAGCCACGATAAAGGTGACCACTGCGGCCGCGTTAATAGCGACGGCCAGCATTGTCCGGATCGCGCCCATGGCATGAATGTCGCGCATCCCCAGCATCGCCAGCATGGCCAGCGTCATGAATCCGATTCCAGCGCCGAAGTAACCGCCATAGACTGCAACCAGAAACTCCGCGATCGAACTCAGCAGGATGGCCCGCCATGATGTGCGCCGGAGATCATCCGTGACCACGCTCGTGCCCACGATTGCGCGGATAGAGTTGCCGAAGGCGAACAGCAAAGTGCCGCCGAGCAGCAGCCAGGGGACAAGGCGCAGAAAAGCATGCTGCGGAGTTCTGAGCAAGAGCACCGCTCCAGCCCAGCCTCCGGCAACGCTCGTTACCAGCAGTGGAACCAATACGCGTAGTGGCGCGTTCAACCGTTTCAAGTAAGAAAGTGTGCTGGCCGCCAGCCCGGGCCACAGAGCAACCGTATTCGTGGCATTGGCTAACACGGCGGGAATCCGAATAAACAACAGCGCCGGAAAAGAGATGAAACTGCCGCCACCCGCCAACGCGTTCAGCGTGCCAGCGATCCCGGCTGCGATGAGCAAGAAGATGGCCTGACCGAAATGTAAACCCATACGCACCAGAAGAGCCGGAAGAACCTGGTTCCAGAAGAGTTGCGCGTCCGTGACAAGGAATCGCGAACACAGCCACAATTTATCAGCAATCGATCGGGAAAGTCTCCGCGATCGGCCTGCTGCACCGGCCCGGCGTTAACTCTTGACTACAGTTCGTTAGGCGCGGGGTTGTTGCGGAAGTTATCTCCGCCGGGCAGTATTAGAGAAATTTCTTGACAGTATCCATTTTTACGTGGTAAATGCACTGGTCCGCTTTTCATACCGGACAGACCTCATTCACAGTTCTGGAGATCTTTCAGTTCGTCGCCCTAACGACAAGACAGCGCGGCGTGTTTGTCGCATGGCTTGAGGGTAAGCCCGTTTTGTAAATCATTCCGGGAGAGGAAACACATGCGCTCGCTCACAGCGTTTTTCGTGCTACTGGTCAGTTTCGTGGCGCCAGGTTCGCTCGCTCGCGCTCAGGGCGTCGAACCTGCAAGCAACACCGGCGGCTCGGCCGCCGTAAGTGCCACCAAGGAAGAAGTTAACCAGTTGCGCAGCGAGGTTGCAGCGCAGCGCCAGACCATCGAGGAACTGAAGGCGCTGGTCGAGAAGCTGGCGGGGGAGAAGATCAAGCCGGCTGACAACAGCTCGGCGCAGATTCGCCCCGTGGCAGAGGCCACTTCCTCAAGTTCGAATACGAATCTCATCGACGCTCCCGGCAGTTCAGTTCATTTGATGAACGCGGTCCTCACGGAAGCTGAGCCCGCACCGGTGGCCGCAGTGGATCAGGCTCCGGCCGCCGCTGCTCCGAAGAAAGATGCGCCGCTCACCGCCGGCTGGAATGGCGAACACTTTTTCATCAGAAGTCCCGATGGGCAGTTCAGCATCAGCCCCTACGGCTACGTCGATAACGACTATCGCACTTACAAGGGTGATGGCGCGCCCGCCGACACGTTCGTTTTGCGTCGCGCTCGCTTCGGTTTCCAGGGCAGCTATGGTTCTCACTTCGATTTCGCACTCCTTACCGACGCCGCCGCTACTTCCGGTTCGGTAGTGCGTGACGTTTACCTGAACGTAAGAATCCGGCCCGAATTCCAGTTCCAGGCCGGCCAGTTCAAGACTCCATTTGCGCAAGAGGCCGGAACCGGCGCCACCAACCTGGACTTCGTGGAGCGTGGGTTTCAGTCGATGCTGTACCCGTCTGCCGCCTCGGCGTTCCGCAGCCCCGGTGTTGCTATCCACGGCGACATTGACGGCGGTGTGATGCAGTATTGGGTGGGCGCATTCAACGGCAAGGGATATGCGATCGTCAACACCACCAATCAACCGGAAGTTATCGGGCGCCTTCGCTTCTATCCTTGGCGCAAGTCCAAGAGCGACTGGCTGAAGGGGCTCGCTTTCGGCGGAGCCATCGACCGTGGCCGTTCGCGTGGTCTTTCCGGAGATCAGAGCTTCAGCGGCAACCTGCCCGATCAAGCGTATAACTTCTTCCCGCAATTCGCCATCAACGGGCCGATCCAGCGCTATAACGGCGAATTTACGTATCTCAAATCGCGGTTCGCTCTGCGCGGCGAGTTCGATCAGCTCAACATGTCGCGGAACAACGTCGGCTCCGAGCAGGCGGGGGGGCTGGGTTTCCTGAGTCTTCCCTCAATCATCGCCAAAGCTTGGGACCTCAGCGCGACCTATCTGATTACGGGCGAAAAGCAGCCGGAAAACGGCACGCCGCGGGTGAAGCATCCGCTCTTTGGGCCCGATACTCCGGGCGGCAAAGGGCGCGGGTTGGGAGCGTGGGGAGTTGGGTTCCGGTACATGGGTATCCAGGCCAATGAACCGGGCGCGAACTTGTTGAATTATTACACGCCCGGTTTTGTGCCCACGTTCAATTACCACACCGACGAGTTGACCGCTGGGCTTACCTGGTATCCCAATTATTGGGTCAAGTACTCGGTCAATCTGGGTATCGATCAGTTGAAGGATCCCAGCACCATCGGTGCGGTGCCACAGAATTACTACGTGGTTTTGCAGCAGTTACAGTTCCGGTTCTAGAGTTGGGTTTGCTCGCATGTTTGGTTGCGGATGGAGCGGTTAACGGGTTAACAGATGCGGGGCTGGCCGCAAGCTGGTCCTGAAGGGAAATCGCAGGAGGAAGTTCGAATGAGACCAAGAATTCTTCTTACCATTCTTCTCACCGCGCTGTTTGTGATGCTGAGCGGTTGCGGCACAACGCCGAATTGCCCCACCTGCGGCACCACCATCAACGGCGCTTACACCATCATTAACGTCATTGCCGTGCCCGAGCACAATCCTACCGGCGAGCCCGGTGGTCCATTCAACTCTTTCGACATCAGCACGATCGCCCCAAACCCCGCCGTCTCGGGTAAATACTTGGACTACATTTCCGACCGCATCGGCATTGCCATGCAGGTGATCGATACCTCCCAGGATCTCGCAGTTTTCTCGATTCAAGGACAGAATGGCATCTCCGACGCGGGTAATGGCGCCAGTCCATGCCCCACCATCCCGCAACCCGGCTACACCGGGCTTCCCCCTACACCGAATGTAGAGGTTATTCCGCCGACTGCTGACGTGTTTGGCAATTTCGTCAGGTATGCTTGCAGGACGGATGTGTCTTGGGAGGGTGGTCCAACCTTCCATCTAAACACGGGCTTTGGTCCCAGCGGCAACCTGGGAGGGTTCCCCGGCGCCCAGTGTTGTGCCTCGCGCGCCAACGGTGTGAATCCTATGTCCGGGCCAGACGGCAATACCACCACTGCCGATGGCAAGGTCCTGTTTGTCGGAAATGGCAGCTCCAACGTTATAGTTTTCGACATAAGCTCGATGAACCTGGCTACGAGTCCAGTCACCCCACCGAATATCCTTGCCACTATCCCCACGGGTGTCTCGGCTGACTACGATGGGCCGCAGGGAATCTCAGGCTGCATCGCTTCATGGAACGGCGAAGCCGGCTCGGCGGCCGATTGTGGCGATGATCGCTCTGACGAAATGGCCTACGACCCCACTCACCATGTTCTCGCGGTCATCAACGGCGATCCGGGACTGCCGTTCATCACTTTCATCGACATGCAGTACATCGTGGGCGCAACCCCACCAAGGACCTCTGCCTTGGACCCGACTGGCCAAGGGGATCTGCATTGCCTGCCGATTGATCAGAATCTCGCTTATGGGCCCTACCCCGTAGGGTACAGCGCCGCTACCGGCACATTTCCTTATCCTTCCGTGCCGGGAGGGCCCTTTGGATATCCTCTTCAAGGAACGGGAACTGGGATTGTGGGAACGGGAACGGGACCGAACGGCCAGCCTCTCCCATCTCCCGCGCTGGACCCGAGCGTTGGCGGGTCATTTAATCCCCCTCGGTGTATTATCGGCCAGATCTACTACGACGGCGCAGGAGGTGCAGCATCAGGGGGAGCCGGCCTCAACGCGGGTACTCCGGTTGACACCGTTCTAAGTGGGGGTGTGCCCACATTCCCGTGCCCCGATCCTTCGAATCCGCACGTCTTCAGCGGCGTATCGGGATCTGCGGCTGCTGACGGCCTTGCTGGTCTGCCCGGCATCGGCACAACTCCGAGCGGGACGGCCTACACCATTCCCTGCCATCACGGGCCCATCATCAGCTACAACACTGGAGCGTTTTGTAGCCAAACTCCGCCCTTTTCAGACAGCAGTTGTTCCGGCGCAATAGCGCCCGCCGGATTAGGTGGAATGACCTATGATCCGAACAGCGGCTACTGGTTGCTGACCAACGAAAATTCCGTCGCCACCACACAAATCGGCAGCCTTGATGCAATTGATCTTCAACTCGGAACCGGCAATGGGCCGGTGGTGGTCAACAGTTTTCCCATGTACGACTGCATGCCTACTGGCATCTCACAAGGGCCGGGAGATAATTTCCTCGTCGGCTGCGCCGACCATGACGGGGAAACATTTCCGGCTAACGAATACATCGTCACTAACACAACCAGCGGCAACATAAGCTGCGTGCCGCCCAATACGGGGATAGCGAATGCGCCAGCGAATGCCAACTGCCTCGAAATTACGCAGGTCGGAGGCGTGGACGAGACTTGGTACAACCCGGGCGACAACAAGTACTATCTTGCGGCTCGCGATATGCTGCCCAATCCGGTCATGGGCGTCATTGATGCCAAAACGAACCAGTGGTTGTACAACATGCCGACTGGATCCAATGCGCACAGCATCTCGGTAGACCCGAACACGAACCATGCTTTCGTGCCGCTTCAGGCTGGCACGGTCTGTTCGACTCTGGCCGGTGCCGGTTGCGTCGGGGTCGCGGCCGAGCAGTAAGGAGCGCTAGGCTCGGTGGTATAGTTGCTCTAGGTGCGAAAACGTGACGGAGTTTCGCACCGGGAAATGTGAAGGGGAATTATGGAGACGTTTTCCAGAAAGCTGCTGCGAGTTCACGCCTTGGGCTTCTCGCTTGTGCTGTTACCTGCCTTGCTAGCTGGCGCGACCGAGCAACCCACGGCAAAGCCCACAGATGTCCCCGCAACCGTGATCGCCCACTTGCCTTTGCCTCAGGCCACGGGAAGCCAGATGTTGTTGCAGAGAGAAAAGGGCAAACAGTATCTCTATGTGCAACAAGCCGCGAAGCAAGGCTTCATGATTGTGGACGTGAGCAAGCCGGAGGAGCCGGCACTGCTGAAGCGGACGGCGGAAGCGAATCAGGCAACTAGCGGGAACCTGGAGATTGTCGGCCCTGATGTCGCAATCGCGGAGGCTCCGGAAAAGACATCCACCACTTTAACCAGCAGTAATCATCCTACTGAAACCGTTCGTGTGCTCGACCTCAGCGATCCCGTCAATCCCAAGACGCTGGAAACCTTTAACAAAGTAACCGGCCTTCTTCCTGACGGCGGGCACGGGTTGATCTACCTCACCAACAACGACGGCCTATGGATTCTGCGCTACAACCATCCGTCGCGATTCGAGCCGGCCAGGAAGAAACCCCCGTGCAACTCCGAGTCGGAAATTCAGGCTATGCCCCCCGACTGCGAGTAATCACCTTTGATGTGACATAAGCGAAGCTACCGCGACACATCGCGAACGGAACAATCCTTGTCGACAGTCCGGATTGACGTAATGGTCAGCGTTACCGGGGAAGGCGACCCTGTTCTTGTCATCGTGTCGGAACTTGTGCTCATCGATGGCGATTCCGTTCCAGTCACTTCCACTCGTTGTCCCAGGTAATGGCGGAGCTTGGTTTTGCCGGTGGACTGCAGTTCGAAGGTCACAGCCGGATCCTGTTTCATCAGAATGTAATCACCGCTGGAGCGGCTTATGCACCCCTGCACCGTTACCTGTCCCTTGGAATCATTCATGCCCTGTTGGCCGGCCGGAGTGCTGTCCTGGGCCAGCAGCAAGCAGCCCGAAAGCAGCAGCATCGCAAAACACAAGTTTTTCATGAGATTTTCCTCCCAACGAATGGGATGGCATTGCGATTGCCACGGTTGCACTAAATCTTGGGAAGACTGCGCCTACTTGACATGAGTTTCCTGGTAATGCACCTCCTTCCATTGCCCGGCGCGCTTCACCCACAATTCAGTGATGTACACGCGTGAGTACCGTATAGTCGACTTAGGCGGGAACTGCATGGTGCTCTCATAGATGACGAAGGCTGCCTCCTGCCCCAGCGGAATCAGCTTGTACCCCCACAGCGTGTAGTTGAAGACATTCGTGTTTGCCAGTTCGCTTAAAGCTTGGATCTTGGTCCGCTCGCCTCTGCCATCTACTTCGACGCCCTCATAGTCGTCGGCTAACAATTCGCCATACGCTTTCTTGTCCTTGTTCTTCAACGCTTCCCATTCAGCTTTAATCTTCGACTCGAACATATCCTTTAGACCGGAGTCGGTTGAGATGCTGCCCAACGGCTGGCTGTCGCCAGTCTTAGCGGGCATCTCCGGTTTTTGTGCCAGGGCCAGGGGCGTCAGCACCGCGATACAAGCGACTAAAAAGCAATCTCGCATAAGTCCTCCGAACCAAAATGCAGTGAATTCTAGCAGGTGAGCGCCAGGTTCCGTGCAACGGACCCTACTGCAAGTCGTTGGCTTTCTTTCGCAAGGCCGCAAGCAGCGGCTGAGGCAATTCGGAGTAGCCTTCCTGAACAGCATATTGCTGGCCCGCCGAGTATATCCAATTCAAGAGATCGCCTAACGCGGCGGCACGAGAGGCATCCGACGACGGAACTCGAAGGTAAATCCAGCTGAAACTCGTGATGGGAAAAGAATCAGCTCCGGGCGCATTGGACAGAGAGGCGGAGAAATTATTCCACTGCGGCGATTCTACCGCATTGCACGCCGCGCTAAAACTCTCAGCGGATGCTTTAACAAATTGGCCGGCAGCATTCAGCACCGCAACTTGGGGGATGCCGTCCTTCACTGCATATTGATACTCCACATAGCCAATGGAGCCGGGGCTGTTTTTCACTTTGTCGGCCATATCGGAACTGCGTTCCGCCGACGTGCCAACCGGCCATTTCGGTGAAACGGTGACTCCAACCTGGGCACGAAATTTGGAACTCGCTTTGGAAAGAAAGTCAGTGAAGACGTAGTTGGATCCCTTTCCTGCCGGACGATTGACCACTTGGATCGGACGGTTCGGCAAGGCGATCTCTGGATTGAGCTTCGCGATTTGAGGTGCATTCCACGTCTTCACATCCCCGAGGAAGATCTCGGCCAACACCTCCCCCGAAAGCCGAAGCTCGTGGTGCACGTCGGGAAGGTTGTAGATGGGAACGATCCCGATGAGCACCACCGGCAGTTCTATCAAATTGCCCTCTTTCCGTTCCTTATCCGTGAGCTGAGATTCCCCGGCAGCAAAATCGCCCGCGCTATGAGAGATCTGCTTGATGCCTTCGCTGGTGCCGACCGGAAGGTATCTCATTTGAATGTTGGAGTTGCGCTTGCTGTACTCCTGGGCCCAGCGGTTATAAAGAGGCGCCGGAACAGTCGATCCGGACCCCACCAGGACAACCGTACTTTGGGCCGTGGCCCGAGCGCCGCGCAGCCCGAGCGCAAGAAGGAGTAACAAACAGAGATAGGATAAAAAGCTGTTACTGCGTCGCGTAATGTCTGATTTCGAAAGGCTTGCCCTTGCCTTCATGATGTCCCACCCGCATCGCCGCATTACGTCTGGCAAATTCACCGATTCGCCGCCCGGCTTGGAAGCTAACACTGGCAGGTTACCATCGTTGGGAGGAAGCCCGTCGACTAAATGGCGGTTGTTGTCACACTTGGAACCGCTTGCGCCCGGCTACGTTGGCGATGAGGGCTGGAGTCCGAAGTGCCATCCTGGCGACGCGTAGAAAACGAGAGAAAACGAGAGAAGCTGGCATTCGCCTGTTAATTCTCGATTGCAGTGCGGAGCTAGGGGAGTGGGGCGCGGTGTTAAGATGCTGAACATATCTGGACTTCCAGTGGCCCGCGAAATCGCAGATCACCCGTGCGTCCAGGCTCACCGGTGAGTACCGCGAAAGCTGGACCTACCTATGTTGCACAACGAGGTTGAAACCGTAGCGCGTGAACTGCTGGCAGCACATGAGACGGGCCAGATGGTCGCGGTCCCTCCCTCGGGGCGCCCTGGTTTCGACCTCAACACCGCGTATGAGGTTGAAGCAACTCTTAAGCGGTTCCGCGAAGCGGGTGGACATAGATCTGTCGGCCGCAAGGTTGGTTATGCCAATAAGGCCATGTGGCGTGTCCTCAAGCTCGAAACCCTGGTGTGGGCCCACATGTACGACGACACGGTGCATTACAGTCACGACAACTCCGCCACGCTGGCGCTCACCCATCCCCGTTCGCTGAAGATCGAACCCGAGATCATTTTCGGCATGAAGCAGCCGGTCGTGGGAGAAAGCTCTCCCGCCGCCGCAGCGCTCGCATCTACGGATTGGCTGGCGGTGGGATTCGAAATCATCGACTGTCCTTTTCCGGAGTGGAAGTTTCAGCCCAGTGATTTCGTCGCGTCTTTTGGACTTCATGCCGCACTTGTGATTGGCGAGAGAATGCAAGTGCAGCCGGACCTCCTCGCCACTCTTGTGGAGGAGTTGCCGCGATTTAAGGTGCGTGTGTCGAAAAACGGAGAGTTTGTAGAAGAAGGATCCGGCAGGAATTGCTTGCGGAGTCCCGCCTTGTGCCTGGCGGAACTCAGCTCAGCCATCGTACGGCGATTCCCCACCGAGCCATTGAGCGCCGGGGAGATCGTGAGTTCCGGAACGCTCACGGCCGGTCATTCGGCCGGCCGAGGCGATCTCTGGACCGTTGAGGTCGAGGGGCTTTCGCTCCCGTCGCTGACGCTACGCCTGACTTGAATTCGGAGGCTGCTTATGCCCGAACCCCGCTCTCACGGACTCCCCAGCCCCAGTGTCTGTGCCGGGATTGTCATTGCCATGTTAGCGATGATCGTGATTCCCGCCGCCATCACGCTGCAAACTGTTCACTCTCCGGCCACGCTCGTGCCGACCAGCCAAAACCCCACGCCATACGGCTACACCTGGAGCCTTCTGCTGTTCATCGTCCCCATCGTCGTTATTGCCGGATGGTTCCTGCCCAGCGAAGGATTGAAAATCCAGCAGCGCGCCTTCTGGTGGACCCTCGTCATTCTCGTCCCTCTGGGCTGCCTGCTCGATTTCGTTTTCGCGCAGTGGTTCTTCGATTATCCCAACCTCCGCGCGACTCTGGGCATCAGCGCTCCCGCCCTCGGGAGACCTGTTCCCCTCGAGGAATATGTTTTCTATCTGACCGGCTTTCTCGCAGTTCTCCTTCTGTACGTGTGGCTCGGCGAGTTCTGGCTGGCCGCCTATAACGTACGTGATTACCCTGGAGAAGCCAGAAAGGTGCGCCGCCTTCTGCAGTTTCATCCCACGTCCCTGATCATCGCCGTGGTCCTGATTGGGGCTGCATGGTTCTACAAAAAGCATTTCGCCCTCCCGGAAGACCAGGCCGGCTTTCCTGGCTACTTCACGTTTCTTGTTGCCGGTGCTCTGCTTCCAGCCGTGAGTTTCTTTCCGGTGGCGCGGCGCTTCATCAACTGGCGTGCCCTCAGCCTCACACTTTTCTTTATGCTGCTGGTCAGCCTGCTCTGGGAAGCTACTCTGGCCGTCCCCTACAACTGGTGGAACTTCCAGCACCGCCAGATGACGGGTCTCTTTATCGGCGCGTGGTCCCGCTTGCCGATCGAGGAAGTTTGTGTCTGGATCGCCGTTACCTACGCAACGGCAGTCGTCTTTGAAGTCGTTAAGGTCTGGCTGGCATCAGAACGCTCCGCCCGCGAGGCCCTGCTGGGCAAAAGAGCAGGCTCGTAGTCCTCAACATTGGCGATCGCTTGATCCAGGAATCAACCCGGTTACTGCCAACCCGCACCCGCCAGAAACTAGAATCTAACGAAACCGGCCCCGTCCGAGCAGTTCCTGGCGGAGACAATGCAGTCAGTATCTTTATCTTCGCGGCAACCGCGCACCCACTACCGGCACGAACTGCGCACCTTGACCTACGTCACCCTCGACGAGGCCAACGGTGGCATCGTCCGCAACCTCAATCATGAGGGTGTGGCCGTGCAGGCCGTCGGTGCACTGCACGCGCAACAGCACGTCCGCTTGCGTTTTGAGTTGAGGTTTCCCCGCCTCCGAATAGAAACCTACGGGCAGGTCACCTGGGCTAGTTCCTCGGGACAGTGCGGCATCCGCTTCGTGGATTTGCCGGCATCCACCGGTCACCAGATCGATCAGTGGATCTTCTCCAACCTTCTGGATGCTGTCGCCCGCGAGGCTGCCCATCCCCGCCCGATCTTCGCAGCTTCCGTCGTCTCGATTGTTCGTAAGGAGAATGTTCAAGAGGCAGGGGAAAATGACGGGCTAACTCTGTCGGCTCCGCCGCGCCCGGCGATCCTCTTGGAGCCAAGTTTTACCAAGCGGAACGAGCCACAAGCGCTGTACGACCATCGCGGAAAAGAGCTGGGAAATACGGTCGTAGACCTGGTCCATGATTTGAGTGCGCATGACTTGAGTACGCCTGATACGAGTGCACCTGATACGAGTGCACATGATTCGAATGCACTCAATCCGAACGCCTATGATCCGAGTGCGCAACCGAACTGGCTTTCCCGCCCGCTCTCGGGGCGCACTCTAGCATGGCTCGTGGATAGCCTCGTTGTAATCGCAGCCCTGCTCCTGTTCACACTGGTTTTTCTGTCGATTGCGCACGAACTGCCGCAATGGCCGCTCGCTCTGGGCGCTGCCGCGGTCGCAGCGGTTTTCGTCGCCGCCGCCTACCGGACCTTGTTCGCTATGTTTGGAGGAACAAGCCTGGGCACTCGCCTGGCCCAGGCAACATACGTTCTAGAAGAAGAAGAGGTCGACAGCGCAGCGCGCTTTCGCTAGCCCACCCCGCACCAGCCTGAGAACTGAAAATCCTAAAAAACAGAAGTGGAAGCTGAAATCGGAAACTGAGAACTGAGAACTGAGAACTGAGAACTGAGATCCGCCTCTCTCTAGTTCGCAAAATACTGCTGCGCCAGCCAAAGCCGCAAGCTATGTTGCACCTGCGACGCGATCTTTACAAAGCGGATGCCGACATTTCCCCGGTCGTCAGACCAGGCCACTTCCACGTCGGCCTTCACGCCGCACTTCGTTCCGGGCAGCGCGAAAGATGCGCGCAACAGGTCGCTGGCATCGAATCCATCCTCGAGGCGTACCTGCAGCCCGCCCTGGCTCAAATTGATGAGTTGCGCTCCCACTCGCTTTTGACGGCGTCCACTCAGAGTAACGGGCACTTCCAATCCGGCACGGTGATAACGCAAGCGTCCATCAAGAATCATGTTGCGCGCGGCAGAGAGCGTGCGCACCGCCTGCTCCACGGAAATCGGCTTGTCAAAAGCGAACATCGCGCCGGTTGCTTCCATATCGTGCTTTCCATGCGGACCACTCATGATCACCAGTGGCACCGTACTCGCGCGCGGAGCTTCGCGCCGGAGTTCGCGAAAGAACTGTCCCGTGCCGTTCAGGTCACAGTCGACAATGAGAGCATCAATCTTGGAGTTCGTGAGCCGGGCTAGAGCTTTCTGCGGTTCGCTCTCGACGGCAACATCCATGTGCAAGCCGCCCAGAATGCATTCCAGAACACTGACTTCCTGCCAATCACGCGAAACCACCATCGATGAAAGTGTCATGTCTTCACTCTATCCACCTGGGTAATCCCGACGTAGATCACCAACGTAATGCCGCGAGATGCTTAACCTACTTGATTGTTGGGACAAAAATCAGAGATGCAATCGCCTTCGCAATCAAAGGCCAGAACTGGAAACAGGATACAAGAAACAGGAAACGTCCGCCCTAGGCGCCAGCGCCATTCCCCTGGCTCCGGTACCAGTCAACCGTCCGCCGCAGGCCTTCTTCAAAATTGACCTTGGGTTTGTAGCCAAGATGCTCTTCCGCCAGGGAAATATCGGCCAGCGAATGCTTGATGTCTCCGCCGCGCTCCGCGCCATAAACTGCGCAACCGGAGTACGAGGTGAGCCCCTGCAAAAGCTTGATCGTTTCATTCAGTGTGATTCGCCGCCCCGTAGCCACATTGAATACTTTGCCGGCCACCTGCGCCGCGGGAGCTTTGCAGGCCAGCAGGTTGGCTTCGACTGCGTTGTCGATGTAGGTGAAATCCCGGCTCTGCTCACCGTCTCCAAAAACTGTGGGCTGCTGCCCGCCCAGCATTTGCGTGATGAACTTCGCCAGCACACCCGAGTAAGGCGACGACGGATCCTGCCGCGGACCAAAAATATTGAAGTAGCGCAGGGCCACCGTTTCCAATCCATAGCAGCGGTAAAACGAAGTCAAGTAATGCTCGCTGGCCAGCTTCGCGACGGCGTAAGGAGAAATCGGATTCGGTGTCATGCGCTCTTGTTTGGGCAGCGTCGGAGTGTCGCCGTAGACAGACGAGGATGCGGCGTAGATGACCCGTTTCACCTTCGCATCGCGCGCAGCCACCAGCACGTTCACCGTGCCATCCACGTTCGCACGGTTG
>Ga0182015_10001705_pt1 | contig 28366 bp, 29 predicted proteins | sample 712P3MmetaG_FD_120478 | JGI IMG/M metagenome (GOLD analysis project Ga0182015, IMG submission 120478) | Permafrost microbial communities from Stordalen Mire, Sweden - 712P3M metaG | ecosystem: Environmental > Terrestrial > Soil > Wetlands > Permafrost | place: Sweden: Stordalen | collected... | reverse complement strand
TCTACGTGTACCCGATCGGTGATTGCCGCTTTCCAGAGTGGCACGTCGGGCTCTCCGACCCCCAAACCAACGCCCCTGTCGACGCTATCTTCGGGTTCATCGCCGTCGAGGTTCCGCAACGCCGTTAGCGAAGCGAAAGGTCGTCCGTTGTGCCAAATAGGAGACGCATTATGAATCGTGCCATTGTTGCCTGCTGCAGTTTGATGGTCGCGGGTTGCTTGCAAGGGCCCGCGACATCGCCGCCAATGCACTCGACGCAGGGCGCGGTCGAGCCCAAGATCACGCGCTACCAAGTTCTTAATAACTTTAATGGGGCCGATGAGGGCGCATATCCGACCGGCTCGATCACGCCGTGGCTCAAGCTCCTTTACGGCACGGCGAGCGACGGGGGTAAATACGGCTTCGGCGTGATCTTTCGCGCACGTCCCGACGGAAAAGATAACTATCCCTTACACTACTTCGACGGCAAGCAGGAGGGATGCACGCCGATGGGAGGCGTCACGTTCGGCTATCGCAGCAGCGTATTTTACGGCACGACGAAGTCCTGCGGGAACTCGACCAAAGGCGGTACGATTTGGTCCGAGCATGTGTCATCCCGAAACATTGAGGTGCTGCACGCGTTCGATCTGGCTAGCGACGGCGGCAATCCCGAGAGCGCCCCGGTACAGGTTGGAGAAACGCTCTACGGAACTACGCGCAACGGCGGCGCTCATGGAAGAGGAACGCTCTACAGTATCGACATGAAGACGGGAGCTTTTAACGTTTTACATGCCTTTGGAGCGGAAACGGATGCTGGGTATCCGGTGGGCGGTCTCGTCGAGCTTGGTGGAAAGCTGTACGGGACGTCGTATGTTGGAGGATCCCTCCGTCTGGGAACCGTCTACGAGTTCGACCCGAAGAACGGCACCGAAAAAGTGCTGCACGAATTCAACGGTGACGACGGCGAAAGGCCTACGGCCGCGCTCTTATCCTGGGATGGGGCGCTGTACGGCGTCACGCCGATCGGCGGCGCCCGCTTTGCCGGCACTATTTTTAAAATCGACCCGGCGAACGGAAACGAAACGACCCTCTATAACTTTGGGAGCGATGCGTTTGCGCCCGACGGATCACTTATTATGTGGAAGGATGCGCTCTATGGCACGACGCGACGCGGTGGCAAGAGTGGAAAGGACTTTGGGACGATCTTTCGTTACACGCCCGGAACGAATAAGTTCGACGAGCTGTACGCCTTCGGCGGCAAACCCGACGGTGCGCACCCGCGCGGCGGCCTAGTCTTTCTCAACGTCGACAGGCAAGATCAATTCTTCGGCACCACCTACGACGGCGGTAAAGAAGGCCTCGGAACCGTCTTCAGCATGATTCCGTAGAGACGCCGGGCGCCCTGTAAAATAACGATAAACAGGCGCGAACGTCGTAGCGAGACGCAAACGTTAGGGAGTAAAGCGTCTCAGGTAAGCCGAAAAACAGGCTGCTCGGAGGTACTACGCATGTCTGGCTCGCATCGGTGGCCCCTTTTATGGATCGTCCTAAGCTTGCTCTGCGTTGGATGCGGCGGCAGCTCCGTAGCCATCCCGTCGCAGTCGAGTTCTCCGACGCCCCCGACGGTGCTCGCCCGCGGCACGGTTGCCGTGGTCGACCGCACCCCCGAAGCAACGCGGATCTTGATCTTTCCCCCGCACAGCGACAAGTTCGCTCAAGAAATCCCGCTCGGCGGTCCGCACCTCGTTGCCAACTCGCTGGCATTTGATCGGCGGGGACATCTGTACGTCGGGCTCGACAATCCATCCGGAAACGGCAAATACGAAGTTCTCGAGGTGAACGTTCAAAGCCGCAAGCTCATCCGCGAAATCACCGACCTACCGTCCTGGTCGCACAGCTCCGTCGCAACCGATGACGAGAACGTGCTTTACGTCAACACGAAGGCGTTTGCCGGCGGCGACGTCAAGCTTTATCGGCAAGGGGATACGAAGCCGTGGCGCGAGATCAAGGATCCGCATAGCCCGCTGACTATGCTCGTCGCCCGCGATTCGCTCTGGGTTGGATACGAAGGATTGTTCGCCGATGCGTTGGCGAGATATCGGCTCCGCTCCACCGAGCGGACCTGGTTCCAGCACGTCTCCAATTACTTGCCTCTCCAGCTCGCGGTGAATCCACAAGCCTCGTTGGTCGCGGCAAAGTCGCGGCGGAATTCAAAGACCACCGTTCAGGTGACCGACGTCAGTTCCGGCAAGCGTGCTCAGCTTTACGCGGGCGAGGCGAGAGCAATCGCAAGCGACGACTCGGGACACCTCTATATCGCGGAGCTGCGCGGCAGGATTCATCCTTGCACTTTCCGCGATTGTTCTCAATATTTCGACACGAACGCTACGAATCTGGCGCTCGCCGTAAGCCCGCTCGATGGAATGCTCTACGTCGCTTGCATCGGCAAATCGAGCATACACGTTTATGATCCTCGCACCCGCAGCCTAGTGATGTACATTCCGATCCCTGGCGGCTCGCCGAGCCAGCTCGCAATCGAGCCGTAAGCCTTCTAATCCGAGCGCTTACCTAACTCGTTGGAGGCGGCGCTTCGGACCGATTCAGCGCGTCGGGTCCGACGGATGACTTCCCACCGTGACAAATCGAGGGTAGAAACGCAGCTGGTGCGGCGGAAACGCCTGTAAAATAAGGACAATACTTTTTGGGATGGCCGGGAGTCGAACCCACGCTCGGGGATTCCAGCCGATCCCGTCCGTTACCGAAAAGTGTTAGTCCGTCAGGCTGTTCCGTCGCACTGTTCCCCGATCATCCCTACCGATCCCGACCGCTTCCGACCCGTCCGTGACAAAATGTGACACCCGAAGACACACGCCGTGGATATGCCATGGCTAGTCCCAGGGATCTTCTGCGTTTTCGCAAAGGGCCCGGTAGTTTGATTTGCTGGCCACGGAGGTGACTCTTATGAAACGGCTCGTTGTTGCGCTTGCTACTTGCGCAGCTGTGCTCGCGCCTTGTCTTGCCGGACCGGCGCTAGGTGACACACCGATGTCCATGTCGACGGTCGGTGCGGGTCCGCACGGCTACGATTGGATGGTTGGTACATGGTCCTGCACGAACCCAATGCACCCCTCCGAGCTGGGTGCGTTAGCATCGACTACGATTACGGCGACTAAGGTCAAAGACGATAACATCATGATCAGGACCGCAAGCCCGAACGGCGACGTTGCCAGCTACGACTCGTATCTTGCGAAAACGAAGACCTGGTACGGACCATTCGCGGATTCCGGCGGAAAGTACGGAACCGAGACGACGCAGGAAACCGGAAAAACAATCCATTGGATCGGGACGTTCTACGACACAGACGGCACGGTGACGCCGATTCGCGACACGTTCACCATGCTTTCCATGACTAAGCAAGTCGATCTCAGCGAAGCGAAGGTCGGCGGAGCGTGGAAGGTCACGGCCAAAACCACGTGCACTAAGTCGTAAGCAGCCGCCGACACGTCATTTTGGGATGGCCGGGAGTCGAACCCACGCTCGGGATTCCAGCCGATACCGTCGGTTACCGCAAAGTGTTAGTCCATAACGCTATTCCGTCGCACTAGTTCCCCGATCGCCCCTTTCGATCCCGACCGTTTCCGACCCGTCCGTGACAAAATGTGACACGTTAAGTGTGCGCTGCCCATCGCGCGCGTTCTCGCCACGTGGACAGAGCTAACGCCAAATCTGCCGCGACAACCGAGTTCGCCTTACGGCCTTACCTCGAGGACAGTTCTGGACGGCACCGCGCGTGGCTGGCACGGTCATCCTTCGACGAGTCGAAGGGTCAGGATGACACTGGGAGAGGCCTCCGGCAAGGCGGCGGGCTGCCGCTGAAGAAATAGCTGCGCCCCGACGGAAGTCCGCCAGCGACTGGAGCGAGCCATGCGTCCCCTGTCGATACTTCTACTACTCTCTCTTGGCGTGGTTGCGGCTTGTTCGCAACAAACGGGTTCATCGCCCGTTTCCAACGGCGCGGCCGTCCTGCCGCGGCGGCACGCGAACGTGACACTTTAGCACCATTTACAACTTCAAAGGCGCACCCGACGGCGCGATCCCAGAAGCGGGTTTGACGCTCTTTGCGGGCAAGTTTTTACGGCACTACGACCAATGGAGGAACGGATCCGCACAACGACGGGACCGTTTACGACGTGCGAGAGGACGGGACGGAGCACGTTCTTCACAGCTTTACATTTTCGCCAGATGGCGGCGCGCCGAAATCGGGCCTAACGAACCTCCTCAACGAATCACTCTACGGCACGACGTTCATAGGCGGTGACCACGGCTTCGGAACGGTCTACGAAATGAAGATCGACGGTACCGAACACGTGCTTTACAGTTTCAAGTGCAATATTAAGGTGTGCAACGACAGTGCGAACCCGGAGGGTGATCTTACCGTGCTTAACGACAAGCTTTACGGTACCACGCTATTCGGCGGAACGGACTACAAGGGAATCGTCTTCGAGGTGCACTCCGATGGTAGCGAGCGCATCGTTTACAGCTTCACCGGCGCCCCGGATGGCGATCGTCCACACGGCGGGCTCGCACAGCTGAACGGCTCACTCTACGGCACTACGGAGCTTGGCGGCGCAAACGCCTTGGGCTGCGTTTTCAAAGTGAATACGGATGGCACGGAATCCGTCCTCTACAGCTTCAAAGGCGCCAGCAACAGCGCCGGATCTGCCCCGCTCGCCGGGCTGACCGTCTTGAACGGCTTGCTCTACGGTGTCACGAGCAGAGGGCGGAGCCCACGACGGCGGAACAATTTTTGAGGTTCACGAGGACGGTACCGAGCGCGTCGTCTACAGCTTCAAAAGAAGCGACGGCATGTTCCCGTACGCCGGCCTGACGGAATTGAGGGGCTTGCTCTACGGCACCACGATCCGCGGCGGTGCGAACGATTTCGGAACCGCCTTCGAGGTGCACCCGGACGGCTCGTACCGCGTACTCCACGATTTCGCCGGAACGGACGGCAGCGGGCCTGACGGAACCCTCACCGTGGCCGCGGGCAACGCGCTAATCGGCACCACGCGACGGGGCGGGACAACAAATAACGGAACCGTGTTCCTGGTGTCGCTGTGGCCGTATAATTAGATCGTGACGTTGATTCCGACCACGGCTCTGGGGCGGCGAGTATGCCCCCCGTGTCCCGAATAACGAGAGCCATGCATAAAATTCTAGCCACGACGTAGGGTCTCGATATGCGCCTTCCTCGAAACGATTCCAAGACGTCGACCGCTGCTCCCGGCGAACTGCAACTCTCTTGCGTAGGAAGCATACATACGCGTCGTGCCAGCATTGTTTACCGGAACCGTATACGGCGGTGTGAATTGGTCGAGCTCTTCCGGTACCGGACTTGCAGCGACGTAACGATTTTGCGAGAAGTTCACGAGTACGTCCCATCGAAGATGCCGTAGCCTAGAATAGGGTCGTTGCGGACAAACCAACCCATTGCGTAACTATCACCGATCGGCTTGCCAATGGGTAAGCCGCTCGGCTCGAACATGACTTTCGCGAGCGGATCGGGCATGAGCAGATTCGCGCGCGCCCTCATCCCAAGCGACGACATCGCTCGCCGTCATCGGAAATGCGCCGGCTATGGGCCTGTCCTGATCATCCAACCGAACGTACCAAAGCGCTTCGCGTCAAACACTCCTAGCGGGCGCTGGATACCGAGCCGCGAGTCGAACGTATATAGCCCCGTTCCGCCCTCTTGCCCTTTCCTAATAACGGCGTACAGGAAATGTAGCCATGACGCCACGCCAACGATCGCAAATACGGGATGGCGAATACCAATTTTGCGCAGCGGTGCCATCGGGCATGCGTTGGCGTCCGGTGGCATCACAGGAATTTCAATCGCTCCCGGAGGCAGCCTGTATTCCTTTGGCACCACGAATTCGTCGCCCCGATCATCGACCGCCACGTCGGCGGCGCTCCGGTGCGTGCAGAACGTACGCACGAGTGTCGGATCGGTGATCGGGTTCGCAAATACGTAGACCTGGTTCACGTGATACTCTGAGGAGGTGACGTAGAGGTCGCCAACGCTGTCGGTAGCGATTCCACCTGTAAAGTCATTGTAATTCGGCATGTGGACGATCTGCACCGGAGAGTCCAGTCGCGAGGCGCCTGGGGCGAAGATGTCTACAGCACCTCCAGTATTCTTGCTCCATCCACTCACGTAGAGGTACCCCAACCGATCGACCCACAGGTCACTAATTCCGATGTTGGTCACCTCGATGGTTCGCGCAGGAGGATCGTGTCCGGACGCGCCGGGTGCATACACGTCCACGAAGTATTTGATGAGATGACTCTCGAGGAGAAAATACCCCGTATAGACTGAGCCATCAGGACCAACTGCGAGCGCACCCCAATTTTGGACGTTTACGATTGCCAACGAGTTAGAGGGATGCTGAGATGGAATGCCATTGATGAGCGGCAATTGATACACGTAACCGGTGTCCGAATCGCCGAAGTACAAATGGCGTATTGTGGCGCCACGAATGCGCGGCGGCATGCGGGCCTTGAGCATGCTCGTCAGCGAGGGAGGATGGAAGGGCGCTGTTTGGGGCGGCACAGCGCAAGATGCGCATGCGAGTCCCGCGACAAGGGCAAAGCGCCGGTAGGCGACTTGCATGGGGAAGCGCCTTTCGTTGGTGGACGTCAACTCCTGCGGGTTGGGCCTTTTTTTGAGAGCCCTTAGCCGCCGCGAAGCCCAAGCGTCGGCGATATACGATGCTGAGCGCTAAGCTGCAATGCTCGCAGCGCAACAACGGCTTCGCGATCCCGAACGCCGGGTACGACCTGATGCCGGGCTAAATATGGAGGACACCGGTCCAGTTAAGGGGCAGGCCAAGGTAGATATCCGCATCACGGCCCGAGCGCTACACGTCTACAGGGAAAGCGGCGCTGCTGCAGCGAGGGTCCTCGATACCCGTCCCGGTCGAGGCCCGTGTCGCCCTTCGACAAGCTCGGGTGACGCGAGTAGTACCTCGGAGTCTAAGACAATTCCGTGACAAATCGGAAGCTAGTGCGGCAGAAACGCCTGTAAAAAGCGAGTCATCCTTCGACAAGCTCAGGATGACACGATTTGGGATGGCCGGGAGTCGAACCGACGCTCGGGGATTCCAGCCGATACCGGACGTTACCGAAAAGTGTTAATCCGTCAGGCCTTCCCGCCGCACTGGCTCCCCGATCGTGCCTTCCTATGCCGACCGCTTCCGACCCGTCCGTGACAAAATGTGACAAATCGGTGTAGCGGCTCTTGCCGAGCCGGGGCGTCGCAGAGACTAGGCGTTTAGCAACTCGATCAGCTCGTTGATGCTCAACTCGGCTTGCCTAAGAATCGCGAGCAGCGTCCCCAGAGGAACGATCTTGCTAGCATGTACGGGGACGACCACGAGTCGATTCAAGCCTGGTCGCCGATAGTAGTAGTGACTGCCACGTGTGTGGGAGAGAACGAAGCCGCCGCGCTCTAGCGCGGCGCAGATAGTCTTGCCGGTAACGCGCGGCGTCTTCGGCAGTGCTAAACCGCGACCTGAACGAGTTCAGCAGGAGTGGGATCAGAGCTAAGTTGGATGCCTTCCTTGTCGGCGGCTTCCAGATAGCCCGTGATCGCTTCGCGCGTGTTTGCCAGAGCTTCATCGCGCGTAGAGCCGAAGGTCGACATGTGATCGAGCGCGGGAACGTACGTCACCCACGCCTTCTCGGTGGGATCATACTCGACGAAAACCTGAAACTGCCGCCCCATGGTTGTATCATACACCTTCGCTACAATACGTGCCTCTAGCGAGGCGAATTCGAGACCTAAGAAAGCGAGCTAAGTCGAAAAACATTGGGATGGCCGGGAGTCGAACCTACGCTCGGGGGTTCCGGGTAGTCCCGTCCACTACCGAAAAGTGTTATTTGTACGGCTTTTTCGCTCCCGAACTTCCCGACCGATACCGTCGCTTCCCGACCGTTCCCGACCGCTCCGTTAGAAAATGTTAGAAAGTGGTGCCCCCCAGCAGAGCGACTCGCCGCGAGACCCGAGCTGCCCAAGCCGCTACGGTCTGGGAAGCAACGATCCCAACGGAGTGCCGGCGACTGCACCCTGCCGATCACGCCGCTTCAACGCCGCCACCTCGCTTTACCAACGCCGACGATTATGTCCGCTGGCGGACGCAAATACAAAAGCCGCCACGGCGCACGTGCATCGCGGGCATAGGGGAACGAGCCAAAACCGGGCCCCCCTAGCCGCCGCTCGTCGTGCGCCGCCGATCCTCAAAACTGCCTATAGAATATAAGGACTTTTCGCATCGCGCGTCGCGCCTCGCTCATCGCTCGCGTTTTGCAATCGCGTTTGCAAAAATCGCGACGGATTGAAAACGCTATATGGTATAAGAGTTTTCTCGCTCGCCGGCGATGCATTGCCCGGAACTATTCAACGGTGGGGGACTAACTAGGATGCGGTCGCGCCGCTGCGATCCACGGCAGCCTGCCGAGTAATGCCGCCGCATGGCGGCTAATAGTTGCATTTGGCCGCCTTCTGTCCTTCGTTAAGCGCATTACGCCTTAGGTAGCTTACTCACCGTCGCCGCGGACGGCGCTTGCACCCCTTTATTAAAAGTTTTCGTCGGCGATCCGCCTTCTGGATATCGCCAGTAATCGACCTTCATCGGTACGTCATCTGGACCGATGACCCTATTGCCATCGATCCACCACTCGTACACCGACTGAGCACTTCCAAGGTCTACCGTCCCCTCTAGCTTTGCGCGGCTGCCAGAGATCATAAAACGATATATCTTCTGCGCCACATCATCGCCCATGGCAACATATCTACCATCCCATTGGACGGCTCCAGCGTGCCCGAAGGTCTGATTGAGCGTTATGTTCTTTAGCTTATTAGCCCCATTCGGGAGCTCCCTTAAGAAAACGTACTGACTTACGTAGCCGACCTGGCCGTCAACAAATAGGTCACCTTTGTCATCATAGCCGCAATAACCAAAGAAGTCGCCCTTAAGGCCATAAAGCGTGGGTGAGCCGCTCGCGTGTTGATAGACCGCGACGTAGTTCTCTGACGAAGCGCTTTGGTTCCATGTCACGGCGAGCTTGCCGGTTGTTGGATCGACGCTGCAGCCCAATGCTACGTAACCTGGCATGGTAAGCTTTTTGATGGGCTTCTTACCGCCATGACGGTATTCCAACTCATTGGGGTACTGGCCGATGAAAAAGTCGCCAGCCTTGTCGGTGCACTCGCCGCCTGGAACATAAAAGCCCTTGAGCGTACCGACGAGCTTGGCCTTCGGATACGAGTAGACTGTAACGTCATGGACATTTGCGATGTAAAGCAAATCTTCACTCTGCGCCTCGGGCAACATCCATGAGCCGTGGTGGTCATGTGTGGGAACGGCGGCGTTGTGTGGCATCGTGTTTGGCGAATCGACGGGCGGCTGCCAACCACCGCAGCCTGCGAACAAAGCCGCGACTATACTGAGGCTCATCACGAAGCGGACGCGCCTTCCGTTTTCCATCTGCGGTTTCCTTACAGTTAAGATGGCCCGCGAGCATTGCCGTTCTCTCGTGCACCGGTTAATCATCATTGCTTTGCTGCTGCATCTGCACCGAAGTCGGGCTCGGCTGCATTTTTGGACCCCACGCTGATTGTCGCACTGAACATGAAGCCGAAGCGGAGGTATTTGTTCGTCTTAACCGCCTTGCCACCGCGCGGGTAAGCGTAAGCGCCCAGGGCGCGATCGTTATTAGCCTCAGGGACTATTACCTCAGAGCCCTTCGGATATAGCCAAGATTCACCCATTCTGTAATGCGAGCGCTCCTTAAGCCGTGTCGTGCCCACAACGGAACCATCTGACCCTGTTACAGCGATTCGGTAAATAGCATGTACGAAACGCTCCTCGATCGCGATATGTTTACCGTCCCATTGAATGCGCCCGGCACAGCATACGCCATCTGGAAGCGTAATGTTTGCGAACGTGCTGCTTCCTTTGGGGAGCTCAGCGAACACCGTCTGCCCGGTTTGCGTGTTTTGTCCTCCGACGAAGACGTTACCCTTGCCATCGTAACCGAGGTATTGGGGAAACTCCATGTTCGGGTCAGTGTATCTTGTCGGAGAGCCTTGCTCGTTTGCGTAGATTGAAACGCCGCCCTCGCCGTAGTTCCCGCAGGCGCGGCAATAATCCGCTACTGCTAGATTACCCGTTATCGGATCGTAGGAACAATCGTAAGGCGTATAATAGCGAGTTTCGCTTAGGATCGCAATCGGACTGGTGCCACCATGGCTGTACTCATTGATGAAGCCACTAGGATAGTTCAAGCCGGTGATAAAGACGTTTCCCGACGCGTCTGAGCAAACTCCGAACGTGTCGGTTGCGTAGTTGATATCGAATGTCCCCACAAGTTTCAAGTCGGGATACGTGGCTATCACGACGCCGCCGCCTTCCGTATCGGCGTAAATGAGGTCGCCGCCGGAGGCCATCTGTGGACCAGACGGGAAAATGCGGTCGGTTTTCGAGCCGCTCTGCGTGGTGCCAGGAGGCGTCGCGACGTTACCGCCGCCACAGCCGACCAGCAAGGCAGTCGCTACGCTAATAGTAAGGGGATAGCGGCTAGGAGTCCAAATTCTCATGTTTCCGTTCTCCGAAGCCAAACAACAAAATGCTAAGAGCTACGCGAGCCAGATTCCACATGTGCGATGCCTCCCGGAAGCCTAAACGGACGAACGACCGGGGAGGTTCGCGGCGTGCGGCCGCCATCCCAGCAAAGCGAGCGTTATGGTCTCAAAAGCGGGCGCCGCATCCGAGACATTGGCTAAGGAAGGCTTGACCGCCAGATGATGCCGCCATCGTTGCCATCGGCAGTCCCGTAAATATACTTGTCAGCTAATGCGATGATGCCAAGGGAGCCGCTTTCGCTTTTGCCTTTGAAAGAATAGACGATTCCGTAATCAGAACCTGAAGGGCTGATTCGAAATACCGTGCCCTCTCCGTAGGCGCCTCCACCCGTTGATACGCCATAGATCAGCCCGCGCGAAACGACAAGGTTACCCTGTGGGGCCACAGCATCTGGAGGAGCGTCAAACTTGCGCAGTATCTTGAATCCACCACCGTCTGACGCCAGCCGGTACACCGTGCCGCACCCTTGCGGACAATCGGGTAGACCACCAGTGACGGTAGTACCAAAAAGACGGTCATGCAGCGGCATTACTCCTGCATAAGGCATTCCGAAGATTGAGTTATACACGTTTTTGTAAACAGACTGAGAGTTCACCGAAAAGATCGTTCCGTCGTCGTACCCGAGCGTGCCACCGTGCATCGTCGTGCCGAATAGGGTCCCCTTCAACACCGAAAGTTCGAGATTCGGCGACGCGCCGTCGCCATTTGCTGCGAAAGAGTGGACGATCGAAAAATCAGCCCCCGAAAAACTCATCCTAAAGACTGTCCCGTGCTGGTGCATACCACCCGCAAACGTCGCTCCATACAGGTCGCCATTGAAAGCCGCAACTCCGCACGGGAAGGAACCATTACTCTTCGGGTTCTGAAATCGATGAAGGGCCGTATAATTCGAGCCATTGTCGTCAATACGAAACGCTGTCCCGCAACCGGTGAACCATTGCGTCTTACAGGGGCCTCCGCCGCCTTCGTACGTTACGCCGTACAGGCTATTGCCCTTTGCAAAGATCCAGAACGGTCCCGCTCCGTCAGCCGAACCACCCGTGAAGCGGTGCAGCACTTTGTACGCGCTACCATCTATGGCCATGCTAAAGAGTACGCCGCAGCCGCGTCCGCATCGCGGCGTTTTGGCGTACCCACCGGAGAAGGTCAAGCCGTAAAGCCGCCCGTTACCTGTAATGAGAGCCTGTGGCGCATAGCCCTGCGTCTTGTCCTTGAAGGTGTGGAGCACGCTGTACTGCGCGGCATTTGCCTCGGTGTTTTGTAGAGCGGCGGGCGTGCCGATCGGCGGCTGCGATCCGCCGCAGGCTGCGAGCATTACAGCGGCGCTGATGCAGAGCGCGGAACGAGCGCGACTTACGTACCACATCTTGCTACGGCAACTGCGGCGGGTAGTACGCGACGCCGTTGGGACTACGGAAAATCGTGATCGTTCTCTTTGAGGGCGTCTTTGAACCATGCGCAAACTCAAGGATCAGGTCAACGTAGGAATTACACTGATTGATTCCGCCGTTCGCTTCATAGAGCAGACCATTTTCGTTGAATGCTAGTCCCGATGGCCCCGAGATTTCATCCGTAATTGTGCGAAACGGTCGGCCCTGGCCGGCGCGGTACTCCTCTACGTTCCCGCAACCCATCCCCGAGGTAGTGCTCAGTAAGTTCGCCACGTATAGCGTATTATCAGCGTCCACAGCAGTACCGACAGGCCACGTGATCCCGTCGGTAATCGTCCTAGATGGAGCCTTGCGGCCGGGCGCGTAGACTTGAACATTGTAAGGACGCTTATAATAAGGATCGCCGAGGTTTCCGACGTACATATTTCCGCGGTGGTCAAAGGCGACGCTGTTCGCCCACGTCACACCGTTCTCGATAAATTTATGAGGTTGGTTTGAGCCTTTAAGATACTCGATAACGTCGAAAATGGCCGCTACCCAGAGGTTTCCCTTACCATCGATCGCGCATGCGGCCGGAATGCCACGGCCCTGGGTGATATACTGAAGCGGCTTGGTCTTGCCGGGGGGATACTCAGCTATATTGCCACTTGCTGTGTTCGTGACGTAGAGTATGCCGGCGGCGTCAATGCAGTCGCCTCCCGGCTGATCTATACCATCTGTTATTATCGCTATCGGTTTCGAATTCTTAGTCCTCACATCGTAGATCGCTACGTCGCCGAGTTCATAGGTGTCCGTGACAAAGTTGACGACGTAGAGCAGCGCATCGGACATCTTGTAGCTCGGTGCGCCGATCGACTCGGGTCGGGCGCCCATCGCTGGAGCCACCAATTGTCTTGTTCGATAGTTAAACAGGCTACGTGTGCCTGGGCCCGGCGCCCCAATCGGCGACCGTGACCCACCGCAGCCGGAAAATGACGCAGCTGCGCTGACGATAAGCGCCAAGCGACCCAAGTAGCCCATGAGCGATGCCTCCCGGAAGCTGAATGGACGAGCGGCTAGCAAAGTTCGCCGCTTCTCTCAGGCCTCCCAGCGGAGTAAGCGTCTTATGATTCTACTAACTCGCGCAAGGCGCCTCAATGGCTCGGATGTGGTACCCTCGCACCGGCACGGATACGCGAGCACGCGGCGGGCGATACCCGGATGCTCATGTGCCCAGCTGCGATTGCGGCGATGTGAGGCCCTCGCTAATCGCTTCGCTTCGCGCGATTCACGGCAGCGCTGCGCCTTAAATCGTCATCGGCTGCGCTTTGCGAAGCGAGCGCTTTGCGGGCCGCGGCGATCGCCCGGAGGCCGTGCTCGCCGCGCCTTGGGCACGCACGCATCGCAATGGACTCGCTCTGCCGCCAGTCGAACTTTTTACGGCGGTTAGAAAATCGGATCCAGAGCGGCGAAAAAGCCAGTAAAATAAGGACAAAATTTGGGATGGCCGGGAGTCGAACCCGGACGTCCTTTCGGACTGCAGATTTTCGCACCACTATGGCTTTCGCCACCGCCTGCGCGTTTGTGGTCCGGACTGTGCCTTGACCCTATGAGCTCGGGCTCACGTAGGCCGCGCCCGTCCAGTCTCTACACCTTCTTCGTTCGACGAAGCTTGGCTCGGCGTCGTCACGTCGCATCGCGACAGAGAGTTCGCCGACTTTGAGCGCATCCCGCAGCGAGTTTCCTGCACTACGGCTCAACGGAACCCGTCAAGTCTGCTGTGTCTGCCTGTTCCACCACCATCCCAGGTGATGCACGCCGCCTATTGCTGATAGCGCTCGACGACGTTTTCCTTTCGGAGATGAGCGACCTCGGGATCCTGGCCGGCGTCGCGACGCGCGCGGCGCTGGCGTAGCAAATCCCAATACTGATCGAGCGTGATCGAAATTCGATCGAGGCGCGCGCGGTCGTCTTGGCTCAAACTTCCGGCATCGCCGTGCGCGAGCAACCGATGCTCCTCGGCGACGAGCGCTTCAATGTGCTTGTGAAGTTCTGAATCCTTCATGCTTTTCGGGCCTTCCGGCCAGCGCGTCCCGCTCCTGCAACGCTACGCCGAGCAGCAGGTCCGAGGTCGTTGCCACGGCCGTTTCGCAGCCGACGATATCCATCGCCGTCAAGAGAACGATGATGCCCGCCGGCAAGATATCGGCGCGTTGCGGCTTCATACCGGCGACCTTTTTCCGCTCGGCGAGCGGCAGCGTCAGCAGTCGATCCAGCACGCGCTGCAAATCCTCACGCCGCAGCGGATGCGTTGCGATCGTCGCGCGGCGGCCGCGCAGAATCGCGGCCACGGTCGTTGCGGTACCACCGACGAACGCGAGCCGCTCGACGGGGGTGTATTGCTTCAACGGTTCGAGCGCGTCGCGGGCGAGAGTCCGCGCCCGCTCGAAGCTCGCGTCGTCGGGCTTCCCGCTTTCACCGTTCAACGCCGGAACCGCCTCGGTTAAGCGCACCGCGCCGATTTCGCAGGAGACGAGATCGTCGGGCCGCAGCGAAGTGCCGGCCGCGTACTCCGTACTTCCCCCGCCCATATCGAGCACACCCACGCGTTCACCGCGCAGCGTCCCGAACGCTGTCAACGCACCGCGATAGGACGCGATAGCCTCTTCCTCGCCGGATAGCACGCGCAACGGCACGCCGATGAGATTTTGAACTTGCTGCGCGAACTCGTCGCCATTTTCGGCGCGGCGCAGCGCGCTCGTCGCGATCGCGATGAGCCGAACGTAATGTCCTTTGACTTCTCGCGAAAAAAGACGCAGGGCTTCGAGCGTTCGCTCCATGGGTTCTTGAGCCAGTCGCCCATGTTCGCCGAGTCCCTCGCCGATACGCGTGCCCACCGAACGGGCAACCTCGACGCGCGGAATCTCGGGCTCCACGTCGGCGAGCAACAGGCGCGTAGAGTTGGTCCCGATGGAAAGGACGGCAAAGCGGCGGCTCATTGGGGGGCCGCGAGCTTACGGCGTGCGCTTGGCAAAGACCGCGGCCCGGCGCTTCTTGCGCAGGAAGTGGCGCTCGGCCGCCGGCATGGCGTCGGGCGGCTCCCACGCTTCGGTGCTTTTGAGGTAGGTCGCGATCTGCTCCTCGAGCTCGTCGTCGACGATCTGCGGGGCAAGCGATACCGAGCGGCGCCGGCCGTCGCGACGAACTTCAAACCGCAGACGCTTGTGCCGCGCCAGCGAGCGCTGGTACACCTCGCGATGCGTTTCGACGTCGGTGGGGCTGGCGGCCGCGAGATCTCCGTCCTCGAGGCGTACCGTCGCTCCGTAAGCGTTGAGGTTGATCACGATGCCGGCAAGGGTGTCGCTCACGGATTCGATGACGGCTCCGGGCTGACGAAGATCAACACCTCGTTTGACCGCACGAGGCGCAAGCGATCGTGAATCTCGGGTATGACCCCCCGCGGGTCGCGCAGCCGGCGTATCTCGCGCTCTTGCCCGTCACGTTCGCGGGTCAGCGCAGCGATATCGGCGCGGATCGCGGAGAGCTGGCGCGCCGCCGTCAGATTTTCATTGATGGCGCGAGCGTACTGCACGACGATCAGCGTGACGGCGAGTAGAACAAACGCCGCGGTCAGCACCCGGCCGGCAACGCGCAGGAGGGGACGGGCGCGCGTCAGGGCGCCGTTCGCGCGGCTTCTAAACCTTCTGCCTGCCATTCTCCCAATCGGCGATACTTTCGATAGCGTTGTTCGAGCAAGGTTTCCGGTGTCAGCGCCGTCAGCCGGGCGAGCACCGTATCGATCGTATCGAGCGTTCGCGTCACGACTTCGCTTGCGTCTCGGTGAGCCCCGCCCAACGGCTCGGGGAGTATTTCGTCCACGATACCGAAGCGATGCAAATCATGGGCGGTTAACTTCAACCGGGACGCGGCTTCTTCCGCTTTCCCTGCATCCGACCAGAGAATCGCGGCGCATCCCTCCGGGGATGCAACCGAGTACGTGCTGTGCTCCAGCATCATGGTGTAGTCGGCAATCGCGAGCGCGAGCGCGCCGCCGGATCCCCCTTCGCCGACGATCGTTGCGACGATCGGCACGGCGGCGGTGGTGAAGGCTTGCAGACAGACCGCGATGGCTTCTGATTGCGCGTGCTCCTCGGAAGTGATGCCGGGATCGGCGCCCTTCGTATCGACAAAGGTGACGATGGGGAGATGAAAGCGCGAGGCCAAACGTGCCAACCGCGTCGATTTCCGATACCCCTCGGGGGCGGGCATGCCGAAGTTGCGGCGGAGATTCTCCTTCGTATCGCGACCGCGCTGCTGGCCGAGCACCATGAGCTTGCGCCCCTTCAAGACCGCCAGGCCGCCGACGATCGAAGGGTCGTCGCGAAAGTGCCGGTCGCCGTGCAGCTCGTCGAACCGATCGAAGCGCGAGATGTAATCGAGCGACGTCGGGCGATCGGGATGGCGCGCCATGTGCACCTTCTCCCATGGCGAGAGCCTGCCGAACAGCTCGCGGAGGATCTGCTGGTACTTCGCTTCGAGCGCGCCGATCTCGCTCGACATGTCGAGCGGCTGTCCGGCGGTTGCTTCGCGCAGCTCGGCGATACGCCGCTCCAATTCCACCAGTCCGCGTTCGCGTTCCACGATGAGGTTGTTGCTCACGGCCCGCAGTACTCCAATAAGTGCGTGAGCGTCTCTTTGAGGCTGCGCCGGTCGACGACCATATCGATCGCGCCTTTCTCCAGCAGAAACTCGGCCGTCTGGAACTGATCCGGCAGCCGCTGGCGAATCGTCTGCTCGATCACCCGCCGCCCAGCAAAGCCGATCATCGCCTTCGATTCCGCGACAATGATATCGGCTTGAAAGGCAAACGATGCGGAAACGCCGCCGCTGGTCGGGTCGGTCAACACCACGAGGTAGAAGTTACCATCCGCCATGAAACGAGCGACGGCGGCCGTCGTCTTCGCCAGCTGCATGAGCGCCAGCATGCCTTCCTCCATGCGCGCGCCGCCCGAAGCCGTAAAGACGATGACGGGAACGCGGCGCCGGCGCGCCTCCTCGAACAGCAGCGTGATGCGCTCGCCCGTCACCTCTCCCATCGTCCCGCCCCGGAAATGGAAGTCCATCACCGCCAAACCGACGCGGTGGCCGGCAATCGCCGCGAAACCGCAGACGACCGATTCCGAGATACCGCTGCGCTCGCGATCGGCTTTGAGTTTCGCGGGATAGGTACGCCGGTCTGACCATCCTAGTGGATCTCTCGGCAAGACCTCTTGGCCGAGCTCTTCGAAGTCGCCGTCGACCAGCGACTCGATACGATCCTGCGCGTGCATGCGAAAATGGTAACGGCAGCGAGTGCAGACGAAGAGGTTCGCGGCGAGATCTCGGCGGTAGAGCACTTCGCCGCATTTGGGACACTTGCTCCACATCGCCGCATCCGCCGCCGGCGTTTCCTTGGAGCGGCGCACCGGAAGCCAATCGGGCCGAGGCACTACGCCCGCTCCTTTTGCGTCTGCGGAAGGATCCACGCCGCGTAGAGTCGTCTGAGCTGCCGCAGATAGTTGAAGATCTCGCGCTCGTTGAGCTTCGATTCGCCCGCCACGCGATCGGTGAAGACGTACGGAATCTCGACGGCCTTTCCGTAGTGCGCTTTTGCGATGACCTCTAAACCGATTTTGAATCCGATGGGATCGAGCGTGACGCCGTCGAGCGCGTCGCGGCGCACGAGAAAGAATCCACTGGTAACGTCTTTGACCGGCGTCAGTGGCCGCGCCAGCCAACATGCCACGCGGGAAACGATGATGCGCCGCCGAGGCCAGTTGGCGATCCCGCCGCCGGGGACGTAGCGGCTGCCGACGGCCAGCCCACACGCGCCGGATTCGAGCGCCGCGACCATACGCGGCAAGGCATTGACGTCGTGGCTGAAATCGGCGTCCATCGCGCCCAATGCAACCGAGCTTGGCCGCGCGTGCGCCCATCCCGCGATGACGGCGCTGGAGAGCCCCAGCTTTCCGCTGCGGTGCAGACAGCGTACCGGCAACTCTCGAGAGAGCCGCTCGATGACGTCACCCGTGCCGTCGGGCGAGTTGTCGTCGACGATGATGATCTCGCCGTCGAGGCGGTTTTCGGCAAAGGTCGCAGTGAGCGCGCGCAGCAGCCGCTCGATGCCCGCGGCTTCGTTATAGGTCGGGATGACGATCGAAAAAGGAAGCGGCATGCTGACGCGGTGCTTTTACGACGCAGCGGCGCCAATCACCGCCAACAGCACGAGAGCGGCGGTGTCGGTTCGCAGCACGCGCGGCCCGAGCCACAGCAGCGCCGCGCCGTGCCGCGCCGCGCTCTCCGCTTCGGCGTGCGTGAAGCCTCCCTCGGGTCCGACGACGATCAACGCCCGCCCGCGAGCCGGCACGACCTCGGCAATGCGCTGCGCCAATGGGGCCGGCGGCGCCAACTCCCAGGCGAACAGCACGGCGTCGTACTCGGCAAAACGCTCCAGGAGGGCCTCGAACGGCAGCGCATTCTCGACAGTCGGAATTTTGCGACGGCCGCATTGCTGCGCGGCGGCGCGCGCGAGACGCCGCCAGCGCGCAAGCTTTTCGCTGCCGGCGGAGCGTCCGACGCTACGTTCGGAGTAGAACGGGAGAAAAATGTCGACACCCAGCTCCGTCCCTTTTTCGATCGCGTAATCCATTCGGCTGCCCTTCGGAACGGCTTGCGCGGCATCGATGCGCAGCGGTTCGCCCGCGCGTTCCACGATCTGCTCGGCGAGCAGCGCCGCACGCACGACGCGTCCGCTCTCCAGGATCGATGCCGAGAACGTGCGCGCGGCAGAATCGGTCACGACGATCTCGTCGCCTTCCTTCAACCGCAGCACGTGCGCGATTTTGTGCGCGTCGCCGCCCGTGATCTCGATGCATTCGCCGGGCGCACGCGCACCCTCGACGAAAAACCGACGCGCCGCCGTCACTTCCCGGATCTGCCTATTCGGGACGAAACGCGTCCTTTACGCGTTCGAAGAAGGTGCGGTCGTCGATGGTGTCGCCGCCGGCATCGGCATACGCCTCGAGCGCTTCGCGCTGGTGCCTATTCAGCTTCGTGGGCACGACGATGTGAACCGTTACGTGATGGTCGCCGCGGTGGCTGCCGCGAATGCTCGGCATCCCCGCGCCCCGCACCCGCACCGTCGTGCCGGATTGCGTGCCCGGGGGCAGCGTCACTTCGACGTCGCCGCCGAGCGATGCCACGTCGAGCGTTGCGCCGAGAGCCGCCTGCGGAAAGCTTACCGGGACGTCGATAAACGTGTCGCGTCCTTCGCGGCGAAAGAGCGGATGCGGCAAGACCGTAAGATAGACGTAAAGATCGCCGGGAGGTCCGCCGCGCACCCCGGCTTCGCCATTATTGGCGATGCGAATGCGCGAGCCGTCATCGACGCCGGCCGGTATGGTGACGGTGAGCCGCGTTTCGGTATGCCGCCGGCCGCGTCCGCCGCAGTGCTCGCAAGGATGAGCGATGACGTGCCCTTCGCCGCCGCAGCGTGTGCACGGCGATTGCGTCACGATCTGACCCAGCGGCGTCTGGCGCGCCATGCGAACCATGCCGCTGCCGCCGCAGCGGTCGCAGGTGGTTATCAGCGTGCCGGGTTGGGCGCCGGCGCCCTTACACGTTTCGCAGAGAGCCAGACGGTCGAAGGCGATCTCTTCGCTGGTGCCCGAATACGCTTGCTCCAAGGTGATCTCCACGTCGTATCGCAGATCCGAGCCGCGCTCGGGTCCGGAGCGCTTGGCCTGCGCGCCGCGCGCATCGCCGAAAAACATGTCGAAGATGTCGCCGAACGACCCGCCGCTGAAACCGAAGTCGGCCGTCCCCGGCGAACCGTTCCCAACGGCGCCGTAGCGATCGTACTGCGCGCGCTTGCGTGGGTCCGAGAGCACTTCGTACGCCTCGTTGATCTCTTTAAAGCGGTGCTCGGCCTTCGATTTGTCCTCGGCGACGTCGGGATGATGCTGACGCGCCAGAGCCCGATAGGCCTGTTTGATTTCGTCCCCGGACGCACCGCGATGGACGCCGAGAATTTCATAGTAATCCGCCGCGGGCATGTTAGTACTGTTGTGCGTGATCCACGGCGGAGAGACGCTGGCTCAGCGATGCGGCCGTACCCGAGGCGAGCGCCAGCAGTCGCGCGTACGGCATGCGCCGAGGACCTAAAATCGAGAGCATGCCGAGTGCTTGCGATCCGAAGCGATACGGTACGGTGACGACCGAAAGATCGGCGAGCTCTTCACTGCCGAGCTCGTGCCCGATCTTCACGCTGGCGGCCTCGGCGTTGATGGCGTCGGAGACGATCTGATAGAGGGTCTTCTGCTCTTCGATGATGCGTAAAATAGAGCGCAGCTTTCGCAGATCTTGAAACTCCGGCTGATCGAGCAAGTTCTGCGCGCCGGCCGAAGCGATGATCGGCTGTTCGCTCGAGCGCGCGGAGAGACAGGCGGTGACGACGGCGCTGCGCAGATCGTCGGAAACGCGCGCTTCGCCCGCGGCGCGCGCGATCTCGTTTTCGGTCACGTCCTGCAGGCTGCGATCTGCCAAACGGGCATTGAGCGCGTTGGAGAAACGGGTCAGATCGTCGGGTTTGACCTCAGCACCGAGTTCGAAGAGGCTCTGCGCCGCGACGCCGAGCGAGGTGACGACGATGGCGACGCCCGTATGCGGCGAGAGCCAAATCAGTTGAATGTGCTTGAAGGTTTGCGTGTCTTGCTGCGGTTTGGTAACGAATGCCAAATTATTCGAGAGCCTGCCGAGCATGCGAGTGGTATGATCGATGATCTCGTCGAGCTCCCGGGTTACGTCGCTGAGCTCGTCGCTGATTCGCCGGCGGTCGTCCACCGAAAGCTCTTCGGGCTGCATGAGCTGATCGACGTACGTGCGGTAGCCGGCATCCGAGGGGATGCGCCCGGCCGAGGTGTGGGGCTGGATCAAGTAGCCGTAGGCTTCGAGCTCGGCCATTTCATTGCGCACGGTCGCGGAGCTGATGCCCAAGTTGTACTTCTGGGTGAGGGCTTGCGAACCGACCGGCTCGGCGGTCGCTATGTACTCGTAGACCACGGTCGCGAGGATATAGGCCTTGCGCTTATCCAGGCCGGTGCTCTCTATCACGCTCCCTACTGTAGCACTCCCGGCGCTGGAGTGCTAGCATCGTCGCGAGCCTGGGCTCGGTCGATTGCGCCGGAGAGCTCGCTCCAGTTCAGGCCGCCGACCGAGACGTAGGCGACCGCGCCGGACGGGTCGAGCACCAGCGTGACCGGAATCGGCCCGACCGAGTAGAGGCGAGAGATGGCGCCTTGCGGATCTTCGACGAGCGGCAAATCGATGTTCCAGGTGTGGAAGTAGCTCGCTGCCACGCCGGGCAGCTCGCTCGAAATCGTCACGACGGCAACGCGGTCGCCGTAGAGATCGCGCGCGCGAATGAAATCGTGGAGTTCTGCGGTGCAGACGTCACACCAACTCGCCCAAAAGTCGACCACCACCACGCGGCCGCGCAACTGAGAAAGATAGGTCGTCCCGTGCGTCGTCGGAATGGCGAAGTTCGGCGGGGCAACGTCGTACTGAATCGTTGCGAGTCCGGTCTGCGGCGGCGCAATCAGCGCCGCGAGGACGAGCGGGGCGAGCATCGCGGTTTACGCGTAAAACTTCGGCAGGCTTGACCCGGCGGCCCTCGTAAGTCGCTCAAGATGAGCTCCGCCATCGAGGCGCTCTTTGAGGAGAGTCGCCGCTTTCCGCCATCGGCCGAGTTTGCGTCGCACGCCAATGCAACCGCCGAGCTGTACGAGCAAGCCGAACGCGACTACGTCGAGTTCTGGGCGCAGTGGGCGCGCAAGCTGGAGTGGCTGCAGCCTTTCACGTCGACGCTGGAATGGAACGAGCCGTTTGCGACGTGGTTCGCGGGCGGCCGGCTCAACGTCGCGGTCAACTGTTTAGATCGCCACGTCCGCGACGGTCGCGGTGAAAAGATCGCTTACTACTTCGAGGGCGAACCGGGCGACCGCCGCACGGTGACCTATCGCGAACTGCTCGATGACGTCAATCGCTTCGCCAACGGATTGCGGTCGCTCGGCATCGGCGAAGGCGACCGCGTCGCGATCTACATGCCGATGATCCTCGAGTTGCCGGTCGCCATGCTCGCGTGCGCGCGCATCGGCGCACCGCATTCGGTGATCTTCGGCGGATTTTCGCCGGAGGCCATCATCGACCGCGTCAACGACGCGCAGTGCGTTGCCTTGATCACCGCCGATTGTGGCTGGCGCCGCGGCACGAAGGTCCCGCTCAAGCGCAACTGTGACGTCGCGATGGAGCGTACGCCATCGATTCGTCACTGCATCGTTGCCCGCCGCGTCGGCGACGACGTGTTCATGCGCGAGGGCCGCGATATCTGGTGGGACGAGGTCGTTGCCGGGCAATCGACGCAGTGCGAGCCGGAATCCATGGATGCCGAGGACCTGCTCTTCCTTCTCTACACGAGCGGAACCACGGCGAAGCCCAAAGGCATCAAACACACGACGGCGGGCTATCTCACGCACGTCGCGATGACACACAAAACGGTCTTCGATTTGAAGGAAGAGGCGGACATCTACTGGTGCACCGCCGACATCGGTTGGGTCACCGGGCATTCGTATATCGTCTATGGGCCGCTGGCCAACGGCGCGACGAGCGTCCTCTACGAAGGCACGCCTGACTATCCCGACAAGGACCGGTTCTGGGAGATCGTCGAGCGCTACGGCGTGACGATTCTCTACACCGCGCCCACGGCGATTCGCACCTTCATGAAGTGGGGCACCGAGTATCCGGCGCGTCACGACTTGTCGTCGCTGCGACTGCTCGGCACCGTCGGCGAGCCGATCAATCCCGAAGCCTGGATCTGGTATCGCGAATGGATTGGGGCGAACCGAACGCCGGTCGTCGACACCTGGTGGCAGACCGAGACCGGAGGCATCATGATCGCGCCGCTGCCGGGCGTGACGACGCTGCTTCCCGGCAGCGCGACCCACCCGCTTCCCGGGATCGGTGCCGACATCGTCAACGACCGCGGTGAACCCGTGCCGCTCGGGGGCGGCGGTTACGTCGTGCTCACGCGGCCCTGGCCGGGAATGCTGCGCGGGATTTGGGGCGACGACGAACGCTACGTGCAAACGTATTGGACGAAGTTTCCCCATCGCTACTTTGCCGGTGACGGCGCTCGTCGCGATGCCGACGGCAACTACTGGTTCATGGGCCGCATCGATGACGTCATGAACGTGAGCGGTCATCGCATCTCCACCACCGAGGTGGAGAGCGCGCTGGTGGATCATCCCAGCGTCGCGGAAGCGGCCGTCTGCGGTAAGCTCGACGAGGTGACCGGTCAGGCCGTGTACGCGTTCGTTTCGCTCAAAGGCAACGCGGCCGGATCGCCGGAGTTTGCCGACGAGCTGCGCGACCACGTCGGCACGAAGCTCGGGAAGTTCACTCGCCCGAAGTACGTCACGTTCACCCAAGAGCTTCCCAAGACGCGCAGTGGCAAGATCATGCGGCGCTTGCTGCGCGACATCGCCGAGGGCCGCACTCTTGGCGACACGACCACGCTGGCCGATTCGACGATCGTCCACGAACTGGCGGAGCGGGCGAAGATCGAGGTTAGCTCCGAGGAGTAGGCCTCGAATCGCCGCTAAGAACGCGTCATCCGCACGCGCCGCTCGCGCGTTCTTACTGGATGACCATTTTGCCGGTCGCCGAACAGGCGCCCTTATGGCGGCCACCCCTGATGGCGACGAAGCCTTGGCAATAGCGTTCGGCGCGCACGAGCGCGGAGCGTTCGCCCAAGCGTACCGGCAGTACGCATCGCTGCTCTACTCTGCCGCCTACAACGTGCTCGGCAACGGCGAGGACGCGCAGGATTGCGTGCACGACGCCATTGCCAAACTCTGGCGCAAGCCCGGATCGTACTCCGCTGCGCGCGGCTCGCTGCGCAGCTTCCTCGTCGTCTGCGTTCGCAACGAGGCGATCTCGCGCATGCGCCGGCATAACCGCCGGCTTCACATGACGCAGCGGCTCGCCGCCCAGCCGGAAGATCATGCAGAACTCGAGGCCGGCGATCCGATCGAACGCGATCGCGTTCGCCACGCGCTCGAACGGCTTCCCGACGATCAGCGGATCGCGCTCCGGCTGGCGTTCTTTGAAGGCAAAACGCACACCGAGATCGCCGCCGACCTGCAGCAACCATTAGGCACCATCAAGGGCCGCATCAGTCACGGCCTGCGCAAACTCGCGAGCGCGTTGAAAGTATGAACCACGAACACGTCGGCGACGACGCCGCGCTCTATGCGCTCGGAGCGTTGAGCGATCGAGAGGCGATCGCCTTGCAGGTGCATATCAGGCAATGTCCGTCGTGCGCGAACCTAGTCGGCGACGCTGAGGACGCCGTTACAGCTGCCGCGCTGGCGGAGCCGCTCCACAGAGCGCCGGCCGCACTCGAGCGGCGCATCACCGGGTTACTGGCCCCGCAAGCTGCGTTCGGCCGCGGCTCGGCCGTTGCGGCCATCGCCGCCGCATTTCTTCTCGGAATCTTGCCGTCGTGGTATCTATGGCAACAGAATCGCTCCATGCAAGACGCGGTGGCGTCGCGCGGCGCGGCAATGGCACGGATCGCCGAAGGACCGCACCGGCGGGCGAGCTTTCGCGGGGGTGGTGGAAACGTGGCGGCCGACGTTATGTACGCGCCCGACGGCTCGTGGTACGTGATCGTCGTCAAGGGGATTTCGAATCCGCTACAGGTCGCGTGGATGCACGGCGGCGAGCGGACGATGCTCGGCAGTGCGACGCCACACGGCGGCCTCGCCATGCTCTACCTGCCCAAAAGCCATCGTATGGATCAGCTGGCGCTGATCGATGGCGGTCGGATCGTCGGGCGCGCCGCCTTGCACTACGATTAGAAGAAAGCGGCGAGATCCCCGAGCTCGTCGATGCGCATCGCCGGCGGCAAGGCCGAGAGAATCGTCGCCCCGTAGCGCGTCGACGCGGCCCGGCCGTCGAGCAGTGCCATCAACCCGCGATCGCTGCCGCTGCGAATGAGCCGTCCGAAACCCTGTTTGAGCCGTACGGTGGCGGCCGGCACCATGTAGTGCTCGAAACCGTCGAGCCCGCGCGCCTCCAGCGCGCGCATGCGCGCCATGACCAGCGGATCGCTCGGCGAAGGAAACGGCAGCCGGTCGATGATCACGCACGATAGCGCGTCGCCGACGACGTCGATGCCTTCCCAAAACGTACCGGTCGCGAAGAGTACGGCTCCGGGCGTGCGGCGGAACCAATCGATGAGGTGAGAGCGCGGCAGTTCCCCTTGCAACCGCACCGGAAAGGCGAGCCGCTCTTTGAGCAGCTCGTAGACTTCGCGCAGCCGCGCGTACGACGTAAAGAGCACGAACGCACGCCCGCGCGAACGATCCAAGCACTCCTCGACGATCGGTGCGGCCCGACGCGCAAACTCCGGCGCTTTCGGATTGACCGCGGCCGATGCGATGAAGAGCCGCGCCTGCCGCGCGTAGTCGAATGGCGATGCGGCGACGAGCTCCTGCGCGTCATCGATACCCAGCGTTCGGCGGGTAAAGGCGAAGGAGCCGTTCGTGGAGAGCGTCGCGCTGGTGAGAATCACGCTCGGAGTATGCGCGAACAGCGTGGAACGCAAGAACTCCGCCACTTCGTGCGGCGCACAGCGCACGCCGTGCCGCCCATTGCCATCATTGCGCTCCGCCCAGGCGATCGCTTCCGACGAACCGGCCTCGATGCGGTCGATGACCGTCTGGTGCGCGACGACCGTCCGTAGTAACAGGTCGCGGCGGCGCTCCGCTTCGGCGTCGTCACCGTCTCCCGCAGTGGGCCGATGCTTGCGTGCATCGAGCCAATGCGCGAAGATCCAGTTCTCCAAGCGGTAGAGGCTCTCGCGCAGCGACGCCAATGCGGGTCCCGCCTCCTCGTTCGCTTCGAGCGGGTAGCGATCGCCGGGAACTGCGGCGAGCGCCGTTTCCAACCGGCGAACCCCGGCGTCGAACTCCACGTCGAAGACGCCGGGCAACTCGTAGGTTCGGTGAATTTTCCGCAGCATACGCCCGATGCTTGCCGCCGACAATGCCGCCGTGAGCGCATCGGTCGCCCATCGCTCGCATTGGTGCGCTTCGTCGAGCACGGCAACGTCGTACGGCGGGAGCAGCCCCCCTCCGACGGCGAGGTCGAGAAAGAACAGCGCGTGGTTGACGACCACCACGTCGGCGAACTTCGCTTCGTCGCGCTTCTTGAAGTAGAAGCAATCCCGGAAATGCGCGCAGTGCTCGCCGACGCATTCGTCGGCGTCGGCATCGAGCTGCTCCCATTCACTGGACGGCGGCAGGAACGGCAGCTCGGCGCGATCGCCGGAGCGCGTGCGCGACGCCCATTCCCACAGGCGTCCCATCGTCGGCGACGGCGCCAGCAGCCGATCTTGGCGCACTCCTTCGAGTTTGAGCCGGCAGAGGTAGTGCGAGCGGCCTTTGAGCAGCGTAACGCGCAAGGGAAGGTCGAGCGCCTCCTGCACGAGCGGAATGTCTTTGCCAACGAGCTGCTCTTGCAGCGCGATCGTGCCGGTCGAAAGGACGATCTTCTTGCCGCTGCGCACCGCCGGCACGAGGTAGGCGAGCGATTTCCCAACGCCCGTGCCAGCCTCCACCAGCGTGTGCATGTTTTCCATGATGCCGCGCTCGATGAGCTTGGCCATCTGCACCTGACCGGCGCGCGGCTCGAAGCCTGCGAAGGTACGGGCGAACGGGCCGCCCGATCCAAATATCTCGTCGAGCGTCGTCACTGCATCGGTTGCTGCGGCGCCACCCGGCGCGGCGGCGCGTAGATCGCGAAGGTGATGATGAATCCGGCGAGGAGTCCGGCGACGTGCGCCTGCCAAGAAATCTGCGGGACCGTAAACGTGATGATGAGATTGATGACGAGGATGCCGATGTTGGCTCGCACCAACTCCATACCACGTTTGCCAAGCTTGAAACCGATGGCAAAGAGCGCGCCGAAGAGGCCGAAGATGGCGCCGCTTGCGCCGACGGTCGGCACCATGGGATTGCTGAAGTAGACGACGGCCAGGCCCGAAACGATCAACGATGCGAAATAGATCAAGAGCATGCGCCACGGGCCCACGGCAAACTCGATGAAGTGCCCCAAGAACCAGAGTGACATCATGTTGACGCCGATATGAAGCAACCCACCGTGCAAGAAGGCGCCGGTGATGATGCGCCACCATTGTCCCCCTTGCAGGACGAAGCTCGGAATGAGCGCGCCGGCTACCAGCACCCGCTCGATGCCGGCGCTGTCGCCGAAGCCTGACAGCATGCCCGAACCGCCGACCCGGACTTCCCACGCAAATGCAATGCAGTTGAGGATGATAAGTGCGCGGGTGATCACGCGATCATCACCGTGCGCGCGAGCTCGAGCGAGATGGCGTGCCGTTCTCCCGCGATGTCGATGGTGATCGGGCCTCCCAACGGCGCTTTCTCGATGACCCGAAGCTTGACGCCCGGCCGTAGACCAACCTGCGCGAGGTAACGCAGGATCTCCGGCATTTGTTCGGTCACGCCGGACACCGTGACGCGCTTACCGGTGTCAACCTGAGCGAGCGGGATGCCGGTGCGAACCGGCTCCGTCAGATCCTTGGGCGGAATGGGATGGCCGTGCGGGCAGGTTTTTGGGTTGCCCAGCGCGGTAACGAGATGGCTCTCCACGCGGTCGGTGATGGCGTGCTCGAGGATGCAGGCTTCGGCGTAGACTTCATCCCACGGCATCTTGAGAACGTCGGTGAGGAGGCGCTCCGCCAAGCGATTGCGCCGCACCACGCCAACGGCAACCTCGAGCCCTTTGCGCGTTAGCTTGATGTCGCCGCGCACTTCGTGTTCGACGTAGCCATCGTTGACGAGCTTCTTGAGCATCCCGGAGACCGAAGCCGGCGCGACGCCGAGCTCGCTGGCCAACGCCGACGTCGTGACGCCCGGCCCCTCGCGCTCCAACCGGTAGATTGCCTTCATATACATTTCAAACGATTCGGCAAAGTGGGAGTGCGAGTGTCCGGGCATAGGCTTCTTAACTTCGCGATTGCTCGCGGAGTTCCACAACGGCACTCTCGAGCCGCGCACGCATCGTGCGCTTCTCCTCGGGCGACGCAAACGACGCGTCGATCGCGTTGCCCGCGAAACGTTCCAGCGCCGCGGGGCCGGCGGCTTCTTCGACGAGCGCGTATTCGCGCGAGATCGACGTCTGGAAGAC
>Ga0182015_10001704_pt1 | contig 28368 bp, 21 predicted proteins | sample 712P3MmetaG_FD_120478 | JGI IMG/M metagenome (GOLD analysis project Ga0182015, IMG submission 120478) | Permafrost microbial communities from Stordalen Mire, Sweden - 712P3M metaG | ecosystem: Environmental > Terrestrial > Soil > Wetlands > Permafrost | place: Sweden: Stordalen | collected... | reverse complement strand
TGAACCCGTTCAGGTAGACGCAGCCCGTCGTGCGAATGTGCAACCCGCTGCTGTCGTCGTAGACCCTGTAGGGGAAGTACATCTTGATGCCGCCGAGAGCGTTCACCACGGCCTGGAAGCTGTCGAAGTTGAGCTCGACGAAGTGGTTGATCGGGATCCCGAAGTTCTCCTCGATGGCCGCGACGAGCTGACCGGGACCATCGGCGAGGGCGGCGTCGATCTTGTAGAACTGACCCGGCCGGACGTTGTTCATGACCAGGTCACGCGGGATCGACAGGATCGAGACCGTCTTCGTCCTCTGATCCGCCCGCAAGAGCAAGACGACGTCGGAGTTGACCCCCGTGATGCCCTGCGCGCAGCTCCCGAAGGCCGTCGTCTGCTTGTTGTTGAGCACGCAGCGCGAGGTCGAGCCGATGAGGAGGAAGGTCTGGACCCCGACGTTCGGGCCCGAAGTCGGCAGAGTGCTGAGACCCCCCACGTTCACCCGCTTGACCTCGTGGTAGCGGAAGGCAACATAGGCGATCTCGGCCCCTGCGAGCGCGATCACGACCGCCAGGAGGGCTATCGAGGCCCTGATGAGGTTGCGCGCCCAGCGGGGCCGCCGCGATCGCTTGCGGGCGCGGCCGCGCCGCGGGGGGACGGGAGCTTGCTCTGTGGCCGGCAGCTCATCGCCGGCTGGTGCTTCTGGCATTGCGACAAGGATAAGGACTCTTCCTTAAGATCGCGTGAAACAGGCGAGGAGATTCTCCTGCACTCCATCCAGTAGAACGGGGGCGATGAGGATCCTCGTGGCCGAGGACGACGAAGCCCTCCGATCGGTCCTGGAGCGGGGGCTTAAGAGAGCTGGCTACGTCGTAGACAGTGCGGCAGACGGATCCGAGGCCCTCAACTACCTCCGCTCTTACGAGTACGAGGTCGCGATCTTGGACTGGAGGATGCCTCAGCTGAGCGGGATCGAGGTCGTCCGCTCGCTGCGGCGCGCGGGTTCAAAAGTGCCTGTCTTGATGCTCACCGCCCGGGACATGCCGTCCGATCGCGTGACGGGTCTCGACGGGGGGGCCGACGACTACATGGTCAAGCCCTTCGACTTCCCCGAGCTGCTCGCCCGACTGCGGGCGCTCCGACGCCGGCCTTCGGACCTGCGCCCGCCGTGCCTTGCGGTGGGGGGCCTGTCTTACGAGCCGTCGACCCGGACGATCCTTGCGGACGGCCGCGCCGTCAGCCTTACCCAGATCGAGCTCGGGATCTTGGAGGTCCTCTTGCTGCGCTCCCCGTCGGTGGTGACCCGGCGCTCGATAGCCGTGCACGTATGGCAGTACGAAGCCGACGGGGTCGGCTCGAACACGATCGACGTCCACATCGCCCATCTCCGATCGAAGCTTTCAGGGGCACGGGTCCGCATCGACACCCACCGCGGTGTCGGTTACCGCCTCGCGCCCGAATGAGGCTGCGCCCCAGGCCGGGTTTGAGGAACCGGGTCGCGCCCTCGCTCAAGGTCGCGCTCGTGGCGACGCTGGTCGTGATCGTCGTATATGCCGGGGCCGTGGCGCTCTTGGACCTGTTCGTCGCCCGGCGCCTCGTCGCCCAGGTCGACCGACAGCTCTCCAGCCGTCTGGCAGCAGCCCGGGTCCGCCCGCCGGATCTTGCGACAAAAGAGCCCGACTCGCCCGGGGGGGGCGTGCACTACGGGCTCGGGATATACGGCGAGCCGATCTACGTGTGGGAGGTGGCCCCGGGAAGCGGCGTCGCCGAGCCGAATGCCGCCTCCCCGCCCCTGCCGGCCCTGATCTGGCCCGAGCCGGGCGCCGGGTCGATCACGAGCACCCTCTCGGGCACCGAGTACCGGCTGGCATCGACGCCGTACCGGGGCGGCCTGCTCGTCGCGGGCGAGAGCCTGACCGAGCTCACCCATGTCGAGAACATCCTCACCACCTCCGAGCTCGTCGCCGCGCCGGTGCTGCTGATCGCCATCTTCCTCGCCTCTTTGCTCATCGGCCTGCGCTCCGCCAAGCCCGTCGAGCTCGCCCACCGCAGGCAACTCGAGTTCACAGCCGACGCCTCGCACGAGCTGCGAACGCCGCTCAGCGTGATCGAGGCCGAGCTGTCACTGGCCCGGGGCTTCGAGAGCGAGACCGAGACCGCGACCCTCGAGAGGATCGCCCGGGAGAGCGAGAGGCTGAAGCGGATCGTCGACGACCTGTTATGGCTGGCCCGCTTCGACGCCGCTCCCCCGCCGCCTGCGGCCGGCGCCATCGACCTCGTGACGATCGCCACCCAGTGCGCCGAGCGCTTCGGCGCGCTTGCGGGCGCGAGGTCGCTCGACTTGCAGATCGAGCGGGTCGGGACAGCCCCGGCGAGGATCACGGCGCCGGCCGAGTGGGTCGAAAGGCTCGCGGCGGTCCTCGTCGACAACGCCTGCAAGTACGCAGGCGTCGGCGGCTGCGTCCGCATCGAGGTGGGTCGGGTCGGCCAGCGCGTAGTCCTCGCCGTTGAAGACAGTGGCCCCGGGATACCAGATTCCGAGGGCAGCCGGCTTTTCGACCGGTTTCGCCGCGGCACGAGCGAAGCCAGGGGCCACGGGCTCGGCCTCGCGATCGGCGACTCGGTGGTCCGTTCCACCGCAGGCAGGTGGCAGGTCAGCTCCAGCGCCCGCCTCGGCGGCGCGCGCATGGAGGTCTCGTGGCCGGCCTGAGGACCCGAGCCGCCTCTAGGGTGCAGTAGTGCCGGGTCGCCCGAAGCCCAAGCAGAGCAGTGCGGCGGCAACTTGGCATCTGCTCGTCGGAAGGCCGCTTCGCAGCAGCGAAGCCGCCAAGGAGCAGATCACCCCTGTCGAAGGCCTCTCGGCGCTCTCTCTCGACGCGTTGACGTCGGTCGCCTACGGGCCCGAAGCGATCATCGTCGTCCTCGCCGTGGCCGGAGCCGGGGCGCTACACGTCATCTTGCCCATCACGGTCGCGATAGTCGCCTTGCTGGCCGTGCTCGTCTTCTCCTACCGCCAGGTGATCGACGCCTACCCGGGCGGTGGCGGAGCCTACGCCGTGTCCAGGGCGAACCTCGGGGTAAGGGCGAGCCTCGTTGCCGGGGCGTCGCTCATCGTCGACTACACGCTCACCGTCGCCGTCTCGATCGCGGCCGGTGTCGGAGCCTTGACGTCCGCCTTCCCGAGCCTTTCCTCCGCGACGGTGCCCATCTGCCTCGGCATCCTGGCGGTAATCACCTTGCTGAACCTCCGTGGCCTTGGCGAGGCGGCGCGGGCTTTCCTGCTCCCGACGATGGTCTTCATCATTGGCCTGCTCGCCATCATCGCTGTCGGCCTTATCCATCCCCTCGGACTGCACGCACATCAGCCGGGCCGTTCGCTTCTCAGCAACCACAGTACCGAGACACTGAGCGTGCTTTTGGTGCTAAAGGCCTTCTCCGCCGGGTGCAGCGCCCTCACCGGTGTCGAGGCGATCGCCAACGGCGTGCCGCTGTTCAAGAAGCCGAGGGCTATCCGGGCAAAGCGAACCGAGCTATTGCTGGGCGTGATCCTCGGCACGATGTTGCTCGGCCTCGCGGTGCTGGCCAGCAAGTGGCACATCGGGCCCCGGTCTTCCCAGACAGTGCTGAGCCAGATAATGGGCGACGCCGTCGGCCGGCACTGGGCCTACTACCTCGTGTCGCTCACGATCACCCTCGTGCTCTCGCTGGCGGCGAACACCTCCTTCGGCGGCCTGCCCGTGCTCGCGAGCCTGCTGTCACGCGACGCCTACTTCCCTCACCTGTTCTCGCTGCGCGGGGACCGTCAGGTTTTCGTCACGGGCATCTGGTCCCTGACGGTGCTCTCAGGGGCGCTCCTTGTCGCCGTAGGCGGCAACACGAACAGCTTGATCCCTTTGTTCGCCATCGGCGTGTTCACCGGCTTCACGCTCGCCCAAAGCGGCCTCGTCGTCCACTGGTGGCGCGAAAAGCCGCCGCGCTGGCGCCAGCGCGCCGCGATCAACGGGCTCGGCGCGTCCATGACCGCGGTGGCGACGGTCGTGTTCCTCTTCTCGAAGTTCCTCGAGGGGGCCTGGGTGGTCGTAGTCGCCGTCCCCGCGTTCGTCTTCCTCTTCATGCGGATCCACGCCTATTACGAGCGGGTCAGGATCGATCTCGGGTTTGCCGATCCGCAGCTGAAGCCACGTCCGAGGCGATCGGTCGTCATCGTGCCCATCACCGCGGTCTCCCGCCTCACGGTGCACGCGATATCCGAGGCGCTGTCTTTGACAAAGGAGGTGATCGCAGTCACCGTCGTGCTCGATGCCGGAGGTGACGGTGACGCCCGCGCCGCTGCGCTGGAGCAGCGCTGGGCGGACTGGGACCCGGGCGTGAGGCTGCGGGTCCTGCGCAGCGACTACGCGTCGGTCGTCGAGCCGATCATCTCTTTCATCGACGAGCTGCGCTCGCACGGCGACAAACAGATCGTCGTGCTGATCCCGGTTGTCATCCCGGACAAGAGGCGATACCGGCTCCTCCACAACCAGATCGACCTCGTGCTCAGCTCGGCTCTGCGCCGGCGGCCTGACGTCGTCGTCGCACGGGTGCAGTTGCCTTTGGAGGAGCTAACGCGCCAGCCAGATCCCTAGGAAGCCGCGAAGCCAGACCAGGTTCAGGGAACGACCACGATCGAGTACCTCGCGTGGCGAACGAGCGAAACGGGCACGGAGCCGACGACGTGGTGGTAGGTCTGCACCGCGCTCCCCACCACGATCACCGCCGTCGCCTCGTCCCCGTAGTCACGGCTGAGCTCGTCGGCGGCAGCCAGGAGCTCGTGAGCGATGACGCCGTCACGGCGCTGGAAGCGCCACCGTTGCTCCTCGCCCTCCATACGTGCCCGGATCGCCTCGGCGAAGTCGTGCTCAGCGGCGTCAAAGCCCTTGCGGATCTCGATCTGGGCGTCCGCCGACATCCCCGCACCGACGCTCGGGTGCGCCACATAGACGATCTCGATGATCCCAACCCGGTCAGAGATGAGCCGCTTGGCCGCGTCGAGGGCCCGGTAGGCGGGCTCCGAGCCGTCAAAGCCGACGATCACGAGCAAACGGCCGGAGCCGACCGGGCCCGGCGTGCCAGCAGGCACGGCTCGGTCGTGGGACTCGGGTCCATCCATGATCTCGGCTCCTTTAAGCGGCGCCGCCGAGCCAATCGAGCGGCGGCCACGGTCCCGGTCAGCTTATTGGGACCGGAAGAGCTCGCCCCCGAGCCCGTTCAGGCTGCAACAGGTTCGGGTCCGCGACGCGAAGGCCCCGCATCGGCCTGGTCGTTGAAGCCGAAGCGCTCGTAGACGCGGCGCAAGGGGCCCGGCGCCCACCAGTTCGCGTTGCCGAGGAGCTTCATCGTCGCCGGGACCAGCAAAAGGCGGACAACGGTGGCGTCCACGAGCAGGGCCACGAACATGCCGATGCCCATCATCTTGGTGAAGGTGACGCTCGAGGCGGAGAACGAGCCGATCACGACTCCGAGCATCAAGGCTGCGCTCGTGATGACGCCTCCCGTGCGCTGCAGCCCGGTGGCTATGGCGGCGGTGTTGTCACCGGTGGCGTCGTAGTGCTCCCGGATGCGCGAGAGAAGGAACACCTCGTAGTCCATGGACAGCCCGAACATTATGGCGAACATCAGGATCGGCGTGGAAGGGTCGATCGTCCCGTTCGGCGTGAAGTGCAACAAACGTGAGAGGTGGCCCTCCTGGAAGACGAAGACGAGGACACCGAACATCACCGACAAAGAAAGCAGGTTCATGGCGATCGCCTTTAAGGGCAAGAGCACCGAGCCGAAAGCCATAAAGAGCAGCAAGAAGGTCGCCAGCACCACGACCAGCACCATCCACGGCAGCGTGTGGCCCATCTCTGTGAGGGTGTCGGCCAAGAGCGCGCTCTGGCCACCGACGTAGACGGCGGCGGCGGGGGGTGTGGAGAGGTCGCGGACCCGGGTGACGATGGCTTCGGCCGCCCGCGAGTAGGGACCAGGGAGGTAGCTGACATCGACCCGGGCAAGGTCGCCCCGCACGCCAGCGACCTCGGCGCCTGCGACACCGGCGACGTGGTCGATCCGGCTCACGTACGCGCCGAGCTCGACAGATCGCGCCTTCGATCCGGCGACTGGTCCGCCGAAGTCGACCACGGCCTCTATGGGTGCGGTCGGGTTGCCGGGAAAGTCCCGGCTCAATGCCTCGGTGACGACTCGCGGTACGGCGCCGGCGGGCAGCACCGTGGCGTCGGTCCCTCCCCAAGCGATCTTCAAAAAGGGTGAGCCGAGCAGGACGAGCACGACGACTATCACCCCGGCGACGGCCAAGGGCCGGCGCATCACGCGTTGGCCGAGCCGGTACCAACCGCCGGTTTCGACCGCTTCCGGCACCTTGCTGATCGACCGGCGGATCTTGAGAGAGTTCACCTTCGGTCCGAGGGCCGCCAGCAAAGCCGGCATGACGGTGAGGGCCGCGAGCATGTCCACGAGCACAGTCAAGAGCCCGCCATAGCCCATCGAGCGGAGGAAGGTCTCAGGAAACAGCATCAAGCTGGCAAGCGCGACGGCGACAGTGACGCCCGAGAAGACAACGGTCCGCCCAGCCGTGGCGACCGTTCGCGCCACCGCCTGCTCAACCGAGACCTCCCTGTGCAGCTCCTCTCTAAAGCGGCTCACCATGAACAAGCCGTAATCGATGCCGAGGCCCAACCCGAGGATCGTCGTTATGTTGACCGAGAAAATGGACACCGCCGTGAACAAGGTGAGCAGCCGCAAAACGGTGAAAGAGCCCAGGATGCCGATGCCACCGATGACGAGCGGCAAGCTCGCGGCCGTGACGGAGCCGAAGATCACTAGCAGCAAGATGAGCAGCACCGGCAGCGACAAGCTCTCCGCACGGCCGATGTCCTTGCTCGTCTGGCTGGTGATGGTCTCGTCGGTCGGGACGAGCCCACCGACCTCGGTGCGCAGCATGGGCGCGGCGAGCTTGGTCTTGATGAGGTTGTAGCTGGCCTGGCGGGCGTCGTCGCTGGCGCCGCGCAGCTCGATCACGGCGAAGGTCTCCCGGCCGTTCGCGCTGATGAAGCTCGCAGACCCGCTCGACCAATAGGTCGCGTAGGACTCGACGGCTGAGGGCGAGAGCGCGGCCAAAGTGCGCGTCACGGCCGCCCGGAACGCCGGGCTGCGGACCGGCTCGGTCGGGCTCGAGTACAGGACCACGACGTCGCCGGCGTCTCGGCCAAAGGCGCTCGTGGCAAGCGCCGCCTCCTGCTGGCTCTGGGTGCCGGGCGCGTAGAAGCCGCCGGCTGTCTGCAGCTGGCCGAACACCCCGCTGCCCCAGATGACAGCGACGATCACTCCGGCCGACGCGACCAGGAGCGTCAAACGGCGCCTGCGGGCCACGACGCGGCCCCAGCGCTCGAACACGGTGCCCCTCTCCATGGTCCCCTGCCCCCGTCCTTAGCTGTCGTCGTGAGCGGCGCTCTTGTTTTCAGAGCAATGCTCACACCTCCTCGCAAATCGCCTACCTGCCGCAATTGCGCCGAGGACGGTCCCGCCGACGAGCGCGACGAGGACGGTGAGCGCCAGCCACGACCGCCATCGGTGCTGGAGCTCGGCGCGAAAAACGACCCGTATGGCCCGCATGAGATCCCCCTCGTCCTAGATGAGTGTGCATCGCACAGCTCGCTGCCAGGAGGGGGCCAGCTTTCGAATTTGCCATCGTGGTAGCACGAATGGCTGTCCACACCGCCATCCGGGCCGCCATCCGGCCCGCTAGGTCGTCCGCCGGGCTACGGGCTGGTCGCCTCAAGAGGCAGAACTCGTTGCCCTCGGGATCTTCATGGCAGCCGATTGACCCCGTTGCGGCAAGGAGATTCTCGAGACCATCGTCGCGCCGAGGCCGCGCGAGCTCAGTTTCAGCTCGGCCATCATTAGACGACGCGGCGGGCCCGTTGCCCAGGGTCGAATGACTCCTCCTCTACCACTACCGGGGTGGGATGATTGCGATCGTGGATCTCGACACCTCGCGTGCCATCGAGCTCGCGCCCCGCATCTGGTGGGTGGGCGCCATGCTGCCGGGAGATCCGTTCCAGTGCCATGTCTATTTGGTGGAGCAAGGCGACCAGTCCGTGCTGATCGACCCCGGCTCGGCGCTGACGGCGAGCGAGGTCGTCCGCAAGGTCGACGACGTGGTCGGGGTCTCCAACTTGCGCTGGCTCGTCTGCTCGCATTCGGACCCGGACATCATCTCGGCGATGCCCGCGCTCGTGGCGCGAGGGCTGCGAGCCGACACGTCCATCGTGACGCACTGGCGGGACAAGGCGCTGATCCGCCATCTGGGCGTCGACCTGCCGTACTGGCTCGTCGAAGAGCACGGTTGGAGGCTCGATCTCGAGGACCGGTGCCTCCAGTTCGTCTTCACGCCGTATGCCCACTTCGCCGGTGCTTTCTGCAGCTTCGACGAGAAGTCAGGAACCTTGTTCTCGGGAGACCTCTACGGCGGCTTCGGCGAGGACGACCATTCCTTGTATGCAAGCTCCATGGCGTATTTCGAGCAGATACGCGCCTTTCATGAGCACTACATGCCGAGCGGCGAGATCCTCGCGCACGCGTTGGCGGACATCCGCCGCCTCCCGGTGCGCCAGATCGCGCCCCAGCACGGCCAGGTGATCCCCGAAGAGCTCGTCTCGCCGCTCACAGACAAGCTCGCCACGCTCGAGTGCGGGATCTACCTGCTCGCCCGCGACGACCCCGACCTGCGGTTTTTGCTGACGGCCAACCGCACCGTGCACGACCTCGTCGACACCCTCGTGCGCGAGCCGGAGTTCTCCGTCGTCGTGGCGCACCTGGCCGAGATGGCCGAGCGGATCCTCGGTGCCGACCGCCTCGAGCTGTGGGCGCACACGGGCGCCACGGTGCTGCAGTTCGCCGCCCACAACGGCTATGCCGGCGAGAGCGCCAAGGCTCCTGCCTATGTGTTGGAGGCGCTTGCCGGAGCTGTCACGACAGACGCCACGCGTCTCGTGCTCGCCCTGCGGTCGCCGTCTTCGACCGCGGTTAGGGGCGTGGCCGTGCTCGACTTCGCCGCCACACCCGAGCTCGACGGGCCCATGCAGGCGCTCGTCGACGAGGTCTGCACCCTCGTCGAGGTGGGCCTCGAGCGCGAGCTCTTCCGCCGGGCGGCGGACATCGACCGGGACGCCTTTTACGAACAGGCCATCCACGACCCGCTGACCGGCTTGTACAACCGCCAGTACCTCGCGGACGCCGCCAGGCGCCTGTGCGCGCTTGACGACAGGAGCCTGAGGCCGGGTGTCGCCGTGCTCATGATCGACCTCGACCACTTCAAGGCCGTCAACGACGACTTCGGCCACTCGGTCGGCGACGAGGTCCTCCAGCACGTCGCCCACTCGATCGTCGACGGCTCGCGCCGGGGCGACATCGTCGTGCGCTACGGGGGCGAAGAGTTCGTCGTCGTCCTCGCCGGGGTCGACCTCACCATCGCCGAGTCTGTGGCCGAGCGCATCCGGGCGTCGGTGGCAGAGCCCGGCGAGGCGCGCCCGGCTGTCACCGCCAGCGTGGGCGTGGCGATCCGAGAGCAGGCCGAACTGTTCGAGGACCTCGTGGAACGGGCCGACAAGGCCATGTACCTAGCCAAAGCCGCCGGGCGTGACCGGGTCGGAGTCGCCGGGTGACCCCGCTCGGGCAGTAATGTCAGGTGGGCCGACGATGACTACCTACAACGTGGAGAGCGACGACAGCGGTCACGTGCTGAGCGCTTCGTGGCCAGACCTGCCCGAGCGGGCGAGCCACCCGGTCGCGACCTTCCAGGAGCTGAAGCTCGCGGCAGTGGCGAAGACCGTGCTCAATGCCGCCTCGCGCTACAGGTGGCGCCGTCGCGTCGAGCTTGTGGGTGAGGGTGTCTTCTCGCCGTCGGGGAGCGAGGACGTCGCCGGCCTGCCCGTGCTGGCGACGGCCGTGATCCTCGGCCAGGCGCCGATGAGGCCAGAGCTCACCAAGCGCATCGAGGCCCTCGTCCCCGCCCAGGGGCAGGAGCCCGGGGCGCCGCTCGTCGACTCGGGCGGGTTCACCGAGCGTGTCCGCTTCGCGAACCTAGGCCCGCTGTTGTGGAGGAACTGGAGCGAGCACCTCTCCTCCAACGAGCGCGAGGCCCTGAGCACCGAGCTCGATATCGACCTTGGCGCGACGATGGGAGCCCTCACGGACCGGGCAAGGCAGATCGCCTGGTACCTGAGCGCCGAGCTGCTCGTCGACGAGGACCACTCCCGGCTGGCGGCCGGCCACACGAGCGGAGATGAAGAGGCCAAGGCATTTCAAAAGGCGCTCTTGCAGCTCACCAGCGACCTGACGGGCCTGCGCGTCGAGTCGACGGCGATCGAGTGGGACCCGGACAACGAGGAGCTCCTCCGTGTCTATTCACCGGTGACAGTTGTCGGCTTCTGGCTCGACCCGGAGTGCTGGTACTTCGGGTGGCCTGACCCGGACTCGCCGGCCCTGCAGCCGACGGTCTGGCAGCACGCGGGCACCTTGCCGACCGACACCAGCATCGGCGACCTGGCCGCGCATGTCAGCGAGAGGATCACCCAGAGGACATGGCCCTTCGGCGGTAGCGCTCCAGGCGAACGCCGGGGTCTGTTCGGCAGTCGCCGCTGAGCCTGGAGCGAACCGCACGGGGATCTTGGGGGCGTTGCGGTCGTGACTTAGGGGCGGTGAGCCCCACTCGCCCAAAGCGCCGCCTATCATGACCCGACCATGGCGAACCTCTCCGAAAAGGCCCGGGCGGCTCAGCAGGCTCTTCGCGACGCGTCGGCCAAGTACCAGGCCGTAGTGGACCGGGTGATCGAGGACCCGACGGGGCCGTTCTTAAAAGAGCTTCGCGACAACGAGGAACGGGTCGCCGAAGCGGCCGCGAGCTGGGCCCTCGAGTACACCGAAGGCGTCGAGCGTCCCGCGGTCGGCTAACGCGCCCTGAAAGGACCGTCCCGCCACCTAGGCGGCACGGTCTGCGGGGCTACCGCGGTCCGGCGAGATGGCGCTCGATCGTCTCGACCTTTCCCCGCAGTGCTCCCGTCACTCCAGGTCGGTAGTCGACCTTGATCACCGCGGATACCCGCGGGGAGTCCTCGGCGAGGCGCAGCACGCATGACTTGACGAGCGCCATGACCTCGTCCCAGTCCCCCTCCACGTTGGTGAACATGGCGTTGGTCTCATTCGGCAGGCCGCTCTCGCGCACGAGCCTGACTGCGTCTGCCACTGCGGCACCGACCTCTTCGGGCCCGGAGGGGCTCACCGAGAACGCCGCGATCATCTGTCCTCCTGTCCTAAGCCACGAGCGCCCGGTGGCACATCGCGCCCTTTCAGCATCTCGCGAATCGCGAGCTTGCGTGGGACCGCCCGGGCCGGCCGGCTAGCTGTGCGGGAAGGCCGAAGCCGATATGTTCGCCGCGCTCGGAGACACCGACTGGGCGATGCAGGTGGACGCGCTCGAGTTGCGCACCACGAAGTAGTAGGTCCCGACCGCGGTCTCGTTGTCGACTGCGGTGGCGAGAGCTGTCTTGATGTCGAGGATGCCCCAACAGTCGAACGAGCCGTGGGCGAGAGCCGTGAGCACGACGTAGCTGCCCGACGCGGGGTAGTAGATGCTCACCACGTGGGGTCCCGAAGACGAGCCGGCCGCGGCGTTGCCCGACACGTAATTGATGCCGGTCCCGATCGAGCTGATGCTCGAGTAGGCCGACGAGTCCAAGTTCGCATACGACTGGGAGCCCGCCGTCATGTAGTAGGTGTCCGCGCCGATGAGCGCCGTCTTCAGGTTCGCCTGCGCGGCGGTGTTGTTCGCCGTCGTCGTCGTCGACAGGAAAGTCGGTATCGCGATCGCGAGCAGGATCCCGATTATGAGCAGTACCACGAGCAGCTCGATCAAGGTGAAGCCGTTGTCGCCGATTTCGGCGACGCCAGGTCTATCTTCCAAACCTCCGCCCCCTTTATATGCAGTGACCAGGGAATTCCATCAATAGAATCAATAGCGCCACCCATCCTAGCGCTTTAAGTGGTCGTCTGATCACTAAAGGTGGCTATGAGTCCCCGGATCACTCCTAGCTGGGGCGATGGCCGTTGGCACGCTCAGATGGTCGCGGAGGGCCGGGTAGCGGTGGTGCCGCGGACGATCTCGTTGAGCTCGTCGCCGCTGATGGTCTCTTTTTCGAGCAGGCGGGCGACGACGGCGTCGAGGACGTCCCGGTTGGCCGAGAGAAGGTTGCGGGCGCGCTCTTCGGCCTCGCCCAAAAGGCGGCTCACCTCCTCGTCGATGGCGAGCTGGGTGCCTTCTGAGAACGGGCGCGACTGCAACTGGCTCGAGCCGAGGTAGGCCGGGGACTGCTCTCCGTAGCCGATCGGGCCGAGCCGCGGGGAAAGCCCCCAGTCGCGCACCATGTGGACGGCGAGCTCGGTCGCCCCCCCGAGGTCGCTCGAGGCCCCCGTCGAGGCCTCTCCGAGCACGATGATCTCAGAGGCCCGCCCTCCGAGGCGGATGGCGAGCGAGTCGCGGAGGTAGCTCTCTGAGTAAAGGTGCCTCTCGTCGAGAGGCAGCTGTTCGGTCACCCCGAGGGCCCGGCCGGCGGGGAGGATGGTGATCTTCGAGACCGGGTCCGCGTGCGCGGAGAGGACCGCGACCAGGGCGTGCCCGGTCTCATGCACGGCGACGGAGTACTTCTCCTCGGGCAAAAGGGCGTTCGAGCCGTCCCGGCGGCCGAGGATGATCCTGTCCCGGGCCTCGTCGATGTCGGCCGCCTCGATGACGTTGCGGTCGTGGCGCACGGCCACGATGGCGGCCTCGTTGAACAGATTGGCGAGGTCGGCTCCCGAAAAGCCCGGGGTCGCCCTCGAGACGGCCTCTAAGTCGACATCTGGGCCGAGGTGTTTCTCTTTGACGTGCACTTTCAAGATGGCGGCCCGCTCGGCCTGGTTGGGGAGCGGGATCTCGACCTCGCGGTCAAAACGTCCCGGTCGCAACAGCGCCGGGTCCAGCACCTCGGGGCGGTTGGTGGCGGCGATGACGACGATGCCGGTGGAAGAGTCGAAGCCGTCCATCTCCGCCAGCAGCTGGTTCAAGGTCTGCTCGCGCTCGTCATTGGAGATGATCGAGCCGCCCCTTTTTTGCCCGATGGCGTCGATCTCGTCGATGAAGATGATCGAGGGCGCCCGCTTGCGGGCATCGGAGAACAGGTCCCGGACCCTGGAGGCCCCGACGCCGACGAACATCTCGACAAAGCTCGAGCCCGTGAGGGCGAAAAAGGGCACCTCGGCCTCTCCGGCGACGGCGCGGGCCATGAGAGTCTTGCCGCTGCCTGGGGGACCGACCATCAGCACGCCCCTCGGCCCGATCGCCCCGGCGCTCGTGTAGCGGGCGGGGTGCTTCAAGAAGTCCACGACCTCGCTCACTTCGCGCTTTGCGCCCTCGTAGCCGGCGATGTCGGAAAAGCGCGTGGAGGGGCGCTGCTCGTCGTAGACCTTGGCCTTGTTGCCACCTATGCCCATGATCCCGCCCGCGAGCTGGCGCCGGGCGCTGCGCGAGAGCCAGACGAACAAGCCGATGAAGAACAAGAAGGGAAGCAGCGACAGCAGATCGGTGACAAGGCTCGAGGGCGCTCCCACTCCTGTGACAGAGACGTGGTGGGACGTAAGGATCGAGGAGAGCGCCGGGTCGTTCAGCACCGTCGGGATCTGGGTGGTGTAGTCGTCACCGTTCTTGAGCTTTCCCGTCACCCCGCCGCTCGGGTTGATAGAAGCCGTCGTGACCTTGTTCGCCTCGATTCGGGCGAGGAAGCTGCTGTAGTTGAAGCTCACCGTCGTCGTCGACTTCATCGCCGGGAGGGAAAACAAAAAGATCGTCGCCAGCACCCCGATGAGGAGGAACCACCAGCGCGACTTCGGCGGGGGCGGCGGGGCCGGGCGCGGCTGGGGGTCGCGCGATGGTCCGGGCTTGGCAGGGCTCGTGAGATGGCGCCGCTTTAGGGCCGGGGCCTGCCAGTTGCTCATAAGTGATGGCGAGCGTACGTCATGATGACGGCGCTCGCGCATGTCAGGCTGTCGCCGTGCAGGTCTACCTCATCGATGGCACCTACGAGCTCTTTCGCCAGTACTTCGGGCGCCCCCCGAGCGCCTCTTCGCAGGGAAACGAGATCGGCGCCACCCGGGGTGTCGTCTGGTCGGTGGCCACACTCTTGTCGAAAGGCGTCACCCACATCGGCGTCGCAACCGACCACGTCATCGAGTCGTTCCGCAACGACCTGTGGGCGGGCTACAAGTCCGGTGCCGAGGTGCCCGCCGAGCTCAAGTCGCAGTTTCCGCTCCTCGAGGAGGCGCTTCAGGCGCTCGGGGTGCGCGTCTGGCCCATGGTCGAGCTCGAGGCCGACGACGCCCTCGCCTCCGCGGCCGCGGTCGCGAGCGACGATCGCAGGGTCGACCAGGTGCTCATCTGCACGCCCGACAAGGACCTTGCCCAGGCCGTCGTCGGCCAGCGCGTGGTCCAGCTCGACCGCCGCACGGGCGTGCTCACCGACGAGGAGGGGGTGCGAGATCGCTACGGAGTGGCTCCGGAATCGATCCCCGACTGGCTGGCGCTCGTCGGCGACAGCGCGGACGGCTTCCCTGGCCTGTCGGGTTGGGGGCGCCGCTCCGCCTCGGTCGTCCTCGCCCACTACGGCCACATCGAGTCGATCCCGGACGCGCTCCGCGACTGGGACGGCAAGATTGTAAAGGCCGTCCGCGGTGCGGCGAGCCTCGCCGCGAGGTTGGCCTCCGAGCGGGACACGGCGATGCTGTTTCGCGTGCTGGCAACGCTGCGCATCGACCGGGGGCTGCTCCGAGACGTGGACGAGCTCGCGTGGCGCGGGCCGGCCCCGGGGTTCGAGGACGTCTGCCGGTTCCTTCGCGACGACTCCATCGCCGCCCGGATGGAGGCCTTGGGCAGCTCTCGGCGCGCCTAGCGGCCGGCGGCGAAGACGCGGGCAAGTTCTTCGGGAACGGCGACCTCGAGCTGGCCATAGGTGCACGAAGCCGCCTCGCGTTCGGGCCGCCAGCGCCTAAAGGAGGTGGCGTGGCGGAACCTGTCGCCTTGCAGGTGGTCGTAGGAGACCTCGCAGACAAGCACGGGCGACACGGCTTGCCACGACAGGTCCTTGTTGGCGTTCCACCGGCTCGGCGCCCCAGGCCGGCGCGTGCTGTCGCCATCAGGTGCAGCCATCGCCTCCCACGGATGGCCCCCGAGGTCGTCCAAGCGGTGAGGGGCGAGGTCGTCTACGAGGCTCTTGCGAACGGCGACCGCGAAACCGGAGGCCACACCGACATGGTGCAGCGCCCCGTGCTCGTCGTAAAGGCCGAGGAGCAAGGACCCGACGCCCCCCTGGTCCTTGTGCCAGCGGAAGCCGCCGACGACGCAGTCGGCCGTGCGCTCGTGCTTGACCTTCAACATGACGCGCTCGCCCTCGCGGTAGGTGAGGGCGCCCGGCTTCGCGACCACACCGTCGAGCCCCGCCCCCTCAAAGCGCGAGAACCAGTCCCGGGCAACGGCGGGATCGGACGTGGCCGGGGTGACATAGACCGGCGGCTCGGCCCGGGCGAGCGCCTGCTCGAGCCCCGAACGCCGAGAGGTGAAAGGCTCGCCGCGCAGGTCGGTGTCGTAAAGGGCCAAGAGGTCGAAGGCAACGAAAGATGACGGTGTCGAGGCCGCGAGGAGCTCGATGCGTGACGCGGCCGGATGGATCCGCTGCAATAAGGCGTCGAAGTCCAGGCCCGCCCCACCTGCGATCACGATCTCGCCGTCGATGACGCAACGCTCCGGCACGTTGGCGGCCAATGCCTCGACAAGCTCGGGAAAGTACCGGGTGAGCGGCTTCTCGTTGCGGCTGCCGAGCTCGATCTCGGCTCCGTCGCGAAACACGATGCACCTGAAGCCGTCCCACTTCGGCTCGTAGACGAGGCCCTCGGATTCGGGCATCTCTCGGGAGAGCTTTGCCAGCATCGGCGACACGGGCGGCATGACCGGCAGCTGCACCCGGGCGATCCTAGTTTGAAGCCCGCTCAGGAACGAGAGCCGCCGGCTACAGCTTCATGGCTCGCCGTCCAGTCCAAGAGGCGCTCGAGAGGCCAGGTGTTGACGACCGAGCCCGGGTCGAGGCCGACTTCTGCCGCCTGCTCGCAACCGAGCCCGAGCCACTCGAGCTGGCCCGGCGCGTGGGCGTCGGTGTCGATGCTGAACTGGCAGCCGAGCTCGACGGCGATCCTGAGCAGGTCCTCGGGAGGGTCGCGCCGCTCCGGCCGGGAGTTGATCTCGACGGCGGTCGCCGTGCTCGCACAGGCCGCGAAGACCGCCCCGGCATCGAAGCTCGACGGCTCACGCCCCTTTGGCGATATGAGCCGGCCCGTGCAGTGGCCGAGGATGTCGCAGTGGGGGTTCTCCACCGCCCTCAGCATCCGCCGGGTCATCTGTGCAGATTCCATCCGCAGCTTGGAGTGCACGCTCGCCACGACGACGTCGAGGCCTGCGAGCAGCCCGTCGTCCTGGTCGAGCGACCCGTCCTCCAAGATGTCGACCTCGATGCCGGAAAGGAGCCGGAACGGCGCCAGTTGCTCGTTCAGCTCCGCCACCACCTTCAGCTGCTCGCGCAGTCGCGCGGCAGTCAGTCCGCGCGCAACGGTCAGGCGGGGGCTGTGATCGGTGAGGACGAGGTAGTCGTGGCCGAGCCCGGCCGCGCTCTGGGCCATCTCGGCGATGGGGCTCCCACCATCGGACCAGTCCGAATGACTGTGGCAGTCGCCCTTGAGCAGTGCCCTCAGGGCGAGGGCGGTGGGACTGAGGGGTTCGAGCGGGGTCGCCTCCAGCTCTGCGAGATAGGCCGGCACCTTGCCGGCGACGGCGTCGGCGATGACGCGGGCTGTCGTGTCCCCGACACCCGGGAGCCTTTGCAGGCCTCCCGAGGACACGAGCCGCTCGAGCTCGGTCGAATCGACATCGTCGACGGCGGCTGCCGCCCGCCTGAAGGCACGCACCTTGTAGGTCTGAGCGCCCTCTCGCTCCAACAAGAAGGCGATGCGGCGAAGGGTCTCGGCCGGTCCCACCGGGGGCCTCAGTCCTTGCGGGCCCGGCTGGGCGCCACGCGGCTGGGCTCGTCGGGCTGCTTGGGGTATTGCGGCGGCCAGGGTGCGTCGCGCAGCCCTGCCGCGGCGTCGCGCGTCGAGAGGGCCAAGAGAGGCTCGAGCGACTGGGGCTGATCTGCCATCTGCGCCCAGGGGTCACCGAGGCGCCGCACCCTTTCGGGAACGGTCGCGATTGTCAGCCCGTCCGGGTCGACCGAGGCGACCTCGTCCCACGAGAGCGGAGCCGACACCTGGGCGTCGGTGCGCGCCCGGGCCGACCACGCCCCGAAGACCGTCTTGTGGGGCGCGTTCTGATTGAAGTCGACGAAGACCCGCCGGCCCCGTTCCTCTTTCCACCAGTTGGCGGTGACTAGGTCGGGTCGGCGGCGCTCCAGCTCGCGGGCGAGCGCGACCGCCCCTGCGCGCACCTGGAACGAGTCCCAACGCGCCTCGAGGCGCGCGTAGACGTGCAGCCCACGATTGCCGCTCGTCTTCGGGTAGGCGGTGATGCCAAGATCGCCCAGGAGCTCGCGCACGCACGCGGCGGCTTCACGCACCTCGGCAAAGCTCACGCCCGCCTGCGGGTCGAGATCGATACGCAGCTCGTCGGCATGACCGGGATCGCCCGTATGGAACGGCCAGATGTGAAAGCCGAGGCAGCCGAGGTTGACGGCCCAGATCACATGAGCCATATCGGCGATCACGAGCGCCCTCGAGGTCGTCCCGTTCGGGGTGGAGACCTCGATCGTCTGCAGCCATTCCGGAGCTCCCGCCGGCACGCGCTTTTGAAAAAAGGACTTCCCGAGGGCGCCGTCGGGGAACCTCTGCATCATCGCTGCTCGCCCACCTGTGGCGTGCAGCATCGGCTCGGAGACGGCGAGGTAGTAACCGACGAGGTCGCTCTTGGTCGCCCCGAGGCCCGGGAAGAAGACCTTGTTGGGATGCGAGATCTCGATGGTGCGGCCGGACACCTCGACGACCTGGCTGTCAGCGCTTGCCATCCAGACAGGCTACCGAGCCGCTCCTCGGCCACCCGGCGCGCGAGCCTTCCGGCGCGGACGGCGGCCTCAGCCGGCGAGGTGGACGATGTCGGAGACGACAAGGACGGTGACGAGAACGATCACGGCGCTATACAAGGCGGTGATCGGCCAGCGCCAACGGTGGTTCGCGAGCCAAAAGCGCCGGATGCCCCGCACGTCGAATACCAGGGCGACGACGCCGATGGGAAGCCCGACCTCGGGGCCCACGTGGGTCGCCGCCCCCAACATGGGAGTCACGATCGGGAAGACGACATAGCTGAGCAGGCACCGCAGGGCAGAGATGAGGATGGAAGCACTGAAGATGCGGTGGGCGGACGCCTCGTCCGCCGAAGGCGGGCCGTCGGGGATGCGCAGCAGCCGTCGCATGGCGAAGTCAGCAGACGACAGGGCGGCCCCACTCTCCTCGGCGCTGGGCGCGACCGCTGACTGGCTCACTTGTGCGAGGTTACGGCCTCGGGATCATCATCTCCAGCCGCCCGCGACCGAACAGGGGCCCGTGACGCCTCGTTCCCGGCAGCCCGCGCAGCAAAGGCCGTGGTGCCGGGGTCCGCGATCGCGCCCCGATTGCCCCTGCAGCTGCGAAACTGGCCGCCGTGGCAAACAGAGACGGTTCAGCAGAAGGCCCGGCGCCGGGGTCTTCTGGCAACGATCCTTCTTCCGGGGCCCGAGCGCCCTTGGGCGAGATCCACGAATTGGCGCACCTGCCGGGCACCGAGCGCACGAAACGCTTCCGCCCGCGGCTTCGCTGGGAGCTCATCGGCTGTGGCCTTCACGGCCACGAGCTGGTCGGCACCGACGCCGCCGTCGTGCGCCCGGAGGACAACCTGCTCGTGCGGGAAGCCGACGGCCTGCGGTGGTACCGGTGTTTGAGGTGCGACTCGTGGCTGCCGATGGCGCCACCGAGCGCGCCGCCTAACAGCTTGCCGCCCGGGCGCGACGAAATCGAGCTGCCGCTTCGTGGCCGGCCTCTCAGGAACCTCTACGTGCTTCGCCTCATCGCCCTCGACAGGGTGATCCACTTCATCGTCCTGGCGGCGCTAGGGGTCGGCATCATCTTGTTCGCCAGCCACCAAAAGGACCTTCGCGGCGACTACCTCCGCTTTTTGAACTCGCTGCAATCGAGCATCGGCTTTGTCTCGAGCCACAAAGGCTTTTTCCGGGAGATCACCCACCTCGTCAACGACTCGAGCGCCAAGCTCTACCTGTACGGGTCCGCCTTCTCGGCCTATGCGGCCATCAACGCCGTCGAGGCGGTCGGGCTGTGGCAAGAGAAGCGCTGGGCCGAGTACCTCACCTTCATCGAGGTCACCTTGCTGCTGCCGCTCGAGATATACGAGCTCACCGTGACGATCAGCTACTTCAAGATCGGGGCACTCGTGCTCAACATCGCTGTGATGGCCTACCTGCTCTGGGCGCACCGGCTCTTCGGCTTCAGGGGCGGGGGCGACGTCGACCGGCTGCTTTTCGAGAACGACAGCGGTTGGGGTGCACTCGAGCGCGCCACACCGGTCCCCGGTTCCCGGCCCTGACCGGGATGGTTGTAACTAGCCGACGGCGGGAGGGGACCGCCGGCTAGCCAACCTGTCCTAAAGCGCCGTGGTTGCCCCGGCCGGGGCCGCCGACGGGCTGGCGGGCCAGCTTGACGAGCCCCAGTTTGCGGGCCCGCCGGGACCGCCGCGACCTTTGAAGTGACCCGGGCCGAACGAGCCGGGACCTCCCCCGCCAGGCAAGGTGGGGCCGGAGGACGTGCTCGGTGCGAGGTAGACCGCGGAAGCAGCGAAGCTGTTGGCCGAGCCAGGTGTGCCCGAGGCCTGCACGAAGTCGCCCTTGGCAACCGAGGCGATGGTCGTCTTGCCACTCTCGTCTCTAAAGGTCGTGCTCGATCCGGTCGTGACCGTCTCGGTCCCGTTGAAACCGGTGATCGTGATCGTCGTGCCGGAGACGGCAGTCACCCGGCCTGCGACAGAGGGCAGCACGATCTGGACCACGGTGGCGTCGATCTCCGTCTTGTCGGACGACAACGTCCCAGTCACCGACACGGCGGAGCCGACCTTCAAGTCAGCCGCGACTGCCGCCTGCCCGTCTTGTTCGTAGGCGGTCGAGCCTGAGGTGTTCACGGTCACGTGCAGCCCGTTGCGCTGGGCCACGACGACCTCCGAGCCGTTCACGCTCACGACCTTGCCCGACACCTCCGGGAGGACGATCTCGACCGAGGCCACGGTCACCGGCCCGCTCGAGGACGGGCTGGACGCTTTGCCTGGGACCGCGGCTGGGCCGGTGGTGCGGAACATGACCTGCTCACCGACGGCGAGAGCCGAGCGGGCCGCCTTCTTACCGCTCTCGGTGTAGGTGGTCGAGGTGCTGGTCGTGACCGTGAGGCTGCCACCGAACCCGGTGTCAACAGTGATCGTGGTGGCGCCGAGCTTGGTAAGCGTGCCGCCTCGGCCGAAGTCCGCAAAGCCGGGATGGGACCAGTTCCCCCTGCCACCCCGGCCCGGAACCGCAGGCGCCGTAGCGGGCAGGGGCGTGGAGGTCGTCGCTCTCGACGAGCTGGCAACGGCCTGGCTCGCGGACTGGGCCGGCGACGAGCCGTGGCCGGAAGCCTCCGAGGCGACCGCGTAGCCGCCCGCTGCCATGGCACCCACGACCGCGGCCAGCACGCCGGCACTGACCACGAGGCGCAGCCTCCCGCCCGAAGGGCGCGTCCCGCCCGAAGGGCGCGTCCCGCCCACACCCGAGATCTCGCCGGCGGAGTCCCCGGGCGGTCCCTCGTCGAATTCGTCCATCTTGTATTCCCCTGTCTCGGCTTGGGAGAGGGGTGGGTCGATCCTGAGCTTGATCGACCCACCCCTTGCTGGGTCCGAGTCTGCTCCCCGAGCCTGGGAAACACCTTGGAATTCGCTACGAGCCGGGCAGCAATTTCGCTGGTCGCGCCCGGGTTCAGTCCACGATGGCGGAGTAGACGAGCTGCTTGAGCTGCCGGCGGATCGGATAGGTGCTCGAGGGAAGCAACTGGGTGAAGAACATCACCGTCAGCTCCTCTGCGGGATCGACCCAGAACACCGTGCTCGCGGCTCCTCCCCAGCCGTACTCGCCCGAGCTCGAGGTCACCTTCAGCGCGGCGGGGTCCACGACGACCGAGAAACCGAGCCCGAAGCCGACGCCGCCCTCGGACTGCTCGCCGATCGGGTTGCCGAAACTGGCCAGCTCGGCACCACCCGGCAGGTGGTTCCGCGTCATGTACGACACCGTCCGCGCCCCGAGCACACGGGCACCGCCGAGCTCGCCGCGCCGCAACAGCATCTGGGTGAAGCGGTGGTAGTCCGCCGCTGTGGACACGAGCCCGCTGCCGCCGAGATGAGCGCTCGGGCGATGCAACGCCACCTCTCCGAGGTGATGGGCCCGGGTCGCCCTGCCGGTAACCAGGTCCGGGCTGTAGAGCACGGCCAGCTCGTCTGCTGCTTGGCCCTCGACGTAAAAGCTCGTCTTGTCCATCTCGAGGGGACCGAAGATGCGTTCGGCGAAGACTTGCTCGAGCGACTGGCCCGTGGCCACTTCCACGACCCGGCCGAGCACATCGGTCGCCACCGAGTAGTTCCACTCGCTGCCGGGCTGGCAGCGAAGCGGGAGCCTCGCCAGGGCGCTGCAGCAGCCCTCGAGGTCGAGCCCTCGCGGGGCGTCCCACTCGAAACCGGCCGAACGGTACATGGCGTCGACGGGATGGTTGTACATCCACCCGTAGGTGAGACCCGCCGTATGGGTCATGAGGTGCCAGATCTTGATCGGCTCTTGCACCGGGGTGGTCACGGGTCGGAACGAGGAGCCCCCCGCGAACACCCGCGTCTCGGCGAAAGCCGGGATGAACTTGCTCACGGGATCGTCGAGGGCGAAGAGGCCTTGCTCGTAACAGGTCATGGCCGCGACCGAGGTGACGGGCTTGGTCATCGAGTAGATGCGAAAACGCGTGCCGACCTCGACGGGGGCGCCCGTTTCGAGATCGCGGGCACCCCGGCGGACCACGTGGGCGACCTTGCCGCCCCGGGTGACGACGGCGAGATAGCCGGGAAGCTTGCGCTGTTCCACATAAGGGTCGAAGTGCCGGCCGATCGACGCGAGCCGGGACTCGTCCAACCCGACCGCGGAGGGATCGACCTCGAGAGAAATTCCGGACATCGCGACCACCTTATGACCTGAGAAGATGGAGCCATGACGAACCTGCGCGGACGCAACTTGTTAAAGGAGACCGACCTCACCAAGGAAGAATTCCTCTATCTCGTGGACCTGGCAGCTCGGCTGCGAGAAGACAAGCGGGCGCGGCGCGAGCAGCAACGTCTTGCGGGCTTCAACATCGCCCTCATCTTCGAGAAGGCTTCGACGCGAACCATGTGCGCGTTCGAGGTGGGCGCCTACGACCAGGGCGCGCATGTCACCTACCTCGGCCCGAGCGGTTCCCAGATCGGCCACAAGGAGTCGATGAAGGACACGGCGCGGGTACTGGGCCGGATGTACGACGGGATCGAGTACCGCGGGTCAGCCCATTTGAATGTCGAGATCCTCGGCCAGTTCGCGGGCGTGCCCGTCTGGAACGGCCTCACTGACGACTGGCATCCGACCCAGATGCTGGCCGACATCCTCACCATGCGCGACCACACCACACGGGGCATCGCCGAGGTGGCCTACTGCTACCTCGGCGATGCCCGCAACAACACCGCCAACTCCCTGCTCGTCACCGGCGCCCTGTTGGGCATGGACATGCGAGTGGCCGCGCCTGCCGCCTTATGGCCTTCTGCAAAGGTGCAGACGACGGCGCACACGCTGGCCGAGGAGTCGGGGGCGCGGATCACCCTCACGGAGGACGCGGCCCAGGCGGTCGAGGGTGCGGACTTCCTCTACACCGACGTCTGGCTTTCGATGGGTGAGCCGGCCGACAAGTGGGACGCACGCATCGACCAGCTTCTCGGCTACCAGGTCAACGCCTCCTTGCTGGAGGCGACGGGGAACCCGGAGGCAAAGTTCATGCACTGTCTTCCGGCACTGCACAACATCGAGACCGAAGTCGGTCGGCAGATCTTCGAAAGGCGCGGCATCGAGGCACTGGAGGTGACCGAGGAAGTCTTCGAGTCGAAGGCCTCCATCGTCTTCGATCAAGCCGAGAACCGCCTCCACACGATCAAGGCGTTGATGGTCGCCACCTTGACAGGCGAGTAGGAGCGCCGCCGTGACGCGTCGTTTATGCAGCGTGGGCCTAGGGTAGGGACCGTCCATCAGGAGGGGGCGGTCCACCTATGGCGACAAAACGCGGCCCCAAGGATCGCGCCGTTAGACACGACGATGAAACAACTCGACCCGACGACAACTTGACACCGAGCCCGACGCCTGCGGAGAAACGGCAGTTGCCTCCAGCCAGGGCGGTCATCGAGCATGTCCGTCCTCAAGTCGACTGCGGGCGCAGGCCGGCCAAGGCGACCGTAGGCGACATGGTGAGGATCGAGGCGGATGTCTTCGCCGACGGGCATGATCTGCTCAGGTGCGAGGTCCGTTACCGCCACGACACCGACGCGAAGTGGTCCAGCGCCCAGATGACCCACACCGGCAACGACCACTGGCGCGCCGTCGTCCCTATTTCCTGCCTCGGAAGCTACCGCTTCTCGGTTCGGGCAAAACTCGACCAGTTCGCGACCTGGTCGCACGAGTTGCGGGCGCGCGCCGACGCCGGCCAGGAGCTCGGTAACGAGATCGTGATCGGGGCAAAGCTGATCGACCAGGCGGCGCTTCGCGTCCGGGGCGGTGACAAGAGCCTGCTCTTGATCCTCGCCGGCGAGCTCCGTTCTTCTCAGGGCGACCTCGGGCGAGAGGTGCCCGACGCCATCAGGAACTGGGCCATCTGGGACGGGCCGGGCCAAGCCCGCACCGACCCGGCGGATCTCGGAGAAGTGGTCTTTTCCGAAAAGCTCGGCCGACTCATGGGCGAGCTCTCAGACGGGGCCAGGCCGGCGAGCTCGGAGACTTTCACGATCGCGGTCGACCCGGCCAAGGCCCGCTTCAGCACCTGGTACGAGATGTTCCCGCGTTCTGCGGCCTCGGACGCCATGCGTCACGGCACTTTCGCCGACGTGCGCGACAAGCTCGACTACCTCGAGCAGATGGGCTTCGACGTGTTGTACCTGCCGCCCATCCACCCGATAGGCCTTACGGGGCGAAAGGGCCGGGAGGGCGCGGTCTCGGCGACACCGGACGACCCGGGGAGCCCCTGGGCGATCGGCGCAGCCCAAGGCGGCCACACGGCCATCCATCCCGCCCTCGGTAGCATCGAGGACTTCCGGGCCCTCGTCGCGGACGCGGCCGCGCGGGGCATAGACGTGGCGATCGACCTCGCCTTCCAGGCCTCGCCCGACCACCCCTGGGTCACAGAGCACCCCGAATGGTTCCGTCACCGTCCCGACGGGACGATCCGGTACGCCGAGAACCCACCTAAGCGCTACGAGGACATCTACCCCCTCGACTTCGACACGCCGCATTGGCAGGCGTTGTGGACCGAGCTGCTGGAGGTCGTCCGCTACTGGATCGCACAGGGTGTAAAGGTGTTCCGCGTCGACAACCCTCACACCAAGCCCTTCGCGTTCTGGGAGTGGCTGCTCGCGACGCTCAGATCCGAGGCACCTGAGACCATCTTCCTCTCCGAGGCCTTCACCCGACCGCGCGTCATGGAGCAACTGGCCAAGATCGGCTTTACGCAGTCGTACACGTACTTCACCTGGCGCAACGCCAAGTGGGAGCTCGAGAGCTACTTCAAGGAGCTGACCGGTTCTCCTCTCGCCGACTATTTCCGCCCCAACTTGTGGCCCAACACGCCCGACATCTTGTCCGACGATCTGCAAAGAGGGGGTAGGGCCGCCTTTTTGGCCCGTCTCGTCCTCGCGGCCACGCTCGGCGCCAGCTATGGGATCTACGGACCCGCGTTCGAGCTGCAAGAGCACGTGGCGCGCTCTGCTGGATCCGAGGAGTACAGCCGTTCGGAGAAGTACGAGATCCGCTCTTGGAACCGCAAGAGCCGAGACAGCCTGGCAGCTTTCATCGGGCTCGTGAACAGGATCCGGCGGGACCATCCCGCCCTGCAGTTCAACGACACGCTCAGGTTCCACGCCGTCGACAACGAGCAGATCGTCGCCTACTCGAAGTCCCGCCTGGAATCGGCCGCGAGCCGCGACGTCATCTTGAGTGTCGTCAACTTGGACCACTACTACCCGCAAGATGGCTGGGTGGACCTCGACCTCGGCTCGCTCGGCGTCGACCCGCGACGTGCCTATGTGATGCACGACTTGCTGACTGACGCCCGCTACGGCTGGGAGGGCAGCCGCAACTTCGTCCGTCTCGACCCCGCGGACGTGCCCTGCCACGTCTTCTCCCTCGAGCAGGAGCCGCCACCGAGCCCGCCGGCCGATGAGGCCGGCACAAAATGACCGCGACCGATCTGCTGCGGGACCAAAGAGGCGGGAGCACACCTGGTCGCGACCCACGTCTTTCGGGCGAGACCCGTGAGGCGCACCCCGCGCGAGCCACCAGCATCGCCGGCGCGTCGGGCGGCTGGTACAAGGACGCAGTCATATACGAGATCCACGTGCGGGCCTTTCGCGACGCCAACGGCGACGGCATCGGCGACTTCAAGGGCCTGATCGAGAAACTCGACTACCTGCAAGGACTCGGGGTCACGGCGCTTTGGCTGCTCCCGTTCTACCCCTCGCCGCTGCGCGACGACGGCTACGACATCTCCGACTACCGGCGTGTTCACCCCGCCTACGGGACGCTGCGGGACTTCCGGCGCTTGCTCGCCGAGGCGCACCGCCGGGGCATGCGCGTGATCACCGAGCTGGTGCTGGCGCACACCTCCGATGAGCACGAATGGTTCCGGCGCGCCCGGCTGGCCAAGCCGGGCTCGAACTACCGGGACTTCTACCTCTGGAGCGACACGCCGGACCGGTTCTCGGGCGCCCGGGTCATCTTCAAGGACTTCGAGACCTCGAACTGGTCCTTCGATTCCGTCGCGGGCGCCTATTTCTGGCACCGGTTCTACTCCCACCAGCCGAGCCTCAACTACGACAACCCTGCTGTGTGCCAGGCGATGTTCGACATCGTGGACTTCTGGCTCGCCATGGGCGTCGACGGGCTGCGCCTCGACGCCGTCCCCTACCTGTACGCCCGCGAGGCCACGACGTGCGAGAACCTCCCCGAGACCTTCACCTACCTGCGACGGCTGCGCGCCCACATCGACGAGAACTTCACGGGCCGCATGCTCCTCGCCGAGGCGAACCAGTGGCCGGAGGACGCCGTCGCCTACATGGGCGACGGCGAGGTCTGCCAGATGGCCTTCCACTTCCCCCTCATGCCGCGCATGTTCATGGCCGCCCGCCAGGAGGACCGCTTCCCCATCGTCGACATCCTCTCTGAGACCCCGGTGACGCCGCCGGAGTGCCAGTGGGCCCTGTTCCTGCGCAACCATGACGAGCTGACCCTGGAGATGGTGAGCGACGAGGAGCGCGACTACATGTACCGCGCCTATGCCCAAGACCCCCAGGCCCGGGTGAACGTGGGCATCCGCCGGCGGCTCGCTCCGCTTCTCAGCAAGGACCGCAAGCTCATCGAGATGATGAACGGGTTGCTCTTCTCGATGCCGGGGACCCCGATCATCTACTACGGCGATGAAATAGGCATGGGCGACAACATCTACCTCGGCGACCGCAACGCGGTGCGCACGCCCATGCAGTGGAACAGCGACCGCAACGCCGGCTTCTCGGCCGCCAACCCGCAACGGCTCTACCTGCCGGTCATCATCGACCCCGAGTACCACTCACAGGCCGTCAACGTCGAGGCGCAACAGCAGAACCCCACCTCTTTGCTCTGGTGGATGAAGCGCCTCGTCGCCCTGCGCCAGCGCCACAAGGCCTTCGGGCGCGGTTCGCTCGAAGTCCTCCACCCGGACAACCGCAAGGTTTTCGCCTTCATCCGCCGCTTTGGAAGCGAGGCGATCCTGTGCGTGTTCAATCTCGCCCGTCACGTGCAGTGCGTGGAGCTCGACCTGTCGGAGTTCCACGGCGCGACGCCGATCGAGCTGTTCGGCAGCCTCCGCTTCCCCGCTGTCGGCGAGCTGCCGTATTTCATTACCCTCGGCCCACATGGCTTTTACTGGTTCTCCCTCGAGTGCGAGCCACCCGAGTCGGCACCAAAGCGCCGCTCTTTCCGGGTCGCCGGGCAGTGGGACAGCATCTTCCGCGGCCAGGGCCGCCGCCAGTTCGAGGCCTTCTTGCCCTCGTATTTGGCCGAGCGGCGGTGGTTCGTGCAAAAGGGCCGCAGGATTACCTCCGCCAGCCTCGTCGACACGGTCCCTGTCCCCGCCCCGGCGGCGCCCGGCGGCACCGGCCGGCGCAAGGCGCGGCCCGTCGCCCATCTGCTGATAGTCCAAGTCGAGCTCGACCACGGCGGCGCCGAGCGCTACGTCATGTCTCTCGCCTGGCTTGACGGCGCCGAAGCCGACGAGATGAGGAGGTGGCACGGCGAGGCCGTCGTGGCGGACTTGCGCGCCGAGGGCACCGACGGGGTCCTTTTCGACGCCCTCTACTCCCCGGCCTATGTGAAGACGATGTCGGACCTGCTCGCCCGCCGCCGCAGCCTGGCCGGCAGCTTCGGCCGCATCACCGGGGTCCCCTCGCCCCTTCTTAGACACTTCGACGACTGCCTCAAAGAGGACTGTCCTTCGACACCGCTCACGGCCGAGCAGTCCAACAGCTCGGTGACGCTCGGCAACCAGGCGATCTTCAAGTTCATCCGCCGCTTCGAGGAGGGTGTGAACCCGGCCGTGGAGCTAGGGCGCTTTTTGAGCGAACGAGCCCGGTTTCCTTACGCGCCCCGCAGCGGCGGCAGCATCGAGTACCGGGCCGACACGCCGGGGGCCGAGCCGGCGACGGTTGCCGTCCTCGAAGAGCTCATCGAGCACGAAGATGTCGGCTGGGACTACGTGGTCGACGCCCTCACCCACGGGCTCGAAGAGGCCCTGGCTCACAGCGGCGACGCCGAGCTCAACATGGTGGCTCCCCGGAGCCTGCTCTTCCTCGACCACGACGAGCTTGCACCTGCCCATCTGCTCGTCGGGCCGCATCTCGAGTGGGCCAGCCTGCTCGGTCAGCGCACC
>Ga0182015_10001703_pt1 | contig 28371 bp, 24 predicted proteins | sample 712P3MmetaG_FD_120478 | JGI IMG/M metagenome (GOLD analysis project Ga0182015, IMG submission 120478) | Permafrost microbial communities from Stordalen Mire, Sweden - 712P3M metaG | ecosystem: Environmental > Terrestrial > Soil > Wetlands > Permafrost | place: Sweden: Stordalen | collected... | reverse complement strand
CGGTGTCGTCGCCGCTGTAGAGGTCGATGTCGTCACCGAGGACGGCCTTGTAGTGCGCGGCCTCGACCAGGTCGCCCGACGCGTCTTTCATGGCCACGATGTTCGAGTGCGACGCGACGAGGTCGATGGTCGTCGTGGCCGCGATCTTGCGACCGGTGCGCGCGGGGATGTCGTAGAGCATGATGGGCAGTTCCGTGGACTGCGCGATCGCGGCGAAGTGGGCGGCGATGCCCTTTTGGCTCGGACGCGCGTAGGCCGGCGTGGTCGCCAAGACACCCGAGACCCCAGTGTCGAGGACTAGACGCGTCAGTTCGACCGAGCGGGCCGTGTCGGCGAACGTCGAGCCGGCGAGGACGGGTACCTCGACGGCGCCCGCCACGCAGGCGAAGAGTTCGAGCTTCTCTTTGTCCGACAGCGACGACCCTTCGCCGGTTGATCCGGCGATGACCAGTCCGTCACTCCCCTCTCGAACCAGCGCTGTCGCGAGTTCGATCGCGACATCGAAGTTGATCGATCCGTCCGCTCGAAACGGCGTCACCATGGCGGTGAGCACGCGGCCAAAACGAGGTGTCGCCATGCTTCGAAGTTACCAGCACCCGACGATTCGTCTGAAGTGCGTGCTCGTCACTTAAATCAGCGACTCGATCCCGTCGATGAGACGGGGCGTCGCGTCGACGGCGTTCGCGGCGAGCGCCACGCCCTGGACGAAGCTCAGTCGGTCGAAGGAGTCGTGTCGTATCGTGAGGCCCTCGCCGGGCCCGCCGAAGAGGATCTCTTGGTGGGCCACGAGTCCGGGCAGTCGTACCGAGTGGATCTTGATGCCGCCGATGGTGTCGGCGCCGCGGGCGCCGGACACGGTGTGACGAACGGTCGGGTCGTCCATCTCCGGAAGTCCCGCGGCGACGCGCGCGGCGGCGACGCCCTTCGCCGCGGCGATCGACGTGCCCGACGGTGCGTCGACCTTCTTGTCGTGATGCAGCTCGATGATCTCGACCCGTGAGAAGTATGGCGCGGCCAGTGCCGCGAACTTCTCCGAGAGCACCGCCCCGACGGAGTAGTTCGCCGCGATGACGACGCCCACCTTCGTGGCGGCCTCGTCGACCGCGCGACGTTGCTCGTCGGAGAGACCGGTCGTGCCGACGACGAGGCCCTTGGCGTGGGCGACGCACCAGGTCGCCGACGCCACGACGCCTTCGGGTGACGAGAAATCGATGACCACTTCGACCGAGGCGGCGTCCACGCCGTCCCAGGACGTCGCGTAGACCCCGCCGAAGAGTTCACTCGGCTCACGCGCGTCGACCAGCGCGCCGATCGTGAACTGTCCGGTCGCGCTCAGCGCGCCCGCGAGTGTCTGACCCATTCGTCCGGCCCCACCGTGTATCGCGAGAGCTTTCACGACCGCACCTTATCCTCGCGCCGTCGACGTTCGTCGATGAAGAGATACGCGCCGACGCCGATGATCAAGACGCTGCCGACGATCGACGCGGCGAGACTCACTTCGATGTACGGCGCGTGGTAGTGGAAGTGGATACGCCACTGCCCGTTCGGCACGCTCACCTGCTGAATGAGGCCGTCGCGCGTCACCTTCAACGCTTCGCTCTTGCCGGTCGCCATGTTCACGGCCGTCGCGCGCCAGCCCGGTAGGAAGGCCATCGAACGCACCAACGTCACCGGACCGTGCGCGTCCACGTCGACCCAGGTGTCGCCGTAGGCGGCGTTCGTCACGTGCGACACCTTGCCGTTGGGCGTCGTCACCGTCACCGATGGCTGCACGTAACCGGCCTTGAAGACCGAGAAGGTTCCGACGGTGCCCGAGAGCCGCCAGTTCGGGCCGTCGAGCGCCTCTTGCATGGGCGAGTTCAACTCGTAGGTCACTTTGATCGGCGCGAGTTGCGAGACCTTGGCGTCACCGACGGCGATCGGACTCAACGACGTCAGCTCGAACCCGGCGGCCCTTCGCGCCGGCCCCGCGATGGTGAACGTCATCTGATTCGCCGAGGCCTCGCGGAGCAACGGAGGCCCTTCCAGTTGACCGTGCGCGTCCACCAAGGTCAGGGACACGGTCGCGTCGGCAACGGGTTGTCCGCCTCGTCCGTGCACGCTTATCGAGTGCACCCGAAGGACCTGTCCAAAATAGCGAAAGGCGATCTGTCCCGGCGCTGACATGCGACAGTTCGGCGCCGATGGGATCGGCACGTTGACGTTGTGGCTCAGCTGCGCGTACGAGACCGCGATCGCGGCGAGCCGCAGCTGCGTGAAGGTGCCGTCGGCGAGCCGACAGGGATTGATCGCCGCTTGGGGATGCGTGCCGGTGGAGTTGTCGTAGATGGTCGAGATGAGCGATCCGTAGCCCTGGACGCTCGCCAGCTTGGTGAAGACGTTCATGTTCGGCACCCCGAGCGCCTGGAACCGATACTGGTGAGCCCCACCTTTGTCGACCAACGCGGTGCGACCGCGCGTGCCCAACAGCGCTACCGCGTGTGGGCGCGACGGTTCGGTGGGACCGCTGCCGCCGATCAGCGCGGTCGCACTCAGGACGAGAAACACCAGCACGTCGGCGACGAGGATACCCATCAGGATCCTCATGACGTGTTTCGACGTTCGCCATCGCAACACGACCAACACTGCGAGTACCGCGATGGCGAGGTGCAGTCCGTAGGAGAGGTGCATGTCCCGGGCGAGGTCCTCCTGCTGGGGAAAGACCCCGAGGTACGAGACGATCTGGGCGCCCCAGATCAACAGTCCGGCGCAGAACGCGACGACCGCCAACGCGGGCGCCAGCGTCACCCACGTGCGTCGGCCCTCGATACCGGCCTCGGCGGTCCGACGCGTCTGGAGGCGCTGGAACCACCAACCGAGCAGCGCCGCCATCGCGAAGTCCACGAGGACGATGTTGCGGCTCTGGAGTCGCGTGCTGCCGTAGAGGGGGATGTCGCGGAACAGGTGACCGAGCGGCGTGTACGAGCCCCACGTCGCGAAGAGCCCGACCACCAGGACCACGAAGTAGAGGACGTAGTCACGGTCCTCGCCTTTCCATCCCCGGCGCGTCAACTTCGCGATGAAGGCGAACGTCGCGATGAGTGCCAGGAGACCGGCGTACCCGGTCACCTCGGGCAGGTTGTAGTGGGCGAAGTAGTACGGCTGCCCGCCGGTCCCGTTGCCGCCGAAGATGTCCGGCACGAAGAGCAGCGACGTCCAGCGCACCACGAGCGATCCGGCCCCGAAGAAGCTGTAACTCACCGACGAACGCTGCGAGTACCCGATGAAGGACCAGCCGGGTAGGAGTTGCACCAGACCGATGGCGATCCCCCACGCCAGTCCGGACGCGAGCGCGACGACGTACGTGACGCGAGCGCGCCACGTAGAGATCCAGTACGAACTCCGTATCAGCAACACCGAAGGACCGAGGGTCAACGTCAGGAGTTCGATCTCGGCGATACCGCGCGGCTCACCCGTGAGAAAGGTCAGTCCCCACAGCAGGGCGTAGCCCCAGACCCAGGGCTTAGACACGCGCGCGTAGTGGCGCCACGTGCTCGACGCCGGCTCGAGCGACAGTCGCCGAGAGAGCGACACGACGATGAGTGCCCCCCAGGGAATGAACGCGGAGCCCTGCACGACGCCGAGGTGGACGAGTTGTCCGATCATCGCGCCCGAGTACGCGAAGCTCATCGCCGCGGCGACGGACGACAAGGTGCGCATCCCGTGCCACCGCAACAGGGCGAACATGCCCGTCGCGGCGATCACGTAGACGGCGATGCAGTTGATGATCCACGCGGCAATCGGTGGCAGGAAGGCGAACAGTACGGTTCCCGGGTACAGCGCTCCCGCGTTGAGCCCACCGAGCAGGGGCGTGCCGGAATTCGTCAGCGGATTGAAGAGCGGCAGGTGGCCCGACGCGATCTGTTGGCCGCTCAGTACGCGCAGCGGGAAGTTCTGGATCAGATTGTCACCGTCGATCGCCGGATGACCGAAGAGCGCCGGGATGACGAACAGCAACGTCGGCACGATGAGCATCGCGTAGAGGGCGCGTCGATCGCCTCGTGAGAGTGGTCGCCACCACCTCGTGGAGTGCGTGGGGGTGACGAGCGTCATTGGCTCCACGCTACGAAAAAGCACGACGCCCGTGCTGCACGGTCGCGAGGACCGAACAACACGGGCGCGTAACGACTATCGGCGACGCGGTCGAGGACTACGGCGGGCGCCGTCGCCATCAACGAACGCCGGGCCGCCGGGGCCTAGGTCGCCAATCTCGCCGGCGAGCTCGGCCTCGAAGGCCGCCTCGAAGGACGATGACGACGCGGTCGGGCGCGAGGCGTTGGCGTTGGCGTTGTCGCGCGGTGCGCGATCACGCGGTGCACGATCACGGTCTCGGTCGCGGCTCCCACGGTCACCACGGTCACGGTCACCACGGTCGGCGTCGCGTGGACGAGACGGACGGCTGTCCGCCTCGGACTCCGGGAAGTCGCCGACCAGGGAGAGCGATACCTTGCCTTGCGGGTCGATGTCGTCGACCTTGACCTCGATCGCCTGACCGAGTTCGAGGACGTCTTCGACCTGTCCGATGCGCTTGCCGTCGTTGAGCGGCGCCATCTTCGAGATGTGCAAGAGGCCGTCACGTCCGGGCATGATGCTCACGAACGCGCCGAACTTCGCGATGTTCACGACGCGGCCCTGATAGGTCGCACCGACTTCGGGTGTCGGCGGGTCGAGGATCATCTCGATACGTCGGCGAGCCTCTTCCACGGCGCGACCATCCTTGGCACCGATCGTGACCGTGCCGACGACACCGTCGTCGTCGACCGCGATGTCCGCACCGGTCTCTTGTTGCAAGGTGTTGATGACCTTGCCCTTGGGACCGATGACCTCGCCGATCTTGTCGATCGGGATTTGCAATGAGACGATCTTCGGCGCCACCTCGGCGACGTGCGAGCGAGGCTCTGGGATCGTGGTGGTGAGGACGTTGAGGATCAGCAACCGCGCCGTCTTGGCCTGGTCGAGGGCGTTCGACAGGACCTCGGCCGGGAGGCCGTCGATCTTCGTGTCGAGCTGCAGCGCCGTCACCGCGTCAGCGGTACCGGCGACCTTGAAGTCCATGTCGCCGAAGGCGTCTTCGGCACCGAGGATGTCCGTCAACGTGACGTACTTGCCGTCGTCGTAGACCAGTCCCATCGCGATACCGGCCACGGGCGCCTTGATCGGCACGCCGGCCGCCATGAGCGACAGCGTCGAACCGCAGACCGACGCCATCGACGTCGAACCGTTGGACTGGAGAACGTCGGAGACGACCCGCAACGTGTAGGCGAAGTCTTCTTCACTCGGCAGCACGGGGATCAACGCGCGCTCGGCCAACATGCCGTGGCCGATCTCACGGCGCTTGGGCATGCCCACGCGGCCGGTCTCGCCGACCGAGTACGGCGGGAAGTTGTAGTGGTGCATGTAGCGACGGAACTCGTCCGGCCCGATGGTGTCGAGCTGCTGACGCATGCGCGGCATGCCCAACGTCGTCACGTTGACCACCTGGGTCTCGCCGCGCTGGAACATCGCCGAGCCGTGGGTCATCGGGAAGAGGTCGATCTCGGCCGAGAGCGGTCGAATGTCAGTGATCGATCGTCCGTCGATGCGAACGCCTTCGTCGACGATGCGCTTGCGCACGATCTTCTTGGTGACCGAACGAACGGCGGCCTTGATCTCGCCCAGACGGTTCGGGAACTCGTCCTTCAGGTGCTCGATGATCGATGCCGTCGCCGCGTCGAGCGCCTCGTTGCGCGCGGTCTTGGTCGTCAGCTTGTTCGCCTCGGTCAGCGACGTGGCTCCCATGGCCTCGACGCTCTCGTAGACGTCGTCCTGGTAGTCGACGACGGCCTGGTACTGCATGGGCGCGAGAGTTCCGCGCGCGGCGACGAAGTTCTTCACCAGTTCGCGCTGGAGGTTGATCGACTCGCGGATCCAGAGCTTGGAGGCTTCGAGTCCGGCCGAGAGCACCTCTTCGGAGACCTTCGGGGCGCCGTCGGCGTACTTCTCGAACGATCCTTCGGTGCCACCGGCTTCGACCATCATGATCGCGACGTCGGCGTCCACCGAGTCACTGAGGGCACGTCCGGCGACCACGAGTTCGAAGGTCGCGGCGTCGCCCTCTTGGTACGTCGGGTGCGGCGCCCACTCACCGTCGGTGGTGTAGGCCATGCGCACGGCGCCGATCGGTCCCTCGAAGGGGATGCCCGAGATCATCAACGCGGCCGAGGCGGCGTTGATGGCCAAGACGTCGTAGGGGTTCTCCTGGTCGGCGCTGAAGATCGTGCCGACCACTTGGACCTCGTTGCGGAATCCCTTCGGGAACGACGGGCGCAGCGGCCGGTCGATCAGACGACAGGTGAGGACCGCTTGGTCCGAGGGCTTGCCCTCGCGTCGGAAGAAGGCGCCGGGGATCTTGCCCGCGGCGTAGGCCCGCTCTTCGATGTCGACGGTGAGCGGGAAGAAGTCGATGCCCTCTCGCACGCTCTTGGCGGCCGCGACGGTCGCGAGCAGGATGGTGTCGCCGAGGCGAGCCACGACGGCTCCGTCGGCCAGTTGGGCTAGTTTGCCCGCTTCAAAGCTCAAAGTCTTTTCGGTGCCCGTAACCGGGCTACTTACGCGGATTGCGTCAGTCATTGGTATTGCTCCTATTTGGTTAGCAACACTCCGCCCGGATCCCAGTGGGCAACCTTCGCGAATCGCGACTGTTCTCCACTGGCCTCCGAGGAATCGGATGTGTTGAGCACGTTGACGGCGTCAACGTGCCGTTCGGCTAGCGACGAATGCCGAGACGGCCGATCAAAGCGCGGTAGCGCTCGACATTTCCGCGCTGCACGTAGTCGAGCAGACGGCGACGTTGGCCGATGAGCTTCATGAGTCCGCGGCGCGTGTGATGATCGCCCTTGTGGACCTTGAGGTGCTCGGTGAGGTGCGCGATCCGGTCCGTCAGGATCGCCACCTGGACTTCGGGGGAACCCGTGTCCGTCGCGTGAGCCTGATAGTCCTTGATGATCTGCTGCTTCTCAGCCATGACGTTTTATTTGCCTTATGAGTCGGATGTCTCGTAGCAAGTCGCCAACGTGACGACCCACATAGTCAGCGTCGCTGACCGAATATCTATTCTAGCAGTGCCGAGCCCAGAGGCGAGAATTTCTTGTATATCGCCAGGGTTTCGTCGACGTCGTGCCCGATCTGGGCGACCAGCTCGTCGACGCCGTCAAAGACCGCCTCGGCGCGCAGACGCTGCAAGAACGCCACGTCGACGGAGGCGCCGTAGAGGTCGCCGTCGTAACCCGGCAGGTGGACCTCGACGAGGAGCGCGCCGTCGTCGTAGAACTGCGGTCGCGTGCCGATCGAGATCGCCGCGGGCCACCACGTCCGATCGGGCGTCCTCGCCGCTCCGGCGTAGATGCCGGCGAGGGGAATCAGCTGCAACGGCTCGGTGGCGAGGTTCGCCGTGGCGAAGCCCAGCTCTCCCCCGCGCGCGTCGCCGTGCTCGACGCGCCCGCGCATGACGAAGGGCCGGCCCAGCGTCGCGTTCGCCGACTCGATATCACCAACCTCGAGTGCCTCGCGCACCGCGGTCGAACTCCATCGCGGCGCGCCGAACGTCGGTGCTTCGTAGACGCCGAAGCCGTAGCGCTGACCTTCGGCGCTGAGTACCGCGACGTCACCGACGCGGTCGTGACCGAAACGGAAGTCCTCGCCGACCACGATCTCCCAGGCGTGCAACTCGCCCGCCAGGACACGGCCGATGAACTCCGACGCCGACTCTTGGGCGAGCGCGCGATCGAACGTCACCACGCGAACCTGTTCGATGCCGAGCGCTTCGAAACCCTCGAGGCGCTGGTCCAGCGTTCCGAGGAGCCGCAACGAGTGCTCCGGGGCGAGGACCTGCGCGGGGTGCGGGTCGAACGTGACGATGGTCGGCACGGCGTCCCTCGCGCGTTCCCCGTCGAGGTGCAACAACAGGTCGATGACGGCTTGGTGGCCCAAGTGCAGACCGTCGAAGACGCCGATGGCGATCACCGAATCACGGTTCGTCAGTTTCGAGGTCTCTCCATCGCGCACGACGATCATCAGAGCCAGTTACCCGCGTGTCGATTCATCGGATGTTGACAATACCAACTCGGGTTTCCACGAATCGTGGCGCCGCGAGAGGATGCCGACGAGTGCTCCGTCCGGGTCCATCGCCGCGATCTCGCCGGTGTGATAGGTCTCTTCGAGCGTGACCCGCTGACCCATGCGCATGGCGCGCGTCGCATCCTCGCTCAGCGTCACGTGTTCGAGACCGGTTACGAACGCCGACGGCGGCGCGAGCACCGTGGTGCCCTTGGTCACCGCGTCGGTGAGCGTCTCGAGCGTCCACGCGTCCGCGACCGAATGCGGCCCGCTCGCGAGGCGCCGCAGTTCGACGAGGTGTCCGATCGTGCCGAGTCGGTGGGCGAGGTCGCTCAGCAGGACGCGCACGTAGGTCCCGACCGAGCACTCGACGTCGAAGCGCCACACCGAGTGCTCTTCCGTCGGTGTGAGCGAGAACGCCGAGACGTGTATGTTGCGCGCCGGGCGATCGACCTCGAGTCCGCGTCGCGCGAGCTCGTGCAACCGTTGACCATCGATCTGGATGGCCGACACCATCGGGGGCGTCTGTTCTTGTGAACCGCGCATCGAGGTCACCGCTTCGTCGACGACGTCGCTCGTGAGCGGTGGCACCGGTCGCTCCTCGACCACGGCACCGTCGGCGTCGAGCGAGTCGGTCGCGACGCCGAACTTCACCGCGCCGACGTAGCGCTTGGTCTCGGACTGGGCGAATCGCAAGAGACGCGTGGACGGTCCGACGGCGAGCACCAAGAGCCCCGTCGCCATCGGGTCGAGGGTGCCCGCGTGGCCCACTTTTTTCTCGCGCAGGATCTGTCGCACGCGAGCCACGACGTCGTGGCTCGTGAGTCCCTGCGGCTTGTCGACCAGGAGGAGGCCGTTACTCGTCGTCATGATTCTGGCGACGGATGATCTCCTCCACGGCCTCACCGCTGGCCACGGCCGGGTCGGCCATGAACGAGAGCTTCGGCGTGCGCTTGAAGCGGGTCTGCGCGTTGACGGCCGATTGGATCTGCGCCCGACGCTCTTCGAGCGCGACCCTGGTCTCGGGGGTCAAGGAGTCGAAGTACACCATCGCCTGGCGCAGGTCCTGCGTGGTCTCGACGCCAGTGACGGTCACGATCCCGATGCGGTCGTCGAAGTCGGAGATCCTCGTGAGTTCGTCCGAGATCACTTCGCGAAGGATCTGATTGACGCGCGCCGAGCGGGGGTAGGGATGGTGTGATCCTGATGAACGGGCCATGCGTTAGGCCGTTCTGGGAATCTCGCGCTCTTCGAAGGTCTCGATGATGTCGCCGGACTTGAGGTCTTGGTAGTCGGAGAGACCGATACCGCACTCGAAACCGGACGCCACTTCGCGCGCGTCGTCCTTGAAGCGACGCAGCGACGTGATCGTGCCTTTCCAGATGATGGTCCCCTCGCGCAGGAAGCGCACCTTCGAACCGCGGGTGATGACGCCGTCGAGCACGAAGCAACCGGCGATCGCGCCGATCCTCGGGACGCGAAAGACCTCTCGCACTTCGGCCTCGCCGGTGACGATCTCTTCGTAGACCGGAGAGAGCAGGCCGAGCATCGCGGCCTCGATCTCCTCGATCAACTTGTAGATGATCTCGTAGGTACGGATCTGGACGCCTTCGGTCTCGGCCAGGTCGCGACTGCGCTTGTCCGGTCGCACGTTGAAGCCGATGATCGTGGCGTTGGACGCCTTGGCGAGCTGCACGTCGTTCTCGGTGATGCCGCCGACCCCGCGATGGACGATGACGAGTTTCACGTCATCGCGCTCGAGTTTGCGCAACGATTCGGTGCACGCTTCGAGCGATCCCTGGACGTCGGCCTTCAAGACGATGTTGAGCGTCGCGGTCTCGCCGCGCTGGATCTGCTCGAAGAGGTCTTCCAGTCGGGCGCCACTCGTCGAGGCGACGGGCTGGTGACCGATGAGTCGCGCGCGCTGGGCACGGGCTTCGGCGAGGGACCTCGCGTGGGCGAGGTCGTGGGCGACGCGCATCTCGTCGCCGGCGAACGGGGGCTCGCTGAAACCGAGGATCTGCACCGGCGTCGAAGGGCCGGCCGACTTGATCGGCTTGCCCTGGTCGTTGATGAGCGCCTTCACCTTGCCGTAGGCGGCACCGGCCACGACCGGGTCGCCGACCGCGAGCAGGCCCTTTTGGACCATGACCGTGGCGACCGGTCCGCGACCGACTTCGAGGTTCGCCTCGAGCACGGTACCCACGGCTCGACCGCTCGGTCGAGCAGCGAGTTCTTCCACTTCGGCGACGAGCAGGACCTGCTCGAGCAGTTCGTCAATGCCGGTGCCCTGCAGGGCCGAGATCTCGACGCAGATCGTGTCACCGCCCCACTTCTCGGGGACGAGTCCGTACTCGCTGATCTGTTGGAGCACGCGATCGGGATTGGCGTCGGCCTTGTCCATCTTGTTGATCGCCACGATGAGCGGCACGTCACCGGCCTTGGCGTGATTGATCGCCTCCACGGTCTGGGGCATCACGCCGTCGTCGGCCGCGACCACGAGGATGATGATGTCGGTGACCTTGGCGCCGCGCGCGCGCATCGCGGTAAAGGCCTCGTGACCCGGGGTGTCGATGAAGGCGATCGCCTTGCCCTTCCACTGCACCTTGTAGGCCCCGATGTGCTGGGTGATGCCCCCGGCCTCGCCGGCGACCACGTCGGTCTGGCGGATCTTGTCGAGCAGCAACGTCTTACCGTGGTCGACGTGACCCATCACGGTGACGACGGGCGGTCGCGGCGTCGCGGGGATCTCGTCGTCCTGGTCGTCTTCGTCGAAGAACTTCGCGAGGAGCGCGGCCTCTTGCTGCTCACCGGGATCGACCATGTGCACGCTCGCGCCGACCTCGGCGGCGTAGAGCTCGATCATGTCGTCGCTCAGGCTCTGTACGGCCGTGACGATCTCGCCCTGCAAGAACAAGAAGCGAATGATGTCGGCGGCACTGCGGTTCAACTTTGGACCGACGTCCTTGGCCGTCGAGCCGCGTTCGATGATGACCTCCCCATCCGGCACCGGCAGACTGCTTGGCTGCCACGTGGTCATCTGGGTCGGCTCGAGCTCTTCGACGTTGCGGCGACGACGACGCGTGGCCTTGCGCTGGGATCCGCGAGGACCCCCGGTGCCGCGACTGGGCGGACCACCGCGGTTCGGACCGCCCGGAGCGCCGCTGGTCGGTGCACCGGGACGCTGTCCCGGAAATCCACCGCCGGCTCCGCCGGGACGCGACGTCGGACCGCCGGGGCGCGACGCCGGATTCGGGCGAGGGCTCATGGGCCGTGGGCCGCCGGGGCCGGATGGGCGTGCACCGGGAGCGGACATCGGACGGCGCGCGCCGGGCGGCGGCGGGATCGGTCGGCCCGTGGAACTCATTGGTCGCCCGGGGGGCGGCGGAATCGGTCGGCCGGTCGAACTGAGCGGTGGTCGCGTCGAGGGCGAACCGCCCTCGCCGGCCTCGCCCGAGACCGAACGCTGCGTTGGTCGAATTGTCGTCGGTCCGCTCGGTGACGCGGTGCGCGTCGGCGCCGGCTTCACGATCGGGGGACGACTGCGTACGACCGTGGGCTCGACGGCGGCCGGAGCTACGGGCCGCTCGGTCGCCGGTGCGTCGTTCGAGGTTTCATCCGCGGCGGGCTTCGTGACCCGACTGACGCGCGCGGGTGGTGCTTCGACGACGTCGGGTGCGACCGCGACGGCGACGGCCTTCTTCGTGCCCGTGGTCTTGGTGGCCTTCGTCGCCTTGGCGGCCTTGGCCGCCTTCGCGGCCTCTTCCGGCTGGACCTCTCGGCGCAGGCCGTCGGCGTCGGCTCGTCGTCGGATTCGGTCGGCCTGGGCGTCCTCAATCGACGCCGAGGGGCTCGAGGCACCGATGCCAAGTGTTTGGGCGAGCGTGAGTAGCTCTTTGCTCGTGAGACCGAGCTCCTTCGAGAGCTCGTGCACACGGATCTTCTTCTGGGCCAAAACCTTCCCTTGCTTCTCGTACCCGCTTTCGCGAGCACAGTTATCTATTCTTCCACAACCACCGCTAAAGCTGTCCGCGAGCCGCTTTCACAGCGCGCAGGGCATCGAGGTCACCCTCGTTCGCACCCGACTTCAGGGCCCGCGCGAGGTGTCCCACGCGCAGTCCCTTCGAACACTCCTCGTCGCACCACCAGAGTCCCCGGCCCGGGCCCCGGCCGAGATACCACGTGCCGTCGGACCTCCCGGCCCGGAACATCTCGGAGTCGTCACGGCTCCTTCGACAGACCACGCACGTACGAAGCGGCGCTATGCCCCGTCCTCCACGACCGCGTCGCTCTTCGGCGCGTCGGACGCGCCGGAGGACTCGGACTCGACCTCGATCTCCTCGACGAGGACCACCTCTTCGGCGTCGCCCTCGGCGTCGGTGATGACCTCGTCGATCACGACCACCGCGCTCTCCCCGTCCTCGGCGACCACCACGGCGATCGTCTCGTCCACGACCACGTCGCCGTCGGTCCACACCTCTTCGACCACTTCTTCTTCGACGCCCTCGTTCTCCGAACGGATGTCGATGCGCCATCCCGTCAACCGCGCGGCCAGACGGGCGTTCTGTCCCTCTTTGCCGATGGCGAGCGAGAGTTGCTGGTCGTGCACGATCACCGTCGCGATGCCCTCGGTCTCATCCAGTCGCACCTCGCGCACTCGAGCCGGCTGCAGGGCCGCCTGGATGAACTCGATGGGATCGTCGCTGTAGGGCACGACGTCGATACGCTCACTGCGCAGCTCGTTGGTGATGTTGCGCACACGACTCCCGCGCGCGCCGACGCACGCGCCGACCGGGTCGATCATGTGGTCGTTCGACGCCACCGCGATCTTGCTGCGGTGACCGGGTTCGCGCGCCAGGGCCTTGATCTCGACGATGCCGTTGGCGATCTCGGGTACCTCGATCTCGAACAGCTTGGCGACGAGCGCCGGGTGCGTGCGGCTCACCACGATCTGGGGACCCTTGTTGGTCTTGCGCACTTCGACGATGTACACCTTGATCCGCGCGCCGTGCTCGTAGCGCTCGAAGGCGATCTGCTCGGCCTGGGGCAAAAGGGCCTCCACCCGACCGAGGTCGAGCAGGGTGTAGCGGTTGTCGTTCTGCTGCACGGTGCCCGAGACGATGTCGCCCTCGCGGTTCGCGAACTCCTCGTACATCTGACGTCGCTGGATGTCGCGGATGAGTTGCATCAAGACCTGTTTGGCGGTTTGGGCCGCGATGCGTCCGAAGTCGTCGGGGGTGGCGTCCCACTCGCGCGTGACGTTGCCCTCGAGGTCGAGCTCGAGTCCCCACACCTTGATCTCGCCGGTCTCGGGGTTGATCTCGACCTCGGCGTCCTCGGCCGAGTCGGGGCGGCGCTTATATGCGGCGAGGAGCGCGTTGGCGAGGGCGATAAGCAACTCCCCCTCATCGATGTTCTGGTCACGAGCAATCTGTCCCAACGCCTCGAGGAATTCAAAGTTCGCCATGCCTAGCCTCCCTTCTTCGTCGATGAAGCGGTTGATTTGGCGCGTGAGGGCGAAGGCTTCGCTTCGGCGCCCCACTTAAAGACGGTGCGGGCTCGCTCGACCTTGTCGAGGGCCACGACGACGCGGCCCTCGTCGGCGTCTTCGATCGTGACCGAGGTCTCGTCGGCCGCGAGCACGGGGCCCTCAAGTCGACGGGTCGGTGCGTCACTACGCAGTTCGCGCAGCGTGACCACTTCCCCGATCGTTGAAATAAAGTGCGCCGGCGTGCGAAGTTTGCGCTCTAGGCCCGGGCTCGAGACGTCCAGGGTGTAGCGCTGGGCGATCGGGTCGTTCACGTCCAGCCACTCCGAGATCTGTCGGTTGGCCTTGGTGAGGGCCTCTAGGTCCACCCCGCCGGGCCTGGTCACGACGACGTTGAGGGTCCCCTTGACCATTTCCAGGTCGTAGAGGTCAAGTCCGAGTTCGGATAGGAGGGAGCGCAGTGGTGTCTCTAAGTCCACGACCGCCTCCTCTCTCTGCCGCTACGACGTTCAGACAAAGAAAAAGCGCGGGCCCGAGGCCCGCGCTTAAACGAGTCCATACGTCCTGAGCGGACTGTAGCCAACAATAATAGCATTTCTCGCCCCTGATGACAATTGGATTCCGCTCCCTGAGCCGCCAATATTCATCGAAAATTCTTATCTTGGGAGCGACGTTGGTCGCGACGGTACCGGTGTTACATTCGACCCGTGCCGCCCAATCTCCACTCCCCGCGACGCGTGCTCACGGCCCTGGCGTCGCTCGCCGTCATCGTCACGTTGTTCGCACCGGCCACTTCTGCGTTGGCGGCCAAGAAGACCACGACGACGACCATGAAGCCCTCCATCGAGTGCACCGCGACGGAGCTCTCCTACAGCGGTCCGGGCTTCGTTTCGCCCACGACCGGCGAAGACGCCTTCACGGTCACGCTCACCAACGTGGGTACGCGGCTGTGCCAGATCCACGGCTACCCGACCGTGCACTTTTATACGAGTGCCGGACGATTACTCACGTTCATCTATCGCCACACCAGCCTGTACTTCCCTCGTCTCACGCCGCGCGTCGTGAACCTCGCACCGAGGGCGCACGCCTACTTCGTCGTGGCCAAGTATCGCTGCGACCTCGGCGTGCGCTACGCCTCTTCGTTCTTCTACGTCCTGGCGCCCTACACGAGCGGACAACCGTGGGTCGGTCACCCCGCCGGCGCTCAGGGGGTCATGGACTACTGCAAGGGTTCGGCGCACGGCCCGGGTCAGTCCCTCGGAATCTCCCCCATCGTCGCGACCCGACGTCAATTGGTTCCCTAAGTCAGTACGACTTGGTGGTCCCCTAAGTCAGTACGACTTAGCCACGATGCACACGAGGTCGTCCTCGGTGTCATCAAGCGGCATGGAACCGTCGCGGCGCTGCAGGCAGCGCACGGTGATCGCCTGCACCTTCAACTCCGCCTCGCCCGCCTCGCCGACCTTCGACCAGTCGAGGCGCGCGAATCCCGTCTCGGCGGCTTCGATCGCCTCGGCGACGTTCGCGACGTCGTGTGTCGCGTCGCTCAGACGCGTCTTGGCACCGTTGAACATGTCAACCTGGATCTCACCCAAGAGAGCGAGGACGTTCGCAGCCACGGCGTCGAGCGCGAGCGCAGACTTCGCTCCGTTATCGCGACGTACGACGGTGACCAGTCCCTCTTTGAGGTCGCGGGGACCGACTTCAACGCGCAGCGGCACGCCCTTGATCTCCCAGTCGGTCACGCGTCGACCGAAGCTGCCACGGCCCCGGTCGATCTGGGATCGAACGCCGGCGGCCTTGAGCGACGCGGCCACCTTTTCGCACGCGTCGTTCACGTCGGGTTCGTCGCGCACGGCGATCACGACCGCCTGGATCGGTGCGAGCCTCGGCGGCACGACGAGTCCGTCGTCGTCACCGTGCAACATGACGAGTCCCCCGACCATGCGCGTGGACGCTCCCCACGAGGTGGTGAAGCACAGTTCGGCCTGTCCCGCCTCGCTCTGGAAGTAGATGTCGAAGGCCCGCGCGAAGTTCTGTCCGAGCTCGTGCGTCGTCGCCATCTGCAACGCCTTGCCGTCGCGCATCATGGCCTCGGCGGTCATCGAATTGATGGCGCCGGGGAACCGTTCGCTCGCCGGTTTGATGCCGAGGTGGGTGGGAGCGGCGAGCACCTCTTCCAAGAAATCGTTGTAGACCTCGAGGTGGATCTTCGTGGCGTATGCGTTGGCGTCCTCGTAGCTCGCGTGCGCGGTGTGGCCCTCCTGCCAGAGGAACTCCGAGGAACGCAGAAACAGTCGTGGTCGCAGCTCCCAGCGCACGACGTTGCTCCACTGATTCAGCAGCAACGGCAGGTCGCGGTAGCTCTGGATCCACTTGGCCATGAACTCACCGATCACGGTCTCCGACGTGGGACGCACCACGATCGGCTCGGCGAGTTCTTCTCCCCCGGCGTGCGTGACGACGGCCAGCTCGGGGCTGAAGCCCTCGACGTGCTCGGCCTCGCGCTGGAAGTAGCTCAGCGGGATGAAGAGCGGGAAATAGGCGTTCTGCGCGCCGGACTCCTTGATGCGCGTGTCCATCTCGGACTGCATGCGCTCCCAGATCGACCACCCGTAGGGGCGGATCACCATCGTGCCGCGCACCGGTCCGTTCTCGGCCATTTCGCCCTTGGCCACGACGTCTTGATACCAACGCGGGAAGTCTTCGCTCTGGGGGGTCAGCACGCTGGCCACGATTCTCCTTTGATTTCGTGGCGACAGCCTACTAAGCGTCGATTCAGCCCTCGGCGCGTCGACGGATCTTCTCGATGCGTTCGCCGGCGTGGTTGACGTCGGCGCCCCGGTCGTCGAGCAGCATCGCGCGGTCGGCTTCGGCCTCGGCTTCGGCGCTCATGTCGCGCGCAGCCAGTCGCGCTTCGACGCCCTCGGCGACGATGTTCTTCGCCTCTTCGACGAGCGCTTCGACCATCTCGTCCTCTTTGACGACGCGCACGATCTGTCCCTTGATGAAGAGGTGGCCGCGCTTCTTGCCCGCGGCGATGCCCAGGTCCGCGTGTCGCGCTTCGCCCGGACCGTTCACGACGCAGCCCATGACCGCGACCTGGATCGGGAGGTTCAACGCCGTGAGCGCCTCTTGTGCCGCGTTGGCGATCGTGATGACGTCGACCTCGGCGCGGCCGCAACTGGGACAGGCGATCAGGTCCAGTCCCTTTCGTTCGCGCAGGCCGAGGACCTCGAGCAGCGTGCGACCGGCGCGCGCCTCCTCGACCGGGTCGGCCGTCAGTGAGTAGCGCAGCGTGTCGCCGATGCCTTCGGCCAACAACGTCCCGATGCCCGCGGTGCCCTTCAGCAGTCCGCCGGGCAGCGGGCCGGCCTCGGTCACGCCGAGGTGCAGCGGGTGGTCGAAGGTCTCAGAGGCCAACCGGTAGGCCGCGATCATGGTCGCCACCGACGAGGCCTTGACCGAGATCTTGACGTCGGTGAAGTCCACCTCTTCGAAGTACGCCAACTCCAGTCGCGCCGACTCGACGAGGGCTTCGGGCGTCGCGCCACCGAAGCGTTCGTAGATGTCCGGATGCAGGCTGCCGGCGTTCACGCCGATGCGTATCGGCACGCCGCGGTCCTTCGCTTCGGAGGCCACGAGCTTGATCTCCTCAGGCTTGCGCAGGTTGCCGGGGTTGAGTCGCAGACCCTGAACGCCCGCCTCGAGGGCCGCGAGCGCCATCTCGACGTGGAAGTGGATGTCGGCCACGATCGGGACCGGCGAGCGCGGCACGATCTGGGCCAAGCCCTCCGCGGCCGCCTGTTCGTTGCAGGTGCAGCGTACGATGTCGGCGCCCTCGGCGGCCAGCGCGTAGATCTGTTGGAGCGTGCCTTCGACGTCGGCCGTCTTGGTCGTCGTCATCGACTGGACCGAGATCGGCGCGTCGCCGCCGACCTTGACGGACCCGACGGCGATCTGACGGGTCTTGCGACGGGGGCTGAGGGGGCTGGCGGTGACGTCCACGTACTCAGTCTGCCCGTTCGAGCGTGGGGCCGTGCACTAGCGGAAGGGGTTGGCGATCGGGTGAGCGATGTCGAGGAAGAGCGTGCAGGCGAAGAGCACGAGCAGTACACCCATGAACGCGTAGGCGAAGGGCGCCATTTTGTTGATGTCGGCGTGATAGCGCACACCGCGCCTCGAGCGGAGCCGCTCGTAGGTCGCGATCGCGACGTACCCGCCGTCCAGGGGCAGCATCGGCAACATGTTGAGCAGACCGACGAAGATATTGACCGCCGCCAGGACGAGTAGCAGTTCGGTCGGACCTGCCTGTGTGCTCTGCACGGCGAATCGCACGACGCCCACGATCGAGGCGGGCCGCGTCGATTGATTCACCTTGTTCGTCGCGGCCGTCGCCGACGCGACCTGGTGGAAGAGGCTCGAGAACTCTCCCGGTGAGAAGACGTGCACGATCGCGTGCGCGGCCAGCGCGATGAGCGAACCGACTTCCGTGACCGAACCGGGGATCGCGCCGTACCACGACTGGCGCACCTGCAGGTTCGCGATGTCGATGCCGAGGTAGCCGTGGGGCTTCTTCAACTTCGGCTCGCCGGAGAACGTGATGGTCTGTCCGTTGACGGGCGTCGCGTGTAACGTCAGGTCCCGACCGCCGCGATCGACCACCAGCGTGATCCGCGTCCCGAAGGCCTTGCTCACGATGTTCTCCAACGCCGCGTCGCTCGTGATCGTGTGACCGTTCACGGCGACGATCTGGTCACCGACCTTCAGTCCCGCCAACTGCGCCGCGTTCTCCTTGTGGCCCTGCCACTTCTCAAAGGTGCCCACGCCCACGCGCGTCGTGGACGGCAGTCCGACGATCGCGAGCGTCCCCCAGATCAGTGCGAGCGCCATCACGATGTGCATCAGCGAACCGGCCGAGGCGAAGAGGACCTTCCGGGGATAGGACGCCGCGCGGTACGTTCTCGACTCCTCTTCCGCGGGGATCTCCTCGGCCCAAGTCATCCCGGGCACCTTCACGTACCCACCGGCGAGGATCGCGCGCACGCCGTAGCGGGTCTCGCCGATCGTCGTCGACCAGATCACGGGACCGAAGCCCACGAAGAAGTCGGTGACCTTCATCCCCGCGCGTTTGGCCGTGATGAAGTGCCCGAACTCGTGGGCCATGACGATGAAGATGATCGCGAAGATCACGAGCGGCAGCGCCCATCCGGCGATCCACGTGAGCAGGGCCACCACGCCGACGACGCCCGCGAGCAGGATCATCAGGGACCGACGGGTATCGGTTTTCGCATCCATGACTATCGACTCAGGATACCGTGGGCCCGCGTTCGCGCGGTCGCATCACTGGCGACCAAGTCCTCTACGGAGTCCAGAGGGTCTGCGACGTACCCGTCCATCACGCGCGCGACGACGTCGACAATCTCGAACCAGCTGATCTCGTCGGCGAGAAACGCCGCAACGGCGACTTCGTTGGCGGCGCTCAGCCACGCGGGCGCCGCTCCGCCGAGTCGGGCCGCCTCGTAGGCGAGATCGAGCGCGGGGAAGGCCTTGGGGTCGGGCGCCTCGAAGGTCAACTCGAGATCCTTGGTGAAATCGATCGCGCCCCACCCGTGGTCGAGTCGCACGGGGAGTCCCAGGCAGTACGCGATCGGCAGTCGCATGTCGGGTCGCGAGAGTTGGGCGAGCACCGAACCGTCGACGTACTCGACCATGGAGTGCACGATCGACTGGGGGTGCACGACGACGTCGACGCGATCGACGTCGATCCCGAAGAGCGCCGAGGCCTCGAGCACCTCGAGTCCTTTGTTCATCAGCGTGGACGAATCGATGGTGATCTTGGCCCCCATCGACCAGGTCGGGTGATGCAACGCGTCGGCCTTGGTCGCGCGACGCAACTCGTCGAGCGACCAGCCGCGAAACGGTCCACCGGAGGCGGTGAGCAAGAGTCGTCGAACGTCGGGATATCCCACCTCACCGGGCGAACTGGCGAGGCACTGGTGGATCGCGCAGTGTTCGGAGTCGACCGGCAGCATCAGCGCACCCGGTGTCGAACGGACCTTGGCCACCAACGGCGCCGCGGCGATGAGCGACTCCTTGTTGGCGAGGGCGAGTCGCTTGCCGGCCCTCAGGGCCGCGAGCGTGACCGGCAGTCCGGCGAAACCGAGGACCGCGTTCACGACGACGTCGGCGCTCGCGGCGAGCGATGCCAACCCCTCGTCACCGACCACGACGTCGACGTCGCCGCCCACGAGCGCCGCCAGCGAGTCGCGGTGCGCGTCACTGATCACGCCGACACGCGTGACTCGGAACTCATTCACGATCGCGGCGAGTTTGTCCAGCTGCTCACCGCCGGAGAGCGCGACGAGTTCGAACGTGTCGGGCTCGAGACGCAGGACGTCGAGGGTCTGCGTGCCGATCGATCCGGTCGCGCCCAAGAGCGCAACGCTGCGCCGCTGACTCGGCATCCTCAGCCCAGTTTGAGAACGTGGCAGAGGTAGTACATCGTGGGCAGCGCGAACAACAGTCCGTCGATCCGGTCCAGCAGTCCGCCGTGTCCCGGCAGCAACCGGCCGAGGTCCTTCACGCCGATCGTTCGCTTCACCATCGATTCGAAGAGATCGCCGAGCGGCACGACGATCGAGAGGGCCACGGCCGCCTCGATGCCAGCCTTGCGCGTCCAGACGCTCATGATCGGCAAGATCACCGCACCCGCGATGAGCGTCAGGACCGCGCCGCCGGCGGTGCCCTCGAGCGTCTTGTTGGGTGAGAGCAGTTTGTTGAGCGGCCGCTTGCCGTACTGGCGTCCGACGATGAAGCCGCCCGAGTCGTTCGCGACCGTGAGCAGCATCGCGCCGAAGAGGTACGAGAGTCCGTGCCCGTGGACGAAGGAGTGCGGGGCGACGAAGAGCAGCGCGTAAGAACCGATGACCCCGATCCAGACGTAGACGAAGACCGTCGCGCCAAGACCGTCCAGGACGTCGACCGAGCGCCCGGCGTTCAGGTACCAGACGAAGCCGAAGATGACCAGGAGCACGCTGATGGCGCCGACCGAGGTCAGCCCCTTGTTATAGACCGCGACGCCGAGCGTGAGTATCGCGACGATGCCTAGCACCGTGGCGGGATGCGCTCCGGCCGAGCGGAACCCGGCGTAGGCCTCGGCCCCGGCGAGGGCGAGGACGACGAGCACCATGATCGCGACGGGCAGCGCGCCCAAGAGAAAGACACCCGAGACGACGGCCGCGAGGATGACGCCGGTCACGAGCGCGCGAGCGAAGTTGCGATCGTTGCTCTGGCGAACGGCGCGTCCGGCCAGCGGGTTCGACGAGATGGACCGTCGGGTTCGCGCGATACGGTCCGGTTCCGGACGCGGTGCCTCGTGCGCGACCTCTTCTTCGGCCACCTCGGGCTCGGCGAACTCCCACGGACGAGCGGTGTCCTCGCGCTGCTCGCCAGCCAGGATCGACGTGTCGAACTGGTCCTCGTGGGCGACCCAGTCGGCTTCGCCCTCGCGCCACGCCGGGGCCGGGATCGCCGACCACGGGTCGTCGTTGTCGGCCGCCTCGCGCGCGACGACGATCGGTACCTGTCCGGTCGGGGCGTCGGTCCAGTGCGGCAGCAGTGTCGTGGGATCGATGATCATCGTCTCGTCGGCGGCGTCGGCGGCGATCTCGGCGCCGGTGATGGTCACCCGAGAGTCGGTCGTACTCACCACGGGCACCTCGCCCGTGGGCTCATCGAACAGCGTGCCGTCGTCGTCGTCAGACTTCAAGTAGTTCCTGCTCCTTGTGAGCGAGTAGCGCGTCCACGACGGCCACTTCTTCTTGGGTCATCTTGTCAAGAATTTTCTCGTAGTGCTCGAGGTCGTCGCTCGAGATGCTTTTGTCCTTTTCCAGCGCCTCGAGCTCCTGGCGGGCGTGGCGTCGACAGCCCCGCAGCGCAACGCGGCCGTCCTCGGCCTTGGCGTGGACGATCTTGACGAAACTCTTGCGCCGTTCCTCGGTCAGTGACGGAAACGTGAGGCGAATGACGACGCCGTCATTCGAGGGGTTCAGTCCGAGGTCGGCGTTGGAGATCGCCTTCTCGATCGAGGCCATGGCGCCCTTGTCGAACGGCGAGACGACCAGGAGACGCGGCTCGGGCACCGAGAAGTTCGCGAGCGACTTCAGGGCCGTCTCGGTGCCGTAGTACTCGACCATCAGGTTCTCGATCAAGGATGACGACGCTCGGCCAGTGCGAACGGTGGAGAACTCGACCTTGGCGTGCTCGATCACTTTCGCCATGCGCTCACGAGTGTCCTGCATCACCAGCTCGACGAGTTCGTTTTCCATTACCTCACCAGAGTACCGACGGCCTGACCGTCGAGCGCGCGACCCAAGTTTCCGTCAGCCATCAGGTCAAAAACGCGGATCGGGAGGTGATTGTCTTTGCAGAACGTGATCGCGGTCATATCCATGACGCGCAGGTCCCGGCTGATGACCTCATCGAAGGAGAGTTCCTCGAATTTGGTGGCGCCGGGATTGACGCGCGGGTCCTCGGAGTAGACGCCGTCGACGCCGCCGTGCGTGCCCTTTAGGACGATGTCGGCCTCGATCTCGGCGGCGCGCTGCGCGGCGGGCGTGTCGGTCGTGAAGTAGGGATTGCCCATGCCGGCCGCGAAGATCACGACGCGGCCCTTTTCCAAGTGGCGCACCGCGCGTCGACGGATGTAGGGCTCGGCGACCTGATCCATGCCGATCGCCGAGAGCACGCGCGTGGGGCGTCCGTGGTTCTCGATGGCGTCTTGGAGGGCCAGCGCGTTGATCACCGTCCCGAGCATGCCCATCAGGTCCGAGTTGGCCCGGTTCATCCCGGCCATGGCGCCCGTGGCGCCGCGCCAGATGTTGCCGCCGCCCACGACGACGGCCAGTTCCAGGTTGCCGCGCTCCATCGCTTTGGCGATCTCCGAGGCCAAGAAGTCGACGGTCGTCGCGTCGATGGTCTCGTCGCTCGCGGCCGAGGCGAGGGCCTCGCCCGACAGCTTCAGGACCACGCGGCGCACGGTGATGACCTATCCCCCGATGACCACTTGGGCGAACGCCGTGATCGACGCCGAGCCCAAGAACTGGGCGATGGTCTGCTTCTCGTCCTTCACGTAGCTCTGCTCGGTCAGCACGCGGTCCTTGAACCACCCGTTCATGCGGCCCTCGATGATCTTGGGCAATGCCGCCTCGGGCTTGCCCTCGTTGCGCGAGATCTCTTCGACGGTCTTACGCTCCTTGTCGATCTCGCTCTGGGGCACGTCCTCGCGGTTCAGGTAGAGCGGCTTGGTGAAGGCCGCGTGCACGGCGATCTCGTGGGCGACCTCTTCCGGGGCCCCCTTCACCACGATGATGACGCCGTTGACGCCTCGTCCGGCCTGCTGGTGCATGTAGGTGTCGACGACCTCGCCCTCGCCGGCCTCGAGTCGGTAGACCCGGCCAATCGAGATGTTCTCCTTGAGGGTCGTCAGCATCTTCTCGACCTGCTCGTCGAACTGCGAGACGGCGTCCGTTCCCTCGGCGCACACGCGCGCCGCGATCTCGTCGACCAGGGAGACGAACTCGTCGGACTTGGCGACGAAGTCGGTCTCACAACGCATCTCGACCATGGCCGCGACGTTGCCGTTTCGCACGACGGCGACGGCGCCCTCACCGGCCTCGCGGTCGGCGCGTTTGGCGGCCGAGGCCTTGCCCTGCACGCGCAGCCACTTCGTCGCCTCTTCCATGTTGCCGTCGTTGGCTTCGAGGGCGTTCTTGGCGTCGAGTATCCCGACACCCGTCGCTTGGCGCAGCGTTTGTATGTCTTTGGCGGTGATTGCCACCTGGTTCTCCTCTTTGATTCTTTTGCTGACGAATTTTAGGCGTTGGTCGTTGACTCGTTGGGCTGAGACATCGACTCGACCTGTGGGGCCTCCTCGACGCTCGCCTCAGCGTCGGCGACCGGCTCGGGCGTCGTCGCAGCGACCTCCGGCTCGGGTTCACTTGGCGGCTCGGGCGTGCTGACTTCGACCAATTCCGGGACGTCGTCGGGCGCCACCTCGGGCGCGACGTCGGCCAACACTTCCTCCGGCGTCTCGGGCGCGGCGGTGCCTTCGGTGCTGACCGGCTCGTCGATCAGCGCCGTTCGATTGGCCGGCGCGGAGGACTGCCTGGAGATGACCGGGCGATTCTGTCGGATGTAGCGACCTTCGGTGACGGCGTCGGCCATCAGGCGACAGAGCAGCGCACCGGAGCGGATCGCGTCGTCGTTGCCGGGGATGACGTAGTCGATGACGTCGGGGTCACAGTTGGTGTCGACGACCGCGACGACCGGCAGGCCAAGCTTGCGGGCCTCGGTGACGGCGATGTGCTCCTTCTTCGTGTCGATCACGAAGATGGCGTCGGGGACGCGGTCGAGATTGGCGATACCGGAGAGGTTGCGATCGAGCTTCTCGAGTTCGCGGCTGTGGCGCAGCGCCTCTCGCTTGGGCATGTTGTCGAAGTCACCAGCGCGCTCCATGGAACGCAGTTCCACCATTCGCTTCACTCGCCCGGCGACGGTGGCGAAGTTGGTGAGCATCCCACCGAGCCAGCGCTGGTTCACGAAGGGCATACCGCAGGCCTTGGCGTAGTCCTCGATGGGACCCTGGGTCTGCTTCTTGGTACCCACGAAGAGGATGACGCCGCCGTCGGCGACGAGGTCGCGCACGTAGGCGTAACTGGTCTCGATGCCGAGCAGCGTCTTTCTCAGGTCGATCAGGTAAATGCCGTTGCGCTCGCCGAGGATGAACCGGCGCATCTTGGGGTTCCAACGCCGGGTCTGGTGCCCGAAGTGCACTCCCGAGTCCAGCAGTTCTTGCAAAGTGACCAGTGCCACGTTTTTCCTTCCGTTCGGTTACTCGATCCCCGTGGTGCACCCGAAGGCGACCGTACGAAACCACGGCGACATTTCGTCAGCTCTCCCGCGTTGAGAGAGCCGAGACATCTTAGCCGCTGAGTCGATCAGCCCCTCGGGTGGGTGTCGTGGTGCACCTTCTGGAGGCGCGACTTGGAGACGTGGGTGTAGATCTGCGTGGTCGTGAGACTCTCGTGTCCGAGTAGTTCTTGCACCACGCGCAGGTCGGCGCCGCCTTCTAAGAGGTGCGTCGCGTAGGTGTGGCGAAGGGCGTGGGGGTTGACGTGCCCGCGCGCGACCCGGTTGTCGAGGATGCGGCGTACGTCGCGCGGCCCGAGACGATTGCCCCGCCGGTTGAAGAACAGCGCCTCCAGTGGTGAGTTGACCCGCATCACGTCCTCGCGCGAGTCCTCGATCCATATCGCCACCACGTCGAGTCCCCGGCGATGCAGCGGCACGATGCGCTCTTTACGGCCCTTGCCGAGCACGCGGAGCAGTCCCTGACGAAAGTCGACGCTCGTGACATTGAGACCACAGAGCTCGCTGACGCGCAGGCCGGCGCCGTAGAGGACCTCACAGACCGCGCGGTCCAACGTCGACCACGCGTCGTCGCCCCAGTCTTCGTCGAGCAGGGTGTCGAGTTGCTCGCGCACGACGATCTTGGGCAGGCGATGATTCGGGCGCGGCGCCGAGAGCCGCGCGGCCGGACTCTCCTCCAGGTGCTCACGCTGGACCATCCAGGAGAAGTAGCCCCGCAACGAGGCGCGTCGACGAATGATCGACGTGCGTTCGTCGCCGCGCTCGGTCATGAACGCCAAATAGTCGCGCAGCACGCGCATGGTCACGTCACTCGGACGGGTGACCCCTCGCTCCTCGGCCCAGCCGATGAAGGCCTCCACGTCGCTCAGATACGCCGTCTGGGTCGCCTCGGCCCGGTCCGTCGCGCGCAACGTGTTCGCGTAGTCCTTCACGTGCCACCGACCCGCGACCCGGGCGCCGTTTCGTTGTGGAGGCATAGTCAAACAGTAGTAACGACCCGGTGGGGGCGTCGTGACCCCGTAAGGTGGACGGGGTATCAGAGGGGGTACACGTGTCGCGAATACTGATCGTCGAAGACGACGACCACATCCGCACCGCGCTTCGATTGATGTTCGAAGGCGAGGGCTTCATCGTCGACGACGCCCCGACGGGTGAGGTCGGCATCGCCATGTTCAATCGCATGGCGTCGGACATGGCCATCGTCGACATCATGTTGCCGGGTATGTCCGGCTTCGAGACCTGTCTGGCCCTGCGCGGCGCGAGCGACCTGCCGATCGTGATCGTCTCGGCGCGCGACGACACGGCCGACGTCGTGCTCGGTCTCGAGTCGGGTGCCGATGACTACGTCACCAAGCCCTTCGTGCCCGAGGAACTCCTCGCCCGCGTGCGCGCGCACCTGCGTCGACGTCCGGAGAAGAGCACCGGCGCCTTCCAACTCGGCAACCTGCACGTGATCCCCGACGAGGGCGTCGTGCGCGAGCCCGACGGCACCGAGTTGCACCTCACGTCGACGGAGTTCCGCCTGCTGACCGACCTCGCGTCCAACAACGGCAAGGCGCTCTCGCGTGAGGAACTGCTCGAGCGCGTATGGGGCTACGACTACTTCGGTGACTCTCGTCTCGTGGACGTGCACATCCGTCGACTGCGCATGAAGATCGAGCCCGATCCGGCCAACCCGATCTTCCTCGTCACCGTCCGTGGCACCGGGTACAAGCTGGTCATCTAATGCGCCGACGGAGTCTTCGACTTCGCCTCCTCGTGACCTTCGGTCTAGGCGCCTTCATCCTCAGCTCGCTCTTCGCGTCGCTCACGTACCTTGGCGTCAAACGGCTCCTGATCTCACAACAGCAACAGACCGACCTGCGACAGAGTTACGTGAACGCCGCGCTGGTGCGCAGCACGCTGTACTCGTCGCCCACGGAGCTCTCGGACCTACTCAACTCGATCCAGAAGGCCACGGCGTCGAACGTACTGGTCCAAACGCACAATCAGTGGTTGGCGCGCTCGAACCGGGCTTCGACGCTGGACGTCTCCTCGGCCACGATCAAGACGGTCGCCTCGGGACACGCCACCGAACAGACACTCAACGCCGGCGGACACATCATCTTCGTCGTCGGCGTACCGATCCCCTCGGTCGAAACGCAGGTCTTCGAGGTCTTCCAGCTCCACAACCTGGAACGAACCCTGCAACTGCTCGCGTTCGTGCTGGGTCTCGGGGCGCTCTTCACGTCGCTCGTCGGCATGAGCGGCGGGATCTGGGTGACGCGTCGAACGGTGCGACCGCTCGAGGAGGTCTCCTACGCGGCCGCGCTGATCGCCGACGGCGCACTCACGACGCGCCTGCAGGTGAATCGAGCCGACCGCGAAGTCCAACAGTTGACCGAATCGTTCAACCAGATGGTCAGTCAACTCGTCCAGCGCCTCGAACGCGACGCGCGCTTCGCCAGCGACGTCAGCCACGAACTGCGCTCACCACTTACGACGTTGGCGACGACCGCGTCGGTCCTGCAGCAACACCGCGACGACCTCTCGTCGGCCGGGCAAGAAAGCCTGGACCTGTTGGTCGCCGACCTCTCGATCTTCCAGTCCCTGGTCGAAGACCTCTTGGAGATGTCGCGCAGCGACGCCGGCGCGGTTCCCCTCGTCATGGAGACGCTGTCGGCGATCGAACTGGTCCACCAGTCGGTGCGCTCGGCCGCTCGACGACACGGGATCGACGAGCCGCCGGTTGAGATCGCCGAGGGCATCGGTGATCCGCTTGTACTCGTGGACCGCCGTCGATTCGAACGCGTCATCACCAATCTGGTCGACAACGCGCACCGTTACGCCGAAGGCGCCATCGCGCTGCGCGTCGACGTGCAAGGCAGGCAACTCGCGATCAACGTGGACGACGCCGGATCGGGCGTGCCGGGCGACGAGCACGAACAGGTCTTCGAGCGATTCTTCCGCGGTCGCGCGGCCCACGACCGCGGCATCGCGCGCGGAACCGGGCTCGGCCTCGCCCTCGTGCGCGACCACGTGCGCGCCTTCGGCGGGACGATCACCGTGTCGGAGAGTCCCGACGGCGGCGCACGCTTTCAGATCCTCCTGCCTGTCGTGCAGAGCGAGCAGCCGTGAGGCGAGTGCGCGTTCTCCTCGCGCTCTTTCTCGGCGCGGTCGCGTTGGCCGGCTGCACGCTGGTCCCCACCTCGTCGTCCCCGCAGAGGATCCAGAAGGTCCCCTTCGGTCTGCTGGGCAAGACGATCCCGGGCACCCACAACGGACGGGTTCGCTTCATCACCCAACCGGTCTTCATCGTGGACGTCACGGGACACCTGTCCCCGTCAAGTCGGATCGTGCCCTCGCCCCCCGTGCTCGCGTCGGTCCTGCGCCAGCTGATCATCGGACCGACGAAGACCGAATCCTTCGCCGGCTACACGTCGGCGCTGCCGAAGACCCTCGTGATCCTCTCGGCGAGCTTTCGCAGCGGCGTCGGATATGTCGACCTCGCCTCGACACTCACGAAACTGCCCCGCAGTCAGGAGGTTCTGGCCGTCGGCCAACTGGTGCTGACCGCGAAGGACGTGGGTGTCACGCTCGGCATTCAGTTGAAGGGCATCGAGATCACGGTCGCCGGCGTGAGGCAGCGCCTGCCATTGCCCAATGGCCACGAATCGAACTTCGTGACGCCGCAGGACTTTCAGCGACTCTCGAACACCTAGGAGACTGTTGATTAATTCAGCTCGCAAAGCCGAATTCTTGAGCGCCAATCGCTGAGAATTGAAGCATGCAAGGACTCAGCGAACTCAACCGTGAACTACTCGACGCGTCGGCGCTCT
>Ga0182015_10001700_pt1 | contig 28434 bp, 28 predicted proteins | sample 712P3MmetaG_FD_120478 | JGI IMG/M metagenome (GOLD analysis project Ga0182015, IMG submission 120478) | Permafrost microbial communities from Stordalen Mire, Sweden - 712P3M metaG | ecosystem: Environmental > Terrestrial > Soil > Wetlands > Permafrost | place: Sweden: Stordalen | collected... | reverse complement strand
TAAGTTTACTGGAGGAGCGGCGAAGTTAAGGTCAGTTGTGACATATACTTAGCGCTAGGCAACGCGGCCATAGACTCGGTGGCCTAGCCCAAAGATCACTGCGACGCCTGTCACCCCCGCTGACACCTCCGGCGTCGCCTTAGCCTAGTTTGCGATCCGTCCAGGGGCGTCCACGGTGCGGCCGCCAGATTCGTATGGACTGGTCCGCACCCTGATATCGGGGTCTGACAAACTGCGCCGCGTGTGGACCCGCGGGCTCGCGCGCTGGTACGAAGTGCATGGGCGGCACGACCTGCCATGGCGGGCGACGGCTGATCCCTGGCCGATCCTCGTCAGCGAGGTGATGCTCCAGCAGACCCAGGTCACGCGCGTTGCGGGCCGCTGGGAGTCCTTCATGGCGCGCTGGCCGACGCCCGAGGCATGCGCTGCCGTCCCGCTTGAGGATGTGCTGCGTGAATGGCAGGGCCTCGGCTATCCGCGCAGAGCTCGCGGCCTCCACGACACCGCGACCGTCGTCGCCGCCGATGGCTGGCCCGACACGGAGGCCGGGCTGCGCTCGCTGCCGGGGGTGGGCGCATACACAGCGCGCGCTTTGCGTGTCCTCGCCTTCGGCGCGGGGACGGCCCCACCCCAGGACGTCAACATCGCGCGGGTCACCACCCGAGCCGCGCTCGGCAGGGAGCCACACGAAGTGCGCCAGGCGGCTCTCGAAGAGCAGCTCGCCGCCGGACGGCCGCGTGCGATGAGTGCCCGGGCTTTTACGTACGCTCTCTTCGACGCCGGCGCGCTGCATTGCCGAGCGCGACCGCTCTGCGACGGATGCCCGCTTGCGGCAACGTGCGCGTCGCGCGACCGCCTCGCCCTGTCCCCGCCCGAGCGCCGACGACGCTCGCCGCGATATCAGGGCAGCACGCGCGAGCTCCGCGGCGCAGTGCTCCGGGCCATGCTCGCCGACCCTCCCCCGTCGAGCATCGGTGAGCTGCAGCAACGAGCCGGACCGCCTGCGGCTGGGCGGACTGCGACCGACATCGCTGTGGTGCTCGACGCCCTCGTCCACGAGGGATTGGTGATCCCGACCGCTCGCATGGTTAGGATCAATTGACGTGTCCACCTCATCCGTTTACCTCGACCAGGTCGGACGCGACCTCTGGTCGCGCGACGTCTTCACGTTCATCCCCGACCGCGACCTGCCGCCGCCACCTGAAACGATCACGCCGGGTGGCGGCCCGAGGGTGGCGTTCGCCGGGTTCCCGTCGGATTTCAGCCTGGCGTTTCTGCTCCGCCTGCTCCAGCTCGATGTCCAGCTGGTGGGCATCATCACGTCACCCGGCGCGCACCCGGCCATCCTCGGCGACAACGCCCTGAGCCGCATCGCGGACCACCTCGGCATTCCGCTGATCCGCGCCTGGCGCATCAACGACGAGCACTCGCGGTTCGAGCTCGACGAGCTCAACCTCGACGGCGTCGTCATGGCGAGCTTCGATCAGATCATCGGCGCCCGGGCGCTGGCGATCCCCAAGCACGGGTGGCTCAACGTTCACCCGAGCCTGCTCCCTGCCTATCGCGGTCCAGAGCCCGTGTACTGGGCGATTGCCGACGGCGCCCCGGTGACCGGCATCAGCATGCACAAGGCCGCGCCCAAGGTTGATTCGGGGCCGATCCTCGCCCAGGCGCGCGTCCCGATCCTGCCCGACGACACGGCTGGATCCTTGACAAAACGGCTTGTCGAAGCCGGCATGGGCCTGCTGCCCGAGGCCGTCGATGGCCTGCTCAACGACTCGCCCGGTATCGCCGTCGACATGACCAGCTCGTCGTACCGAACCTCGATCGGGCATCGCTCGCTCGAAGAGGCCGGGTCCGCTGCAGAGGCCGAGCGGATGGTCCGTGCCGGAGCGCCCAACATGCTCCCCTGGGTGATGCGGGACGGACGGGTCGTCTACGTGAAGGCGGCTCGTGTCGCGGACGGCGCATCGGTGGATGGGGTGCCGGTGCTGCATTACCCGAACGGCGACCTGATGCTGCTCGAGACCATGGACACGTGCGGCTGCCACCACAACACCAATGACTGCGCGCATCGACGGACGCAAACCGTGACGGGTCGATGAAAGGTATGCGCTGACCGGGCGTCTCCACAGAGATCCCCGGTTATGATCCAGCCGCAATGGTCCAAAACGGTCTGGCTGCGGTACTCGTCGTCGAGGACGACGATGCCGTCCGCGGCTTTCTGACCTTCGCCCTGGCGAATGGTGGCCATCCCTCGCTCGGAGTGCGCACCGGCGAGGAGGCGATGACCATGCTTCGTGACACCTCGGCGGCAGTGATCCTCATCGACGGGATCCTCCCTGATATGCACGGCATACGCCTTGCCCGAGCCATCCTCGAAGACCCGGAGTTCGAGCGCGTGGGCATCAGCTTTGTCACCGGGGCTATCCGCGACGGGCGCTCACCCAAAGCCGGCGTCGGCGCTCTCAGCAAGCCGCTGCGCGCCCGGGACCTGGTCGACGCCGTGGATGTCCTGCTTCGCTGGCGGGAGAACGGAGGCAGCCCGGTGGCCGAGCGCCAGGCCGCGCTCGCGGAGCTCGAGCACATCTTCCTCGTGGGCGCATGAACGCGGGCATGGCGCACGTGGGACCATCGCTGCATGAGTGAGCCCCGCACGCTATCGCTGCTGCCCTGGCAGGTCACGCTCGCGGAGTTCACGCAGAAGGCCGCCGAGGTCAAGGACCAGGGCGCCTGCTGTGCCTTCGTCGTCGACCCGTCGATCCCTCAGGCGGCCCGGGGCGGCTACGCGTCACTGGTGATGGCGTATTCGCGCGCCGACGAGCCGGTCTGCGTGCTCGACGACGGCGCGGCGCTGGTGCTCGTCGGTGATGGTGGGATCGCCTCCGGCAAGGCACTCGCGGAGCGAGTCCTCGTTCAGATGCGCCGGCTCGCTCTCGATCTCACCCTGACAGCCGGCGTCGCGCTGATCGGCGACGATCCGAGTGGGGTGGTCACCGCAGCTCGGGCGGCTGCCACGTCAGTCCCGGCCGGTCACATCGGCACGGCGGGCTGAACCCGGCGTTCAGCCCCGATTGTTGAGGGCTGCCGCGATGCGTCGCGGAAGCCGGTCACGGCGCAGCTGCTCCAGCGTGCGCGGCAATGGGATCGACCAGTTCGGGCGCGCGACGTCACCCGGCATGTTCGGGCGCCGGACGGCGAGGCTGGCATCGTCGAGCGTCGCCACAACCAGCCTACTCCGGGCGCGACCGAGTGCTGCGTAGGCTCGCTCGACGACGAGTTCCACCGAGTCCCCGTCGCTGACACCGGCGAGCCGACGCAACTTGCGCCGGACACCGAGCTCAGCACGCCGGTTGACAGGGCGGCCGGCGGACTCCAACTCGGCGAGATCCGCTCCCGTCCACACGCCGGCGGCGGTGGGCAGATCGTGGGTTGTGAGGGCGGCGAGCGCCTGGGTCGGATAGCGCTCGGGAGGCCGTGACTCGAACCAGGCAAGCCGGTACGACAGCAGGCCGCGCCGGCGCAACTCAGAGCGCACGCCGGACTCGACGGTGCCGAGGTCCTCGCCGATGACACCACAGCCGGAACGGACGCTCTCGAGTGCGAGGATGTCGAGCAGCTCGCTTGCCGGGTAGCGGACATAGGCGCCGGCAGAGGGATCGCTGGCGCCGAGTGGCACCCACCATAGGCGGAAGAGGCCCATCACGTGGTCGATGCGCACCCCGATGCCCGCGCTCATCATCCGGCGCATGGTCGCGATGAGTGGCGAATAGCCGGCCCCCCGCAGGCGAGCCGGGTCAAAGGGCGGGACTCCCCAATCCTGGCCGGCCGGATTGAAGTCGTCAGACGGAGCGCCGATGCGCGCCTCGGTCGCGATCACGTCCTGCCACAGCCAGGCGTCCGCGCCGTCCGGCGCAAAGCCGACCGCCAGATCGTGGACAAGCGGGAGCTCCCGCCCGGCGCGGCCGAGCTGGGAATCGAGCATCCACTGCACCCAGCGATGGAAATCAACTCTGGCTCGATCGGTGGTCATGAGCCCCGCAACCGCAGGGCTGTCCCCGCGTCGGTAGCGCGCGGGCCAGCGCGTCCACAAGCCGGCATGACGCTCGGCGAGGACGCAGAAGCACGCGTAGCGCTCGAGCAGGACGCCCTCGCGAGCGACGTACGCGTCAAAGCCGGGGTCGCCGCGGAAGCGAGACCAGAGCGCCTCGAGAGCGCGCAGCTTCAGCGGCATGACCCGGTCGCGCTCGATGATCGGCGCATCGCGGAGCTGCTCTGCCTCGTGGTGGAGCGCAAGCACCTGCGAGTCTTCGCGGGCGCCGGGCAGATCCTGAATGCGCAGATACAGGGGATTGCGGAACAGCCGGCTCGACGGGAAGTACGGGCTGGGTTCCTGCGGAATCCCCGGGTGCACCGCATGCAACGGGTTGACGAGGAGCATGGCGGCGCCGTGCTTCCGCGACCACGACCCGAGCGAGCGCAGGTCGCCGAGGTCACCCACTCCCCAGCCGGCCTCTGACCGCACGGCGTAGAGCTGGGCAGCCCAGCCCCAGCCTCGAAGCGCGCCTGGAAGCGCGCATCTGCCGGGACTCGTGACCATCGGCACGCGCCTGCCGTCGCTCAGCACGAGCTGGTGGTAGCCGTACGGGGCTTCGAAGTCGAGCACCGCGCCGCCGGGGAGCTCTCCCCCACTCTCCAGCTCGACGCTCCGCGCGCCTGCCGGCAAACGTTCGCCGGGACGCACAAAGACAGGCGGCGCGCTTTCGGGTTCGGCGGGGCGCATGCACGCCTCAACCAGGCGTGCGTGCTCCGCGCTCACCCTTCGACGAGCGCCCGATGCATCCACGTACTCTCTCTGGACTCCCCACGCGGGCTGGCGGCCACGTTGCACGGCGCCGGTCACGTCGGGGGCCGGACATCAGCGAGCTGAGTGGAGTCATGACAGTTCCAGAGCCTTCCGTCGCCGGACGCGCGCCCGGCAGCCGTGCCGCCTGGCCGGGTGCCGACGCCCCGCTCGGCGCAACCTGGGATGGATCCGGTACCAATTTCGCGATCTTCTCGGAGAGCGCCGAGGCGGTGGATCTCGTGCTCTTCGACGAGCGCGGCGCCGAGCTCGCCACCCATCCACTGGTGGAGCGAACCGACCTCGTCTGGCACGGATACATCCCCAACATCGGGCCCGGTCAGCGCTATGGGTTCCGTGTGCACGGTCGCTACGCTCCGCACGAGGGACTGCGCCACAACCCGGCCAAGCTCCTGCTCGATCCGTACGCACGCGCGATCGCGGGTCGCTTCCGCCATGGTCGCGCGCTGTTCGGCTACCGAGTCGGGAGCGACGACATGCGCATCAGCGGCGTGGACTCCGCGCCGGCGATGCCACGATGCGTGATCGTCGACCAGTCGTTTCCGTGGGGTGACGATCGCCGACCCAACACGCCGTGGTCCGACACCATCATCTACGAGCTGCACGTCAAGGGATTCACCAAGCTGCACCCGGATATTCCGGACGCGCTGCGGGGCACGTATGCCGGTCTTGCGCACCCAGCCGCCATCGAACATCTGACGCGTGTCGGCGTGACCGCGGTGGAGCTGATGCCGGTGCATCACTGGTTCGATTCGCAACAACTCGTGGAACGCAACCTCGTCAACTACTGGGGCTATGACTCGATCGGGTACTTCGCGCCGGAGGGTCGCTATTCCTCGTCTGGCACCAATGGTGAGCAGGTTCGCGAGTTCAAGGCGATGGTGCGCGCCCTGCACGCCGCCGGACTCGAGGTCATCCTCGACGTCGTCTACAACCACACCGGCGAGGGCAATCACCTCGGTCCGACGCTGAGCTTTCGCGGTATCGACAATCCCGCGTACTACCGGCTCAGGGACGACGATCCACGTTTTTATTTCGATGTCACCGGCACCGGGAACAGCCTCAACGTCCGCAACCCGCACACGCTGCAACTCATCATGGACAGCCTTCGATACTGGGTGATCGAGATGCACGTGGACGGGTTCCGTTTCGATCTCGCCTCCGCGCTCGCGCGCCAGTTCTACGACGTCGACCGCCTCTCGGCATTCTTCGACATCATCCACCAGGATCCGGTGCTGTCGCGCGTCAAGCTGGTGGCGGAGCCGTGGGACGTCGGCGCCGGCGGCTACCAGGTCGGCAACTTTCCGGTTCGCTGGGCGGAATGGAACGGCGCGTTTCGAGATACCGTGCGCGATTTCTGGCGCGGCTCCACCGGTATCCGCGACCTCGCCTACCGGCTCACCGGTTCGAGCGACCTGTACCAGGGCGATGGTCGCCAACCGTCGGCGAGCATCAACTTCGTCACCGCGCACGACGGTTTCACGCTGAGCGACCTCGTCTCGTACAACGAGAAGCACAACCTGGGCAACGGCGAGAACAACCAGGACGGCGCCGACGACAACCGCTCGTGGAACTGCGGTGTCGAGGGTGAGACCGACGACCCCGCAATGCTGGAGTTGCGCGCGCGCCAGCGGCGAAATCTCATCGCAACCGTACTGCTCTCCGAAGGATGCCCCATGGTGCTCGGTGGCGATGAGATCGGTCGCACGCAGCACGGCAACAACAACGCGTACTGCCAGGACAATGAGATCTCCTGGTTCGACTGGGAGCACGTCGACGAGCCCATGCTCGCGTTCGTGGCCCGGTTGGTTGCGCTGCGACGAAGCGATCCGGTGCTGCGCCGGCGCAATTTCTTCTCCGGCCAGGCGGTGCACGGATCCGGACGCAAGGACATCGCCTGGTTCCTGCCCTCGGGACTCGAGGTCGGCGATCACGAGTGGTTCGACGAAGCGCAGCGGTCGCTCGGGATGATCCTCAACGGCGACGAGATCCCCGACCGCGATCCGCGCGGCAGGCGGATTCGAGGGGGCACGCTCATGGTGCTGCTCCATGCCGGCGAGGAGCCGGTCAAGTGGACCCTTCCGAGCGGCTGGGGCGATCTCTGGTCGGTGTTCGCCGACACTGCCGAGAGTGACGTGACCCCGTCCACCCGGCACCACCGCGCCGGTGAGGAGATCACCATCACCGGGCGGTCGCTGCTGGCGCTGCTTCGCGTCTGAGCGTCAGTTGCGCGAGCGCTGCCAGGCGACGTAGTCGGTGGTGTTTGCGCGCTCCATCGCTCGGGACGCGACCTTGAGCCAGTCGGGCGACCGCTTGGCGAGGTCAGCGCTCACCGCCGCGATCCGGCGTGGGCCGGACCCGATGTGGACGTTTGCCGTCTCGGCGCCCATGGCCCGGAGCAGGTCGGTCTGATCAGTCGGCAGGCGGGCCACCGTGAACTCGATCCGGCTGCAGTCGGGGGCGAGCCGGCGGAGCACCCAGCGGTTGCGCACCTCGAGGAAGGGGTCGGCACAGCGCACCGCTCGCCGGACGATCGTCGGGTAGTGGATCGGGACCGTCCCCGAGCTTCCCGCCGCCCACGCGACCCCCGAGGTGACCAGCTCCTTCACCTCTCGAGCGATCCATCCGCCATGGTGCTCGACCATCGCGACGATGCGCGGGTGGCCCAGGCTTCCAAGCCCGGCGCGCCGCGTCACGTAGCGCGCGTCCTCTCCGTCAGGGAACTGGCGGCTCAGAAGCGCCACCGCCTCGGCGAGGGGCCGGCGAGCCGGCGGCAGATCGGCCATCGCGGTCCAGAACCGCACCGGGTCGCGCAGTTCTGAGTTCGCATCGCGTCGCAACACGTGGTGGTCCTCGGCGAGGACGAACGGACGGCCCCCGTGCTCGAGCGACGTCCGGTATCCCTCGAGGATGGCATTGCACGCCGCGCGTGGCGTGAGGACCAGCGTCCCCGAAGCGATCGACAGGCGCGCCGACGTCGCCAACCGGACGAGGTCGTTGGCATAGGACATTGGAAAGGCCTCGTCGAAGTCGTTGATGCCCCAGATGAGCCTTCCCTCTGTGTCGCGCCAGGTCCCGAAGTTCTCCGTGTGCAGGTCGCCGACCGCCAGGACCGCAGGGGCTCTGGCCAGCTCCGGACAGATCTCCTCCCAGACCTGCACCCAGCGATAGAAGGTCGAACGCAGAAACGGAAATGGGGCGAACGCCATCTGCTCGTGCTTGAACGCGATGTCGGCCCGCACCAGCGGGACCTGCCTGCCCACCCATGCTTCATAGCTCCGCGTGGCTGCCACCACGGACACAAGCGTCGATTTTCGGGGCATGATCTCGCGATGTTCGCGCAGCTGACGATCCTCGTGCTTGCGGGGCTCGCAGGTCCGCTGCTCGCGGTCGGGCGCCGCGGACTGGTTCCTGCGGTGATCGGCGAGCTCATCGCGGGTGCGGTGCTCGGCCGCACCGGCTTCGGAGTGATCGATTCCTCGGCATCGCCGCTCCCGGTGCTGAGCGCCATCGGCTTCGCGATGCTGATGTTCACCGCCGGGACCCACGTCGACATCGGTTCCCCCGCGATTCGCCAGGGCTTCGCGCGTGGGCTGCTCGCGCTTGCTGTTGTCGCGGTGACGGCGATCCCGATCGCGATCCTCCTCGACCATGCGCTCGGGGTTGGGCACCCGGCCTTGATCGCGGTCATCGTCACCGGGAGCTCGGCCGCGATCGCCTTCCCCATCATGGAGGAGCGCCATCTGGCTGGGCCGAACGTCGCATTCCTGATCGCGTGGGTGGCGCTCGCCGACTCGGTAACGGTCGTGATCATGCCGCTCACGCTGGTCAAGTCGGGGAACCCGCTGGGGGCCATCGGCGGCGATGCCGCGATCATCGCTGCAGGCGTCCTCGTGCTCATCCTGGCTTCACGGGCGCGCCGCCAGGGTCTGGTAAAGCAGATGCACGTTGAGTCACTCCGCCGCGATTGGGCGTGGCAGGTGCGCATCTCGCTGGTGCTCCTGCTCGGGCTCTCGGCGATCGCCCAGGAGACGGGAGCGAGCACCCTCGTCGCCGGCTTCCTCGCCGGCATGGTGCTCGTCCGCCTGCACGAATCGGATCGGCTCGTCGTGCAGTTCTCGGGGGTCGCCAACGGCTTTTTCGTCCCGCTTTTCTTCGTGCTGCTCGGCGCGGAGCTCAACCTCCGTGCCCTGTTCACCTCGCCGTCGCGAATCCTGCTGGCGATCGGCCTCGCGGTCGCGGCAGTGATCACGCATGTCATCGCGGCTCGTGTCGCGGGTCACGAGCGATTTGTCGCGACGGGTCTCGCCGCTTCCGCGCAATTGGGCATGCCCGCCGCGGCGGCGAGCCTCGGTTTGAGCACGGGTCTGCTCAGCCCCGCCGTCGCGGCCGCGCTGGTCGCCGGGGGATGCCTGACGCTCATCCCGGCAACCATCGGGTCGCTGCTGCTCGCGCGGGGTGCAGCCGCGGCGCCCGCCGCAAAACCGGCAGGGAGCGCACCCGCGACCTCAACCTGAGAGATTAGGAGCGGTGTTCCGGTATCTCGTGAGCCGCGTCCTGCAGGCCGTGGTGGTCGTGATCGGCGTCGCGACCGTGGTGTTCTTTCTCGAGCGGCTCATGCCCGGCGACCCGGGCAGGCTCATGCTGGGGCCGCGCCTCGGCCCTGTTCAATGGGCGATCTACGACCATCAGAACGGGTTCGACAAGCCGCTCCCGGTCCAGTACTTCGACTTCCTCGCGAATCTGCTCCACGGGAAGATCGCCTTCACGCCACCCGGGTTTGCAGATTCGATCGACCCGATCGAAGGTGTGCAGGTCGACCTCGACCTTGCAACTCTCGTGCAGGGGCCGATGATCAACTCGCTGATCCTCACCGGGTTCTCGACGCTGCTCGTGGTCGCGATCACCGTGCCGATCGCCCTGTACGAGGCGGCACGCCGGCGGCGCCGCGGCGCGCACCTGGCGAACATCGCGTCGATGACCCTCTATTCGATCCCGCCATTCCTGCTGGGCACGCTCCTGATCCTGGCGCTCGCCACCGACCTCGACTGGCTCAATCTGAATGCCCCGGACTGGAGCAACGGTGAGGTGCTCGCCGATCCCTCAGCCCTGATCCTCCCGGTCCTCACGCTCGCCATTGGGACCGTCGCCCTATTCAGCCGATACCTGCGTGCGGCGACGATGGAGGAGCTCACAAAGGAGTACATCACCACCGCGAGGGCCAAAGGAGCGTCACGCTCGCGGGTGAGCCTTCGTCATGCATTGCCAAATGCTTCGCTGCCAATCATCACGCTTCTGGGGACGCGCCTTCCTCAGATCTTCGGAGCCCAGCTCGTCGTGGAGGTGCTCTTCGGTTATCCGGGGTTGGGAACCACACTCTGGAGCGCAGCGAACAACCACGACTTCTACACGATGCTGGGCGTGATCCTCATCGGTGGCGTTCTCACCACGCTCGGTTCACTGATCGCCGACATCGTCTATGCCGCGGTCGACCCCCGAATCCGCTACGTGAAAGTGCGGACGTGATCAGCGGCGCTACGTGCCCTCGCGTGAACGCCGGCCCGCTTCGTCGGCGCGATCGCGGTCGAGCTTCTCACTCTCGTCCTTGCGCCGCCGGTCATCTGCCTGACCCTGCTCCTTGGTGGCTTCGTCTTCCGGCTTGGGATCCTGCTGTTGATTCATCGTTCGATCAGCATAGGCCGGTTCCAATCCTCGTGGTGGCACGGCGGCCCGCACGATCGTCGAGAAGCCGGATACCCGCCTACCCCTAGTCCCACAGCCCTTCGAGCGCGACTCCGACCCGCTCGCCCGCATCAACCGGCGGCATCGACTCCACCGAATCGGGGCGGCGGTTGCGCTCCGCCACCTCCTCGAGTCGCGAGCGCACCCGCTCGGACAGAAAGCGCGACGGCTGTGCCCAACCATGCCGATCGTCGCGCCCGTTCGGGTGGTGGTGATAGCGCTCCGGCATGTAGAGGTGGAGCGCATGACGGGCTCTGGTCAACGCAACGTAGAAGACGCGACGTTCCTCCTCGAGCCCGGCGGGCGTGCTGAGTGCCATGTCCGAGGGGATGTTGCCGTCGGTCACGTGGAGCAGATGGACGACATCCCACTCCAGGCCCTTGGCGGAATGCACTGTTGAGATGACGAGCCAATCCTCGTCGATCACCGGCGGAGCCGCGAGAGTCCCCGTCGACCGAGGCGGTTCGAGGACGTGGTCGGCAGCAACGTCGGAGAGGCGCGCGACCTTGGTGGTCGCGGCCACCAGCGTGTCCAGGTCGGTCAGCCGCGCCGAAACATCCGGGTACGTCGCTTCGATCAGTGGAGCAACCGCGACGCGGAGCCGCTCAGCATGAGTCGGAACCGGCTCCGCGTGCCGCGCGCCAAGCGCCTCCACAAGCGCGTTTGCGCCATCGCGCGCGGCGCCCGGCAGGTGCTCGGATGCCTTCGGCCACGAGCCGAGGATGTCAGCGTCATGAGGGAGATCCTTCGAGCTGAGTAGCCCGAGCGCCTCCACCACGCGATGCGCGGTGGCCGGCCCAACACCGACGAGCATTTGCAGAAGCCGGAACCAGGCGACGACATCGCCCGGGTTGTCCGCGAGACGAAACGCAGCGAGCATGTCTTTGACGTGCGCCGCTTCGACGAATCGCAGGCCGCCGTACTTGACGTAGGGAATGCGTCGCACGCTCAACTCCAGCTCGAGGAGCGCGGAGTGATGAGCGGCTCTGACCAGCACCGCCTGTTCGTGCAATGCGATGCCGGCTTCGCGGTGCGCCAGGATGCGATCGCACACCGCGTCGGTCTGCGCGTCCTCGTCCGCACACCGCACCAGCTGCGGCGCGACTCCTGGCGCTACGCGCGCGGCCTGGAGCACCGCGGAGAAACCGACGGTGGCGTCGTAGCCGACGGCGTTGGCCACGTCGAGGATCTGCTGGCTCGAGCGGTAGTTCGTTTCGAGGATCACCGTAGTCGATCCTGGAAACACGCGGTCGAACTCGAGGATGTGCCGTGGCTCTGCGGCGCGGAACGAGTACAGCGCCTGCGCGTCGTCGCCGACCACCGTGATGCGTGAGTCCGCTCCACGCAGGCCGGTCAGGATGTCGACCTGGAGCTCATTGACGTCCTGGTACTCGTCGACGAGCACGTGGTCGACGGCGCCCGCGAGACGCGGACCGAGGCGATCGTCCTGGACCGCTGCGCGCCAGAAGAGCAGAAGGTCATCCAGGTCGACGAGCCCGGCGGAGCGCTTCCGCCGCACGTACCCTCGGCAGATCTCGCCGATGGCATCGACGCAGTCCTCCGCCCAGGGCGCTATCTCCGGCACGACGGACGAAAGTGGCCGCCCCGTATTGACCGCGGCCGAGTACACGTCAACAAGCAGGTTCTTGCGCGGGAAGCGACGGCGGGTTGACGTGGCGTGACCCTGCTCGTCGCGGACCATGTCGATGACGTCCGCGGCGTCGGCCGAATCGAGGACCGAGAAACCCTCCGGAATCCCGAGCGTGGTCGCGTATCTCCGCAGCGTCCGATGTGCGATCGCATGAAAGGTGCCACCGGTGACCCTGCCTGCCGGTGAGCCCGAGCGCAGATCGAGCCCGGCGGTCGTCATCAGCGCTGCCGTGCGGGCGAGCATTTGCCGGGCCGCGCGCCGCGTGAACGTGAGCAACAGCAGCCGCTCCGGCACTGCGCCATTTGCCAGCAGCCACGCGACCCGGGCCGAAAGCGTGGTTGTCTTCCCCGTGCCGGCGCCCGCAAGAATCCTCAGGGGACCGCCCGTATGGGTCGCGGCAAGGCGCTGGGCCTCCGTCAGATCATCCAGCCAGGCGAACATTCGTTCGATGATACTGCCCGAACCGTTGCCATGCGTATCAACCCGAGACGACCTGCGGACAACCTCCCGCGGGGATCCGGCTCAGACGCCTGCGAATACCCGGTAGCGCATTCTGCGGTCGACCGCAGCAGCTCGCGCGATGCGCCGCGCGTGAATGGGGCCGATACGAATCGGGCCGCTGAGCGGTGCCGCCATGCCGCAGAAGTAAAGGCGTGGGGCACGTGGATGGTCGGGAGTACCCGCATGATGGATGGGCACACCGTCATCGCCGAGCACATTCAGATGACCGACCAATGCTTCGAGCCCTCTGCGATAGCCGGTTGCGCAGAGCACCGAATCCGGACGAAGGCGAGCGCCGTCGATGAGCACGACCTCATCGCGGTCGAAACGTGCCACAGGGCGGACGATGGACGCGACGCCGCTCTTGAGCGATGCGACGAACCCATCGTCAATCGCAAAGTTGCGGCCGCGCTCTCGATGACTGGCGTACGCGCCGGTCGGTGCTCGCGGGATGCCGTACCGGCTCAGGTTGCCAAAGGCCAGGCGCTGCGCGGCGCGAAACAATGCGTCGGCCAGCTTCTCCGGCACGTGATCCGCGAAGTACACGAGCAACGGTTGCCCGGGGAGGCCGAGGATATCGCGATTCGTGATGTTCGGTGGCGTTCGCATCGACATCGTCACGCGTGCGCCCGCCCGGACCAGATGGCCGGCAATGTCGAACCCCGAGTTACCGGCACCCACGACCAGAACGTGACGTCCGCGATAGGCGGTGGCGGTGGCGAACTCTGACGAGTGAACCAGCTCCTTCCTAAATGAGGCGGCGCCAGGCCAGGACGGCATCACCGGTATCGCGTCCCACCCGGTGGCGATCACCAGATAGCGGCAGAGCATCGACCCGCTCGACGTCTCGAGCCGCCAGAAGCCATTGTCTGGAAGGACTTCGAGTACCTCGGTTCGGCAACGGACGGCGATTCCATGCTTGCGCGCGAACCCCTCCAGATATGCGACCACGTCGTCTCGAGCCGGATAGCGTCCGTATCTGGGCGGCATCCCTGCGCCCTGCAGCTTCGACATCCGGCGCCACGAGTTGAGCCGCAGCTCGGCATAACGAGCACGCCAGCTCGCGCCGACGCTCTCTTCCTTCTCGATGACCACGGTCTCGAATCCGCGCCCCCCAAGCTCGACGGCCGCGGCGAGCCCCGCCGAGCCCGCACCGACGACGATCGCCTGGTGGCGTTCGACCGGTCGAGGCTCGGTCGCACCGAGTGCAGACGCGCGATGGCTCAGGAAGTGCCGAGCAGGCCGGCTCGGGCGCACGGATGCCGCGGCTTCGACGGTCACAAATGTTCGGGTCATCCGCGGCAGCATATCGGCGCGTCGTCCGGGGCGTCGATGGCGCCAGCACCGAGCCTTCGCAGGTAGCAGCACCCCCGTTCGAAACCGCCGGACAACGATCGAGGCCGATCCGCCTACTTGGTCAGCAGGGTCGCGATGACGTTGATGGTCGTCGCGATGACCACCACCCCGAACACGTACGACAGCAGCGCGTGACGGATCGCGGTCATGCGTATGGATTTGGCATTGAGATCGGTGTCAGAGACCTGGAAGGTCATCCCGATCGTCAGCGCGACGTAGAGGAAATCCTTGAAGTCGGGAGGCGCGTCGGCATGGAAGTCGATGCCCCACTCGTGCGCGTAGTAGAGGCGGGCATAACGCAACATGAACACCACATGAACTGAGGCCCAGGACAGCACGACGCTGACCACCACCAGCGTGGTGATGACTGACTTGATGCCGCCATGCGCCGAGCCCGCGGCGATCAACGCCAGTGCGACGCTCACCAAACTCCCCAGGTTTGCCCCCACGAGGATCGCCTCCGCCGCGGTACGGGAGTCGTCTTCGCGCACCGCGTCCTGCCGTGTTGCCGCAGCGTCCTTGCCACGAATGGAGAGATACACCGTCGTGATGAAGACCGCCGAAGTGACGTCCCAGCCGACCAGGAGCGCGACCTGCCACTCGGTGAAGATGAGCGCGACCACGAAACCCACAATCCCGAGGGACATGCACAGCGCCAGGCGGCTCCGAGCCTTCATCGCGCCCGAGTGTCGCACGCGCTCGGCGCGACTGACCGCCGTTGAGAACGACGATCGCGACGTCAGCGGTCGAGCGCTCGCTCCAACTGCTCCTTGCTCATCTTGGAGCGACCCTTGATGTTGCGATCGGATGCCTCGTTGCGAAGCTGCGCATAGGTCCGTCCGCCCGGGCCACTGTGGGACCGCAACCCGCCGCGCCGGCCGGACGAGATGTCCTCGATGGATGTCCGGCTGGCCTCCTTCGACTCGCCGGCCCGCGCACGCTCCTTGTTCACCGTGCGGGCGGCGATCTCCTCGGCGGTGTCCTCGTCGGAGCCGCGCGATTCCAGGCCCTCTTTGATGTGCTCGTACTGCCGCTCGCGCTTCGGCGACCACGCTTTTACGGGCATTGGTAACTCTCCTAGCTACTCACACTTCGTGATACTCAGCCTATCATGCTGGGATCCGGTCGTCGAGCCACCACCGCGGCACGTACACGGAAGGTAGGCTTGTGCGACTGCGACAACAGAACCGCTGCCAAGCGGCATTTCGAGTGCCAACGAAAACGATGAAACAACCGGAGGCCTCCCAGCCCCCATACGCTCGGATCATCGCGTCGATCGAGGATCTTCCAGGTCTCGAGAACCTGAGCGACTGGCTCGTCAAAGCGCTCGCCCCGGTCACGAAACGGCAGAAGCTCATGGACCTGCTCCACGGTCGTCTGTTCGGTCACTCGCTGCATCCACCGCTGAGCGATCTGCCGCTCGGGATGTGGGGCAGCGTGCCGGTGCTCGACCTGATTGGCGATCGGCGCGGCGCGACCGCGCTCACCGCGGCGGGGTGCCTCGCGGCGGGCGCGACCGCAGCGACGGGCGCCGCTGACTGGTCGGTCACTTATGGCCGCGACCGGCGCCTCGCGCTGGTGCACGGCCTCGCGAATACGGCGGCGCTGGGGTTCCAGCTCACTTCGTTGAGCGCGCGCCTCCGCGGGCAGACCGCACGCGGGCGCCTGCTCTCGCTGGCCGGCCTCACGGTGGGGGCGGCTGCGGCCTATCTCGGCGGCGACCTGATTCTCGACAGGGCGATGACCGTCAACCACACCGCGTTCATCGCGGGTCCCGGCGAGTGGACCGATGTGGCCGGAGACACGGACGTGACCGAGGGGACGCTGATGGCGGTGGACGTCGACGACCGCAAGGTGGTGCTCACGCGCGTCGCCGGCAAGGTGTGCGCGCTCGAGAACACGTGCACGCACGCCGGCGGGCCGCTCAATGAAGGAACTGTCGAGGACGGCGTGGTTGTATGCCCGTGGCACGGCTCGCGCTTCCGGCTGAGCGACGGCGCCGTGCTCGGAGGCCCCGCGACCTTTCCGGAGCCGCAGCTGCAGACTCGCAAGATCCGCGGACGCATCCAGGTTCGGGGTCGCGAAGGCTGAGAGGAAGCCTTGCCTGGCTCTCCCGACCCCGAGATGGGCGCCGCCGCGCAACCGGTCCTCAGCCCGCTCACGGGCGCAGCGATCTTCATGGTGGTGACCATCGATCCGGGTGGCGAAGCAGCGGTGCGCGACCTTCTGAGCGATTGCGCGGGACTGCAACGAGCGGTCGGCTTCCGGCTTCCTGACGGTCAGCTCACCTGCGTCGCCGGGGTGGGATCCGCCGTTTGGGACCGGCTATTCCGCGGACCCCGTCCGTCAGAGCTGCATCCGTTCCCCGCGATAGTGGGGAACAAGCACCACGCCGTGTCCACGCCGGGCGACCTGCTCTTTCATGTGCGGGCCACGGAGATGGATCTCTGTTTCGAGCTCGCGGGCCAGATCATGGAGCGACTGCGCGGCCACGCCACCGTCGTCGACGAGGTGCATGGATTCAAGTACTTCGATGAGCGCGACCTGCTCGGTTTCGTCGACGGGACCGAGAACCCGACCGGTCGCACCGCCTACAACGCGGTGATCATCGGCGACGCCGATGCCGCGTTCGCCGGCGGGAGCTATGTCATCGTGCAGAAATACGTGCACGATCTCGATGCGTGGAACGCGCTGCCCGTCGAGGAACAGGAGCGTGCGATCGGGCGCACCAAGCTGGCCGACATCGAGATGCCGGACGACGTCAAGCCGAGAAACTCGCACCTGGCGCTCAACGTGATCACCGGCCCGGACGGCGCGGAACTCAAGATCCTGCGCGACAACATGCCGTTCGGCAATCTCGGGCGCCGCGAGTTCGGCACGTACTACATCGCCTACGCGAAAACCCCGCAGATAACCGAGCGAATGCTCACCAACATGTTCATCGGCGACCCGCCTGGCAACTACGATCGAATTCTCGACTTCTCGACAGCCGTGACTGGAACGCTCTTCTTCGTGCCATCGCGGGATTTCCTCGACGATCCCCCTGATCCGCCAGGCGAATCCTGACGCTCGGCGCCGCCCCCGTCTCTGATTCCCCAATCTGCAATCGAGCCGGAACGACGGCGAACGCCGAGCCCACCCTGCTGCCACCCTCACCGCAGGGGGATGTTTCTCTCCGCAGGAACGGGGGCAAACGCCCTTTACGGGCCTCATCCGGCGCCGACATACTGCCCGCTGTGAGCGACCGCACCATCAGGGGGATCGCCTGGACCGTCGCTGGGCTGAGCGCAGTCATGGCCGTGGCGGCGATCGCCCTCGGTTACTCGACGCGCTCGAACATCGTGCTCGAGGGCTTCGGCCTCGCCACCGCGCTGATCGGCGTCCTCTTCCCCATTTGCGGCGCCGTGATCCTGACCCGCCGTCCCCGCAACGTGATCGGCGCCCTTTTCTGCTGCATCGGTTTCTTTCAAGCGCTCGAGCCCTTCTCCGGCGTGTACGCGATCCAGGCGCTGATCTCGAGGCCGGGGTCGTTGCCGTTTGGGGCCGAGATGGCGTGGCTCAGCGTATGGACCTGGGCGCCGGGTCTTGGGGTGGCGCTGACCTTTCTCTTCCTCCTTTACCCGGATGGTCATTTGCCGTCGAGGCGGTGGCGTCCGCTGGCCTGGCTCTCCGCCGCTGCGATCGTCCTCATCGCCCTCCCGCTCGCCGCGGCAACCTGGAGCACTCGCGGGACGATCGACCTTGCCAACAACAACAATCTCCCGCTGCGCGGCTTTGATGAGATCGCCGACAACGTCTCAAGCATCGCGACCATCGCCGCGATACCGATCGCGGCCTTGTGCGTCGCGTCACTCTGGGTGCGGCTGCGTCACGCTTCCGGTGACCTGCGCGAACAGATCAAGTGGTTCGCGTATGCCGCCGTGATCGTCGTCGCAGGCATTGTCGCCGACGCTGTGCTCACCGGAGGGTCCCCTCTCTCGGCGGTGATCGTCCCGATCATCCCGGCGGCCACGGCGATCGCCATCCTCAAATATCACCTGTACGACATCGACGTCGTCATCAGCCGCACCCTCGTCTACGGGTCATTGGCGCTGCTCATCACCGCGGTCTACGTCGGCATCGCAGTGGGAATCGGTGCTGCGATCGGCAGTGGAGGCAAACCGAACCTCGCGCTGTCGATCGTGGCCACCGGCATCGTTGCCGTGGGTTTCCAGCCCGCGCGGGAAAGGCTCCAGACGCTGACCAACCGGCTCGTCTATGGCCGGCGTGCCACGCCGTACGAGGTGCTCTCGCAATTTTCGTCGCGTGTTGCGGTCTCGTATGCCAGCGACGACGTCCTGCCGCGTATGGCGCGCGTGCTCGCAGAGGGAACCAACGCCGACATCGCCGAGGTATGGCTGGGCGACGAGAATGGACAGCACTGCGCCGCGCGGTTCCAGGTCGAGTCGTCGGCTGCCGTGCCTCCCACAGACCGGCACGACCGCTCCGTTATGGTGCGCCATCACGGCGATGTCCTCGGCGCGTTGACCGTCACCAAGCGTCGTGGCGAGTCGCTGACGCCAATCGAGATCAAGCTCATGGACGACCTCGCCAATCAGGCCGGGCTCGTGCTCAAGAACGTCGGGCTCAGCGCTGATCTGCGGGCGCGTCTCGACGACCTGCGAGCCTCACGGCAACGTCTCGTTGCCGCACAGGACGATGAACGGCGCCGGCTCGAACGCAATCTCCATGACGGTGCGCAGCAGCACCTGGTTGCCATCAAGGTCAAGATCGGACTCGTGGAGATGCTCACCTCCAAGGATCCGGTGAGAGCGAGGGCCACCATTGCTGCTCTCAAAAGCGATGCTGACGACGCCCTGGAAACCCTTCGCGACCTGGCCCGCGGAATCTACCCGCCGCTGCTCGCCGACCAGGGACTGCCCGCAGCGCTGCGCTCTCAGGCGACCAAGGCGACTCTTCCCGTGCGTGTTGCGGTGGACGGAGTGGGGCGCTATACGCAGGAGACCGAGGCTGCACTGTACTTCTGCTCGCTCGAAGCGCTGCAGAACGTGCAGAAGTACGCCGCGGCGTCCGTCGTCGACGTCCATATCAGTGACAACGGCGAGCAACTGGAGGTTGTGATCAGCGACGACGGCCGCGGATTTGATGTCGCGTCAACGCGACGAGGCAGCGGGCTGACCAACATGGAGGACCGGCTCGACGCCATCGGAGGGAGACTGGAGATCGTGTCGACACCGGGTAGCGGAACGCGCGTCCGGGTGTTGATTCCGAGCTGTCAGCCGGCCACCGCGTGATCGCCGACCGGTGCGTCTCCGGTCTCGACGCTCATGTTGCGCAGGCGGCGACCGTGAAGCTACCGCGTGCGTCATCAGTCGAGACAGCGCTGACGAACTCGTACATGTAACCCCCAGCATTGAGCGGGCCGTATTGTCCTTGTGCCGGAACGGGATTCACGACCACGTTGCCGGGACTGATGAGGAGTTCGTTGTACGCGCTCGCGCCACTCCACGAAACAGCGCCACCCTGAGCCGTGCCAACCACTGCACACTTCGTGGTGAGCACGGGGAGCGGTGCCGCAGTGGGGCTGGGAGTCGCCGTCGCCGGTGGTGCGGCCGGCGTGGATGTCGGAGCCGGCGACACCGACGGCGTGCTCAGGTCTGACGGCGTTGTTGATGGGTGGGACGTCGGGCTCGGATTCGCAGACCCGCAAGCACCGAGAAGCATCACGACGCCAATTATTCCGGGAACGATCGCTGTTTTCATGCGGTGTGTCATCGCCGGTGGAACGGGGGCTTCAGGCCCGGGTTACGAGCTCCGACTGCGTCATTCAACCCGTCGCCTCTGCCGGAACCTCGCTCCACGCGGCAAATGCGGTTGCGAGTCCGGCGACGAGCCGGTCGAAACTGCGGTTGATATCCAGGGGCAATCCGAACCCACCGGCGGCCTCGAGGGCCACGAAGCCATGCAGTGCAGCACGCAGCCCGCGGATCGCGTCGACGGCGTCGTCATCACGCAGGTCGTAGCCGGCCATGACGTCGAACGCCACCTGCACCACGTCGGCGCTCGCACGTTCATCCTCGAGGTCTCCACGCACCGGTGCGCGTTGTGCCGCGGCGTATCGGCCCGGATGTTCCGTGGCCCACGCGCGATACGCCCGTGCCATCGAACTGATCGCGTCGCCACGAGCCCGACCCACTGTCGCACGCCGGAGCACGCCGGCCAGTTCGGTCTTGGCACGCAGCGCGATGCTGCGCCGCAGCCCATCGATGCCGGCGACGTGTTTGTAAAGCGACGGCTGCCGGACTCCTAGCCGCTCTGCCAGGCCTGCGAGGGTCAATCCGGAGAGGCCGACCTCGTCGGCGATGCGCTCGCCCTCCTCGACGACCCTCGTCTCGGTCAGCCCCGCTCTAGGCATGAGCGCCGAGTGCCGTGAGGAAGCTGAGCACCGCATTCGAGGTCACTTTGGGCTGCTGGGACTGAGGATAGTGGCCCGCCTCGGCGACCATGGCGACCTCTCCGTGGAGAGTCTCGGCGATCCAGCTCGCCTCGCCCTTCGGGTCCGGAAAGTCTGGATCGCGGTCGCCCATGATCACCAGCGTCGGCGCGGAGATTTCGCCGAGTCGGGCCTCGGCCGGGTCATGGTTCGTGTGCGTGGTCCGCGAGAACGCCTTGGCGTGGCCGGGCAGGTGCAAGGCGGCGACCACCTGGGCGCGATAGGTGTCGAAGTCGACGGGCCGCTGGCCGGCGTAGAGCTTTGGCAGGTAGGACTTCCAGGCTGTCGGCGCCCAGAGGGGCGCCATCGCGACCCGAAAGAGCACACGCTGCATCGCGCTCATCTTGCCGTTCCGGACAAAGGGGCCAACCAAGACGAGGCCGTTCACCTGATCGGGTCGCTCGGCAGCGACCATCACGGCAGCCCCCGCACCCATGGAGTTCCCGACGATGACCGCTGGTCCGCCGAGCGCCTCGATCAGTGCGAGCACGTCGGCAGCCGTCTCGGCGTCGCCGCAGGACGCGAAGGTGGCGTCGCTGTCCCCGTGACCGCGAAGATCGGTCGCGGCGACGCGATAGCCGGCCCCACGGAGCACCGGGGCGAGGAATCGGTACGTGGCGCGCAGATCGCCCATACCCGGAACGAGAACGACCAGCGGGCCTTCTCCGTCGACGTCGTAGGCGATGCGGCCATCGGGACGGCTCAGATAGCGGGTTTCCGTGCTGCGGGTTGCGGTTGGGGTTTGCATGGTGGCTACTCTAGTTAGCCAGAAGGCTAATGTCAATAGCTTCGGACAACCTGCCTCGCGATCCCCTTTCAGGGTCTTCGCCCACGTCGCAGATACGGCATGCAGCGCGGCGCGAAACTGCCTCAGTGCGCCGAGGGCACGTAACGGGGGACGTCCGTGGCGGGGATGTCGATGGCTGTGAGGCTCGCGGCGAGATTGGCGAGCACGTCAGTGACCTGGTTGACCTCGGTGAACGTGAGTCCGGCAACCGTCTGCTCTGCGACCCGGCGCCACGCGGCTTTCAGTTTCGGGAGGAGTGCCCGCCCCTGCTCACTGAGCTCCACGACCGTGGCACGCCGGTCTGTGCGGGACGGCCGGCGCACCACGAGCCCGGCTTCCTCGAGCTGCCGGACGCTGAGCGTGATCGTCGGCGGCTCGTACCCACTTGCCGCGGCGAGCTGCGCCTGCGTGCTCGGTCCCGCTGTCTCGAGCTCGAGAAGGATCAACTTGTGGCCCGGATGGATGCCGAACGGCGCCAGCGCGGCGACGGAGAGCGCGCGGTGGCGAATGCCGATGGCGCGAATCGCCTCGTTGAGTGCGTCTGCCTGAGCGAAGTTCATCAGCGTCCTCTTGATTTTCTTGACACTTGACTCCTGAATACTTAGGCGCCTAATCTTAGGCACCTAAGTAAGTCTACCGCACGAAGGCCTCAGCGGCCATGGCGGTGGCATCAACCGAACGACGAAGGAGCACCGACATGGCGATGACAACAACCATGGAGTCCACTGCATCGACCATCGCCCGACCCAACTGGACACGCGCGTCAGGCGTTGCCGGAGCCGTAATCGCCGCTGCGGCGGTCTGGGCCATCGCGGTCCATTTGCTCGGCGTACATTTGCTGGTGCGATTCGGGACTGGTGCACCTGAGAGTGTCGGTATTGGCTATGTCCTCGGTGCCACCGTGATCGGCTCGCTCGTAGGTTGGGGACTGCTTGTCTTGCTGGAGCGGCGCACCTCACGGGCGCGCACCATCTGGACGGCGATCGCCGTCGTTGCCGTGCTGATGTCGTTGAGCCTCCCCCTCTACGCGGGGGTCTCCACGTCGACCAAGATCACGCTCGCCGTGATGCACGTCGCCGTCGCGGCGGTCCTCATCCTTGCCATGCGGCTGGGATCAGGCCGGCAACGCGGCGCTTAGAAGGCGGAGTACCTCACCTCGCTGCCGCGACGACCCGTCAGTGCTCCTGCGAGTCGGCGTTGCCCGACTCGTACAGGACATCCAGCGCCGTTGCAAGCCGGAAGTCGCGGGTCGTGATTCCACCGACATCGTGACTCCACAGTTGCACCGTGACCTTTCCCCAGGTGATGCACAGATCTGGATGGTGGCTCTGCTGCTCGGCAGTGATGGTGACCCGGTCGATGAACCGGACCCCTGCCACGAAGTTCGGGAACGCATACGACTTGAGCAACTTTCCCTCGTCGACCGTCCAGCCGGACAGCCTTCGTAGGCGCTCGAGCACGGCATCCGCGGGAAGTCCTCCGCTACCACGTCCAGATTCGGGCATCGTCCGTCACCTCCTCGAGTGAGCCCTGGCACCCGCTGTCGGTGCCATCATGACGAACAACCATGGATCAACCCACGCTCCTGAGGACGAGCGACTCGTCGCGAGGTTGGTCATGAGGGTCCTGCTGGTCTCCTGCTATGAGCTCGGCCATCAGCCACTCCACGTCGCATCGGCAGCTGCGTTCCTGCGTGCGGCGGGCCATGACGTCAGCGCCGTTGATCTCTCCGTCCAGATGCTGGGCGATGCGGACCTCGATACCCCCGAGATGGTGGCCATCGCCGTGCCGATGCATACCGCCATGCGCATGGCGGTTCGCGTCGCGCGAGCCATCCGTGGCCGCCGGGGGACGGAAGTTCACATCGCGTTGTTCGGTCTCTACGCGCCGCTCTGCGGTCCTGCGCTCGAACCCGGCCTTGCCGATGCGGTGATCGGTGGTGAATATGAACGCGCGCTCGTCGCCATCGCTGATGGCGCTCCGGATTCTCGATCGATCGTGCTCGACCGACTCAGCTTTCCGTTGCCCGCGCGTGATCTGCTGCCACCACTCGACCGCTACACGCGCTTGCAGGTGGACGGCGAGGAGCGACTGACCGGTTACGTCGAGGCGACGCGCGGCTGCGTGCATCGCTGCCGCCACTGCCCGGTCCCAGCCGTGTACGACGGTCGGATTCGTGTCTGGCAGCGGGACGTGCTCGTGGAGGATGTCGCCGGACTCATGGACGGCGGTATGCGCCACCTCACCTTCGGCGACCCTGACTTTCTCAACGCTGTGCCTCACGCGCTGGCGATCGTCCGTGCGATACACGACCGTTTCCCGGACCTTACCTTCGACATCACCACCAAGGTGGAGCACATCCTCGAGCATCCTGACGTCCTCGCCGAGCTGCGAGAGCTCGGACTGCTCTTCGTCGTTTCGGCCGTGGAGTCGACCAGCCCGCGCGTCCTCGAAATTCTCGACAAGGGACACTCGGCAGGCGACGTCGTGACCGCACTGCGCATCTGCCGGTCGCTCGGTGTTGAGTTGCGACCCTCGCTGCTTCCGTTCACACCATGGAGCACACTGCGCGACCAGATCGATCTGCTCGACATGATCGCAGCCAACGACCTCACCGACAGCGTCGACCCCGTCCAGTTGAGCATCCGGCTCCTGGTGCCACCCGGCTCGCTGCTGCTGGCGTTGCCGGAGATGCGCGAGCACCTGCACGGCTACGACCCCGAGGGTTTCAGCCACCTCTGGCAGCATCCGGATCCGCTGATGGACCGGCTCCGGGCGGATATCGCGGCGCTCGTTGCCGCCGATACGGATGCGGGTGTCGCGCCACGCACGACTCACGCGGGTATCCGCGGGCTCACCGCCGCCGCGGCTGCGCATGCGCAGGTTTCCTGGCCGGATGCCGGTACAGCGCTCCCGCCGCAACGCGGCGGCGCCCCGCCGCGGCTGAGCGAGCCGTGGTTCTGCTGCGCGGAGCCCACGACGGCCCAGCTCGCGGGTGCGGGAGTCGGCGTCGGCGCCTGAGACGGTCCCGCCCGGCCTCTCATGCATGATGCGCGTGATGACAGACACACCCGCCACCGGCACCTCGTGGTCGGACCTCGCCGAGAGACTCACGCTGGCGCTTCACCCGCTGGCGGCTCCGATTGCGATCACGTTCCTCGCCGCCGCGAACGCTGACATCCCTGCCTTCGAGGCTGCGATGCCAGAGGCGACACCGGATGAACGGACCGGACGCGTCGCGGCCGGCTGCGTGTTCTGGATGCACGCGACGGATCGCACCTTCACCACCGCGCCGGCCGACCATGCCAACTGCAGCGTCGGCAGCTACACCCACGGCCTGCTCAGCCTCGAAGAGGCCGCCACCCACAGCGATGTCGCCACGCTCGTGGAGTCGGGCTGGGTGAGCCCGGAGGTATTCCCCGGCATCCCAGCGGTCAGTACCCGCCCTGCATCGATCGCCTACGGCCCGCTTGCTGAGACGCACGTGACCCCGAGCGTCATCCTGCTTCGCCTCAACGGGCAGGGAATGATGGTCATGACCGACGCTCTCCCCGACCTGCGGATCGAGGGAAAGCCTCAATGCCACATCATCGCTGTAGCCCACGAGCAAGCGCGGGTCGCCGCGTCCGTCGGCTGTGCCCTGAGCCGCGCTCGCACCGGGATGGGCGCGCACGCGCTCACCTGCGCAATCCCTGCGTCGACGGCGGCGGAGGTCACCGGCCTTGTCGAGCGCGCGGCGGGCATCGATGGCGTGGTGACCCGGTACGCCGCCCAGGACGCACAGCGCTTCCGCTAGCCGCGCAAACCGTCAGCCGACGCGACGCCGGAAGCTCACCGCGGACAACGCGACCGCTCCGATGATGATTCCAACCGTCCAGGCGAGCCCGACCAAGAGAGTCGACTCCACCGCGGTGAACCTCGAATCAGAGGCGGAGGCGGAGCGTGACACCGGCCTGACCGATGAGGAGTGGATGCAGACGCAGGAGGACGGATGGCGACGATAGCGCGCTCGGGCAAGTTCCCAACGCTTGTGAGTCTCGTCGAGCACGACATCGACTTCAACCTTGACGAGTTCTTCGAGTTCGGACTGAAGCGCCTGCTTGACGGCATCGCGAATTTGCTCGAGTAACGCATCAGCGGCGGGCCCGTTCTACGGTCACCATGCTCGCCTTTCGCCTCAGTGGCGTCGCCGCGGCGTTGCTGCTGGCCGGCTGCAGCGCCCAGATCGCACCCCGAGAGTCGCCGTCCACGACCACGTCGCCGTCGCCGTCGGTCAATCCCACGCCGAGCGCCACACCGTCGTCCACTCCCGCAACAGTCGCCCTGACTGCGGGCTCGATCCACCCCGAGTCGGTCACCTTCATCTCCCCTGACGTCGGTTGGGTGCTTGGCATCTCTGCTTGCGGAGACAGTTCCTGCCTGCGCCTTGCAAAGACCGCTGATGCGGGAGGGGCATGGATGTGGGTGACATCCACGGGACTGTCAGCACTGTCCACCGACACCCAGTGGCGAGTGCGCTTTGCGAACAGCGAGGATGGATGGATATCAGGACCGCTCCTGTTCGCAACCCACGACGCCGGCAGCACGTGGACACGGGTCGCGTTTCCCAGGGAGGGCTCGTCAGGCGCCTCGGTGGATGCCCTGGAAACCGCTGACGGGCGCGTCTACGCGGAGATCGCCGAGGGAATTGAACCCAATACGGACGGGCCGGCCGTGCTGTTCGAGAGCCCGACGAACCGCGATTCGTGGCAACCGGTATCTGGCGTCACCACAGGCAAGGCTGGGTACGCGGGCGAAATCTCAGTGGCGCAAGGAGTTTTCTGGGCAACGTTGCACCCGGCTGTACTCACAGCGGAGGGAAACACTGAGACCTCCACGCTCTATCGCAGCCTCGATGGCGTGACGTGGCGGAGCGAACCGCAACCATGCCAGTCCGGCTGGGGCGCCACCGTGGCGGCCGCAACGTCGGCGCGTGTGTTCATCGTCTGCTCGGGTGGCGGCGCGGCAGGTTCTCAGGAGAAAATGGCCTACGTCTCGGACAACGACGGCGCGAGCTACGCGCCCGTGTCGGACCCACCCCTGGGCGGCGACTTCGAGGCCGTTGCCGCGTCGCCAACGGGCGTCTCTGTGGCCGCGGCCTCGGGCGCCACCTACATCTACGCGAGCTTCGATGGTGGCGCGACGTGGGCAACAGCGTTGGGCATCGGCGATGGCGGGTTGGGATTGTCGGATCTCGGCTTCACGACTGCAACTCAGGGTGTCGTGATCCATGGACAGACGAACTACCCGCAGAGCCTGCAACTGCTCATGACCCGAGATGGCGGTCACCAATGGGAGCCGGTTCCGGTCAGTCCAACCTGATCGCAACGTCTCGGCCTCCTCGTTGAGGCGGCTGGGCCGCCCCATTACCGTCGATTCCACGTTCACAACCATCGAATCGGTGCGCTTCCGTTACCGATGGACCACCGAGTGTTGGCGCGAGTCGGACGTGGGCCGCCTAGTCTGCTTAGCGTGGCTATCGCTCACCCTCAGTTTCGAGCTGCGAGCGCTCGCGCGCAAGGCAATCCTGCCCCCAGATGGATACCCGCGGTCTACGCGGTCTTGGGGGTTCTCCTTGCCGCCTACCTGATCTCACTGCTCGTCCGGAGCCCCACGCAATCGATACCACTGATCGATGACTGGGGGATCTCCGCGTTCGAGCTCGTGGTCAGCGGACTCTGTCTCTGGCGTGCCGCCACGTCGCGCCGACGCGCCATACCCTTGCTGCTCGGCCTCGGCATCCTGTTCTGGACTCTCGGCGACGCGGTCCTTGCCGCGGAATCGGCGGGCGGCGCCACCCCTCCGGTCCCGTCACTCGCCGACCTGTTCTACCTGGCCTTCTACCCGACCGTCTACGTCGCGCTCGTACTCCTGACACGTAAGCACCTCAACCGATTGGGTGCGACGACGTGGCTGGACGGCGCCGTGGCCGGCCTCGGCGCGGCAGCCCTCTGCGCATGCTTCGCCTTCAACACGATCCTGCATTCCGTCGGCGGGAGCGGGCTGTCGGTCGCCACCGACCTCGCCTACCCGATCGGCGACGGCTTGCTGCTCATCCTCGCAGTCGGCGGGACGGCCATCATCACCGGCCGGAACAAAACCCAGTGGTTGCTCGTCGCCGGCGCGATTGGGATCACCGCAGTTGGCGACACCTTCAACCTCTTCTCCGGCTCAGGAGCACCCTCCCAGGTCGGGACGATCTTCAACGGCATGGCGTGGCCGTGCGCGATCCTGCTCATCTCCATCGCGGTCTGGGTGCGTCCGCTGCAGCGAAGTCCCCTGGCCATCGACGTGGCCCCTGGATTCCTGCTTCCGGGCCTCGGCGCCGGCGCAGGCCTCTCGATACTCGTTGTCGACACCCTGCATCAGGTCACCCCAGTGGCTGTAGGCCTGGCCACAGCGACGCTGATCACCGTCGGCGTCCGTCTGGCCCTGTCAGTGCGCGGCCTCCGGCTCCTCACGGAGAAACGGCACCGACAGTCCATCACCGACGACCTGACGGGCCTCGGCAACCGCCGCCAGCTGTTCAACCTGCTCGACGCATTCTTCGCTGACTATGCCGACCCCGATACCGTCGACCGCCGCCTCTCGCTCCTCTATGTCGACCTGGATCATTTCAAGGAGATCAACGATTCGTTCGGTCATTCCGCCGGCGACGAACTGCTCCGGCAGTTGGGGCCGCGACTCAAGGCTCGCCTTCGGGATACCGATGTCCTGGTACGGGTGGGTGGCGATGAGCTGGCCGTCTTGATCCTTGACGCCGACTCCAACTACGCATCGGCGGTCGCCCAACGGCTGATCACCGAGCTCGATCAGCCCTTCGAGCTCGACACGATCAGTGTTCGAGTTGGTGCCAGTATTGGCATCGCGAGCGCGCCGGTGGACGCGACTGACAGCGCAGGGTTGCTGCGCTGCGCCGACCTCGCGATGTACCGAGCCAAAATCGGCCCCGCTCCGTATGAGATCTATCGCCGCGAGGTCGACGACGACGGCAACCGGCT
>Ga0182015_10001699_pt1 | contig 28436 bp, 31 predicted proteins | sample 712P3MmetaG_FD_120478 | JGI IMG/M metagenome (GOLD analysis project Ga0182015, IMG submission 120478) | Permafrost microbial communities from Stordalen Mire, Sweden - 712P3M metaG | ecosystem: Environmental > Terrestrial > Soil > Wetlands > Permafrost | place: Sweden: Stordalen | collected... | reverse complement strand
TTTTAGACAGAGACTAGCTCCGTCACAGCCGACCGCGAGGGTCGTCAGATCCAGCTAAGGTTAGATTTTGCTGTAGCTTCAACAAAAAGGCAAGCCTTATATCCACTCCCTGAACGGAGTGGTGGTTTTACGGCCCAAATTAAGGATAAAGAATTATAGCATGAGAATTCTAGCGGTTGGTGCTGTTCGAGCTGGAGAGTGACTCCGCTGATCGATTCTGAGCCGACCTGCGGTCGAGCTTTCGCTCGACGGACAGCCGAGGGCGGCTGTCCCCACACTGGAGACGATCCCTCAGTAGTCGGTCGTCCCGGAATGGGGATTTGCCGTGCGAGAATAAGAAAGAATGCCCGCGACCGGTGGGCGTTCCGATTTGCGAGGTCGCAACTCCATGTGCAGAAATATCAAGACCCTGTTCAACTTCGATCCACCGGTGACCGACGAAGAAGTCCGCGCCGCTTCGCTTCAGTTTGTCCGAAAAATCACCGGCTTCAATAAACCGTCAAAGACCAACGAAGCCTCGTTCCTCGCGGCAGTCGAGGAAGTCGCCGCCCTGTCGTCCCGTCTTCTACTCTTGCTCGAAACCACCGCTCCGCCCAAGAATCGCGAAGAGGAAGCCGCCAAAGCAAAAGCTCGGGCCGCCGAACGATTCGGGAATTAAGAGAAAATCTGGCTGCCAATTTTTTCGCGCGCTAGCTCGCGCCTTGCATCTTGCTTCTACAGTATGTACGGTATCGTACTTTCGCCGAAAATACGGCACCCTAAGTGCAGAGCCTCATGCGCTCTTTTCCCTGCCTTTGCGTCGCCTCGATGATCGAATCCGAGAGCTCAGTGATCAAGTGGTCGGCGCCTCTCGCGACGAACTGGATGTGATCCTCCCGAAGTTGCTGGCCGCGATCCACGAGAAGATGGAACGTCTCAGAAGCCTCGCCATCAACCGGTTCCTCGGAGGCATCCATCCGTCGGAGCGGCGAGCATTCCCGCCTTAGAACGGTCAGCTTTTTACGTTGCATCGAATGCCTTTTGTTTCACCGGCTTGCGCCGGCTTTTGTAATATGCCCTACGAAGAATCACGAATTCTCGGATTGACCTTAGTGTTCGGATCAGATCAACATTTTTTGGCGAAGGTCATTCCCTGAGGTCTCATGACCCCTGATGAACGAGAACGCATGCACGTCCTATGCGAGCGAATCGCGAAAGAGCAGGACCACGAGAAGTTCGTGAAGCTAGTGCAGGAGCTCAACGATCTGCTGGACGACAAGCAGCAACGACTGGAGGACGCCTCGCCGAAACAATAACGCGTCCTCACGCGGCATTCATCGTCGCTTGCATACCGCTAAAGCTAGAATCTTGTCATAGAACGAAACGACTCGATTCCGTCGATCCTCTTGCTGGCGAAAAAATTATAAAGACGCCGCTGAGCAAACCGCTCTGGCGTCGGGGTCCGTGGTGCCCACGCCTCGAAAACCCCGCGTAGCGTGGAGTAACCTGTTTCACAAGCCGCCAAAATCCGCGCCTTAGCGGAACTTGGACCGGGCACCCACGAGAATAGAAATGGCGTAGGGCGGCTCCTCGGCGGTCAATTCCACAGTGGTGTCAGGCCCGGCCTGATTTTGGGGGGCACGTGCGCGGCCTGAGCCTTGGGCGACGCCGACATCACGCGACCGACTCTTAGGAATCAGGACCTTGCCCCTCGGAGTTCGAAGCCGCTTCTACTCCCAGTAACGCTCCATCGAGCACGTCCTCAATTCGCCCCCGCAACCAGCGGTTTGGGGCGTGGCTTCCGCGCAGACGAAGCTTCAAGTAGTTATCTGTGAGGGCTTCGGTGAAGTCACCGCTCGCGTCGCTCCCGGTGACGTTCAGCGTGATCGCCTCGACTGACTTGCCGATGAAGCTGCGCATGAATGCCAATTTTTTCCCTGCAGCCAGTGCGCGCAGCATACGGTTGCGCTCGCGGGCGAGGTCTATTGGAACTTGTTGGAGCATCGAGGCCGCGGCAGTTCCGGGGCGCGGGGAGTAGGTGAAAACGTGCAGGTAGGTGAGCGGCAGGTCTTCGATCACACGGCGGGTGGCTTCGAATTCGGTGTCGGTCTCGCCGGGAAATCCAATCATTACGTCGGCGCCGATCGCGGCGGCGGGCATGGCGGCGTGGATCTTTTCGATCTTCTCTCGATAATGCCAGGGACGATATTTGCGATGCATGCGGCGCAAGACGGCGTCGCTGCCGGATTGCATGGGGACATGGGCGTGTTTGGCGATGCGTGGCTGCGATGCGACTAGAGAGATCAGTGCGTCGGTCCAGTCCATGGGCTCGACGGAAGAGATGCGGAGTTTTTCGAGCGCGGTCTCGGCGAGGATGGCGCGGATTAGAGAGGGCAGATCGGGCTTCCGGCTTCCGGCCCTCAGCCTCCGAAAGCTGTTTTCTGAGTCGGTGATCTCAGTCCGGCAGCCGGCAGCCGAGAGCCGGACGCCGCTGAGATCTCGTCCCCATCTCCCCAGATTAATTCCGCTGATGACCACTTCGCGATAGCCGGACTCCACCAGGCCGTTCACCTCGCTCAGGATTCGATCCATGGGGAGCGAGCGGCTTTGTCCGCGGACGAAGGGGATTACGCAGAACGAGCAGCGATTGTCGCAGCCGTCCTGGACTTTGAGATTGGGGCGGGTGCGGTCGTTGGCGGCGTCGAAGACCGGAGCGGCTTCGAGTTCGGTGTGCGCGAAGATGTCGGAGACAAAGATGGGAGTTCCAGCTTCCTCTCGGCCTTCCGGCCGGGCGGTCAGCGTGATCAGGGGTAGGAACGCCGCGGGCCGCAGGTCCGAGGGGACCTCTACAGAGGCGACGGTTTTCGCCGCGCTCGCGGAATGTGCGTGAGGGCCGGTGCCGTCCTCTGGGGACGCGGAGGCGTTTCTTGGACCACAGGCCTTGAGAGCCGATTCGGCTGTGCGGGTGACGATTTCTGCCAGTTGGTGTTTGTGCGAGTTGCCGATTACCAGACTCACGCCGGGGAGCGCGGCGATTTCTTCGGGGGCGCGTTGTGCGTAGCAGCCTGTCACTACGATTCTTGCTTCCGGATTCTGGCGGCGGACCCGGCGGATGGCGGCACGCGCGTCCTGATCTGCTGCGGCGGTGACTGTGCAGGTGTTCATCACAACTACCGACGCTTGGGCGGGAGTTGAGGCGCGGCACATTCCGCGCTGCTCGAACTGGTGTTCGAGAGCGGCGCCGTCGGCCTGAGTGGCGCGGCAGCCGAAGTTCTCTACGTAGTATCCGGGCACGGTCCTATGGTAACGCAGAGCTTGCGTTACCAAGGGACGAGCAAAGCGAAAGGCGCCGTCTCAGCCCAAGGCCCAAGTTAACAGGCCACGGACAAGCGCGCCCGCGCCACACTTTGCGCTGTCCACACTCTCGGCTAATTACGCTGTGGCCGCGGTTCTTCTGGATTGGAAACACTCTCGGCAGAAGACTGGGCGGCCCTGCGTGGGGCGGAAAGGGACGGTGGTTTGTTTTCCGCATCCCGAGCAGGTGGCCTGGGTCTCCACCTTGGCGTAGCGATAGGCTTGTCCGGGTGCGGGAGGCGCGCCGAGGACGGAGACCCGCTTCGTCTTGCAAGCCTTACAACGCTTGGGTTCGTTTTTGAATTGCTTGTCGTGAAAAAAAAGCTGTTCCCCGGCAGTGAAAATGAAATCACTTCCACAGTCGATACATTTCAGCACCTTGTCCTGAAAATCCATTGAGGATAGCTCCCTTCAGCCCGTTTTCGGGCGACCACCCGCGGGGAGAGAACTGCGGCGGTGGTACACCGAAAAACAGGTCGTGAACAACGCCCCCTATTTGCAGCCCTTGGACTCGGCCCGCCACGCACCCAGGAGGGTCGTGGGTACAAACTATCGTGCTTTTATGCCGGAAGAATGATGAGTATAAAATCCCGGTTGCAGCTCGAGATGGTGGGGGGCCAGATCAAGCAGAGCCGCCCCGGGAAGGAGCGGCCCTTTGTTGCGTTCGTCTGTCGCGCTAATCCTGTTCTTTGCGTGTTTTCTTGCGAGCTCGCTTGCGAGCGAGCGCGGCCTTGACGCGCTTCTTCTCGCCGGGCTTCAGGTAAAAGGAGTGGCGCTTGACCTCCTTGATAATGTCTTCCTGTTGCACCTTGCGCTTGAAGCGGCGCAGAGCGTTCTCGAGGGATTCCCCCTCTTGAAGTCTCACTTCTGCCAAACCGACACACCCCCAAACCCGTCCGGATGGACCGAATAGTTATTACAAGGATTTGACAGCAAGTCAAGAGGAAGAGCTTGAAATTTGCCTGATATTGTTGGTCGGAGTGGGAATGGATCATTTTGAGACGGCGGATCGATTTTTGACTTGACGGAAAATCCATTACGTCAAAATCCCCACCCTAGCCGCAAAGAACGCGGGTAAGGGTGGGGGACCCCTCGGTACCTTGTTCTTGGGCGTCCTGTCCATTCTCGGGCAGGAGCGTCCGTGATCGGACGAACGCTGGATGCTCTGTGACGGGGGCGTTTCGCTTCTTCTTTAGTTGCCAACACACTTTCTGACCGGTGGTTTGGTGCGATGGGTGCTGTGGTCTTGATCGGCAATCGTGCAACGACGCTGGGCGTGTCAGGAGCAAACGGTTATGGAGACGATCATTCAGGACTTGCGCTACGGATTGCGGCAGTTGCGGAAGAAGCCGGGCTTCACTGCGATTGCTGTGCTCACGTTGGCGCTGGGGATCGCGGTGAATGCCACGATGTTCAGTCTGGTGAGTGCGTTTCTGTTGCGGCGGCCACCCGGGCAGGAGTCGGAGAGGGTGGTGGTGGTTTCGTCGGTGGATCCGGCGCAGGGATTTCAGGCCGATGCGAATCCTGTTTCCGCGCCGAATTATCTTGCCTGGCGCGATGCTAACCATGTTTTCGCGGATATGGCGGCAGCGGATGAGTCGCAGACTGTGAGTTTGACTGCGCAACAGCAGTCGGCGGCTCTGCCGTCGGCGGCGGTGTCCCGAATTATTTCAGCGTGCTGGGCGTGACCCCGAAGCTGGGGCGCACGTTTGAAGCTGGCCAAGACCAGGCAGGGCAGGATCACGTGGTGATTCTTGGCCAGGAGATCTGGGAGCAGCGCTTTGGTTCGGACCCTTCGATCGTTGGCCGGACGGTTCGGTTGAATCGGGAACCGTATACGGTGATCGGCGTGATGCCGTCGAGTTTTCGGCTGATGGGATTTACTCCGCAAGTGTGGACTCCGCTGGTGTTGAGCGCTGGCGATCAGACGGTGGACGCCCGAAAGAACCGTTCGTTGTTTGTGTTTGCGCGCATGAAGGCCGGGGTATCGCTCGATCAGGCGCGGGCCGAGATCATTACGCTGGCTCGTCGCGCCGAAGAAAATTTTCCGGAGACGGAGAAAGGCTGGGGCGCGGCGGTGCGAACGCTGCCGAATTTTCTGGTCTACTCCTTCGGCATTGGCAGCGGGCTGGCAGTGCTGATGACGACGGTTGGATTCGTTCTCATGATCGCGTGCGCGAATGTGGCTGGATTGCTATTGGCGCATGCGGCGGGACGGCGGAAGGAACTGGCGATTCGCAGCGCGCTCGGCGCGGGCCGATTGCGAGTGGTTCGTCAATTGTTGACCGAAGGAACGGTGATTGCGTTTCTGGGCGGTGCCGCTGGCTTGTTGCTGGCGTATTGGGGAATTCAGTTGGTGCGGGCTAGTTTGACATTCAACGCCGCCGTGAGTGCGGTGCCTTTGGGCCTGGATAAAAACGTTCTGGAGTTCGCGGCGGGAATCTCGGTGGTTTGCGCGGTGCTGTGCACGCTGGCCCCGGCGCTGAGCGCATCGCGCACCGACATCACCACGAATTTGAAAGACGAAAGCCGGGGCGCCTCGCCCGGACGGGCGCTCAGCCGAATGCGGACTGTAATGGTGACCGGGGAGATTGCCCTAGCAATGTTTCTGCTTGTGGGAACGGGACTGCTGGTGCGTACAATTTTCTTGCTGGACCATCAGGATCTGGGATTCGAGAGCGAGCATTTGCTCACTGCCAGCGTGACGTTGGATGACGCGCGATACAAGGATGCGTCGCGGCGGACTCATTTCGTGCAGGATTTGCTTTTGCATCTGCAGCAGCTTCCGGGCGCCGACGCGATTGCGATTGGCTCTGACTTGCCGGCAAGCGGGCCGGGCAGCGCGGTCTTTCACGTCAAGGGGCAGCCAGACGAGCCCGGCAATGCGGGAAGAAGCGCTTTCGATTTCGTCGTCAGTCCGGATTATTTTCGGACGGCAGGAATCTCACTGCTGCACGGCCGGCTGTTCAGCGCCATGGATAATGCGACGGCGCCCCGGGTGATCGTGGTAAATCAGGAGTTCGCGCATCGGTACCTGCAGGATCAGGGAGCGGTGGGAAAGCAAGTCCGGCTGGATGTGAACGGTGGGACCCCCGAATGGAGCGAGATTGTCGGAGTGGTGGGCAACGTCAAAGCGTACTCGGAATTCACGCACGATGATCCGGAGGTATACGAAGCGTTTCTGCAGCGTCCGGTACCTTCGTTTTCGATCATGCTGCGGGCATCGCCCGATCCGAATGTTCTTGCCTCTGCGCTTTACAACGCGGTCGCGCAAATGGATGCCGAACTGCCACTGGCTCACGTGATGAGCATGCCCGCTGTACTTGATACGCAGAGAAAGGGCAACTCGTTTTTCGAATGGGTGTTGGCCGCGTTTGCGCTGCTGGCACTGATTCTCTCTGCGATCGGAATTTATGGGCTGATCGCTTACTCGGTGGGGCAACGGACGCACGAAATCGGAATTCGGATGGCGCTGGGGGCTAAGAGCGGGGACGTGTTGCGCATGGTTTTAGGCGAAGGGATGAAGATGACTGTGATCGGAGCTGCGGTAGGACTGGCGCTGGCATTGCCGTTGCCGAAAATCTTCAGCGCGATGTTTGTTGATCTTCATATTCACGAACCTGCGGTTTACTTTATTGTGCCGGTTGCGATTTTTCTGGTTGCGATCCTGGCGACGTATGTGCCGGCGCGGCGGGCTGCGGGGGTGAATCCTATGAGTGCGCTGCGGCAGGATTAGGGCGGATGGTGCGCGGTCATCGTCAAAATTCTGATTGAGTCAAAATTCTGAAGTCAAAATCTTGAATCAAAATCGTTAGTCAAAATCTCTAGTCAAAATCCCCACCCTAACCGCAAAGAACGGGGTTAGGATGGGCCACCCGGCGCCGTTAGGGCTGGGCTCGAGGAGAATCATGGCTAAATATGAAATTCAGAGTACGCGTGGCGCGCCGCCGCGGGGAGCTTATTCGCAGGGATGGCGAGCGGGAGATTTTATTTTTGTCACTGGGACAGGGCCGAGCGATCCGGTGAGCGGCGGGTTGGTGGGGGACACGATTGAGCGGCAGACTGAGCAGACTATCGACAACATGTTGGCGATTCTGGAGGCGGATGGGGCATCGCTGAGCGATGTGGTGAAAGTTACGGTGCATCTTAGCGACACTGCGCTTTTCGCGCGGTATAACGCGGTGTATGCGCGGCGGTTTTCGAAGCCTTATCCGGTGCGGACGACGGTGGGGAGCGATTTGGGGCATACGCCGGGGATGCTGGTGGAGATGGATTGCGTGGCGTATGTAGGGGGGAAATCGAAGACCGCAAAGCGATAACGGGGGACGGTTCATTTGCGTGGGAGATCTCTCCCTTCGCCTGAAGTGCGGCTCCGGTCGGGATGAAGCCATGCTTAATTGTCATTTAATTATCGTCTATCCACTTGAACTTTATCTGCCGCGTAGAGACGAGGCTTCGAGTTGCGAATGAAGCAGTGGGGCTTCGCGGCCGCGGGCGGAGACTTCTTCCGTCGACTCGATATTGGCGGCTCGGACCAGGAGGGCGTCGTTGAAATTATTTACTGTGGGGCAGATGTGGCGGGGGAGGAGATACAGGGCTTCGCCGATTCGCGGAGGTGGTGATCCTTGTTTTACGGCCATGGGGAGATGCTCCTCGCTGGGGGAAAGCGGAGTGAGTTCGGGATGGCCGAGGGCGAGGCAGGTGGGGATGCCGGCGTCGGCGGAAACGGTTTTGTGGCCGGCGTCGCAGGTGACGATGCCGGGGTGGGGGTGGCTTACGACGCGGGTCAATACTAGTGCAGCGGGGCGGTAGCCGTATTTCAGAGGGAGTTGGTGCAGGCTGGTGGCGTCGCAATAAACGATGGTTCCCGGCGAGATGCGGTGAATGAAGTTCCCGTGGCGAAACCCTTCATAGCTGAGAGAGCAGGGGAATGTGGGCGTGCCTGCGGTGATGATTTCCGGGACGCCGATACCGGAACGGTCGAGGTCTTTTGCGATTTTCAGTAAATGGTCATAGCCGCGATGAGTTGCCTGCGTGCGTTCGGGCTCGGCTAGATTTCCGTACTGGCCGTCGTAGTAGTGCAGGCCGCAAAACTTCAGGCCGGCGGCGGTGACTGCTTGCGCCAGCGCGATAATTTTTGGAGTGTCGCTCTGCTCGATGCCGGTGCGGTTCATGCCGGGGTTGATGTCGAGAAGAATTCCTACACGGCTTGTGCGCCACTGCTGGAGCTGCTCTTCATTTTCTACGAGAACGGAAATGCGGACTTTGGGGAATTGCTGCGCGATTTCGTGTGCGCGGCGGGCGTTGGCACCGATTGCGGGATAGGCGAGTAACACGTCGACCGCGCCGGTGCGGCAGGCTGTCAAGAGTTCTAGCGTGGTGGCACATTTGAAATTTTGGACGCCGCGATCGAGGAGCATTTTAAGGGTATAGCTCAGCTTGGCGGTTTTGATGTGGACGCGCCATCGGTTGGGGTCGGCGGAGAGCAAGGCCAGGGTGCAGTCGATGTTGTTGGCGATTTCTTCGGGATAGAGGATTAATGCTGGGGTTAGGACTTCTTCGATTGCGGACACGGCGTAGCGCTGGTCCAATTTCATTTCGTGCAGCATTGATTTCTGCGTGGCCATTACGGATTTGATGATAACGCGTCGGCGTGTGTGCCGCCAAAGAACTCGAGCTTCGGCCGAGGGACAGCCGAGGGCCGCTGTCCCCACATGTGCGTGCGGATATGCTGCACGCGAGATCCCTCCCTTCGCCTGAAATGCGGCTCCGGTCGGGATGACGGCTTTGCGGTGGGGCAGCCAACATGATTGACGAAGTATTTCGCTGAGAGTAGGCTCACGAAACTTTATCGTGCGGAGGTGCCATCTGGCAGAGCGTAGTGAGCGCGGGGATCTGGTTCGCGGTCTCGGGTTGTGGTCCGCGACGGCGATTGTGATCGGGGACACGATTGGGACTGGGGTTTTTCTGGTTACCAGCGATATGGCGCGAGCGGTGGGATCGGCGACGCTGGTATTTGTGGCGTGGATTGCCGGCGGTTTTATCGTCCTGTGCGGGGCGTTTTGTTATGCGGAGCTCGGCGCGGCATTTCCCAATGCGGGCGGGCCTTACGTTTATCTGAGCCGGGGGCTCGGGCCACTGTGGGGATTTCTGTTTGGCTGGATGAGTTCGTTTCTGGAGCGGCCGGTGGCCATGGCTACGCTGGCGGCGGGATTGTTGCGGTTCGCGGGATTTCTGTTTCCGGTTGTGGGCACGCCGTTGTGCCGGGGACATGTGGGAACTTATCAGTTCGTGTTTACTGCGGCTCAGCCACTGGCGGCTGGCGTTGTTTTGCTAGTGACGGCGATTAATTATTTGAGCGTACGTCTCGGTGGGGCGATCCAGGTGTTGCTGACGTGCTTGAAAATGGGAACGATTGTGGGGATTGTGATCGCCGGCGTTTTGTTTGCAAGGGAACGTGTAACTGATGTTGCTACGGTGGTTACGCACTGGGGATGGGGAACCATTGCAGCGGTGCTGACTGGGCTGGTTCCGGCGATGTGGGCTTACAACGGGTTCAACGATCTGGGGGACCTGGGGGAAGAGATACTGCATCCGCAGAAGAATATTCCGGTGGCAATTATTTTGGGACTGCTTACGGTGGGCGGGTTGTATCTGATGGCGAATGTGGTCTACTTCCACACGTTGCCGTTCGCCGAGATTGCTGCTTCGCCGCATGTCGCGTCCGATGTGGTGCGGTCTTTTGCCGGGTCGCGCGGGGCCTGGTGGCTTACTCTTGCGATGGCGGTGTCGGCATTGGGGGCACTGCACGTGGTGGTGATGACCGGGGCGCGGATTCCTTATGCGATGGCGCGGGATGGTGTTTTCTTTCGGTTTGCCAAGCGGATTCAGCCGTCGTTTCATACGCCGAGTGGGGCGCTGATTTTTCTGGGGTGCATGGCGGCGCTGCTGGCATTGACGGGAACTTTTGAGGAGCTGTACTCGCTTTTCGTGTTTGCGGTGTGGATTTTTTTCGCGCTCACGGCGATTGCCGTTCTTCGTTTGCGCCGGATTCAGCCTGGTCTTTTGCGGCCTTATCGGGCCTGGGGTTATCCGTGGACGGTACTGATTTTCTTTTTTGCGGCCGTGGCTTTGACCATTAATTTGTGGATGGTTCGGCCGGTGCGGTCGTCGCTGGGGCTTCTGGTGATTGTGGTGGGAATTCCGTTTTTTTATCGGTGGCGGAGGGTAATTCCGCGGGGAGGTGCCGGAGAGCGCATCCCAGGAATGCGCGGCCGTTAAACTTCTCCGCGGGATATGGAGAACCGTGCCGCGATGTTTGACGATTCAACTCAAAATAATCCTTCCTCGCTAGCTTCCTGAGATCAAAATTAACCCTACTCTCATTACGATCAAACCAAGACTTGTATAGCATGCGACGGGAGAAGAGTTCTGTGATGCGTGGTGAACTATTTTGCTAAGTTCCCAGAGTGGGAATCGAAGGCATTTAATTCCGCGAATCGAGGACGGCATCCCCGGTTACCAGCCCTGATCGACAAAGCCAGTCGAGCTTCGTTCGACTGGACGGCCGAGGCGGCTGTTCCTGCGCGGGCTGCTCTTACGCCTGACGGCGTTCTCGTGGTATTTTCAAGTTCCTTTTGAAACTATGATTCGATCTTATAAAGGTGTGTGGCCGACGATTCCGGCGACTTGTTTTGTGGACGAGTCGGCGCAGATTATTGGCGACGTCGTGTTGGGCGAGCACGCTTCGGTGTGGATGAATGCGGTGGTGCGAGGGGATGTGCACGAGATCCGCATTGGAGCCCACTCCAATGTGCAGGACAATAGCGTGCTGCATGGGATGAAGCAGCAGTGGGGCGTTTATCTGGGCGAGTACGTCACGGTGGGGCATTCGGTGACGCTGCATGGGTGTGTGATTGAGGATCGCTGTTTGATCGGGATGGGATCGATTATTTTGAATGGGGCGAGGATTGGAGCGGGATCGATTATCGCAGCAGGGACGCTGATTCCGGAGAAGACGGTGGTAGAGCCGGGGTCGTTGTGGATGGGATCTCCGGGGAAGTTTCGCCGGAAGCTGGAGACCGCGGATCAGGAATCGATTATGCGGTATGCGCGAAATTATCTGGGGTATAAGGATGAATATTTGCGGGAGCGGTGAGTCGCCAGAGTCGAGTGCCGAGAGTTGTCATCCTGAGCGAGTCGAAGGATCGCGAAGAGTAAGGTGCGCAGTGTCGATGTGTTTTCACGGGGAAGTCGATCACGTCGAGTGTGCCGAGCGAGTTCAGTGATGGTGCCGCGTACGTGGTAGGGCTCCTTCGACTGCGGTTGGCCTTTCTGCTGGGGCGCAAAAACCAATCCTCGCTGAGGATGACCAATTCTTAATGGACGGGAGCTGAATGATTAAAGCGGTGCGCGGGACGCGGGATTTGCTGCCCCCGGAGACGGCGCTGTGGAATGTTGTGGAGGCGGAGGTGCGGGAAGTATTTCGCGCCTATAACTTCCAGGAGATTCGCACGCCGATTTTCGAGGCGACGGAGTTGTTTGCCCGGGGCGTGGGGGAAGAAACCGACATTGTTTCCAAAGAGATGTACACCTGGGAGGATCGAGGAAGAGCGGAGAGCGATAAAGGGCAATCACTGACGCTTCGTCCCGAGGCCACGGCAGGCATCGTGCGAGCCTACATCGAGCACAAACTTGGGGACCGTGGACTGAACAAACTCTATTGCATGGGCCCGATGTTCCGGCGTGAGCGCCCGCAAAAGGGTCGCTATCGTCAGTTTTATCAGATCGACGCCGAAGTCATTGGGCCCGCGTCGGCGGGAAGCGAGCGGCCGATTCGAGATGCAGAAGTGTTGGAGATGCTGAACACGTTGTTGCGACGGCTTGGAATCGCTGACTTTACTCTATATATCAATTCGGTCGGAGATGCGGCAGACCGAGCCGCTTACAATGACGCTCTGCGCGCGGCGCTGCAACCTGTTGTGGGAAAGATGTGCGCGGATTGTCAGCGCCGGGCGGTGACGAATCCTCTCCGCGTGTTTGACTGCAAGGTGCCGGAGGATCAGCCGGTCATTGCGACACTGCCGGTCATCAGCAATTATCTTGGCGAGACGAGTCGAGAGCACTTTCAGAGTGTGCAGGCCCTCTTGAAAGATGCGGGAGTGGTGTTTGCGGTGAATCCGCGGTTGGTGCGCGGGCTGGATTATTACACTCGCACGGCCTTTGAGTTTACGCACGGTGCGTTGGGAGCGCAGAACGCGATTTTGGGCGGCGGAAGATATGACGGTCTGGCGGAATTGCTGGGCAGCCCGCAGCCTGCTCCGGGAATTGGATTTGCGATTGGAGAGGACCGGTTAGTCATGGCGCTGCAGGCCCGGGCAACGGAGGCGGCCGCGAGTATGGATGTTTATGTCGCTCCCGTCGGGGAAGGCATGAATCGAAAGGCGCTGCGCTTAGCGGGAGATCTGCGGCGCGAAGGTTTGGCGGTCGAGCTTGGGGATCGCAGTTTTCGGCTTAAGAAAATGTTTGAGGCGGCGACCAAGGCGGGGGCGAAATACATCCTTATTGTGGGTGAGAATGAAGTGAAGGCGGACGCGTTTGCGCTGAAGAATCTGGCGACGGGAGAGCAGGTCTCGGTTCCGCTGGCAGAACTGGCGCGAAGGATTCGGGGAGGGTGATGGGCTGTGATCTTGGTGGCGAGAGAACGGCACGTTCCTCGTCGCTTCGCCCCCCGGAATGGCAAAACCTTTAGGAGTGACGAATGGGTTGTGGGGAGTTGGTACCAGGAGGCGGGAATGAAATATGGGTGCTTCTTTACGATTCTGCTGGGCTGCGCCTTTAGCGGTGCTGGCGTGGGCCAGGCAAATGTCCCCGCGAAGGCGCTGAGTCCCTTGGAGCAGACGCTGATGAGCGCGGAGAAGGGTTTTGTCGATGCGGCGAAAAAGGGCGACGTGGGATTTTTCAAGCGCACGCTCACGGACGACTTTTCTTTCGTCGCATTTGACGGACAGTTGTATGACCGGCAGGATATGCTCGATCAGTTCGCCGAGGGCGGCCTGAATGTGCAGCCCTACGATATGAAGGTGGTGATAGCTGGCGACGCCGTGGCGATCGTGACCTACGATGTGGTGCTGCGCGTTCCGCCGGCGGAGGATCAGGGGCCACCGCCGCGGTACCAGCACTTCAGCACGGTTTGGGTGAAGCAGGGGGACGCGTGGAAGATGAAGTTTCAACAGATGACGGCATCGCATTGGGGAGACTGGTAGGGAAGCGCGATTGCCGATTTCTGATTGTTGACCGAAACCGTGAGCGGATACGGTTGACGCGCCTTTGCAACAATCAATAATCAGCCCATGCGAGCCATGATGAAAAATTTAGGAATCGCTGTGGCGGCGTGGGCGCAGATGGAGATGCCAAAGCCTGGGCCAGAGCACAAGAAACTCGACGTCTTCGCCGGTGTATGGACACTGGATGGCGACATGAAGGCGAGCCCCATGGGTCCAGGCGGCAAGGTAGCAGAAAACGAGAAATGCGAATGGATGGACGGGGGGCTTTCTCGTCTGTCACATCGACTTTAAAACTGCGGTGGGAAACGGCTCGGGAATTTCGATTCTGGGATATTCCACCGACGACAAGGCAACAGCTGGGGAGAATTCGACGATTCCAAGGGCTCCGTGGTAGGCGATACCTGGACCTGGACGAACGACCAGAAAATGGGCGACATGACCATGAAGGGCCGGTTCACTATGAAAGTCACTTCGCCGACTTCGTACAACTTTATGTACGAAGTGTCGCAGGATGGAACGAAATGGTCGACAGTACTGGAAGGGAAGGCGACTAAGGGAAAATGACGGGCCGAGAACTTCCAACCGAGAAGTGCAGACCTACGCGTGACAATTGTCATGGCCAGCGGCTGACGATTCGCACTGGGCAGCGAAACCTGATTCCACTACGATCTTTTTAACGGATATTCGACCAAGGAGCGTACCCGTGAAACTGAAAACCATTCTGCTATCAACTCTTGTTTTATTTACGACGTTTGCCTGGGGGCAGATGTCGACGACGCCCGGCCCGGAGCTGAAGAAACTCGACTACTTCGTGGGAAACTGGACCGTCGACGGGACCATCGGGCAAGGTCCGTGGGGGATGGGCGGAAAATTCAGTTCGACCGACACCAGGGGGTGGATGCCGGGGAATTTCTTCTTGGAAGGTCACTCGGACTTCAAGATGCCGGGGGAGGTGGGCGGCGACGGCAAAGCAATCGCCTTCATGGGGTACGACACGGATGCGAACGTTTATACCTATGACGAGTTCAACAGTCACGGGCGGCGCGAGATCTCGAGCGGCTCCGTCAGTGGCGATACTTGGACGTGGACGAGTACCCAGAACTATGGTGGGCAGGAGGTCAAGCAGAAGATGACGATGAAAGTGTTGTCGCCGACGAGCTACAGTCTGAAGTTTGAGGTGTCGCTGGATGGGACGAGTTGGATGACGTTTATGGACGCGAAGGCGACGAAGAAGTAGCGCTGGGCGCCAGGGGATCGGAAGCTTCAGCCGTGGCCTGGAGCTTTTCTTGTTTCTAGATGCGATCCGAGGGTCGGTTGTACTTGCCGGTTGAGGGCGGGCGGAGACCCCGCCGACGTGCGCCGGGACGGGACGGCTGCGTTGCCTTTGGTTGGTGCGACGGGGCCTTCGGAGTACGATTGAGCCGGGCGGTGTCATGAAGAAAATCGACTTCATCTGTATTGCTGGATTGATGCTTGGGTTGGGATTGCTCGGTGGTTCGGCGGAAATGCGTGCCCAGGAGGCGAGTCGGTCGGGAAACGCGGGCGCGAAGCCTGGAGAACCGGCCGTGCCTGGAGAACAGGACGCGAAGAGTGGGCAGGCGTTTTCGGGGATGTATTCGTTTCTGAAAGAAGGGGAATTTGTGCAGGTGACGGTGGAAGAGGCGGGGCATGTCACGGGCTTCGTTTCGCGATTCGGCGATGGAGAACGCGACCAGGGAGCGTTTCTGGATCAGTTTTTCAAGAGCGCGAAACTCGAGGGAAACAAGTTGAGTTTTACCACTGAAATTGTTCACGGGATTGCCTTCGACTTTAAGGGCGCAGTGGAACGCGGTGAGGGAAAGAATCCGGGTGACGAGGGTTATTTTGTGCTCAAGGGTACTCTGACGGAGAACGCGAGCGACGCAAATAAAAAAACTACGTCGCACTCGCGGGAAGTGGCGTTCAAGATGTTTCCCCAGGATGCTGCGCCGGCGAAATAGTACCGGGTTGCGAGTACCGAGTGAAAAACAAGCCTTGGACCCCTGGGATCGCAGAGGCTCCGCGAAGCTCCGAATCAGAATTGACCTGGTTTTGGGGTCTCTCGGTACCGGGTACTCGAAACTCGGTACTGGTTGGGGCTACTGTCCGGCGCGGAGTGGCGAAAGATTCAGGCGGCCGGGGGCTTTCTTGGGTGAGCCTTCCAAGCCGTAGACAAGATCGGGACCTCCGTCGGCCTTGGAGGAGGCTTCTGCCAGGGTCGCAGCCAGAGCGCGATAGGAACGGCTGATCTCGGGGCCATCCTGCAGGACCACAGGGGTACCGTGGTCAATGGAAGGGGACACCGCCTGGAAAGCATTGGGAACCTTCCATAGAACCTTACAGTTGGTCGCCTGCTCGACGTCCGTCTCGCTGAAGCCGGGTATCTTCTTATAGCGATTCAGCACCATGCGCAGGCGGTCGCGGCCGGTGCCTTCTTCGAGGAACGTGTGAATGCGTCCCGCGCTCCACAGAGAAATCACATCGGTCTGCGCGACCACGAGGACAGCGTTCGAAAGATCGGAAAGCAGGTGGGTGGTCGCGTCGAGACGGCTGGAAGCGTCGACGATCACGTAGCGGTAGTGATTGACCAGCAGGTCGAACAGCCGGGCCAACTCGCCCGGCGTGGGTTCGTTGGGAGCGGGCTGTTGCGGTCCGGCCAGAAGACGTAAGCCGCCGCTGGTTGGGGTCATGAGTCCGTCGAGCAGAGACGCGTCGAGGCGGTGGAGATTCTGCAGCGCGTCGAGGACGCCGAATTGCGGCCGCAAGTTGAGATGAAGAGAAGCGTGACCGATGGGAGCGAAGTCGACCAGAACCACATCGCCGTGAGACTGCTGCAGTGCCACGGCAGTGTTGACGGCGGCGGTAGTGCATCCCGCGCCCCCCTTGGCCCCGATGAAAGTAAATACTCGGGCCTTGCCTGCGCCTCCCAGATTGCGGGTTCGGGAAGAACTGAAGCGGGTAAGAGCTTCGAGCAGTGGCTCGGAACCAGCCGAGGCATCGAGATATTCGCCAGCACCGGCGCGCATGCTGGCCACAATGTTGGCGGGACGCATCATCTCGCCATTGGCAAAGATGGCAATCTGCTGAGTGGTGGCGCGAATCAGTTCTATGGTATGGACGGCGCGCTGGACGTCATGCGCGGCTATGTCGACGATCACAATTTCGGCGCGCGAATCCTGAAGTTGACGGAGGATAGCGTCGGTGGGTCCGGCGGGAAACCCAACATGGCTAAATACAGCCTGTCCCAGGCGCGTCACTTCCAGACGATTCTGCAATCCGGATAAGTGGTCCTGGTCCTCGCTGAGGAGGGCGACGGCAATCCCATGCATAACGCGGTTCTCGCTGATTTCTCTCGGTGTCTGCATGTTAGAAAGAGAACCTACTCCTCGCCAAGTGACCTAGGTAATGGCACGAAAATGGGCAAGCACGCGATCCGCGCAAAGAATTTAGGCAACGCATACCCATGTGTAAAGTCTGGGAGGAAGTGCACAACGTCGAACAAACTGGGACCGTACCGCCCCTGTTGCGAACGATTGTATTCCAAGATTGTGAAGTTGAAAAGATTCTTCGTGCGAGAGCGGAAAAATATTTAGGACCCCGCCAGACAATTCGGGACAACAGTCAGGCATCAGCCCAGAACTGGACGAGCGGAACTTTGAGCCACGGGCTGGTCTTCTTCATGGTGTGGGTGAAGGCTCGAGACTCGCGGGAAGGTTGCCGAAGACTGGGAGGACTCGGGGAGATATTCGTAGCCCTCGAGGCGAACCGCGACTCCGATCTTCGTTTCCCGCTGCGGAACTGAAATGCCCGCGGCGGAAGGCCGGATCACACGCAAAATGCGGCCCCGACAGCGTACCGGCATGTTCTCGCCTAGAGTAATCTCGGATGGCATCCGAAGTGTGATTTCGATTTCGGCGCCTTGAGTCAGTGGAGCGTCGGTGAAGAAGAAGACTCCCCGGGAGCTGAGGTCCTGCGTGAATCCGACCCCTTCGAGGGAGGCTGCGAGCTGGCGGAAAGAAAGGGGAAGAAGATAAGGAAACCGCTGCCCAACACGGCGTTCAACTCCAACCGGAGGAGTGGTCATAAGTGGCGTCCCATCCTTTGCCAAATCGCCAAAATCGCTTGCCCTTACTTTAGCTCACGGCGGGCCATAAGAGAAGCGCCAAGTTCGCGGAATTCATGACGTTTTTAAGCCGTTCACAGGCCCGAAGTTACAGGGGGCTTCGGGAGCAGAAGTTGCCTACATAGTGAAATCAGGCTGCAGGAAAAGCCGGCAGGCCGAGAGTTTCCGGCGAGCCAAAGATGCACACGATATAGTAGTGCTCGAGATGGCGCATCGTCATCCAAAATGACCGTGGCGGAGTCGAAGAGTTCCATCCAACAGGACGCATCGCGGAACGGCGAAGCGACCGCCGAGAGCCGCAAGCTGCGCTGGCAGGCGGCAGCACGGGCGCTGCGGCATCGCAATTTCCAATTGTTTTTCAGCGGACAACTTATTTCCCTGATCGGCACGTGGATGCAGACCGTGGCGCAGTCGTGGCTCGTCTACCGGCTGACGGGTTCGGGAATGAAGTTGGGCGCGGTGGGATTTGCCAGCCAGATTCCAGTGTTCTTGTTCGCTCCTCTGGGCGGGATTGTCGCGGACCGCAGCAACCGCAAACACGTAGTCATCGCCACTCAGGTAGCGTCCATGCTGCTGGCGTTCGTGCTGGCGGCGCTGACCCTTACGCACACCGTACAGGTGTGGCACATCTTCGTGCTGGCGGCGCTGCTGGGGGTGGTGAACGCGTTCGATATCCCCGGGCGCCAGTCATTTCTGGTGGACATGGTGGGTAAGGAAGACTTGATGAACGCCATTGCCCTGAATTCGTCCATGTTCAACGGGGCGCGCGTGATTGGACCGGCGGTGGCGGGCGTTCTAGTGGCAAGGCTCGGTGAAGGCTGGTGCTTTTTCGTGAATGGCGCCAGCTACATTGCGGTGATCACGGGATTGATGTTGATGAATGTGCATGCTCCGGTGCGAGTTTCGGCGAAAACGTCGCCGTGGGAGCACATGCTCGAAGGATTCCAATTCGTGAATCGCACTGCCCCGATTCGAGCCCTGATGGTGCTGCTTGGGTTGGTGAGCGTGACCGGCATGCCTTATGTGGTGCTGATGCCGATTTTTGCCGACAAAATTTTGCATGACGGTGGGCAGGAGTTCGCGTCGCTGATCGGATCGCATGATTTGGGAGCGGTGCGACTTGGGATCCTGATGGGTTCGGCGGGTGTAGGGGCTCTGCTGGGAGCGCTTACCCTGGCTGTGCGCTCAGGAGTGAAGGGATTGGGAAGGTGGGTATCGGTATGCTGTGCGGGGTTTGGCGTGAGCCTGATGCTGTTTGCTTTTTCGAAGTCATTCTGGCTGTCTGTGTTGCTGCTGATGCCGGTGGGCTATTTCATCATGTTGCAGATGGCGTCGTCGAATACGCTGATCCAAGTGATGGTGCCGGACGCCCTGCGCGGGCGGACCATGGCGGTGTACTCGATGATGTTCATGGGAATGGCGCCGATTGGAGCGCTGCTGGGCGGCGCATTGTCGGACCGGCTCGGCGCTCGGCTGACGGTTGCAATCGGCGGCTTGGCTTCGGTGGCGGGAGCGTGGTGGTTTGGTGTGCAATTGCCGAAGATCCGGGTGGAAGCGCGGCAGCTGATCATCGCGCAGGCGATGGCGGGCGGGGAGCCGGCGGAAGAGATGACGGGGCCAATGGCGGAAGAGTAGGCCGGTAGCCGGCGTTCGGCTTCCGGGTAGCTGGAGTCAAATGCAAGCTCCCCAGAGGCTGAAGCCCGCACGATCTTGGGCGCGTTGCTCGGCCCTGAAGGGCCGCTGTTCCACTGAGGTCTTGCCCTTACCCATCATTGAGGGAGCTTCGTCGGGCCGATTCCGCTGCGGAAGCCGAAAGCCGGGAGCTTATTTGCGTGCCGCGCTGCGGCCCACCGCTACCAGGAAGATTGCGCTTTTTCCTCGAGCGTGGGGGGAGAAGAAGCTGACGACGTCGTCATCATAAAAGGTCAGGCCGCTGGCCCCGAGGTGCTGGGCATACGCGGCGAGATAAAGTTTGCCGCCTAGAATGCCGGCTTCGAGTTGCAGTGCGCGATATCCGCGGTTTCCGTAACGTTCCAGAATCTTCTTCAAGTCGGCCAGGAAGAATACGTCGACGGCTGCATCCGCGGGGAGTTGTTGCTCCAGTCCCAGGTAGCCAGCCTTTTCGCGGAAGTCTCCGGGCTTCAGGAGTTCGAGAAGTTTTTGGTCCCAGTGGTATGCATAAGCTCCCGCGGCTAGGCCCTGCACGTTGTTTACGATCAAATACAGATCATTGAGATGGCTTCCGAACGGCTCGAGAAAGTCGGCAGAAATCCCGCGTGTGGCCCGGTCGAGGATCGTTGCAAGCTGCGGCAGGGTGATGGGATCGCGTGCGAACTTTCGGGTAGAGCCGCGGCGCGAGATTACCTGCTCGATGGAGTCGGGAGGAATGGCGAAGTCGTCGAGGGGCAGTAGCGCGGTAGTGGTTCCCTTCGGGGAAGGAAACAGGTGCAAGGGAGAGTTGCCGCGCCAGGCAGCGACCTCGGCGGCTGAATCGAGCGAGGAAGCTTCGTGCATTTTGCGCATGGCGGGATAATCAACCTCTTGCTTGGAGTAGGCAACGAGCGGCAACTCAAGCGGTCTAATTTGCGGCGAACTGGAAGGCATCGCGTGCTTGTGGCCAATAGGAACCAGGGAGAATGCGACTTCGCGCTTAGGGTCGAGACCGAGCAGGGCGTTTACCTGAGAGTCGACGAAAGCGGTGAGGACCTTGGCGGGAAGATTTGAGGCGACGGATATCGCCAGAAGGTTGGCGAGGATGGTGCCGTTATCCCAGCCGAAGTGGCGGTAAGTGCGGGAATGGTATTTCCACGCATTGCGCCAATAAGTGCCGGTAAAGACGATCGTAGCCGGAGCGTGTGCAACCGATGAGTCGCTGCCGGTGGCTTCGACCAGCGTCTGGCGGAAATCGCCGGAGCGGAGTTGGCGCAGGCCGAATTCGGCTGCGCCAAAATGGTAGACGCCGGCCGCCAGGCCTGGAGGGTTTTTGACTCCGGGCACAGCCCTGCCCGGAAGTTCGCTGCAAACGACATAAAGTTCGATTTCGTAAAGGGCGCCGGTGCAGGCGGCAGCGCGAAAAAACGTTTCTCCCTGCTCGTGCTTTCTGCTTCGAATGACGCCGGCGGAGAAGAACAGCAACTGCGCGAGGGTTTCGAGATCGGGGATGGTTTCCGCTTGCGCGGGAACACTCGGAGCCGCGATGGCGGAAAGAGCGGCGCGGCCGGTTTCCTGAAAATCGCGGGGCAGGCGCGTGACTTCAAGCGTGGGATAGATTTTGAAGAGGAGAGGCTTGTTCTCCCAGTCCAGCGAGTGCGGATGCATACGCAGGCTTTGATAGGAATGCTTGGTGCCACTGTGATACTGCAAGCCTGCGTCGAGCTGGTTATTCTCGCTCAAAAGGAGCGCTCCTTGACGTGAAATGGATTCAGCGGTAGGCGCTGGGCGGCAGGCCGGTGATGCGGATTCCGGCGCGGCCTTTGTGGCGGATATTCATGCCGACGAGCAAGGCGGTGATCTGTTCGACGATGCGTGCGTTTTCAAGCTTGCCGCCGTCGATGGCGCGCACACCGGGGATTTTTGCCGCCAGTTCGCGGGTGAGTTGCACGGCATCGGGGTCGTCACCGCACACGACGACGTCGCAGTCGAGTGGCATGTCGGTGCCGAGCAGGTCGGCGGAAACGTTATGGAAGGCAGCGACCACGCTTACTTCATCGGAGACGATCTCGGCGGCCTGCTGGGCGGCGGAGCCTTGCCAGACGCCAAGGGTGCGCGAGGCGCGACCTCCGACGCCGACTGCCAGGGGCACGGTGGCGTCAATGAGAATGCTGCCTGCGGTTATCGCGGATTTGAGTTTCTTGAGAAGCGAGGCTTGACCTTCGAAGGGAACGGTGAGCATCAGGATGTCCGCGGCGGCGCAGGCAGCGCTGTTTTCCATGCCCGATATTTTGGCCTGCTCTCCAATTCTTTGCTGGATGGATGCGGCTGCCTGTTGAGCGCGCTTTTCTTCGCGCGATCCGATGATGATGGTTTCTCCGGCGCGCGCCCAGCGCAGGGCGAGTCCCATGCCGGCGGGGCCGGTGCCGCCTATGACGGCGAGGGGACGGGCGCCGGTGACACTGGAGTTCATGCGAATTCAGCCTCGAGCGATTGTTCGGCGGTGCATTCGCTTGGCGGTACTTTGATGTTGATGCGAGAGTAAGTTGTGTTGCGCTCGGCAGGGATGCGACCCATTTCGCGAATCAGCGATTGAAAATCCTCCGGGCTGGTGTACTGGCCGGCGGTCGCTCCGGCTTCGCGGGAGATATTTTCCTCCATTAATGTGCCGCCGTAATCGTTGGCGCCGGCTTCGAGGCAGAGTTGCGACAGGCGGCGATTCAGCTTTACCCACGAGACCTGAATATTGTTAATCGATCCGGCGAGCAGCAGGCGGGCCAGCGCGTGAACTTTGAGATGTTCGGCCAGCGTTGGGCCCGTGCGCGCCAGACCCTGATGAAACAGTAGTGTGTTCTGATGGACGAAGCCCAGAGGAACGAATTCGGTGAAGCCGCCGGTCTCGGATTGGATCTTGCCTAGCAACATCATTTGGCGCACCCAGTGAGCGGGAGTCTCGGTGTGTCCGTACATGAGCGTCGAGGTGGTGCGAATGCCGCAGCGGTGCGCGGTGCGAATGACTTCGACCCATTGTGCCGTGGAAAGTTTGTTGGCGGACAGGATGTGGCGAATCTGGTCATCGAGAATTTCAGCGGCGGTGCCGGGCAGCGTTCCGAGTCCGTTGTCGCGCAGCATCGCAAGGTAGTCCTCGAGCGGCATGCCGGTGAGTTCGACGCCGTAGACGATTTCCATCGGCGAGAAGGCGTGGATGTGCATACGCGGGACGGCGTTCTTGATGGCGCGGAGAATGTCGCGATAGTGGAATTTGGGGAGATCGTGAGGCAAGCCTCCCTGGATGCAGACTTCGGTGGCCCCGAGTTGCCAGGCTTCGATTGCTTTTTGCGCCATCTGATCGAGCGTGAGGAAGTAGGTGTCAGACTCGCGCGGGCCGCGGCTGAAGGCGCAGAACTTGCATCCCACAAAACAGATGTTGGTGAAATTGATGTTGCGATTGACTACGTAGGTGACGAGGTTGCCGGCGAGTTCGGCGCGCAACAGGTTGGCAGCGACTAGAAGACCGAGCAGATCATCGCCTTCGGAGGCGGCGAGGGCATAGCACTCTTCCAGCGACAGGTCCGTGCCGTTTTGTGTTTCGAGCACCTTTTCTAACGAAGCCCGCAGCGCGGGATTCAGGCGGGGCGCAACCCAAGACCAGTCAAGCGAAGGAAAACGTTCTAGTTCCGAAGGGGGAAGTTCGCGAGCCATGCTTTCCTCCGTGGGAGACGTAGGTTTGCTACGTCTCTGCCGGCGTCGGCAAGACGTTGCAAGCAACGTCTCTACAGTGTACTGAAGTTTTAGCGGAATAGGTCGGTCGATGCGGGGCGAAGCAGGTCGCTTGCTTTTCCTCGTCCCGGGTCGTAGCGGAATCCACGGACGATGCAGGCTGGGGCGCGGTTGAGTTTGCCGCAGACCAGGCCGGCAGCGCAGGCCAGTTCGTCGGCGATGGCCTCGACACTGGCGCGCAGTTTGTAGCCATGGGAGTCGCGGCGGCCGCGGTCGTCACGCAGTGGTTTCATTCCGGCGATGCCGATCGCGAACTCTGTCAGGCCTTCGCGCCAGGGACGGCCAAAACTGTCGGTGATGATGACGGGGATGGCGATGCCGGTAAGGCGTTTGAGGACGCGGCGAAGGTTGGTGGCGGAGCGGTCTGGGTCTTCGGGTAGCAGCAGCGCGTGAGTGCCTCCGTTGACGTTCGAAACATCGACGCCGCTGTTAGCGCAGAGGAAACCATGATGCGTCTCAGTGATGAGGACGCCGTTGTTGCGGCGGATGACGGCGCGGCTCTCGCGCAGGGCTAGCTCGATGACGCGGGCGTCGAGTGCGTATTGCTTCGCCCATGCGATCGACTCTTCCGAGGGATCGATCGTAGCGAGATCGACCAGGCGGCCTTCCGATTTGGAGACGACTTTGTGTTTCACGACGAGGATGTCGCCGGGTTGGAAGTGAGTGTGCCGTCGGCGGAGGGATTCGAGGAGTTTGTTGGCGAGGGAGTCGCCGGGGCAGATTTCGTCGGCGAGAGGAATTGGGACCAGGCGAAGTTCAGAGTGAGCGGAAGTTTTGCTTTTTCGAACGTCTGGCATAGGAAAGGGCTGAAAGCCCGGAATGATCTTACGAATATTTTTTTCGAGTGCAAGAAAACATGTCGGGACAGCCGCCCCCGGTGTCCGTCGAACGAAGCTCGACCGCTTACAGCACCTGCAAACGGAGACGTCATCATCTTAGATGATCAATCGACCTTCCGTCGCAATCGGTGCGCACGGAGAGGTTTGAGCAACGTCTCTACGAAGCAGCGCCGCTGCGCGGCTGGACGGGCGAGGCGCCTGTAACTACAAGGGCGTATTTGCGGACGAGGCCTTGAGCGCGGGTTTGGCCGGGGAGCGCTGCCAGTTGTTGCAGGTCCTCGGGATTGTCGACGTCGAGGGCTATTCCTGGCAAATTCAGCACGATACACGGTTTGCCGGTGGATTGCGCGGCGGCGTGATGCGGTTGGAAGCTGTCGTTGCCGAAGCGGAGCGGGAACAGATCGGCGGGACGGCGGAAGGCGGCGTTGGTGCCGCGTCCGTCGGCGGCGGGGCCCAGAACACTGCCTTCGGCGGGCGCGTGCTTCAGGATTTCGTCGAACTCCCACGACTGAATCAGGGGAATATCGGCTGGGATTACTAACGTGCTGTCGACGCCGCGCTCGACGCAGATGCGGGTGGCCATCTCGATGGCGCCGGTTTCTCCGGGATTGTCGGGGTCGGGGATGATTTCGAATTCGTATTCTTCGGCCAGCTTTACCGCGAAGGGATCGCTGGTGACGACTGCGACCTGCGGACGATTTTTCCAGTCGTGCAGCGCGGCGAACACGTCATGCAGCATGGCCTGCGCCAGTGCTGTGCGCGAGGGTTGATCGAGAACAGCCGCTAGGCGCTGCTTGGCCGAGGACAGGTTCTTTACCGGAATGAGGATCACGGCTGGGAATCCAAACGCCGAAAGGCGGCGCGGTGGGCCTGGGACGGGTGGCCTTTGCGCGGTAATTCCGAAATGTGCAAAAGGACATCGCGTGCCAGCGACGCTTTGTCTTCGGCGGTGCGCATGATGGTTTGCGTACACTGGACGCTCAAGCCGTTGGCGCGGAGCAGTTCAGCGGCGCGGGTGTCACGGTTGTCGCACACGAGAACGTCGAGAAAATCCTCGTAAGCATGGGCGACTCCGACAATGGAGCAGGGCAGTCCCTGTGCGGCCATAAGAATGCCCGCCGGACCCGCGACCGGAGCACTGCCAACAATAGGGCTGATGGCGGCGACTTTCCCAGGAGCGCGCACGAGCGCTTCTCGAATGCCAGGCACGGCCAGAATCGGACCGATGCTGGTGATGGGATTGCTCGGGGCGATAATCACTGCGTCTGCGCCGAGGATGGCGTCGATGACGCCGGGCGCGGGTTCGGCGTCAGAAGCACCGGCGAAACGGACCGAGTTCACCGGATCCTGATACCAGCGCTGCACGAAATATTCTTCGAAGCTCAATTCGCCAATGGGCGTATTCACCCGGGTTTCAACGCGCGAGTCGCTCATGGGCAGAACGCGCGCCTTCACGCCGAGTTTTTCAGAGATGACGGTGGTGGCTTCGGAAAGCGTTTTGCCTTCCGCCAACAGACGCGAACGAAGCAGGTGCATGGCGAGATCGCGGTCGCCGGTGTGAAACCAGGTGGGCTCGCCGAGTTGTCCCATGGCCTGCAGGCAAAGGAAAGTGTCGCCCTTCACACCCCATCCCCGTTCGCGGCTGAGCATACCGGAGAGCACGTAGGTGATGGAATCGATGTCAGGAGAGACGTAGAGGCCCCACCACAGCAGGTCGTCCCCGGTGTTGACCACCAGGGTGATTTGCTCGGCCGCCATGACCTGGCGGAGGCCGTCGACGAATTTCGCGCCGCCAGTGCCGCCGCTGAGAACACAGATCATGCGGGCCTCTTTATTTCTATTTCTATTTCGATTTCTGTTGTTGTTGTTTTGGCCAGGCCTTGATCATCGGTGGCGGCGCGGAGTTTTTCTGACAAGAGACCCGGCCGGCCCGTTACGGCAGGAAGAAATTCTGGGTAGACCGGCAAACGCAGGCGCAAGGAAAATCCTTTCGCCTCCGTGCGGAGGCGCAGTTGCTCCAGATGCGGCCAGGGCTTTTCCGGATTGATGTAGTCGGGAGTCAGCGGCGAAATTCCTCCCCAATCGTTGATGCCGGCCTCGACCAAATCATCATAATCATAATAAGGTCCGGAAAGATTGGGCGGCGCTTGAATATTAACGTTGAGGAGTAACAAGCGAGCCACCGCTATGACGCGGAGCATATCACCACGAGTGGGTTCGGGCCAGTTCGCCATGCGGATCGCGGGCTTGACGCGGAAGTTTTGCACGATCACTTCCTGGATATGTCCGAAGCGTTCATGTAAATCGCGGATCGCGAGCAGCGTGTCGACCCGGTCTTCCGCCGATTCGCCGATTCCAATTAACAAACCAGTCGTGAACGGGACATTTTGCTTGCCAGCGGCTGCGATGGTGCGCAGGCGTTTGGCTGGAACTTTGTCGGGGGCATTGTCATGAGCGGCGCCGGGGGCAAGCAGCGCGGAGTTCGTGGTTTCGAGCATGAGGCCCATGCTGGGCGATACGGCGGCCAGGCGCGCGATCCACTCCGCGCTGAGCAGGCCGGGATTGGGATGCGGGAGCAGGCTGGTCTCGCGGAGCACGAGTTCGCACATGGCTTCGAGATAGTGCAGCGTGGACTTGTAGCCGAGGTGGCGCAGGGTTTCGCGCATTTCAGGAAAAAGTAGTTCGGGCTTGTCGCCGAGAGAGAATAAGGCTTCGGTGCATCCCAGTTTTTCGCCGGCGCGGGCGACTGCCAGGACTTCGTCCGGCGTCATCGTGTGCGCACCGGGATCGCCGGGATCGCGGCGGAAAGTGCAGTATCCGCAGTAGTCGCGGCAAAGATTGGTCAGCGGCAGGAAGACCTTGCGCGAGTAGGTGATGACGCCGGGCTTGAAGCGCTGGGTGGCGGCGCGGGCGGCGGCGAGCAGTTCGGGGAGATCGTCGTCGGGGCAGCAGATGAGGTGCAGGGCGCTCTCGCGCGAGAGGGAGACGCCGGGGCGGATGTCGGCGAGCGCTGAGGCGCAAGCCGAGCGCTGCATTGGCGTTGACGGCGTAATTTCGATCGGCGTCACTTGCATCGAATGATACAACGACGGGGCGTGGTAATGTAGGCGGTTCGGTAGAGACGTTGCTGGCAACGTCTTGCCGCCGGCCGCACCAACGATGGTGAGAGAGACGTTGCAGGCAATGTCTCTACGACGATGGGATTGAATCCTGCCGAGTTTCGACGAGCGATGGGGTGCTTCGCCACCGGGGTGACGATCGTCACAGTGGACCTCGACGGCGAAGTGCATGGCATGACGGCCAATGCATTCGCCTCGGTGTCGCTCGACCCCATGCTGGTGCTGGTGTGTGTGGATCACACCACCCGGACGCACGCGCATCTGCACGCCAAGAAACGATTCGGGATCAATGTGCTGTGCGAGGAGCAGCGGGCGATTTCGGAATATTACGCCCGCCCGGAGCGCACTCACGAGCACGCCGAGCAAGAAGCGGGGGCGAGGTTTGAGCGCACCCGGCATGGAACTCCGATGCTGCAGGGATCGCTCGCGTATCTGGAGTGTCGGCTGCACTCGGCGCAGGTGGCAGGGGACCATACCATTTTTATTGCGGAGGTCGAGGACGTGCTGGTGCGGGAAGGCGAGCCGCTGCTGTTCTTTCGCGGGAAGTATCGGAAGGTGGGGGAAGAAGTGGAAAAGTAGCGTGCCACTTTTGTGGCGCTGAAACATCTAACTCTTATCGAAACAGATCATAGAAATGGAGCCGACATGGCGGAAAAGACGGCAGAGAAAGTTACCAAGACCGAAGCCGAGTGGAAAAAGCAGCTTAGCGACGAGCAGTATCACGTGACCCGCGAGGCGGGCACCGAGTGTGCGTTTACCGGGAGGTATTGGGACACGAAAGAGCCTGGAATGTATCACTGCGTGTGCTGCGGCGCGCCGCTGTTCGATTCCCAGACCAAATTCAATTCCGGGACGGGCTGGCCGAGTTTCTACAAACCCGGGGAGGCCAGCAACGTGGTGGAGCATCGGGATTCGAAGTTCGGCATGGTGCGGACCGAAGTTCGCTGCGCCAAGTGCGACGCGCATCTGGGACATGTGTTTGAGGATGGGCCCGCGCCGACCGGGCTGCGCTATTGCATGAATTCTGCGGCCTTGGATTTCAGGCCCGTGGAGAAGAAGTAACTCGTAGAGGTGTAGCTTGCTCCAACTCGGCCGATAGCGCCAGGAGTGATGGCGAGAGACGTTGCATGCAACCTCTCTACGAATGCGCCGAGTAGGTTCCAAAGAACAGCAGGGGCACGCGCGAGCGTGCCCCGTGGCTTGTTATCGGAGAATCTTCGCGTCAACTACGCGCTGGCCGTGGCCGCCAAAGCCTTGGGAGCCTCGACTGGCTTGGACTGATTCTGTG
>Ga0182015_10001698_pt1 | contig 28443 bp, 16 predicted proteins | sample 712P3MmetaG_FD_120478 | JGI IMG/M metagenome (GOLD analysis project Ga0182015, IMG submission 120478) | Permafrost microbial communities from Stordalen Mire, Sweden - 712P3M metaG | ecosystem: Environmental > Terrestrial > Soil > Wetlands > Permafrost | place: Sweden: Stordalen | collected... | reverse complement strand
GCCGCCACGCCGGCGCCGGGGATGGATCTGGCTGGTCGTCCTGGCCATACTCGCCGCGGTGGGATATTGGCAATGGCCGAAGCTCAAGACTTTCCTGCCGGGCGGCGACACCACATCACAGGCCACCGCGAAGGGCAGAGGCCGGGGGCGCGGCGCCGGCGGGGGCACCGCGGAAGTGGTGGCAGTCCGGGCGGCCAAAGGCGACATTCGTGTGTATGTTACCGGTCTAGGCGCCGTAACACCCATTTACACCGTGACAGTAAACTCGCGCGTGACCGGGCAGCTCATGAAGGTCCAGTTCAAAGAGGGGCAGATCGTTCATCAAGGCGATTTGCTGGAGGAGATCGACCCGCGCCCTTACGAAGTGCAGTTGGAGCAGGCCGAAGGTCAACTCATCCACGATCAGGCGCTGCTCAAGGACGCGAACCTCGATCTGGATCGATATAAGACCCTCATTAAGCAGGACGCGATTCCTCAGCAGCAGCTCGACACGCAGGCAGCGCTGGTCACTCAGTATGAGGGTACAATCAAAACCGACCAGTCGCAGATCGACAGCGCCAAGCTGAATCTGGTCTATTGCCGCATCACTTCGCCGATCACCGGACTGGTGGGCTTGCGGTTGGTGGATCCGGGCAACATCGTGCAGGCCACCGGCACCAGCGGGCTGGTGGTGATCACGCAACTCGACCCCATCAGCGTGATCTTCACCATCGCCGAGGATCAGCTTCCGCCGATCATCGCCAAGATGCACGCCGGCCAGCAGTTGACGGTTGAGGCGTGGGATCGCGAGAACAAGACCAAGCTGGCCGAAGGCAAACTCGAGACCATTGACAACCAGATCGATCCAACCACTGGCACGTTGAAGTTGCGCGCGGTCTTCGGCAACGAGGCCGGCAAGCTGTACCCCAGCCAGTTTGTAAACGCGCGTTTGCTGGTGGAACAAAAACAGCGCGTTACGTTGTTGGCCAACTCCGGGATTCAACGCAACTCGCAAGGCACCTACGTATGGCTGGTGAATCCGGATCAAACTGTGACCGTCCGTCCGGTTACCGTCGGCACCACCGAAGGCGACGAATCCGAGATTACCGCCGGCCTGGAACCAAGCGATGCCGTCGTCACCGTGGGTGTCGACCGCCTGGAGGAAGGCGGCAAGGTCAACGCGCAAATTCCCGGCGAAAACGCGGCGCCCGGCAAGCGGGGCCCAGGCAAATCCGGTGGCGGCAGGCCCGGCGGCAGGCCCGGCGGCGGGCAGCCCGGCGGCGGGCAGCCCGGCGGTGGCAAGCCAGGCGGCGGCCGATCGCATAAAGCAGCATCATAAGGCATCAACTCTCATGAATCCTTCTCGGACATTCATTGTCCGGCCCGTCGCAACCTCGCTGCTGATGGCCGGGATTCTGCTGGTGGGTGGCGTGGCCTACAAGCAACTGCCCGTGTCGGCGCTCCCAGAGGTCGATTATCCGACCATCCAGGTGATCACCTTCTACCCGGGCGCCAGTCCCGATGTGATGGCATCGTCGGTGACCGCGCCTCTGGAACGGCAGTTCGGCGAGGTGCCCGGACTCCAGCAGATGACCTCCACCAGCTCCGATGGCAGCTCGGTGATCACGCTCGAATTCAATTTGACGTTGAACATCGACGTGGCCGAGCAGGAGGTACAGCAGTCCATCAATGCGTCGGGGACGTATTTGCCCGCTGACCTGCCCGTTCCTCCGATTTACGCTAAGGTGAATCCCGCCGATACGCCCATCCTCACGCTCGCGTTGATGTCCGACGCGCTCTCGCTCTCCAAGGTGGAAGATCTTGCCGACACCCGTCTGGTGCCGAAGATTTCACAATTGCCCGGCGTAGGTCTGGTGAGTATCAGCGGCGGACAAAAACCCGCGGTGCGCATCCAGGCGAACCCCACTGCTCTGGGTTCCTACGGTCTGAACCTGGAGGATCTGCGCAATTCCATCACCGCCGCGAACGTAAATCAGGCCAAGGGCAATTTCGACGGTGCGCATCAGGCGTATCAGATCGGCGCCAACGATCAGATGCTTTCCAGCGCCGACTATTCGTCGATGATTATCGCTTACCGCAACAACGGACCGGTGCGCGTCAGCGATGTCGCGACAGTGATAGACGATGTCGAGAACGTCCGGCAGGCGGCCTGGATCAACGAAACGCCGGCGGTAATCGTCAATATTCAGCGGCAGCCGGGCGCCAACATCATCGCGGTGGTGGATCGCATTAAGGCGCTGCTTCCGCAGTTGCAGGCCTCGCTGCCCTCTTCGATAGCCGTGAAGATTCTCACCGATCGAACCAATACCATTCGTGCGTCGGTCTCCGATGTTCAGTTCGAGCTGATGCTCACCGTCGGTTTGGTGGTGCTGGTGATCTTCTTGTTCCTGCGGAATCTTTCGGCCACCATCATTCCCAGCATCGCCGTGCCGTTGTCGTTGGTGGGCACCTTCGGCGTGATGTACTTGCTCGGCTATAGCCTGAACAATCTGTCGCTGATGGCGCTCACCATTTCCACCGGCTTCGTGGTGGACGACGCAATCGTGATGATCGAGAACATCTCGCGCTATCTCGAGGAAGGCAAGCGCCCACTGGAGGCGGCGCTGCTCGGCTCCGAGCAGATCGGGTTCACCATTGTGTCGCTGACCGTCTCGCTCATCGCCGTGCTGATTCCGTTGCTGTTCATGGGCGACATTGTCGGCCGGCTGTTCCGTGAATTCGCGGTCACATTGAGTGTGACCATTCTGGTGTCGGCGGTGGTTTCGCTCACGCTCACACCCATGATGTGCGCGAAGATTTTGAAGCACAGGCCGGCCAGCCAGCAGGGATGGTTCTATCGAGCCTCCGAACGTGGATTCGAAGCCGTGATCGCGTTCTACGCCAAGACCCTGCGCTGGGTGCTGCGGAATCAGCCGCTGACGCTGCTGGTAGCCGCGGCAACGCTGGTCCTGACGTTTGTCTTGTTCATCAAGATTCCTAAAGGCTTCTTCCCGGTCCAGGATACGGGTGTAATTCAAGGGGTTTCAGAGGCTGAGCAAACCATCTCCTTCAAGGCCATGTCCCAGCGCCAGCAGGCGCTGGATAAAGCGATTTTGCAGGATCCGGCCGTCGAGAGCCTGTCGTCGTTCATTGGTATCGATGGAACCAACACCACGCTGAACACGGGACGTATTCAGATCAACCTGAAGCCGCTTGAAGATCGAAAGATGAGCGCCAGCGACGTGATCCGGCGATTGCAGCCGCGGCTGACCAAAGTGGCTGGTATAACGCTGTATATGCAGCCGGTGCAAGATCTGACCGTTGAAGATCGCGTAAGCCGAACGCAATACCAATACACGCTCGAAGATCCCAGTGCCGACGAGCTGAACTCCTTCGTTCCGAAGATGGTGGCGCGCCTTCAAGAAATACCTGAGCTGCGCGACGTCGCAACCGATCAGCAGGTGAATGGCCTGCGGGTGAAAGTTGTCTTCGACCGCGATACGGCCTCACGCCTGGGCATCACGCCTTCCACCATCGACAACACGCTCTACGACGCTTACGGACAGCGCGAAGTCTCCACCATGTTCACGCAGTTGAACCAATATCACGTGATCCTGGAAGTGCAGCCCGGTTTCCAAAATAATCCCATCGATATACGCAACCTGTTTATCCGCTCGGCGGCGGGAACCAGCGGAGGCTCCGGGCTGGTATCGGGAGGCTCGGCTAACACGGTTGGGTTCGGACCCTCCAGCGCTTCGGTGGCGCAGGGGACGGCGGGCCTATCGGTTGGCGCTCCCGCAACGGGAGCCGGCAGTGGGGCCTTCAGCGGCGGTCCGGCTGCGTCGTCACTGGTCTTTACTAACGGCAGCCAGGTGCCGTTGAGCGCGTTCACGCACATCGAGCAGGTCTCCGTTCCGATTACCGTGAATCATCAGGGCCAGTTCCCGGTGGTTACACTGTCGTTCAACCTCGCGCCCGGCGCTTCGCTCGGCGATGCCGTGAACGACATCAATCGCGTCAAAGACGAGCTGCAGATGCCGGCCAGCATCCAGGGCGCGTTCCAGGGCACCGCCGAGGCGTTTCAAGCCTCTCTTGCCAACGAGCCCATCTTGATTCTGGCGGCGCTGATCACCGTCTACATCGTGCTCGGCGTGCTCTATGAGAGCTACATTCATCCCATTACGATTCTCTCGACGCTGCCCTCCGCCGGCGTCGGCGCGCTGCTGGCGCTATTCATCTGCCGGCAGGACTTCAGCGTGATCGCGCTCATCGGAATCATTCTTCTGATTGGCATCGTGAAAAAGAATGGCATCATGATGATCGACTTCGCGCTGGACGCCGAACGTACCCAGGGAATGCCGCCGCACGAAGCCATCTATCAGGCGTGTCTATTGCGGTTCCGGCCCATTATGATGACCACCATGGCGGCTCTACTGGGCGGTCTGCCGCTCGCGCTCGGCACGGGAGTGGGGTCCGAACTGCGTCGCCCGTTGGGCATCACCATGGTTGGCGGCCTCATCTTCAGCCAGCTCTTGACCCTGTACACCACCCCCGTGATTTATCTTTGGTTCGACCGTCTGGCGCATCGCAAGCACAGTGTGCACGCCCTGGATCCGAACTTGGCGCCGGAGATGGGCGACTAATGCGCCGCTCTTATCTCTGTGGCGCCCGCGCGCTGTGGCGCACGCACTCCTGCGTGCAGCGTTCACACTTGTGTGAACGCCGTAGGAGTGTTCGCATGAGGCCCGCATGAACATCTCCGAGCCCTTCATCTACCGGCCTGTCGCCACCACCCTGTTGACCATCGCCATCGCCATGGCAGGCGTCGTGGCGTACAGCCTGCTGCCCGTATCCCCTCTGCCGCAAGTGGACTTTCCGACCATTAACGTGCAAGCCAACCTGCCTGGCGCAAGTCCGGAGACCATGGCGTCCTCGGTGGCGACGCCGCTCGAGCGCCAGTTCGGCCGCATCGCCGCGGTAACGGAAATGACGTCCACCAGCACGCTGGGCGGCACCGGCATCACTCTGCAATTTGAGTTGAATCGCGACATCAATGCCGCGGCCCGCGATGTGGAAGCGGCCATCAACGCCGCCCGCGGATATCTGCCAACCAATCTGCCCAGCAACCCCAGCTACCGCAAGGTAAATCCGGCCGAGCAACAAATCTTTCAGCTCGCCCTCACGTCCGACGTGCTCGATCGTGGCACGCTCTACGATGCCGCTTCCACCATCATTGTGCAGAAGCTCTCACAGATCAAGGGAGTCGGGCAGGTAAACGCGCAGGGGGGCGCTCTGCCGGGCGTGCGTGTTGAGCTGAATCCCATGGCGCTGAATAAGTACGGCATCGGATTGGAACAGGTGCGTAGTGTTTTGAACAACTCCAACGCCAACGTTCCCAAGGGACATTTTTCGGACGGGTTCCACCTGTGGGAAGTCGGGGCGAACGATCAGATGTTCAAGGCCAAGGACTATCGGCCGCTGTTCGTGGCGTACAACAATGGCGCGCCGGTACGGTTGTCGGATGTCGCCGACGTCCTCGATTCAGTGGAGGATGTTCGCAATATGGGAGTAGCGAACAGCCAGCCCTCGGTGAACGTCGCCATAAACCGGCAGCCGGGCGCGAACATTATCGACACGGTGGATCGGATTCGCGAGGCCCTGCCGCAGCTCAAGGCCGCCATTCCGCACTCCATCAACTTGAGCGTCACTCAGGATCAGACCGTGACCATCCGTGCGTCGGTGCGCGATATAGAAAGAACGATGCTCATATCGGTACTGCTGGTGGTCCTGGTGGTGTTTGTATTCTTGAGAAGCCCCCGCACCACCTTGATCCCGAGCGTGGCCGTCCCGGTTTCCCTCATCGGCACGTTCGGTGTGATGTACTTGTGCCACTACAGCCTGGACAATCTCTCGCTGATGGCTCTCACCATTTCCACCGGCTTCGTGGTGGACGATGCCATCGTGGTCATCGAAAATATCACGCGCTATCTGGAGCAGGGCATGGAGCCCTTTGCCGCCGCCCTGCGCGGCGCGCGCGAGATCGGTTCCACCGTGCTCACCATGAGCCTTTCGCTCATAGCTGTTTTCATTCCGCTGCTGATGATGGGCGGCATCGTCGGCCGGCTATTTCGCGAATTCGCGGTGACCATGTCGGTGGCCATTACGATTTCCATGGCCGTCTCGCTCACCACCACGCCCATGATGTGCGCGCATCTGCTCAAGGAGCACACCACGCATGGCTGGATGTACCGGACCAGTGAGAACGCGTTCAACTGGATCGTCGGCCTCTACGGACGCACGCTGGATCGCGTACTGCGCCATCCCGGGCTTACCCTGGGCGTGCTCGCCGCCACTATCGGGCTGAACGTGTACCTGTTTATTCACGTTCCAAAAGGTTTTTTCCCGCAACAGGACAATGGCCGGTTGAACGGGACCATCATCGCCGATCAGGACACCTCCTTCCAAGCCATGGAAGGCAACCTGCGGCGCATGGTGAAGATCGTCCAGGAAGATCCGGCGGTGGATACGGTAGCCGGATACACCGGAGGCAGCGGCGGCTACGGTAACACCCTGAACACCGCGCGCATGCAGATCCAGTTGAAGCCGCTCGCCGAACGCAAGGTCTCGGTGTACGACGTCATCGAGCGGCTGCGTCCCAAGCTGCGCGTCATCCGCGGATCCACGAATTATATGCAAGCCAACCAGGACGTGCGCGTGGGCGGGCGCAACAGCGCCTCGCTCTATCAATTCACCATGCGCGGTGACAACGTGCAGGACCTGACCAAGTTCGGCCCACCCATGCTGTCGGCATTGCAGCACCTTCGTTTGATCAGCGACGTCAATACCGATCAGCAGAACAGCGGTCTACAAGCCGTGGTCCAATACGATCGCGATACCGCCGCCCGCTTCGGGATTTCGTCGCAGCTCATCGACAACGTGCTGTACGATGCCTTCGGCCAGCGCCAGGTCTCCACCATGTACACTTCGCTCAATCAGTATCACGTGGTGATGGAAGCGGCGCCGCGCTTCTGGCAGGATCCGGAGTTTCTGAAACAAATCTACGTGTCCGATCCGCAGGGCAGGACCGTGCCGCTCACCGCTATCGGCCGCTACGCGTCTTCGGTAGCTCCGCTGGCGGTCAATCACCAGGGGCTGTTTCCCGCGGTGACCATTTCGTTCAACCTCGCGCCGAACGTGGCGCTCGGCGATGCGGTGGATGCCATTCAAGCCACCGCTCGTAAGGTAGGTTTGCCCGATACGATCCAGACCTTCTTCGCCGGCACCGCGCAAGCCTACCAGGACTCGTTGCGCAATGAGCCCATCCTCATCGCTGCCGCCCTCGTCACCGTCTACATCGTGTTAGGCATGCTGTATGAGAGCTGCTGGCACCCCATCACGATTCTTTCCACGCTGCCGTCGGCGGGCGTGGGAGCGCTGCTGGCCTTGCTGCTGTGGCACACCGATCTGAGCATTATCGCGATGATCGGGATCATTCTACTGATCGGACTTGTCAAGAAAAACGCCATCATGATGATCGATTTCGCGATCGAGGCCGAACGCTCCGAAGGACTGCGCCCGCGCGACGCCATCTACAAGGCTTGCCTGCTGCGCTTCCGGCCCATTCTGATGACCACCATGTCGGCGATGCTGGGCGCCCTGCCCCTAGCGCTCGGCACCGGAGTGGGTGCGGAACTGCGGCGGCCGCTCGGAATCACGATCATCGGCGGATTGATCGTAAGCCAGATGCTGACGCTCTACACTACGCCGGTGGTTTACCTCTCACTCGATCGGTTGCGGCTGCGGTGGAAGGGCGAGCACGTGCCTGAGCTAGCCCACAGCTCGGCCGACTGAGCCGCGGCCGCTACCGAGCCGCGACCACAGGGAGCCGGTGTTTCCTACGACGCTTTCTTGACGACCAACTCGAACGGCATCCCGTCGGCGTCGCCCGAAATCTTGATCTGGTCCGCCGCCACCACTCCCGTGTAGGTGAGTTTCACCGTGTTTCCGCCAAAATCCAGGCTGAGCCAGAACGAAATATTTGCGCCGTCGATCTTGCCGTCCTTGATGGCAATGTCGCCGCCGTCCGGGCCCGACATGGAACCGCTCAGGGCGGGTCCATCTGCCTTGAAATTAAACGTGACTGGGAAGTCGCCGTTGGGCGTGGAAACGCTGCCGGTCCATTTTCCGTCCACGTCCGCGGCCAAGGCGGAAACAGCGAGCAGCAACAGCGCGGCTGCGGCGGATGCAAAGAGCTTCATGGGTGAATCCTCCTGGAAGAAACTGTTTGCAATATAGTAACAGCTCTTAGTGCGTCATGGAGTACACCACGTAGTTGACGCCAGTGCGTATGCCGAGCGCCGAATAACGCTCCGGATAGCTCGGATCGTCGGCCCACTCCCAGGAGTCGCCCGTGTCGTGATTGAACAGCACCGCCACCTCGATGCGGCCTTTGTCGTCGTAAATGGCGCGCCAGTGCGGATCCCGTCCGCCATTGAGATACGGCATGCCGCGCAGGCTCCACTGACCCGAGACCTGATAGCGCTGATCGAGATCGAAGACGGTGTGAAAGATCGGATCGCTCGATTCAATTTCGACGATGGGACGGCCCGGCAGTAGCTTGGTCATGTTGCGCTGAAAATAATACCAGTCTTCCTCGCCCCAGAAGTCGTCTCCCAGCAAGAACCCGCCGCGCGCCAGGTAATCGCGAACCTTGGCCATCTCCGCGTCAGTCATGTTCCATTGATCCGGACCGGCGCAATAAAGGAAGGGCCAGTTGTAGATGTCATCGCCGTCGTCGGGGCTGACGGGTTGCTCGACGCTGCGCGTTTCCAGGCGAGTCAGGCGGCGCAGCGCCAGCACGAAATGGCGATCGGCGCGCGGATAGTCGTTGGTCCAGGCGCTTCGCCCTTCGCGCCAGTCGAAACGATACAGCCATCCGAAGATGCCCCAGGTCCCCTGCGGATACATCAGGCGACCGAAGACGAACTCGGCTTTGTCCTTGTAATCTGCGGGCAGCGGGAAATCGTTGTACTCCTGGCCCGCGTACTCGCGGAAAGGCATCTGAAACGCATACAGGACGCCCGCAATGGTCAGCCCGAAGGCCAGAAAACCAATCCGCCGGGACTTCACACGACCATGCTAGCATCGCCCCGGCGCCCGACTTCACTCTCGCTTCCCGGCAGTCCTAACGTCGCCAGCCGTGCTAGAGTTCGAGGAAGAGGTGCAGTGGTTGTGCGGGCACTTTTGGCCTTTTTCTCGGCGTGCGCTATTGCCGCGTTCGCTCAGTCCGATCCGCAGACCACCACCGCGTTCCGCGCCGACACCACTCTCGTCCTGGTTCCGGTTTCAGTCACCGACCCTTCCAATCGCTACGTTCTCGGCCTGGAAAAACAGGACTTTCATCTCTTCGAGGACGATGTCCCGCAAACCATCACGCATTTTTCGAGTGAGGACGCGCCGCTGTCCATCGGCTTGCTGGTGGACACCAGCGGCAGCATGGGCGCCAAGCTCGACACGTCGCGAAGAGCGGTGATCGAATTCTTGAAAACGCTGAACGCCTCCGATGAAGCCTTCCTGGTGGAGTTCAGCGATCAAGCCGAACTCGCGGTGAGTCTCACCAGCGACTCCCGCGCCATCCAGAACAAGCTCACCTCGGTGACCTCTGGCGGCCTCACTGCGATGCTGGATGCCGTCCACACGGGATTGCAGGAAATGAAACGCGCCAAGAACCCCCGCAAGGCTCTGCTCATTATTTCCGACGGCGGCGACAACAACAGCCGGTACACGGCCACCCAGATTGGAGACCTGGTGCGCGAAGCGGACGTGCAAATCTACGCGATGGGCGTGTTCGAGCCGGTACTGTCATTTGGACTGACCACAGCGGAGATGAGCGGGCCGAAGCTTCTGTCTGAAATCGCCGAGCAGACCGGCGGTCGCGCGCTGGCCGCCACCAATCTGCGCGAACTGCCCGGGATCGCCGAGCGGATCGGCATCGAGCTTCGTAACCAATACGTGCTGGCCTATTCGCCGTCCAATAAGAACCGCGACGGCAAGTATCGCAAGGTGCAAGTGAAGCTGGACCAACCCAAGGCGCTGCCTGCGTTGAAGGCTCGCTGGCGGCTGGGATACTACGCGCCCAACGATTAGCCGCGCGTGCTAGTGGTGCCCGCCCACGTGCACTGTGCCCGGGTGTCCCACGCCTACGCCCACGCCCAGACGAACCACCCCCGGACTTTGATACAAGGGACGGCCGATTCCGGAGCGTACGGGCAGAGTCGCACCGCGGTAGCCGAACACCGTGGGGTAGCGATAAGGGAGATAGAGAGGCGACCAATAGTACAAAGCCAGTGGGCCCGCCGCGCCGAATCCATAGGGACCGTAAGGCGAGTAGCCGAACCCTGTTCCATACGAACCAGGGCCGTACAGCCCCGCGCCATACAGTGCGGACCCGTACGCGTAGGGCTGAATATAGCTCGACATGCCGGGCGGATACGGCGGAATGCCCAACGATTGAAGCACCGCATCCGGATCGTTCTGCCAGCCGTCGATGGCGCTGGATAAATCGGACGCGGCGGCGGCCTGTAGGTTGCTGTCGGCGACGGAGTGATCGCGCGCGCTGGCCCAGTTGCCCAAGTCGTCCGGGTTGCTGAAGCCTGCATCGTTCAGGAGTCTGCGAGCCGTGAGCTTGCCCTCCAATGCAACGGCGTAGCCCGCGCCGGCCTCTACCGATTTTCCGTCGGCGCTGGTCACGTCGGCGTCGCCAGTCTCGACCTTGACCTGGGGCGGCTCGGAATCGAATCTGTAGCGGCCCGGCTTCTTGATGTGAACCTGATCGAGGTTATACAGGATGCTGACGGAGGTGTTCGGGAGCGCGTCCGATCCCTGATCCAGCACCGCGGAACCGTTCAACAGCTCGACCCGCGTGTTGTCGAGGTCGTTCGAAACCATCCGGATCGCGCTGTTCGCGCCCACGCGAAGAAATGTCCCGGGCGTGAGCAGCACTTCGGCGCGGCCCTCCTGGGTACGCAGCTCCGAGCCGTTCTTCATCTGGTCGAACTTGCCGGATTTCTGTTCGACACGCTGGTCGTCCAGGAAAACCGCGCCGTCAGCGAGATGAATCAAGCCCGAATGCGCCGAGATGACGGATTGGGCTAAGGCAGGGAGACCGAGCAACGGAGTCAAGGCCCAGCAAAGGATCCACCGCTGCGACATCAAAGAGACTCCTTTGAATTAGGATCGATGGTTTCCGGGCGCATGTCAAGCGGCCCTACCGGTAGGCTTGAGCATGGCTCCCGCCGTGCGCACGGCTGCATCAATCAAATGATTCCAGTTGTCTTTGCCTAAGGCTTTCCGCAGGCCTCTTTGAGCACTCTGCCAATCAGGAAGAGCGCGCTCGTACTTCCGTTTTCCCGCTGCCGTCAGGGAAAGCCGCAACTCACGCCGGTCAGTCCCGGCCGCCGAGCGCAGCCATCCTTTCTTTCGCAGCGGGGCCAGGGTTCTGGTGAGAGTCGTGCTGTCGATCTGTAGCAGTTCGCCCAACTGTTTCTGGGAGATCCCGGATGCAAGTGTCAAGGCCTGCAATAGCGTGAACTGGGTGACGCGCAGGCCGCTCGGGCGAAGCGCCGCATCATAGAACTGGGACACCACCCGGTCGGCCCTCCGGAGGTTAGCGCACGCGCACGGCAGCCGCACAATTTGATCCATAAGATACCTGTATCTACATCTATATCAGGTCCTGGTGTCTCGTGCAACTTTCTTGCAACCAACCAGATGCATATACATCTATAAGGCGAAGGAGATCGAAACATGAACACTACAGTGATCGGGGCCGTGGCGGTTGTAGCCGTGTTGATATTTGGTCTGCACCGCGCGCTCAATCTTGTCAAGCTGCCGGCCGGAGACCGCAGGCGCGCGTTTTGGAGCATCTCGGCACTCCTCGTGGCCTGGTTCTTCGCCGCGCTGCTGCCGGTCTGGCTGGGGTTCTATCAGGGATCCCCCACCCGCATTCCAACCATCCAGTATGGCCTGCTGCCTCCGATCGCGGTCGGCGTCGCCCTGTTTTGGCGATGGCCCGCGCTCAGGCGCGTCATTGAGTCCGCGCCGCAAGAGGGGATCGTGAGCGTTCAGGTCTATCGAGCGCTCGGTCTGATCTTCCTTGTACTCTATGCCGAAGGACGGCTGCCGGGCGCGTTTGCGTTGCCGGCCGGCTGCGGCGATGTTTTGGTCGGGCTGCTTGCGCCGATCGTGGGCATCGCCGTCGCGCGGCAATGGCGTGGATCCGTAAACCTGCTCCGGGCTTGGAATCTGTTGGGGATTGCCGATCTGGTTGTGGCTGTATCAACCGGTTTCTTGAGCTCGCCCTCACCGTTCCAGATGCTCGGGTTTGACCGGCCTAATGAGCTCATCGGCGCGTTTCCGTTGGCCATGATTCCGGTTTTCCTGGTGCCCCTCTCGATACTGTTGCACCTGGCATCCTTGGAAAAACTGCGCCAATCCCCGGCGCGGTATCGGTGGATGGCCCGGCAACAGGCGTAAACTGAAATGCATGTTTCTCAGGCGATTACTGCTCGGCTTGTTTTCGGTGGCGCTATGGGCGCAGCCCGCACGCCACCCGTTCAATCTGGACGATCTGGCCCGCACGCGCGAGGTCCGCGATCCCCAATGTTCGCCGGATGGCCGATCGGTGGCATACACCGTGTCCACGGTCGACGTGAAGGAAGACAAAACCAACTCCCACGTCTGGATGATCAGCTACGATGGCAAGGACGATCGCCAGGTCACCTCGAGCCAGGATAGTGAGTCGTCACCGCGCTGGAGTCCGGACGGAACGTATTTGTCCTTTACATCCTCGCGGCCGGCCCCGGCGAAGGGCAACCAGGTATGGCTGCTGGACCGGCGTGGCGGCGACGCATTTCAACTCACCGATGTGAAGGGGCGTCTGGAATCCTACGAGTGGGCGCCGGATTCAAAGCGCCTGGCCTTGTTGACTGCCGATCCCGATCCCGCGGCGGAGCCGGGCGAAGGAGGCAAGCCCAAGCCGCCCAAGCCGATCGTCCTTGATCGATACCATTTCAAGCAGGACATCCAAGGCTACCTGGTGTCGGACCGGCACACCTACGTCTATCTGTTCGACATCGCTACCAAGAAGCTGGACCGCCTGACCACAGGCAAACGGGACGAATCCGCGCCATCCTGGTCGCCCGACGGCAAGTCGATCGCCTTCTTAAGCAATCACGAGAAGGATCCGGATCGGGACCCCTACACCGAACTATTCGTCGCGGAGGCGCGCGCCGGCGCGAGCGAAAAAGCGCTGACCACGATTGAAGACCGCGTGGGACGTACGCGCCCGGAATGGAGCCCCGACGGCAAATGGATTGCCGTTCTGGAAAGTGACGAAAAGAAATACGAGGAATATTCCATGTCCCGGCTCGCGCTGGTGGCTGCGGATGGAAGCGGCAAAGCGGCGCTCGTAAAGCCGGCTGCCGATCTCGACCGGGGAGTCTCCACGCCGCGATTCAGTGCCGATGGGCAGTCGATTTCTTTTTTGGTGACCGACGACCGTTCCGTCTACCCTGCGCGCCTCAGGCTCGCCGGCGGATCCGTGGAGCGGCTGGCGGCTTCGCCCATTGTGGCAAACAACCCGAGCGTGGCGGCAGCATGTTCCGTCGTGCTCTCGGGCACTGACACCAAGCCGATCGAGGTTTACTCGATTCAGGGCGGCGCGCTTGGCCAGCTCACGCATCAAAACGATTCGCTCTTCAGCAGCATCGAAGCCGTGACGTCGGAAGACGTCAGTTTCAAAAGTAAGGACGGCACGGAGGTGCATGGGTTGTTGTACCAGCCGGCCGGCTACGTCGCGGGCACGAAAGTCCCCCTGCTGCTGCGTATTCACGGCGGTCCCAACGGCCAGGATCAGCACTCGTTCAGTGCCGAGCAGCAGTGGCTCGCCGCCAACGGTTACGCGGTGCTCGCGGTAAATTATCGAGGGAGCGCCGGGCGCGGCCAGAAGTACTCCCGGTCGATCGCGGCTGACTGGGGCCATTTCGAGGTGGAGGACCTGGAGGCCGGCCTCGACTACGTCATCAAGATGGGCCTTGCCGATCCGGACCGCCTGGGCGTGGGCGGCTGGAGCTACGGCGGCATCATGACCGATTACATGATAGCGAGCGATCATCGCTTCAAGGCGGCGACCAGCGGCGCTGGCACTGCGTTCGCAATCGCGTTGTACGGGGTGGATCAGTACATCCTTCAGTACGACAATGAACTCGGGCCGCCGTGGAAGGCATTCGACACCTACATGAAGTTGTCGTATCCGTTCCTCCACGCCGACCGCATCACGACGCCGACCCTGTTTCTGGGCGGCGACAAGGATGCCAACGTACCACTCGAGGGTGGCCAGCAGATGTACCAAGCGCTCAAGAGCCTCGGCATCGACACGCAGCTCATCATCTATCCCGATCAGTTCCACGGCCTCACGCGGCCGAGCTTCATTCGCGATCGGCTGGAGCGATACCTGGCCTGGTATGACAAATATCTGAAGCCGGCGGCCGTGACGACGACGACCGCAGCGGCGCAATGACATTGTTCGCGATTACACCTCGAGACACAGTTCGATCGCCTCGCGAATGCGTTGAGTGACCTCGTCGAGCGACCGCGCCTGGGTATGGCATCCAGGGAGTTGAGGGACCGACGCAACATAATACCCCTCCTCATCGCGCTCTATGACGACATCGAACTGGCGTGGCAAAAAGACCGTCCTGGTTCATTATTCTACGCCGTTCGGTTTGCGGAGGGCCAGCGCATTGGCCGTGCGACGCCCTCGTTCTTGTCGCCCGCAAAGCGCGTTTATCCGCGCCAAGAGTCTCTGCAGTTGACACTTGGTTGTCCTTTGCGGTCGTCGATTATTTAGCGCAATTTGGGAATCGACCTTCTCTCGGCTTCCACGACTCCCGCCTGCTCGAATTTGGCTCGCGGAGTACGCGAAGGCCGAGTTCCCAATTGGGGTCTTGTGAGGGAGTTAATTCACCTGTCGGACGACCAGCCGGATTTTCCGGGCTTGCCAAGGACGTTCTCCTCCCAACAGACGAATATCATGCCATCCCTATTCGACGTAAACGCCGAGGGTATTTAGGATCAGTGCCGGAAAGGCAGCTTTGGGCGCAGACGTGAGCGCCGCCGCCCACTTGGACATAGAATACCCCTGCCCGTAGAGTTGTGACTGACCGCCGCGCCGTCAGAAGTATTCCATCAGCGCCATGAATCCGTAATCCATGTGCATCTGCTGATGGCAGTGGAACAGCGTCAGGCCGGGGTTGTTGGCGAGCAGGTCCACTTCGGTCTGGCTCTTGGCACCGACCACGACCACGTCCTTATAGACGCCTGACGTGGGCACGCCGGCGATCTTCGCCAGCTCGAACGTGTGCCGGTGCAAATGGACCGGGTGCGCTTCGTCGCTGCGGTTGTCGAACACCAGGCGGTAGCGGCCGTTGGCCTTCACGCGAATGGGATCGGTCTTGGGGAATGACTTGCCGTTGATGGTCCATTTGTCCACCCAATGGTGGCCGGCGAATTTCTTTTCGAAGACCAGGGGAATGCGCTCGGAAGGGCCGGTCTCCTCTTTGCCGAGGCTTCCGAACGCCGCGTAATCCCAGCGTTCGTCGCTAGCGGGCAGCCAGCGCGGCTCGCCGGATTGTCCCGCATACTCGATCACAATGCCCAGACCGTGCTCGCGATCGTGATCGTCGGTGGCGCCCAGGATCCACACGCCGGGGCTATTCATTTCCACGATCGCGTCGATGCGCTCGGCCGGCCCCAGTTCCAGTGCCCGCACCTCTTTGGGAACGGCGACTGGGTTGCCGTCCATCGCAACCACCCGAAACTGATGACCCGCGACGGCGATTCGGCGCGTGACTGTCGCACTGGCATTGAGGATGCGCAACAGGACGCGCTGCCCTTCTTTCACGCGGATCGGTTCGCCGTGCCCCAGGGCGCGGTTGTTCACGGAGAAAAGGTTGTAGGCGACATCGATCGAGTCGTCGTCCACGCCGCCACTAGACAAGTACGGGTCCCATTCCTTGAGCGCGAGGAACACTTCCTGATCGTAATTGCCCGGCTCGCTGCGCGGCTCAATATATATGAAACCGAACTGCCCGGTGTAGGTGCCGCGTTTCAGATTTCGTCCCGCCACGACATGCGTGTGATACCAGCGCGTGCCGCTGGGCGCTGGCGTGAAGCTGTAGCGCGCCGACGATCGTGCCGGAATCATGGGCGTTCCTTCTTCCATGGAACCGTCCACCGCGGAGGGGATTTGCAAGCCGTGCCAGTGAACGATTTCCGCGTCGCCGGTGTCGTTGAACACTTCGATGGTGACGGGCTGGCCCTCCTTCATCCGCAGGAGCGGCCCGGGTACCGAGCCGTTGTAGGCGACGGTCTTGATCACTTTGCGCGGCCCGATTTCGACGCTCGCCGGCGCGATGCGGAGGGTGAAGTCGGCACCAAGGAGCCTCGAGGGAACTGTTGCGGCGGCGGCGAGCGATGCCAGAAAATGCCGGCGATGCATCCGATTCAATGGTAAACCGGTGAGATGGTAAGATGGACGCTCAGACCGTAAACTCTGGAAATGATCGGCGAGAGTCTCCGCCATTATCGTATTGAGGCCAAGCTTGGCGCGGGTGGTATGGGTGTGGTGTACCGCGCCTTGGACACGCACCTGGACCGTTCGGTGGCCGTCAAAGTGCTGCCGTCCACCGCTGTTGCGAACGCCGACCGGCGGGCGCGTTTCTCCCAGGAAGCGAAATCCGCCTCGGCGCTGAGCAATCGCCACATCGTTACGATTTTCGATATCGACACCGGCCAGGTGGATGGCCAGCCGGTGGACTTCATCGCCATGGAGTACGTGGCCGGCAAGACCGTGGACCGGCTCATCGGCCGCAAAGGCATGCGGCTGAACGACGCGCTGCGCTACGCGATTCAAATTGCCGACGGACTGGCGGCGGCGCACAGCGCGGGCATCGTACACCGGGATCTGAAACCCGCCAACGTGATCGTCAACGAACAGGGCGAGGTCAAGATTCTCGATTTCGGCCTGGCGAAGCTGACCGAAGTGGAAGAGCCCGACGTGTTCGCCGCGACGCAAAGCGTGCACATAGAGGCAGCGCTCAGAACCGAGGCCGGCACCATTATCGGGACGGTGGCCTACATGTCGCCCGAGCAGGCAGACGGACACGCCGTGGACGCGCGCTCCGACATTTTTTCGTTTGGCGCGGTGTTGTACGAGATGGTAACCGGGCGGCGGGCGTTCGGCGGCGATTCCAAACTCTCCACACTCGCATCGGTTCTGCATTCCGAGCCGACGCCGCTGAGTCAAACCGGCCCAGGCGCGCCGCGCGACGTCGAACGTATCATCGGCCGCTGCCTGCGCAAGGATCCGCAGCGCCGCTGGCAAAGCATTGCCGATGTCAAAGTGGCCCTGGAAGACGTATTGGATGAGCTGGAATCGGGCAAGCTGGGCGCGGCCGAAGGCGCTGCTGTCGCGAAACCACGCCGCGGTTTTCGAGTTTTGCTTTGGCCGGCGCTGATCGTGATCGCGCTGGGTGCGGGAGTCCTCGCCGGATGGAAAGCTCTGAAGCCCGCGCAGCCGGCCTTCGAGCGGTTGACGTATCGGCGCGGCGAGATCCCTTCGGCGAAGTTTTCGCCCGACGGCCAGACGGTGGTGTTTAGCGCGCAATGGGCCAGCGAACCGGCCAACATCTTTTCGATGCGTCCGGGCAGCCGCGAGTACCGGCCGCTGGATCTGCCGGGAGGCCGCATTCTCTCCATCAGCTCGACTGGAGAAATGGCCATCTTGCTCGGGCCCAGTAAGGATGGCACGGCTGGAACGCTGGCGCGGGTGCCGCTGTCGGGTGGTGCGCCACGCGAGATTCTCGAAAACGTGAACGACGCGGATTGGTCGCCGGACGGCGCGAATCTGGCCGTATCGCGCACGGCGGGCGGAAAGAACCGGATCGAATATCCCATCGGAACCATGCGCTACGAAAGCGACGGCCTGGCACCGAAGTGGCTGCGCGTTTCGCCCAAAGGGGACCGCATCGCATTTTTCGAGCCTGACAATGCCGGCGGCGATTATAGCGTGGCGGTCCTGGACATGAACGGCAAGAAACAGGCTTTGTCGCGCGGCTGGCAGCAGCTGCTTGGCCTGGCTTGGTCCTCCAAGGGCGACGAGATCTGGTTTGGCGGCGCAAAGGCCGGAGGCGAACCCGCGTTGCACGCCGTTTCGCTCGGTGGGAAAGAGCGCATGCTGGTGGAACCGCCGGCCACCGTGATCATCGACGACGTCACGCGCGATCAGAAGGTGCTGGTGACGGTAGTGGATTCGCGGCTGGGGATTTCCGGCCTGTCGCCCGGCGCCAAGCAGGAGCGCGATCTCTCGTGGTTTGATGCGAGCCGCATCTTCGATATTTCCTCCGACGGCAGCACCATCTTGTTCGAGGAGCTGTCTTACGGGGAAGCACGCAACCCCGCGATTTACCTCCGCAAAACGGATGGCTCTCCAGCCGTGCGGCTGGGCGATGGCAACCGTCCGGCTCTTTCGCCGGATGGCAAATGGGTGGCGTGCATTCTGAACGACGGGCCAAATGCGGAGCTGACTCTGCTGCCGACCGGAGCGGGAGAAGCGCGCAACATCAGCACGCCCGGAATGAAGTACGATCGCGTGGAGTGGTTCCCGGATGGACAGAAGCTGTTGTTCACCGGCAACCAAGCGGGAGGGCGCGTGCGGACGTATACGCAAGATGTTCGCGGTGGCGGCCCGATACCGGTGACTCCAGAGGGAGTGCCCGCGGCGCGCGTCTCGCCCGATGGCAAGTATGTGACGGCAGTGGCCGGCGGAAAATTGGACGTGCTCGCGATCGCGGGCGCCGAGCCCAAAGCGGCCCTGGACATCGAGGCCGGAGAATCCGTGCTGCGGTGGAGCGCCGACGGGCGCGTTCTGTTTTTGCAACAGATGGTGGGACTCACGGCGGTAAAGATCAATCGGCTGGACCTGGCGAGCCGGCGCGAGGAGCTTTGGAAAGAGATCAAGCCGGCCGACCCGGTGGGTGTGCGGATCATTGATGTGGTGGTGACGCCGGACGGGAACGCGTACGCATATTCGTTCCAGCGCGATATTGGCACGCTGTATCTGGCGAGCGGACTGAAGTAACACTAGCGGTGCGCGATCACTAGCAGCGACCGCGCCCGTTTGACGACGCATTCGACGGCGCGCTTCAGATTTTCAGGATCCAGCGCGGCGAAGCTTTCGTCCAGGACCACGAGCTCGGCGTCCTGCAGCAGCGCGCGCGCGATGTAGAGGCGGCTGCGCTCGCCGTGCGAAAGCTGCCAGCCGGTTTCACCGACCATTTGCAGCATGCCCGCGGGCATGCGTTCCAGCAGATCGCCGAGGCCGAGTTCGTCGCAAATGGCTCGCGCTTCTTCGAAGTCGGCGGGACCCAGCACGCTCGGACGGCCCAGAAACAAATTGAATGCGAATGTTTCGGCGAGGACGTGATTCTCGTGGAACTGCGGCGCGGCGGCCAGACGCCTGGTCCATTCCGCTGCGCCGACAGTCTTGCGATCGAGGCCATGGATGAGAACGCTGCCGGAGCTGGGCTCGCGGACGCCGGCCAAGATGGAAACCAGCGTGGATTTTCCACCACCTGAGGCCCCTTCCAGGACGACTCGATCGCCAACGGCGATCCGAAGATTCGCCCCGCGCAGCACGGGCTGAGCGCGATCGCTGTAGCGAAAGCTGAGATCGCGGGCCTCGACTATCGGCGATGCTTCGGCGGACGCGGGTGCATTTAGCGATCCCGGAAGATCGGGTCGCGCGGCCGCGTTGAACAGAACTAAAGTGCGCTGCCAGGCTGTCGCGGCTCCGGCCAACTGCCAGGCGCCCGCCGCGAGCCGCTTCCACGCACGATACGCGAGCAGGATGCCACCCACGGCGATCGCAATGCCCGCTTGCGAAATGCCCGCTGGAGAATCCACGCCGCGTATGAACGCCGGTACCAAGCCGACCAGGCCGAGAATCAGCCATCCGCGCGGCACCAGGGCGATGAAGCGAGCTGTTGACCGGTCCATCGCGCGGGAGCTTCGCAAATATTCTTCGAGGGCTTGGTCTTCGCCAACGTGCCAGCGATCGGCTGGGAGCTGGGCCAAGCGGGTGCGATGGCCAGCCATGCTCTCCACCAGATCGTGCGTCATGGCCAGGCGAACGCCGACCCAATCGCGATTGCGGCCGAAGTACGACCACGCCAGCGCTGCGGCGATCAGAAGCCAGAGGAAGAGCAATGCCGAGTGCAGAAGGCCGCCGGCGCCAAGTGCCAAGACAAATAAGGAAGCGATGATTTCGATGAGGGCGACGAAAGCGAGAAAGCCGCCGCTCAGCGCCAGCGCTTCCACGGCTTCCGATTCAAGCACGCGTCCCAGCAGTTGGCCAGCGCCTTGATGACGAAGGCTGTCGGGTTCCAATCGCAAGGAGCCGAAGAAGAGGCGCTGTTTCAGCAGTGCTCCCGCGCCGATGGCCACCCAACCTTGCAAGCGCGTGATCAACACGCGTAGCGGGACCAGCGTCAGCAACAGAAGCGCCCACGGAACCAGCCAATCGCGAGGGGGTGTGCCGCGCAGCACGTTAGACCCGACCACCCACCACGCGAGAATCCAGAGCGCGTATTGAAGCGCGTGGGCGCTGGCGAGCGCGAGGAGCCGCTGGGGAATATGGGCGTGGCGTAGTTGCTCCCAGAAGTTCGCGCCGGGCGGCAAGCGCAGAAGCCAGATGCCGCGGATTCGTTTGGCGCTGAGACGTTCCCGCAAGAGGGCGTCGCGCGCGCGGGCTTGTTTTGACGGCGGGATCTGGGCGCGGTCGAGGGTCTCCTGAATCTCGCGTAAGATTGGCTCTTCCATGCTGGAGCAGAGCGCGGCGCGGATTACGGCGGGTGAGACGCGGACTTTCTTGAGATCGGTTGTGAGCAGCGTCGAGCCGGGGAGCAATGCGAGAAAGGCAGGGCCGTCCGGGGTAGGAACGTGGATTAAGGCGGGACCGATGTGATGCAGTTGACGTTCGAAATCGGAGTAAGGAGTTTCGGCGGGCTGTGCTTCGAAGCCGAGGGTGAGGGCGGCGGATTCGATCCAGCGGCCCAGGGCGTCAACGCCCTGAGGGATTGGGGATTGGGGATTGGCAACGCCCGGCCCAGTGGTCAAAAGGCAGAGGGTTTCGCCCAGACGGGAGGGAGGCCAAAGCCACGAATCAGGAAGTGAGTTGGCCATTGTGCAGACGCAAACGGCGCCACTCGGGGCCGTCCCAGAATTCTTCGCGGATTGCGCGCTCCGCTTGAAGCATGGCAAGGAAGCGCGGCCCTTGGCCGTCTTCGACGGTGGTCCCGTCTTCCATGACGAGCACGCGTTCGAAGCTCATCGCTTCCCGGATGTCGTGCGAAATGAAAATCAGCGTGGCATCGCGCCACTGCTCGCGCGCGCGGGCGAGCAAGGTGTGCCGCTGATCGAAATCGAGTCCGCGGAAGGGCTCGTCCAAAATCACGAGCCGGACATTGGAACGCAGCATTGCACGGCCGAGGCGCACGCGCTGGCCTTCGCCGCCCGAGACCAGTCCGCCGCCTTCGCCGAGCGGAGTTGCGAGGCCGTCGGGAAGGCGCTCGATCACGCGGTGCAACTCAGCCGCGTCGATCACCTGGTCGATGCGAGCGGTCTCCAGAGAGCCGTAGCGCAAGTTTTCGGCGAGCGGCCGGTTCCAGAGCTGCACCGCCGGGTCCACCCACGCGGTGTGCGAGCGGAGCTCATTGAGGAGCGAGTCGTCGAGCTGGATGCCATCCACCAATACGCTGCCAGAGGCCGGGCGATGCCATCCAAGCAGAAGCCCTGCCAAGCTCGACTTACCAGCTCCGGATGCGCCGACAATTGCGACATGTGAGCCGGCTGCGATGGATAGGTTGATATCGCGAAGGATCTGATGCCCGGCGGCGACCACGCTCACGTTGTCGAAAGCAATCGACACGGGCGCGCCAAGCTCGCGTTTTTCGACAGAGATGGATGCTGGCTGTTCCAATGCGCCGAGCGGCTCGAGCAGCCGCAGAGTCACGTTGCGATATGCGGGATATTGCCACGCGATGAGCGCCACCTCCTGGCCGAGCGCGGGAAGATTCAACGCCCAATAGACCAGCAACAATACTGCGCCAGTCTGGCCACCGCGCGCGAGATAGGACGCCAGCAGCCAAATCGCAAGACCGAAACCGGCCAGGAATTGCAGTGTTTCGAGAGAAATGACGGAGCGCTGAAGATTGAGGCCGGCGCGCGCCCATTCGGTGAGCAGGGACTCATGTTCGCGGCGCACGGCCGATTGGCCGCCGTGCGTGTGGATGGCCACCAATCCGAGCAGCGCATCGAGGTAGAAATGGCTGAGCGCGCCAGCGTGGGTGCGCAATCGAAGATCGCGCTCCATCAATAAAGGTTGCGACGCGAGCGGGATCGCGACGGCAGCGAAGGCCGCAAGAATCGCGATGGGAGCGCTGGCTGGATCGAGCCAGATGATCCCGGCGGCGGTGAAGACAATCTCGAAGACGTAGCGCAGAAGCTGGCCGCCCATTTCGGGAAGGCGGCGGATCAGGTGAATGCTGTGGCTGCGCTCGGCCATATCGGACTTGAGGCGGCTTTGAAAATAGCGATCGCCCAGGCGCGGGATCTTTTCGAGGAACGCTACGCGCAGGCGGATTTCCAAACGCCGTCCGAAGCGCAACAGGCTGGCGGCCAATGGAATGTCGAGGAACAGAAGCGCGGCTGAAAACGCGATGGCGGGGGCCAGAAGCTCGCGTCCCGCGCTCAGTATACTGCGGAACAAAACTGCTTCCACGATTACCGCGGCGGCGGCCAGGGCGAGTGCGATGCCGATGACGGCCGGAGTAAAGAGACCGTCCGCGCGGAGCAGGCGCGCGAGCTCACGGCCGGGACGTGCCGAGGGTTGTTGCAGCGCGGCTAGGAGCTCGGGTGAAGTGGGCGCGTCCGCGGGGGAAGTTCCGATGGCACGCACCAGGACGGCGCCGCGCATCACAAGCTGATCGTGTTCGGCGGTCTTCGCTCGGACTGACCAGTAGTGTTCCGGAATACTGGCGTCGTGTTCGAGCACGGTATCGAGCAGGCGCGCGCTGTGAGGCCCGCGACGGATGGCTCCGGAACTCGCGAGCGATTCCAGCATGCGAACACCGGCGTCCAGGGCGGCGAGCGATCGCCAGTCCGGATCTTTCGTAGCAGCGCTGAGCAGGTGGGTGTTGTCGTCGATTCCGAGCGAATGCAGGCGACGGCGCAAGGGCGCGAGAAAATCGTTCGTGCCGGCGTAGGTGCGCCAATCGGCGGCCGCGACGGGCTGCTGGTGCACGTAGAGATCGCTCAGGAAGCGAGCGGTGCTCACCCAGCGGCGGCCGGCCGCGGGATCCATCAGCTCGACGAATTTGCCGAATCTGCGCCAGACGATGACGAAGTGAGTGATGCCGGAGGGCAGTACGACGACCGCGATGGCGGGCAGAGCGCGCGCCTCGCTAAGCAGAACGTGATCGGCCGGGAGCATGATCTGCTCGGCCTGGAGTCCCAATTGATTCGCGACTTCCTCGATGGTGTCGATGGAGGTGCCGTCCACGTCGGTCTGGCAGGCCTCGCGCAGGCGGCCATAGTTGACCGGGATGCCGAATCCGTCGAGCAGGCATTTGAGCGCCGCCGGGCCGCAGTCCATGTTGGAGGTCTGGACGACCTCGGGGACGATGAGGCGAGTGCGCTTCGTCATCGATTGCCGCGCGCCAACGTTCGAAGTGCAATGGCCGCTGGAGACACGCGCGTGGTTTCGACATCGGCGGAAGCCGACGACGAAGCCGGGATTGGGGATTGGGGATTGGGGAAAACCAGTTCGGCGCGATCAGAGGCAACCGCTTGGACCCGGGCTGGGATCCTGTCGCCACCGACAGTCACAAATGCTGTTTGACCCGGACGAATTTGATCGGTCGATGAAAAATAGGCGATGGCGCGGCCGGATTCGAGGCGCACGTTAGTGGTGGATTCGTATTGCGGGACGCGCGCGGCCAGCATCCACCAGGTCCATGCGCCCAACAGAATCACGGCGAACACCAAGGTGAATTTAGAGCGTCCGAAATCGTCGGCGTCCAGGGCGCGGATGGTTCGAGCGAACGCGATTCCCTGGTTCACTGATTTGATCCAGACTGGCGTGATCCACGATGGGGCGATCGCCAGCGGTGTTCATTTACGGGATTCGCTCCGTTTGGTAATTTCACTATTTGCCCGCTGCGCGGCTTCTATTTTCCTCAGGCCACTTCTATTGAGTGTATCGTGCGAGTCAAGCGAAACGGCCTGTCACCAGGCGGAGCTGGGCGGTTTTGGAGCGAAAGAATAAAGTCCAGGGTAGGTGACTGGCCGCCGGGCTCAGCCGACTTGTTGCAGCTCGATGTATGCCACTGCCGTGTGAGGATCGGGGATCGGCTCGCCGTCTTCACGCAGCCCATCGAGGTGGAGTTCCATCGCCTCGCGGATGTTGTGCTCGATTTCCTCAACGGTCCTGCCGGTTGTGATGCATCCGGGCAAGTCCGGAACATAGGCGGAAAGATTGTTGGGGCCCTGCTCGATGACGATCGCGTATTTCTTCATTGTTCTATTCCGCCGCGGCGTGCTTCAGCATCGGCTTCATGTTCAGATTGCGGATCAGGCGGTGCAGGTAGTTGGGATGCAGCCCGAGCAGACGCGCGGCCTCGGTGTAGTTGCCTTGGGCTTGTTCGAAGGCGTTTAAGATGAGCTGCTTCTTGGACTCGCGCAGCGCGTCGTGGAAGGCGGTCATACTGGCGCCGGCCGATTCGGCCTTTTCGAGAACCGCTTCGGGCAGGTCTTCGGGCAGGATCAGATCGGAGGAGCCCAGCACGACGGCGCGCTCGATGGCGTTTTCAAGCTCGCGCACGTTGCCCGGCCAATCGTAGGCGGTCAGACAGGCGCGCGCCTGGGGTGAGACGCCCAGCACGGCGCGGTTGGATCGCTGGGCGAATTTGGCGGCGAAATAGCTGGAGAGCAGCGGGATGTCTTCACGGCGCTCGCGCAGGGCGGGCATGCGGAGCGCAACCACGTTGAGGCGGTAGAACAGATCCTCGCGGAAGCGGCCGCGCTTGACCTCTTCCTCGAGTTCGCGATTGGTGGCCGTGATGAGGCGCACATCCAGCTTGATGGTGCGCGTGCCGCCGACGCGCTCGAATTCACGTTCTTGCAGAACCCGGAGCATTTTGGCTTGCAGCGACGGGGCGAGCTCGCCGATTTCGTCGAGGAAGACCGTCCCGCCCTCGGCGATTTCGAGCTTCCCTTTCTTCTGCGCGATGGCGCCGGTAAACGCGCCTTTCTCGTGCCCGAACAGCTCGCTCTCAAGCAGCGTCTCGGCGAGCGCGGCGCAATTGATGGCCACGCAAGGCTTGTTGGCGCGGCTGCTGGTGCGATGGATAGCGCGCGCCACCAGTTCCTTGCCGGTTCCGCTCTCGCCGAAGATCAGGACGGTGACGTCTCTGGGCGCCACGCGGGAGATAAACTGATACACGTCGCGCATGCGCGGGCTATCGCCCACCATATTGTGTTCGAGGCTGATCTCGGCTTGCAGGCGGCTGTTTTCCTGTTCGAGCGATTCCATGCGGCGCGCGTTGTCGAGCGCGGCGGCGGCGATACCGCCGATGGCGGTGAGTAGCTGGAGATGTTCTTCGTCGAAGCGCGCCTCGGGATTGGAGGCGTCCAGGTAGATCACTCCCATGGTGCGGTCGAACACTTCGAGCGGTACCGCGAGGACGCTGTGGATGCGGCGCTCCATAATGCTGGCGGTGTCGGAGAACGATTCGGTGGCCGGCAGGTCGTTGCACAGAACGGCGACCCCCTCCGAAAGAACTTGGGTGACGATGGTGCGGCTGACTTGAACAGCCTGGTTGGGGCCCGTTACGCGATCCCAGCCGAATACCGAGGTCCATTCATCCAGGCCATGCTCGCACAGCAGAATGGCCGCGCGATCGGCCGGCGCGACTTCGAAGATGCGTTCGAGCACTTGCTTTTCGAGCGCCTCCAGCCCGCGCACCGAGTTCACAGCTTTGCTGATGCGGAGCAAGGCGTTCAAATCGCCGACGGTGCGGCTGTTGGCTTGCATATCCTCCAGCTGCTGGAGGTAGCGCGCGTCTTTTTTCCGCAGGACGATGGTGGAACCGCCGCGCGCCTCGGACTTGTCGAACTCGACCGAAGTAGAAGCACTCTTGGCGCGCTCAGTATCGGGCAGCACAAAGACGAACAGCGAGCTTCCGATCTTGATCTGGTCGCCGGAGGCCAGGACGCGCTCGATAACGGGAACGTCATTCACGAAAGTACTGTTACGGCTATTCAGATCTTGGATCTTGAATTGCCCATCACCGCTGTTGAGGATGAGGCAATGATGGCGGGAGACTCCGGCATCCAGCAAGGAGATGTCATTAGACGGCTCGCGCCCAATGGAGACTTCAGCTTCCGATAGCGGAATGCTGCTTCCCCTCAATGGGCCAGCGATGGCTTCGAGCTCGGCCGCAATATCCGGCATCCTTACGCGTAAGTATATCGGATACGAGGCGGGGAGGGCTGTTTTTCGTTTGGCGGCACCCTAAGGCGAATACCCTATCCAGCCGGATAGGGTGTCTATCCGAGTGGATAGCGAGAAGAGGGCCTTCAGCCTTAGAGGACGGCTTCACAGGCGGATGCATGCAACCATTTTGTCTTTTGTATTCAGTTGGTTACATCTACTTAGTACATTGGTTCTCTAAGCCTGGTACTCTTGGTATCCCAGTTGCACTTCTAAGGCGCGTAAGTAAGCAAAATAAGGAGGTATCACACTATGAGGACCAAGACGAAAGTTAGAGCGGGCAACTCATCCTGGGGAAGCTAGGGAGCCGTCGAACCCGAACAAATGCCGCGGCTGGGAACCACACCCCAGCCGCACTTTTCACTGTTCGGGTTTCGGTTTTTTTCCGTGCTGTGGCCCATCGCCGAACGTAGGGCATGGCTTAGCACGAGGGACCAGCGGCAGTCGAAGTCGCGCAAGACGGAGCGCGGCGCGAGGCAGTCCCGGCCGGTTATGTGGTGCGCGCCGCACCCTTTGCGCTCTTAAGGAACTCGCGCAAAACGGAGTACGGCGCGAAGAAGTTCCCGGCCGGTTTTGTGGTGCGCGCCGCACGCTTTGCGCTTATGATGGAAACGTCGGGAGATGAGCGCGCTCACGCAAGACTTGCGGTACGCCCTGCGTACGTTCTCAAAGACTCCGGGATCCACCGCGGTAGCCATCGTTGTTCTTAGCTTGGGAATCGGCGCCAACGCCGCTATTTTCAGCGTCACGAACGCCATCTTATTTCGCAAGCTTGCTTACAAAGATCCGCAGAATGTGGTCTTCGTATGGGAGAGCAATCTATCCAAAGGCATGCGGCAAGAGCGGGTCTCGGCAGCGGACTTCAAAGACTTCCAGACCCGCAATCAAGTCTTCGATCGGATGGGAGCCATTCGCTCTCAATCTTCGGTCCTGACGGGTGGGGAAGTGCCGGAGCGGATCGAAACGGCCGCAGTTTCCCCCAGTGTCTTCGAGATCCTGGGGATGCAGCCGGTTTTAGGCCGATCCTTCGCTTCCGATGAAGACCAACCGGACAAAAACCACGTCGCGATTCTGAGTGCCGGTCTCTGGCAGCGCCGCTTTGGCAGGAATCCCAGCATCCTGGGCAGTACCCTGTTGGTGGACGGCGGCTCGTTCACTATCGTCGGTGTCGGAGCTCCCCAGTTTCGGCTTCCGGAAAACCAGTCCGAGCTTTGGATTCCATATACACCCGAGACGGCCGATTTTTTGCCAGACAACCGCGGCCGCCGCTTCCTGAACGTGCTGGGGCATCTCCAGCCGGGGATGTCCCTGGATCGGGCGCAGAGTGAGATGCGGATTATCGCGGACCGGCTGGCGCGGGAATACCCAAACTTGAACTCGGGCTATAGCGTGGGTCTGACGACCCTTCGAGAGCAACTCACCGGCGATATTCGTCCGACTCTGTGGATGCTGATGGCCGCTGTGGTTGCGGTCTTGTTGATCGCCTGCGTCAACGTAGCCCACTTGCTGCTGGCTCGCGCGAGTGTGCGAGAGAAAGAGATCGCCGTCAGGACGGCGCTGGGCGCCAACCCCGGCCGGCTGGTGCGCCAGCTTCTGACCGAGAGCGTTCTGCTGGCTGCGATCGCCGGCGTGGTTGGGCTCCTGGTTGGTTATTGGAGTACATGGATACTGGCCAAGCTGGCGCCGGCGGGCCTCCCGCAGGCCGAGGAAATCCCGATGGACTGGCGTGTGCTGGCATTCACCCTGGGCGTGTCGCTGATCACCGGGCTGGCGTTCGGGCTGGTGCCGGCGTTATT
>Ga0182015_10001697_pt1 | contig 28444 bp, 25 predicted proteins | sample 712P3MmetaG_FD_120478 | JGI IMG/M metagenome (GOLD analysis project Ga0182015, IMG submission 120478) | Permafrost microbial communities from Stordalen Mire, Sweden - 712P3M metaG | ecosystem: Environmental > Terrestrial > Soil > Wetlands > Permafrost | place: Sweden: Stordalen | collected... | reverse complement strand
ACGCCGACGCATTCGTGGATGCGCTGGCGATATCTCTATCCGCAGGTTGCGTTTCCCTACGACGATCTCGTCACCGAGAACGCCCGGCGCAGTCAGCTTGACCCCGAGTACGAGCTCGCCGACACGGGCGTGCTCGACAACGGCTTCTGGGACATCACCGTCGACTACGCGAAGGAGACTCCGGAGGATCTGGTGCTCGAGCTGCGTGCGCGCAACGCGGGCGCCGCGCTGCAGACGCTGCACGTCCTCCCGACATTGTGGTTCCGCAACACGTGGGTCTGGGGCATCACCGACACGAAGCCGGCACTCCAGGTCGAGAACGGGCGGATCGTCGCCGACCACACGGTGGTCGGCCGGATGTTCCTCACCGGCGACGGCGATTACACGCCACTTGTGTGCGACAACGAATCCAACGCCGAGCGGCTCTGGGGCGCCGCGTCACGCAGCCCTTTTCCGAAGGACGGGATCAACGACCACGTAGCGCGCGGCGCGGCATCGGTGAATCCGGCGCTGCAGGGGACCAAGGCCGCGCTCCACTACGTTCTGCCGGTCGATCCCGGCGCGACTGCGATGATCAGACTCCGCTTCGGTCGCCGCGAAACCAACGCCGTCGACGGAGCGAGTGCCGCTCTGGTCCTCCGACGCAGCGAAGCCGACGCCTTCTACGCGAGCGTCATACCGAGCCGGCTGAGTGCTGACGAGCGCCTCGTCGCCCGCCAGGCGCTGAGCGGCATGCTCTGGGGCAAGCAGTTCTATCACTACAACGTGACGCGGTGGCTCGACGGCGATCCGGCCGAGCCGCCACCACCGCCGCAACGTCTGACCGGGCGCAACTCGGGGTGGCGGCATCTCGACACTGCGGACGTGATCTCCATGCCCGACAAGTGGGAGTACCCCTGGTTCGCGTCATGGGACCTCGGTTTCCAATGTGTCGCGCTGGCGCATGTCGACCCAGAGTTCGCCAAGGGCCAGCTGATCCTGCTCTGTCGCGAGTGGTACATGCATGCCAACGGTCAGCTGCCCGCGTACGAGTGGTCGTTCGATGACGTCAACCCGCCGGTGCACGCGTGGGCGGCATTGCGCGTCTTCGAGATCGACGGCGCAACCGACTACCAGTTCCTCGCGCGCGTCTTCCACAAACTGCTGATCAACTTCACCTGGTGGGTGAATCGCGAGGACGCCGAGGGCAACAACATCTTCGAGGGCGGATTCCTGGGCCTGGACAACATCGGTCCGTTCAATCGGTCTGGGATGCTCCCCGACGGCGGTCATCTCGAGCAATCGGACGGCACCGCCTGGATGGCCATGTACTCGCTCAACCTCCTCGAGATGGCGCTGATCCTCGCAACGTACGACCGCACGTACGAGGACGTTGCCACCAAGTTCTTCGAACACTTCGCGGCAATCGCGACCGCCATGAACGAGCAGGGACTCTGGGATGAGGGTGCGGGTTTCTACTACGACAGCTGGCAACTCGCCGATGGCACCCGGATCCCGATCCAGGCGCGTTCGTTCGTCGGGCTGATCCCACTGTGCGCCGCGACAACACTCGGCGACGAGACTCTGCGACGGCTGCCCGACTTCGCCGAGCGGCTGCGTCTCTTCATCAAGCTCAAACCACGCTACGCCGCGGCGGTGTCACTCGAAGTCCAGGACGCCCAGCGCGAGAGCCGGCTGCTCGCGATCGTCAACCCCGACCGGCTGCGCCGCATCCTCGACTACGTGCTCGACGAATCCGAGTTTCTCAGCGACCACGGCCTGCGTGCGCTCTCGCGGTTCCATGCCGCGCATCCACTCGACATCGACATCGGCGGCGTCGTCGCACGTCTCGACTACGAGCCTGCGGAGTCGACCTCGCGCCTATACGGCGGCAACTCGAACTGGCGCGGGCCTGTGTGGTTCCCGGGGAATCACCTGATCATCGAGGCCCTGCGCGTGTATCACCGTTTCCTCGGCGACGCGTGGACGGTGGAGTATCCTCGCGGGTCCGGACGCCAGGAGCATCTCGGCACCGTCGCCGACGACATCGCTGCGCGCCTGTCTTCGATCTTCCTCAAGGACGCCGGCGGCGTGCGCCCGGTCGTTGCCGGAACCAAGCCGTATCAACGCCCCGACCTCGCCGACGCGATCCCTTTCCACGAGTACTTTCACGCAGAGACCGGACGCGGGCTCGGCGCCTCACATCAAACCGGGTGGACCGGCCTCGTCGCCGACCTGCTGCTGCGCGGCACCCGCGCGCGTGATCGCTTCGACGTCGGGACGTTGCACGCTTCTGCGAAGGCGCCGGCTGACCAGATCGGTCAGTGACTCGGAACCGCTGACGTCGCTCGTCGATCTCCGATCGTCCGATCGAGCCAGTCGAACACGGTTTCAGCCCAGATCTCCTGGGCGGGGCCGCCGCAGTGACCGTCGGCACCCTGATCCGCGGTGAGATGGACGATCTCGGCGGGCACCGACATCGCGTCGCGCAGGGTCTGTCCTGCACCGCCCGCAAAATCGTTCTCGCATTCCACGATGAGCGTGGGACAGCTGATGTGCGCGGCGTCCGCGAGCATCGTGAACGTTCGCAGCACACTCAAGTAGCTTTCGATGGAGTCGACGCCGTGCGTCGCCATCCGTGCTCCGAAGAACTCGGCGCGTGCGCCGCTGAGGCGCACCTGCATCTCCACGACCGGCACCGCGACCTTGCCGATGAGTCCGTCGGGGACGTGGGCGCCCATATCCGGTTGGGCCGGATCGCACACGAGCGCCGCGATGCGATGCTCGAAGGCCGCACCACGCGGGGCGAGATATCCGGCGAAGGAGCGGCCGATCAGCGCGACGCGCTCGGCGTCGATGTCCGGGCGTCCCTGCACCCAGTCGATGACCGGCGTCAGCACCTTCTCGTAGTCGGCGCGGAAATACAGCCGCTGCGTGAAGAGCGCCTCTCCTTGACCGGGCCCCTCGAAGACGAGGACGTTGTAACCGCGCTGGAGTGCGGGTGGAACATTGACCCAACCGCCCTCGGCGGTGGAGTCGTAGCCGCACGGGAAGAGCAGTGTCGGCCGGGGTGTTCCAGTACCGTCCGAGGCGAAGAGATAGCCCGAGATCGTCGTCCCCTCGTAGGGGATCCGAACATGCTCGGCCGGATGGTCCATGAGCGTGATGGCCGCAATGAATGCCTCGACGTGCCCTCGATATGCTCCCTGGAGCCGCGGATCGTCGAGATCTGAGCGGATGAAGTAATAGGCCTGCCGGAAATACTCGCTGGCGCGCAGCAACGCGTTGCGTGCCGTGATCCGGTTGCCCACACTCAACGCCGCATCACCCGCACTCCTGGCGACAGTCGCGGTCCGCGACCACGCGTCGTACCACGAGGCGCCGTCCAGCTTGTCGATCCGCCGTGCGGTCGCGAGCGTCTCGCCGAGATCCGCGGCATCGACGAGCGCGGCGGTCAGCGTGCGAACGAGCTGGCCGTCGTAGTCGGGATTGCCGAGGAAGATCTTCGCCGGGTCGGGCATGTCGAACTCCGTTGAGATGGCGGAGGCGCGGTGATCCACGCGCTCGGCGCCATTTTGATCGCGACGACGATGGTCAGGCGGTCGCTTCCGAGGCCCGCTCTAGACTGCACTGGCAATGGAAGCTCAGAGCGTTGTCCGAGGCACGCTCGCGGCATCGGTGACACCCCTCACCGGCGTGGACGGTTCGATCGACGCCGACGGGATCGATGCGCTCATGGATTTCTACGCTCGTGCCGGCCTTGACGGCGTCCTCGCGTTGGGGACGACCGGTGAGGGGATCATGTTCTCGGTGGACGAGCGCCGCTTTGCGGCAGACGAATTCGTGACCTCGGCACATCACCGACTCGCCGTGGTGGTGCACTGCGGCGCGCAGACCACGCATGACACCGTCATTCTCTCCGAGCATGCCGCCGCACACGGAGCTGACGCCGTCGCCGTGATCCCACCGCCATACTTCGCGCTCGACGCAGAAGCCATCTGGCGACATCTCGACGCCGCCGCACATGCGTGCAGTCCCCTGCCCTTCTTCATCTACGAGTTCGCGGCGCGGAGCGGATACTCGGTGCCGATCGATGTGGTGAGACGGCTCCAGTCCAGCGCACCGAACCTGGCTGGACTCAAAGTCTCCGACTCGCCATTCGAGCCGGTGAGGCCGTATCTCATCCCCGGTCTCGATGTCTTCATCGGTGCAGAGGGCCTGATCAGTCAAGGCCTCGAGGCAGGGGCGGCAGGTGCGGTGTCCGGGCTCGCTGCGGCATTCCCGGAGCTCACCATCGAGGCCGTGCGGACCGCGACTCCGGACGCGAGCGCCCGTGCCGCGCGGGTGCGATCGAGCATCGATCCGTTCCCCTTCCAGTCGGCGCTGAAGTTCATCCTCACGCACCGTGGAGTCGTCATCGAGGATGCCGTCCGCGCTCCGCTGCGCACCCTCGACGACGACCAGCGCCACGCTCTGCACGCGCTGCTCGAGGACCCGGCGGGAGAGATCGCGGAACTCCTCGCGGCTTAGAGCACCGCCGTCTCGACCATCGCTCCGGGCTCGTCGAAGCGGTTCAGGCGCAGCGGATGCAGGTCGAAGGTCGTGCAGCGCGACTCGGTGATCAACTCGGTGACGGCCTGCCCAGCAGCAAACGAGTGCATGATCCCGTGGCCGCCGAACCCGGCGCACTGGATGAACCACGGGAGCTGAGCCGGCGCGTCGACGATCGCGTGATGATCGGGGGTCTCGGGATAGAGGCCGGCCCAGCACTTGCGCGGGCTGATCGGCACGTCCTCGAGGAACGGAAACCGGTTGCCGACGCGCGCCGCGATCGCATCCAGGAAGGCGGGATCGAACCCGGTGTCCGTGCTCGGCGGATCGCCCGGGTCCGAGAAGCCGATGAGAAACCCGGCTCCCTCACGGCGGATGAGCACACCGGTGTCGTTGTCGACGCACATCGGGATGTCGCCCGCGATGCCCGGAACCCGTTCCGTGCACGCGAGGTTGCGCCGCCGCGTCACGACGGGGAGGTCGATGCCCGCAGTTGCGGCCAGGGCACACGCGAACGGGCCGGCAGCATTCACGACGAACTCGGTCTCGATATCACCGGTCGTGGTGCGCACTCGTGGAGGTCCGGCTGCAACCGAGACCACCTCGGTGTCGAACACAAACCTGGTGCCGAGGCGCCGGGCTTCTGCCGAGAGTGCGCTCGCGACACCGTGCGGATCGATGAGCCCGTCACTCGCGCAGAACGTTGCCGCGGCGAGGCCGTCGACATCGACAAACGGCGCCTTCTCGATGACGCCAGCCGCCGAAAGCCACTCCACGTCAACACCGAGCGAGCGCTGCAGCTCCCAGGCGCGCCGAAGCGCGACCTCGCCCGCATCGCTCCCGGTGAGAAAGAGATAGCCGACGCGCTTGAACCCCACATGGCCGGCGCTCAGCTCGTGCAGCTCGCGCAGCTTCTCGATCGTGAATTGCGAGAAGACGATGTTGACCGGTGTGGTGAACTGCGCGCGCACCCCGCCGTTGGCGCGGCTTGTCGACCCCATACCGGCCGACGAGTTCCGGTCGATGACCACCACGTCGTCGACGCCCGCTCGGCGCAGCTGGAGCGCGACAGCGAGCCCGATTGCCCCGGCGCCGACAACCACCACCCTTGCGCGAGCAGGTCGCCCCGTGGCAGCCGAACCGGCATCGCTCGTCAAGGTCCGGATCACCGCCGACGCGATGAGCGAGCCGGCGCGCAACTTCGACAGCGGCAGCCCGCGGATGGACGCGACGAGCGGCTCCACCGGGTGATACGCGGGGAGCGGATGCCCCGAGCGGCGCAGCGACGCGCTGATCTGGAGCAGGCGGGCAGTGCAGACGCTTCCGTGATCATGCCGTCGTCGCCGACCACGGCGCGGAGCTTCTCGAGCAGGGTGCGATCAAGCATGGGCGCCCATCGTCGCCGCGGCAGCGTCGATGGTTCTCGCAGCCTCCGTTTCGGTGACCGTGCCCATGTGTCCGATGCGCACGCCACGGCCGGCCCAGGGACCGAGACATCCGGCGATCACCACGCCACGTTCGCTCATGCCGGCACGCAGCGTCGCGTCGTCCACACCGTCCGGGAGCGCGAGCACGCTCAACGTTGGGGCCACGAACGCGGGATTGGTGAGCGGCTCGAATCCGAGCTCCCCCATACCTTCTCGGATCATCGCCGCCACTCGTTCATGGCGCTGGTATCTCGCCTCGAGCCCCTCGGCGAAGATGGCGTCGAGGGAGACCTCGAGGGCGCGAAGCAACGACACCGCGTGCGTGGAGAAATACTTGCGTGGGTCGTCGACGGATGGGTCCCAGCGGCGGAGGTCAGCGTAGTACGCGTGAATCTCGCCGAGCGACTCGCGTCGGCGGCGAGCTCGCTCCGAGACCGCGAGCAGAGCGAGGCCCGGCGGCACGCTGAGCGCCTTCTGGGCGCCCGTGAGCAGGACGTCGACATCCCACGCGTCCATCGCCTCCTCGATGCCGCCCGTGGCGCAGACGCCGTCGAGCACCATCACCGTGTCGGGCGCGGCCGCTCGGACCGTTGCCGCTGTCCCTGCGCAGTCGGCGAGGACGCCGCTGCTGGTGTCCACATGGGTGAAGCACACCAGAGCAGGTGGATCGCCATTGCCGAGCAGCGCTCGCAACGCGTCCTGGTCAGCGCGCTCTCCCCACTCGACCTCGAGCACATCCGTCCGCATTCCGAGGGCCCGGGCGATCTCGGTGAAACGGTCGCCAAAGTAGCCGTGGCTGATCACCACCACCCGATCACCCGGGGCCGCGTGGTTGACGATCGCCGCTTCCATGGCGAGGGTTCCGGCGCCCGCGAAACAGTGGATGCGCGAGGCGGCGGATCCCACGAGCGGGCGGATCCCTTCCTGGATGCGAATCATGGTGGCCGCGTTCTCAGGCCCGGCGTGGCTCCGCACCGGCTCGGCGAGCGCCGCCAGGACGGCGGGCGCGACCGGGGTAGGGCCGGGGATCATGAGCAGCGGCGTCGTTGTCATGAGCCGCCTCATGCTGCCACATGAACGAAGGCGCCTGATGCTCGCTGCCGTGCGACTCGGAGCCGTTTACGACGAAAAGTGTCGGGCGGCGGTTGCCTGAGCCTAGATGGAGTCGCGGCGGAACGCGGCGATGACGATGGGCGCATCCTCGCGCACAGACACATCGCTGCCGTCAGCGAAGCAGATGCGGGTCGATCCGACCGATACCTGCCGGACCTGGGTCACCGCATCGACGTTGATATATGTCGACGCGTCATCAGCACTCAGGTGGAGCACGACCCATTTCGCCACGCCAGTCAGTCTAGCAATGGGCGAGCAATCCCCAGATACGCGAATGACACGAAACCACTGGTTCGCGGGTGAGGACGGACGGCTGGGTGACGCTTGTCACAGTGTTGTACGAGCGTCGATTCGCGCTCCCCGTATGTACGCTGTCGAACAGACGGGTCTTTGGGGGCGTCGCAGATTGGCCCCAAACGAATGTCTGAGTAGCCGCCATCGGCACTGCGTGCACATCAGCGCAATCAGATCGGGCGTGCGCGTGCGCTGATCACAGGAGACCTTGACCGTGACCATCACCAGAGCACGGTTGCAGGCTCGCCGGATCTAGGCGTCACAGTGTCATCTCGCCGGGTCTTCGTGGGGGTGACCGCAGCGGTCGCGGTGCTGATCGTTGTCCTCCTCAGCGCGTCCCTGCTCGGTATCGGCGGCAACGCCTTCGAAGATGGTCTTCACAACGTCTCCGAGGTCGCCGCGGCGCTCTTCGCGGCCGGCATCGCGGTGCTCACCGCGATCAGATCGCGCGGTCGTCGACGGTGGTCATGGGTGTGCTGGGGCGCGTTCTGCCTCCTGGAAGCCTTGTGCGACTGGAACGCCCTGGCAGATCACCACACCGCGGTCCTCTCAATAGCGAACCTCGGTTTCATCGCGCAGGTGCCGATCGGCGTCCTCGCAGCACTAATCTTCCTGCGCGTCGTCTCGTCGCGAATGGCGGTGACAGTGGCGTTGTGTGACGGCCTGCTGATGGGTGGAGCAGCGCTCATCGCGCTCCTCGCAACCAGGTATGACCCCGTCTTCGGTGGATCCAACCCGTGGCTCGTCAACATCGTGAGTCTCGCCCAGCCCGTCGTCGATGTTGTCGTCCTCACCCTGGTTGCAACGGTGGTGGCGCGCGTGGCATGGAAGATACGCCCGGTCGGTCTCCTGCTCATGGCCGCCATCCTGGGTATCGGCATCTCCGACCTCGAACTGGCGCACGAGGTTGGTATCGGTAACGCCGTCCCGGGCTCGGTCTTCGCCAACGGCTGGATTGCCGGCCTGCTGTGTTTCGGCATCGCAGCGCTCTACTCGCTGTGCTTTCGCCGGCAACCGGAAGCCCTGGTTGTCAAGACAGCGATGACCAAGACCGGACTCTGGCTGCCGATCATCCCGGTCGCGCTTGCATGCGTGTTTGCGGTGGCGCTGCGCGCCGAGCACAGCGAGACGTCGGAGCTGCTGCTGTGGGTGATGCTTGCGCTTGTCGGTGTGACGCTCGCCCGCATGTACCTGGCGGTGCACGCGAGCCTCGGGCTCGATCAGGCGTTGGTGCACCAAGCGGCGCACGATGCGCTGACGGGGTTGCCCAACCGCACGCTGCTTCAGCGGCGCATCGAGCACGAGCTTGCTGAGCTCGATGCGGACGGCCCCGGTGTGACGTTGATGATTCTCGATCTCGATGGGTTCCGAGAGATCAACGACACGTTCGGCCACAGTAGGGGTGACGAGGTGCTGGTTCAGGTCGCCCAACGCGTGGTCAACAGCGTTCGAGACATCGACACAGTCGCCCGGCTCGGCGGTGATGAGTTCGCCGTCCTGCTCGCGCCCGGTCCCGCGGACCATGTGGCGGTCCTGGCACGACGTGTGCTCGCCGCGCTCGAGCTCCCGCTTTCGCTGAACGGAACCAGTGTCGAGGTTGCTGGGAGCATCGGCATCGCCATGGCCGGCCGCGGCCAGACCGCCGATGAGCTCCTGCGCAACGCGGACCTCGCGATGTACACGGCAAAAGCCGCGGGCGGCAATGGTTTTGCGCTCTACAAACCCTCCATGCAGCAGGCGATCGGCGAACGGGTGCGGGTGGAGACCGGCCTGCGGACAGCGTGGCTCACCGGCGATCTGCTCGTGCACTACCAGCCGATCGTCGACCTCGCCAATGGCAGGATGGTCTCGATCGAGGCACTGGCTCGCTGGAAGCACCCCGATGGGGACGTGATTCCGCCCGATGTCTTCATCCCGATCGCCGAGCGCACAGGGTTGATCATTCCCATCGGTGCACGAATCCTCAACGAAGCGTGCCAGCAGCTCGCGGCCTGGCAGCGCGACTACGGCGATGCCGCGGACGTCACGATGAGTGTCAACGTATCGCCGTGCCAGCTGTATTCGGACGACCTCGTCGCCATCGTGGCGGAGGCGCTGCGCAGCGCGGGCGTTGAGCCCAGGTACCTCATCCTGGAGGTGACCGAGACGGCGATCATGGACGACATGGACAATGCGATCCGGATCCTCAGCCGTCTCAAGGCGCTCGGAGTCGGCCTGGCGATCGATGACTTCGGTGTCGGGGCGTCATCGCTGGCGAGGTTGCGACGTCTGCCCGTGTCCGTGGTGAAGATTGACAAGTCACTGGTGGATCACGTCCCTGATGGGCACGTCGCCAGCGGTCTGCTCGACGCCGTGGTTGGCATGGTACGGGCGCTGCAGTTGCGGACGACCATCGAAGGCGTGGAGCGCGCAGACCAGGCGACCCATCTGCGCGAATCCGGGTATGACCTCGCCCAGGGCTTCTACTACGCGAGACCCATGGATGCCGAGACCCTCGGGCGCGCGATGGCCACTGCCCAGCCCGCCGATGGCGGTCGCGTCGTGTTCCCGGTGACGACGACGGACGAACCCTTCGCACCACGCGAGTCGAGCGGACGTGTTCTCGTGGTCGACGACGACGAGCGCGTGGGCGTCACGGCATGCAGGATCCTCGAACGGTACGGTCTGCGCACCGTGCTGGTACCGACCATCCGAGAGGCAATGGCGGAGCTCACGCACAGCACCGATGCGATCGTGGTCGACATCGGTATGCCCGACGGCGATGGCTGGGACCTGATCAGTCATGTCCGCACCACCGCGATGCACGCGCGCATACCGATCGTCGTGATGACGGGTCTGCTTGACAGTGCAGAGGTGCTCAACCGTGCCGATGAGCTCGAGTGCGAGTATCTCGGCAAGCCGTTCGCCTCTGAGGCGTTGATCGCGAAGATCGAGTCGGCACGACGCATGATGGGTGGAACGCCTCGGGCGCTCGTCGCACCGCACGCCGCCTGATCGGACCGCACGGTCCTCCGTGGGAGAATGGGCGCGGTGTCTCGTCAGCTGCGGTTTGGATACAAGGTCTCGGCTGAGCAGTTCAGCCCGTCAGATCTGCTGGCGTTCACCGTTGCGGCAGAAGCGTTCGGCTTCGACACCGCCGCGATCAGCGACCACTTCCAGCCCTGGCGGCACACCGGTGGCCACGCTCCGTTCTCGCTGGCGTGGCTGGGCGCAGCCGGCCAGGCGACGACCCGCATCGCGCTCGGGACCAGCGTGCTCACGCCGACGTTCCGCTACCACCCGGCGATCGTCGCCCAGGCGATGGGCACCCTCGCGTCGTTGTTTCCCGATCGTATCTGGCTCGGCGTCGGGACCGGTGAGTCGATGAACGAGGCGCCGCTCGACACCGAGTGGCCGGAGACAAAGGAACGGTTCGCGCGGCTCAAGGAGGCGGTCACCGTCATCCAAACGCTGCTCACGGAGGATCGGGTCACCTTCGACGGGACGTACTACAGGACGCGGAACGCGACCATCTACGACCGCCCCGCGACGTCGATTCCCCTTTATATCGCGGCCGCGGGCGCGTCAGCAGCCCGGCTCGCGGGACGCGTCGCCGACGGTCTCATCTGCACCAGCGGCAAGGGTATGGATCTGTACTCCGAGACCCTGCTCCCGGCCGTCATGGAGGGAGCGCGCGCAGCCGGACGAGATCCCTCCGATGTCGAGCTGACCATCGAGATGAAGGTCTCGTTCGATCACGATCTCGAGAGGGCTCGCGAGGACACGCGTCACTGGGCGGCGCTTGCGCTGTCTCCGGAGGAGAAGACCGGCGTCGAGGATGCTGTGGAGATGGAGCGCCTGGCCGACGCCCTGCCCACCGAGCGGGCTGCGAGTCGATGGATCGTCTCCTCCGATCCGGACGAGCACGTGGAACGGGTTCGCCCGTACATCGACCTCGGTTTCACACATCTGATCTTCCACGCGCCGGGGACCGACCAGCGACGCTTTCTCGAGCTGTACGCGAGCGAGGTGTTGCCTCGTCTGCGCAAGGTCGTGCCACACACCGGGGTGGTCTGACCGCTCCTATCCCTCGGTCGTCGGCCCGCTCCGGTCCACGGTGATGCGCAGCAGCACCCGGCGATCACGTGTCATGGCCGCGCGATACTCCTGCCAGTCCGGATGCTCGCCACTGACCCGGCGGTAGTAGTCGACGAGCAGCTCCATCGCCTCGGGAAGGCTGATGATCTCGGCGTCGCCTTCGACGGTGTACCACTCGCCGTAGAAGCGCGAGTTGAGTGCGCACAGTGCAGCTCGAGGGTTGCGACGGAGATTGAGAGTCTTCATCGCACCCTCACGGGTGCTGATCACCACGCGTGACTCGACGTCGACGGCTGCGATGACCGGCGAGAGCTGCGCCTGCCCGTCACGGCGATACGTTGCGAGCACGGCCTGCGGGTTGGAGCGAATGAAATCGAGCGCCGCGTCATGAGCCATCGGTCGACTCTAGGACGTGCAGCAGCGATGCTGCCAGGCGCTTTTCGCCGTCCACCCCGTCCATGACGATGTCGTCGACGATCGTGCGCATCCCGAGCGAGTGGATCGCCTCGAGGGAGTTGGCATCGACGCGGTCGATCACGATGGTTGCCGCGATGCCGGCGTAGTGGCGGGCGACCCCGAAGGCGGTTGCCTCCTCGCCCATATCCCGGAGCATGTCGACGGTCGGGCCCTTCAACGACTGTCCTCCGACAACCGGCGAGACCACGGTCACGCGCTCCCGGTCGAGCTCGTCACCGAGCACCGCGAGGATGGGATCGACGCTCAGCAGTGGGTTGGACGGTCCGATGATCACGGCATCCGCACCGCGCACGGCGGCGACCGCCTCGGGAGACGGCCGTGCGGTGTCGATCCCGGCGAAACGCATCTTGTGGACTGCGGGCACGCATCGCTGCCCCACGAACCAGTCCTGCATGCTCAACTCGCCGGCGTCCGTCCCGATCCGGGTGCGCACCGGGTCGTCGCTCATCGGGATCACGCCCACCTCGATCCCGAAGCCGCGAGTCAGGTGGGCCACCGCTTCGGTGAGGCGCATGCCGCCGCGCAGGAGCGAGGCTCTGAGCAGGTGCACGCCGATATCCCGGTCTCCGAGCTGGAACCAGGTCTGCTCGCCGAGGCTGCCGAGCATCGCCTGCGCGTGAAAGGTGTCGTCGCGCACGCCGAACCCGGTCGTGTCGTTGAAGATGCCGGCCAGCCGGTAGAGGATCGCGTCGACGTCGGGGCTGACCAGGAGCCCCCAGAACTCCTCGTCGTCGCCGGTGTTGGCGATGATCGAGAGGTCGTCAGGCGGTATCAGGGCCGCCAGCCCGCTCGCGAGCCGGGCGCCGCCTGTTCCCCCCGAGAGCAGGGCCACTCTCACCGGAAGAGGTCCAGCTCCGACGGTCGAACCAGTTCCTGACCGGTCCCCGGCGCCACCTCGAGCACCTCGAGGCCGTGCACGATGACCGCGGGAACCCGGCGGGTCTTGCCCATGAGCAGCTCTGCGGCGGCGGCGAGCTCGTCTGCGATAGCCACTACGGTTGCCTGCAAGGGCATCCCGAAGTCGTCCGGGCGGCCGCGGTAGTCGAGCACCGCGGGCATGCCGGCGACTCCGAGGGCAACGTTGACCAGGCCCATGCGCCACGCGCGCCCGAAGGTGTCGCTCACCACCACGCCGACCCGAGCGCCGGTCAGCGATGCGATGCGCTCGTGGAGGATGCGGGCGCTCGCGTCGCAATCGAGCGGCAGCAGGCAGACGTCGTCGACGCCGTCGACGTTCGAGCGGTCGACCCCGGCATTGGCACAGACGAAACCCTGACGGGTCTCGACGATCAGCACACGGTCGTCGCGCACGATTCGAGTCGTCTCATCGAGCACCACCTGCACCATGCGGGGATCCGCGTCGAGCTTCCGGGCCAGGGTGATCGCCTGCTCGGAGGGGGTCACATCCGAGAGCGTGCGAATCCTTCCCTCCGCCTTGGAGACCACCTTTTGGGCGACCACCAGGACATCGCCGCTCTGCAGCGATCCCGTGTGCTCGACGATCAGTGCGGCGAGGTCATCGCCAGGATGGACCTCGGGGAGGCCTTCGACGCCACGCAGCTCGACGTTCATCCGGTTGGCTCGAGCCGGTGCCAGGCGGAGAGGTCGGAAGGCTCGTCGAGATCAAGGCCGAGGCTCGGGTCCTCATGAAGGATGAACTGGCGCCCCCGAAGGCGCGCCTCCTCCTCGAACTTCGGCAACGAGGCGTCGCCGAAGTGGAGCGTGAAGTCGCCGGGAGGCCGCAGATAGAGAGCATTGGTTCCGTGGCGGCCGTCGGCGGCGGCGGCGACGACGAGGCTGCCGGGGAGCTCGGCGTGCGCCAGCATCCGCTCAAGGGCGGCCCTGTCGACGAGTGGGAGGTCGGAGCTGAGCAGCAGCACCGATTCGGCGCCACGCTCCAGGGCCTCGGCGAGGCCGCGCGCCGCTGCGGGGTTCTGACCGCTCGGGGAGGGTTCCACAACGAGCGCGGCGCCGCGCAGACGAGCGAGGTCAGCGGCTTGGATCGATCCACAGACAGCGAGGGTCGGGGCGAGCGCAAGCGCAGCGTCGAGGGCGCGTGAAGCGGTCATCTCGGCAAGGCCGCGACGTTGCCTGGGCTCGAGCACCGACGAGAGCCGGCTCTTCGCGGTGGTGAAATCCTTGATGAGCACTACGATCCAGAACCCCGGCGGCATGGTGTGACTACGTCCTGGCTTCGGCGGCGACGGGCACGTCGGTGTGGCGTGGTGCCTCCACCACGTCGCGGCGCTTGAGGAGGTTGAGCGTGGTCACCACCGCGATCAGGATCAGCGCGCCGACGATCTCGATGCCGTAGAGCGGCAGTCCGAGGCCCACCGGCGCCGGCAGTGAAAAAACGAGGAAGAGCGCGCACGGGTAGCCCAGTTCGGCGATGGATGCCATCGACGCCGGGGTGTTGGCCAGCGCGCGGTAGTACAGGAGCATCGCGAGCAGACCGGGAACGAGAGCGATCCCGATGAAGCTGGGGATCTGATGCACCGAGAACGTGCCGAGGTGACCGCCGCCGACATTGGTGAGCATGAGGATGAGCAATACGGGTAGGGCAAGCGTGAAACGCATCGCCGCGGTGGTGACGAACGAGACGTTGGAGAGGCTGTAGCGGCCAAAGACCGTGCCGGACGCCCACAGGATGACCGCGCCGAGAATCAACAGTGCCGCAAGCAACTGCCCGTGCTGGACCGAGGAAAACGGGGCAAGCGGGTTCTGCGGAAACACGATCAGGTAGACACCCACGATGGCGCAGGCTGCGAGCGGCCAGAAATACGGCTTGCGGCGTTCCTTGAGGAAGATGCTGGCCATTGCGATGCCGAACACCGGTTGGAGCATGTAGAGCAGGTAGACCTCGTTCTCGACGTTGAAATCCGGTGCGGCGTTCGCGGGGAACGCGTAGCTCAGCGCCTGCGTGAAGAGCACGGTCGCGAAGGCCTGCGCGCCCAGCGCGATGATCGCCATCGCGACCCACTGGCGCACCGGGAGATTGCGCAGCTCGCGGCGCACGCGGCCGGCGACGGGCAGGAAGCAGAGCGCGATGAGCAGCGACTCCACGAAGACGATCTGGCTCGCCGTCAGCTGTTTGGTGAGGGCCGGGCGGAAGTACGGGTCTGTCGCCCACATCGCGGCGGCGATGGCCACGGCGACGGCCCCCATCCGTCCGATCAGCGCGCCGGCTCGCGAACCAATGCTCAGCCGATCCTGGGTCAGCAGGCGCAGCGAGGACGGCGAATCGTCGATATGCACCGGTAAATTACACTCGAAAGCACGTCGCCCGGCGTCGGGGGCGACCCTACAAGCGGAGATTCAGAGATGCTGTTTGGCAGAGAGCACGTCGATCGATACGTCGCAACAAACGGTGAGGAAGGCTATTCGTGGCGCAATGGCGTCGAGATCCTCATCCTCACCACCAAGGGGCGCAAGTCCGGTGAGGAGCGCAGCAACGCGCTCATCTTCGGCCGGCACGGTGACGACTACCTGGTGGTCGGGTCCAAGGGCGGGGCTCCTGCACCCCCGGCGTGGTACCTGAATCTCGTGGATGACCCGGGGGTGCACGTGCAGGTCAAGGGCGATCGTTTCGCAGCTCACGCGCGCACTGCAAGTGCCGAAGAGAAGCCGGAGCTCTGGAAGACCATGACCTCGATCTGGCCGGACTACGACCAGTACCAGCAGCGCACCGAGCGTGAGATCCCCGTCGTCGTCCTGACTCGCGACTGACCGTCATGACAATCCCGCGTGCATGGCACGAGCGATTGAGGAGGCAACGGTGACCACGACCGTCTTGAGCGTCGACGAGTTGACGGCGTTGGTTGGGACGCATCTCGGCTACAGCGCATGGCGTGAGGTGACCCAGGAGCGGGTCAACACATTCGCGGACGCCACGGACGACCACCAGTGGATTCATGTCGACGCCGAGCGCGCGGCGGCCGGCCCCTTTGGCACGACGATCGCGCACGGATTCCTGACGCTGTCACTGCTCATACCGATGTGGAGCGAGATCCTCCGTTTCGACGGCGTCCGGCTCGCGATCAACTATGGATTGAACAAAGTGCGATTTCCATCCCCGGTACCGGTCGGTTCGAGCATCCGCACCGGCGCGACATTGGTCTCCGTGGACACCATCGCCGACGGCAGCGTTCAGATCGTCGTCGACTTCGTCATCGAGCGCGAAGGTGGCGAGAAGCCGTGCTGCATCGCCCAGGGGCTGTACCGCTTCTACATCTGACTGGCGCGATCGGCTTGCTGAGTCAGCGCGCCGGCCGCAGGTCGGGGAAATCCTCTTCCCAGTACTCGTTCTCGGCGCGCTCATGCCCTGACCGGTCGCGCAGACCGGCCTCCTTTGCGCGGAGATCGACGCGGCGGATCTTCCCGGAGATCGTCTTGGGCAACTCGGCAAACTCGAGCCTGCGGATGCGCTTGTACCCGGCGAGGTTTGCCTGTGAATGCTCGAAGATGGAACGCGCGACATCCTCCGACGCCACGTGCCCGGCACCGACAGCGATGAACGCTTTTGGCACCGAGAGACGCACCGGATCGGGCGATGGCACCACGGCCGCCTCGGCCACGGCGGGGTGCTCGATGAGCACGCTCTCCAGCTCAAATGGCGAGATGCGATAGTCCGACGACTTGAACACGTCGTCGGAACGTCCGACATATGTGATGTACCCATCGCGGTCGCGCGAGGCGACGTCGCCGGTGTGATAGAAGCCTTCGCGCATCACTTCGGCCGTGTGCGCGTCGTCGTCGCGGTATCCAACCATCAGCGCCACAGGGCGTTTTGAGAGGTCGATGCAGATCTCGCCGGTCTCACCGCGCTCACCGCTCGCCGGGTCGATGAGCTCGATCACATACCCAGGCAGCGGGCGTCCCATCGAACCCGGCTTCACCGTCTGCCCGGGTGGATTGCCGACCTGGGCCGTCGTCTCGGTCTGTCCGTAGCCGTCGCGGATGGTGAGCCCCCACGCGCGCCGGACCTGTTCGATCACCTCGGGATTGAGCGGTTCGCCGGCGCTGAGCGCCTCGCGCAGTGGTGGTCGCCAGGCGCTCAGATCCTCCTGGATGACCATGCGCCACACCGTCGGTGGTGCGCACAGGCTGGTCACTGAGCATCGTGTCAGCGTGTCGAGCAGGCGGCGCGCCGAGAATCGCGCGGAGTTGAGGATCAGCACTGTCGCCTCCGCATTCCACGGCGCGAACACATTGCTCCATGCGTGCTTCGCCCAACCGGGCGACGAGATGTTGAGATGCACGTCGCCGGGCTCCAGACCGAGCCAGTACATCGTGGAGAGATGTCCGATCGGATAGCTCGCGTGGGTGTGCTCGACGAGCTTCGGCTGCGCGGTCGTTCCGGACGTGAAGTAGAGAAGGAGCGGGTCGTCCGCTGCGGTGGGGCCGTCAGGCGCGAACGCGCTGCCTGCGGTCATGAAGTCGTCGTAGCGCAGCCACCCGTCGAGCGCATTGCCCACGGCGATCCGTGTGAATGCACCGCCGATGCCCGTGAAGCGGCCTGCCAGCTCCGACTCCGCGATGACATGGGCAATGCGGCCGCGTTCGACCCGGTCGACGATGTCGGCGGGCGTCAGGAGCGTGCTCGCGGGAATGATCACCGCACCCAGCTTGGTCAGCGCGAGGAGGCACTCCCAGAGCGGCGCGCAGTTGCCGAGCATGAGCAGGGTGCGGTCACCACGGCGCACACCCTGGTCACGCAGCCAGCCCGCCAGCGCGGTGGATCGCGCGCTCAGCTCGGCAAACGAACGCCGCGTCTCGCTGTCGTCATCGACGATCCAGAGACCGGGGCGGTCATTGCCCGCGGCGATGACGTCGAACCAGTCGAGCGCCCAGTTGAAGTGTGCAGGACGTGGCCAGCGGAAATCGCGGTATGCGGTCTCGTAGTCGTCCCGGTTCGAGAGCAGGAAGTCGCGGGCCACCTTGAATTCCATGCCTGTGCTCTCCTCGTCGTCCGGTCAGGAACCCCTTGAGCGTAGCGCTCGCGCCGTGTCCATGAGGCGCTCGGCGCGGACCGGGTCCACCGGGCTCCAGGTGTCGCCGTCCACCTTGAGGCTCGTGCCCACGATGACGCCGTCGGCGACCGCGAAGATCTCGTCGAGGCGCTCCGCGCTGACGCCGGTGTTGGCGAAGACCGGCATGTCGGGGACGGCGTCCTTGGCCGTCTTCAGGTCACTCATCGCGAAGGGGACGCCGGCTGCTGGACCGGAGATGAGGATCGCGTCAACGCCGAGGTACGCGGCGCTCCGGGCGCGATCCGCGATGCTGCGGCTGCCGATCGCGCTGCTGAACTCGGGCGCGATGTTGTCGAAGAACGCGACGTCGTCGGCGCCGATCGCCGTGCGATAGCCGGCGAGATCGCCGATCGAAGGTGCGATCACGCCGAGGTCGCTCTCGTACACGCCGGTCAGCACCTCGCGGATGAATGACGCGCCGGTCGCTCGCGCCACGGCGAGAGTCGACTTCGCGTCCCAGAGGATGTTGACACCGAATGGCACGCGCACCGACGCGCGCAGCTCGCCGATCACCGCCGCCATTGCGGCCGGAATCTCGGGTCCGACCGCGAGTTGATAGGGGATGTCGTTCTCGTTGCAGAAGAGGACGCCATCGACGCCGGCGCCCTGGAGGGTGTCGAGATCACGCCCCACCACGTCGACGAGATGACTCCGACCGAGCTCACGATTGTGGCGCGGCCGGCCGGGCAGACCCGGAAAGTGCAGCATCGCGATGACCGGCTTCGGGGTGCCGAATCGCTCGGCAAGGGAGACGCTCATCCCACCTCCTTCAATGCACCACTGCTCGGTGCTGATCGATGAACTCAATGACGGCTCGATTCCAAGGGTCGGGATTCTCCACAAATGCGGCATGCCCTCCGGGCACGATCGCCCAGGTCCCATGAGGCAGCTCCTCGAACATCTGGCGGGAGAGCGACAGCCGGATGATGATGTCGTCGTCGGCCGCGATCACCAGGGCCGGGGTGCGCAGTGAACCGAGACGATCCGCGCAGTCGTGCGTCAGCAGTGCCGCAATCTGCGCGGCAAAGGCCGATGCGGGCTGCCGACTCCGTTCCATCTCGGCGAGGATTGCGGTGAGTTGGTCGGGCTGCGCGGCGTAGAACGCCGGGCTGAAAACCCACGGCGCCTGCTGACGCATCATCAACGGCATTCCGCCGGCTTCGGCGATCTGCCCCCAGGCATCGAACGCGGCGCGTGTGTATGCATCCGGCTTGGCGTACGTGTTGGCGAGCACGACCGAGCGTAGATCCTCGGGGTGGGACAGCGCATATTCCTGTGCGATCGCGCCTCCCATCGAGACACCGACGAGGTGGAACTCGGTCAGGCCGAGGGCGTCGGCCAGCGCCTTGGTGTCAGCCGCCATCTCACGGCTCGAGTACGGTCCAGGTGGCAACGACGTCTGGCCCACGCCGCGGTTGTCGAACGTGATCGCGCGCAGTCCCGCGGCGACGAGAGGACCGACCTGCAGCGCCCACCCCTCGAGGTCGTCACCGACGCCGTTGACCAGCAGCACACTCTCCGCACCATCGCCGGTGATGCGGTAGTGGATGTCCAGTCCGTTGGCGTGCACGATCGGCATCCCTTATGTCCGCAGACCGCGGGCGTCGATCGCGTTGCGCCACAGGTCGACCGAGACACGCAAATCGTTGATGACGCGATCGTCCGGGTCCTCGAAAGCGGGGATGATCTCGAAGATCAGGTCGACAATCCCGGCGCCCGCGGCATCGAGGGTCTCGAGCACCTTTCCCGGCTCGATGATGCCGCCCGCGTTGTGCGCCTCGGTGAACGCCCAGTGGTGATCCCCGAGACCGTCTGACTGCTGCAGTTGCACCTCGACGACGCGGCTGCCGAAGCGCTGCAGCCAGGCGTACGGATCTCGCTCCGCTCCGGTGGTCCCCGGCACGCAGTGATGCCCGACGTCGAGGCAGAGCCTCCAGGGCACGTGCTCCGCATCACCATCGGTGAGCAGTTGCTCGATGTGCGCCATGGTCGACGGCTCGCGCAGTGTCACAAGGTTCTCGATCAGCAGGTACTCGAGTCCGGCCGCACTGGCGTGGGCCGCGATTGCTTCGAGATCACGCTTGAGGCCGTCCCAGCGTTCGGCGCGGAGCTCGGGAACGTTCCACTCGGGAACGCTCATGGCACCGACATGCCCGCCCGTCGCGCGGCATCCGAGGGCCGCGGTCAGGTCGATGATTGTGTGGTACCAGTGCACTGCCGCGGCACGCCGCGCCTGGTCGGGATGCATGAGCAGGTCGAGCGAGTACGCGGCGAGACCCGTGAAGGTGGCGTGTGCCTGCAGCCCATTGGCGTCGAGCGCGGCGCGGTGGCGCTCCACGGCATCGCGGCTGCCGGCGAAGGTCTCGATGCCTTCGACGAGGTCGAGTGACAGCTCGACGAGATCGAGGCCGAGGTCATTGCGGACCACCGAGGCCCAGTCGGCGGGACGCGGCCAGCGCTTCAGCGCGAAGCAGGTGTTGATGCCCAGGTTGACCTTCATGGGAGCTCTCCCGCAGGGCGTTCGGTGGACGATGTGCCGGCGTGGAGCGCGGCGGATGCGACGACTGATCGATAGCGCGCGTAGACCGCTTCGTATCTGTCGTGATTGGCAGGATCTGGCTGGATCGCCGGGTCGGGACGGCACGCGGCCGCAACTGCCGACTCGGCATCCGGGTAGATGCCCACACCGAGCCCTGCCAGCATCGCAACACCCGAGGTGGTGGCATCTCCGGGGACACGAGCGACTGGGACGCCGAGGACATCCGCCTTGATGTGGTTCCAGGTTCGCAGCGACGCGGGGCGGCCGGAGACGCGCATCTCGGTGGCGGGCGTGCTCGCCTTCCCCAGCAGCTCCACGTGCGCGCGAATCGCAAACGCGACGCCTTCGAAGGCGGCTCTCGCCAGCGACTTCCGGTCGTGGCGTGTCGAGAGGCCGATGGCCGCACCGCGCAGCGCCGGGTCGTCACGCTCACCATCGCCGAGGACCGGCACGAAGAGCAGCCCATCCGACCCGGGAGCCACCTCGCCGGCCTCGCGGTCGAGCAGTGCGAAGTCGTCCGCTCGCACATGGCCCGACCGGCCGCTGTAGATCAGCGAGGCGAGCCAGTCGATCGCCTCGCCCGCAGTGTTGATCCCGACCTCGGTGACGTAGCCTTCCGGCGCAACCGCGCTCGGGTAGTGGGTGATCGCCAGGTCCTTGGTCGGCTCGCTCACCACCGTGTTGAGGCACGTTGAGCTGCCTGCCATCTCGCTCACCGGTCCGGGTGCGGTGACCCCCGCACCGAGCGCGCACGCGATGCTGTCGCCCGCGCCTGCAACCACCGGGATTGTCTCGGTCAGTCCGAGTCGCTGTACCAGTGACGGTCGCAGCTCGCCCACGACGCTCCATGACGGAGAGGGAACCGGTAGCTGGGTCATGTCGAGACCGACGGCTTCGACGAGCTCCGGCGCCCAACGGCGCGCGCGGAGATCGAGGAGCGCGCTCGCCGCGGCCAGGCTCCAGTCGGTGACCGCGTCACCTGTGAGGGTGAGCGCAAGCAATTCTGTGGGCTGCACGAACAGGCGCGTCGCGCTGAAGACGTCCGGTTCGTGGCCGCGAATCCAGAGGATCTTCGCGGCGACGTGGAAAGCGGCGGGCACGTGGCCGGTCAACGTGTGCAGACGTTCGACACCGAATGTCTCGCAGAGCGTGTTTGCCTCGGCAACCGCGCGGTTGTCCCGGTAGATGAGCCCCGGGCGAAGCGGCGCGCCGCGGCCGTCGATCGGCACCACCGAAGGGCACTGGCCGGTGAGCCCGATCGCCCGGATGCTGTGACGGCTTCCCAGTTGCCTAACGAGCGCGCCGAGCGCGGAAAGCGACGACGAGCGCCACCTGTTTGCGTCCTGCTCCGCCCACCCGTCGCGCGGCGTGAAGGTCGGATACGGGCGGCGTATCTCGAGGAGCATCGCGCCTGCCGTGTCATAGGCCGTCGCGCGGGCGCCGGACGTTCCCACGTCCACGGACACGAGCGCTTCACCCCTGGTCATGGTTGCGGGCATTCCGTACTACCCGCGAACCAGTTGCTGTGCCTTGACCTTGTCTCCGTCGAGGGTGATCAGGGCGCCGTTGAGCGCACCGGTCGAGTAGTCGCTGCCCGGATTGAGCACGACGGTGCGGCCGATCCTGCGGATGCCTGATGACTCGTGAATGTGCCCGTGCAGGCCGAGCAGTGGCTGATAGGTCTGTTCAGCATCGCGAACCGCGGTGCTCCCCACCGGCACCATGCGCACCTGGCCGAGCGTTGCCTGCACCTGCAGGTTCGCGTCCAGGAGTGGTGCCTCGTCCAGCTGCGTTCCGAAGGGCGGGGCGTGCAGGTTGAAGACGGCTCGCTCGGGATGCTCCAGCTTGGGCACCATCGCGTCGATGGAGGCACGGAGATGCGCCTCGTCCTGCTCGCGATACGTGTGCCACGGCGTCACGTTGGAGTACCCGCAGCTGATCATCTCGTGCTCGTCGTCCAGCCAGACGACCCTGCCCTCATCATGCGTGCCCCAGGGAGCGCTGTCGAGCAGCGTGCTCAGCTCCTCCGGGTCGTCATTGCCGAGCATGAAATACAGCGGTATGCCGAGCGGCCGGAGACGATCATCGGCAAGCTGGAGCCACTCTGTCAGTCGCTCGCGCATCAGACGCAGGAAGAGATCATCGAGGCCGCCCTGCGCTTCCATCGCCTCGAGCTCGCCGGGGTCGGCGCGGTACGGGTAGTAGCCGTGGTCAGCGATGAGCTTCTCCAGCGCGACCAGCTGAGGTCCTTCGACGACGTCGTAATCGGTACCCACGAAGCGGCACTGCCAGCGGCCGCCCGGCGCACGCACGATTGACTGGATCGCCTTCCCCGCCACGTCGCCACCGAGGACCAGCACCTTCGCGTCGTAGATCCTCGCGGCGTTGATGAACTTGCGGAAGCAGACGTTCGATCCGTGCAGGTCGCTGACGAAATAGATCCTGGTCTTCGCCATGTCAGGCGGGAACCGCCTCGCGTGCACGTTGCACGGCGCTCATGAATCGCCCGGCACGCTCGGGATCAACCGGGTTCCAGGTGATGCCGTCATGCTTCAGGCTCGTGCCGACGAAGACGCCGTCGGCAATGGCGAGAATTTCATCCACGGTCTCCTCGCGCACACCGGTGTTCGCGAGAACCGGCATGTTCGGAACGGCCTGCTTCGCTTCCAGCAGTTGCGAGAGGTGGGTGGGGGTGCCGGTGATCTGTCCGCTGATCAGGATCGCGTCGACGCCCAGATACTCGGCGCTCTTCGCGCGCATGCCGAGCGAGCGGTTCCCGAGGCTGCTCGCGAATTCCGGTGTGATGTTGCTGAACATCGCCACCGATCCGGCGCCGATCTGCTCGCGGTAGGCGGCGATGGTTCCGAAGTCGGGTTGCATCACTCCGAGGTCGCTCTCGAAGACGCCGGTGAAAACCTCGCGCACGAATGAGGCGCCGGTCGCGCGCGCGACCGCGAGGCTCGAGATCGGGTCCCAGACAAGGTCGACGCCGAACGGCCTGGTGATGAGGTCGCGCACCTGGCCGATGACGGCCGCCATCCCCGCGGCGACCTCGGGCCCAACGTGCATCTGATACGGAAGGTCCGCCTCATTGCAGAACAGAAAACCGTCCACTCCGGCCGCCTGCAGCGCCTCGAGGTCACGCTCCACCGACTCCACAAGATGGCGCATCCCGGCTGATCGGTCGTGGCGCGGCCGACCCGGCATCGCCGGGAGATGGAGCATCGCGATGATTGGCTTATCCACGCCGAACACTCGACGCAGCAACGTCATGCGGGCCTTCGAACGTCGGTGAGACGGGTACGGCCGTTCTCCATGGGGCGGAGCAGCGATGCGTCGGATCCCGCGACCACAACCTCGATGCCAGCCTGCTCGATGCGCGCGATCTCCTCGGCGTCGGCACTGCTGTCGGTCACGATCGTCGAGACCTGGTCGATCGGTGCCACGGTGCTCATCGCGACCGCGCCGAACTTCGAGCCGTCAGCGATCACGATGATCCGCTCGGTACGCTCGAGACCGCCGCGAATCACATCGGCATCGCGATCATCAAGCTCGGTGATGCCACGCCGCGCGGAGAGCCCCGCGGCGCCGATCACCGCCGTGTCCGTGTTGTAGCGGCGCACGGCTTCGACCGCCGACGCACCGATGCAGGTCAGCTCGTCCTGGCGAACCAGGCCGCCCGCGATGATGACGCGCACATTGCGGGTCCCGAGCAGGCTCGCGACCGCGAGCGACGGTGTGATCACCATGAGGTCTTCGCGCACCGGCAGGAGTCGCGCGAAATGCTCGACGGTCGTGCCGATCCCGAGGAACATCGAGCGCACGCCGACGGTGAGCTCCGCTGCGCGCTTGGCGATGACGCGCTTCTCCCTCGCGTGGTGCAGCGTCCGCGCGTTGGCGCCGACCTCGAACGTCCGGACAAGGTGCGTGGTGGCACCGCCGTAGGTGCGCCGCACGAACCCGTCGCGCTCGAGCCGGCGGAGGTCGCGCCGGATGGTCATCTCGGAAACCTGGAAGTCGCGAGCCAACGTGCTGACCTCGATGGCCTGGTCCTCTGCTACGCGCTCCAGCACCTTCAGGCGCCTCTCGACCGCTAACACCCTGCGCCGCTCCTCCTTGCCCTACTGAGTTCTCGTTTGTCGGGTTTTGACCGGAAGGTGTCCCTCCGTGTCCGAACCCTCTTGACACTGGTGTTCGATTGTGTTCAAACTCTGCAGGTTTTCGACGCGAGTGTCAAGTTTGGTGGTGGGGACCACCGGAGGGTCGCCATGTCTACCGCGAGCAGGCTGTTCGTCCGCAACAGCACGGGGCTGGTGCGCTCTGCGTCGGCAGTCGATGCCACGATCTTCAACGCGGTCATCTCAGCGCCGGTGGGATCGACGATCGCGTATTCGATCTTCTTTGCGCTGGTCGCGTTCCCAGGCGCGGATGTCGTCGGCGTCCTGATCCTCGTGGCGATCATCAACATCCCCGTTCTGATCATGTTCGCGCTCCTCGGAGCCAGCATGCCGAGAGTGGGAGGCGACTACGTCTGGGTCAGTCGAGTGCTTTCGCCGCCCCTGGCGCTGATCTCCAACCTCTGCATGATCATGGGCGGCCTGCTCGGCGCCGCGTTCTTCGCCAAGTTCTTCTCGTTGCTCGCGCTCGGGCCGGTGCTGGTCGCGCTCGGCTCATTCGCCAACAACAACACGCTGATCAGCTGGGGAACGTCGTTCCAGACCAACAACAGCTGGATCCTCGGCGCCTCGCTGTTCATGGTCTTACTGCAGACGCTCATACTCATCAGCGGCACCAAGGCGACCTTCCGCTGGCAGAACTACTCGTTCATCATCGCGATGGCGGGCACGCTCGTCGCGTTCATCGTGCTGCTCATCGGCAGCCAGGGCGACTTCTTCTCGCACTTCGATGCGCTCAACAAGAGCTTCGGGGGCGGCAACGTCGCGGCGGTCATTCAGGGAGCTCCGGGAGCCGCGGGGGCAGCGCCAAACTTCTGGAGCGCCGCGACCCTGCCGACGCTCTTCTCGATCCAGGGCTTCATGATGTGGAACTTCTGGTCCGTGTACATGTCGGGCGAGTTGAAGAGTGCCTCCAACCGTCGTCGTCAGCTGTCGGTGATGTTCGGGGCACTCGGGTGGGACACCGTCCTGCTCGTCATCGGCGTGCTGCTGCTCTTCCGGATCGCCGGCTACAACTTCGTCTACGCGCTCAACGACCTCAGCACCGCGTACAAGATCCCGTCCGGCCCGTTCTATCCCTTCCTCGCGTCGCTGGTCTTCAACACGCCGGTTCTCACGATCATCATCATGGGGTCGTTCCTGTTCTGGTCATTGCCCTCGATGATCGCGAACACCTTCATGCCGATCCGGTCGTTCTTCGCCTGGTCGTTCGACCGGCTCATGCCTGAGAGCCTTGCGAACGTGAACGAGCGGACTCACTCGCCGGTCAACGCGATCATCGTCACCAACGTGATCATCGCCGCGCTGGTGGTCTGGAGCGTGATCGGGAATCAGTTCCAGCTGGTGCTCGGGCTGATCGTGCTCGCCGGCGCCCTCGCCGTGATCATCGTTGGACTTGCGGCGATCGGTCTGCCCATACGCCGGCCGGATCTGTATCAAGCGTCGCCCGCAAACGTGAAGTTCCTGGGCATTCCGTTGCTCTACATCGTCGGAACGCTGTCGATCCTGGAATTCATCGGCATCATCGCGATCTCCTTCATCAATCCGCTGTCGGTCATGAACGGCAATCGCGACGACTGGTGGTGGATTCCCGCGTGGCTCGGCGCGCTGATCGTCGGTGGCGCACTCCTCTATTACGTGCCGCGCTTCATCCGTGCCCAGCAGGGCGTGAACATCGGGTTCGTCTACAAGGAGCTCCCGCCGGAGTGAGCCACTCTGCCCCTTGGCCGGAAGGGCGGTCGGTGATCCCACCGGCCGCCCTTACTATGTCCTGATGCGCAGCGGATCTTGCTGATGGCCGAGCCCGCCACACTCATCCTTTCCGACATCCGCGAGGAGGCGGAGCGGCTTGCCGGGGCGGCTGTGACGCTGGGACTCTCGGCGCGGCTCATCGGCGGCCTCGCCGTCTGGCTGCGCTGCCCGAGCGTCCACGGGGGACCCTTCGCGCGGTCATATGCCGACATGGACTTCGCGATCAGCGCCACCGCGAGCACCAAGTTCAAGGCACTGCTCTTGACCCAGGGCTACCTTCCGGACCAGTTCTTCAACGGGTTGCACGGAGCGACCCGCCTGTATTACGGAGAGCCGGCGGGGCGATGGTCGATCGACGTGGTGATCGACGAGCTCGCGATGTCGCACAAGCTCGACCTGCGCGGCCGCCTCGACGGCCCGGCGCCAACCATCCCGCTCGCCGACCTCCTGCTCACCAAGCTCCAGGTGTGGGAGATCAATCGAAAGGACCTCGGGGACACCGTCTGCCTGCTCGCCGATCATCCGTTGAGCGAGGACGACGCTGACGTCGAAGGCATCGGCCTCCCCCGGCTGCGCTCGGTTTTGGGCAAGGACTGGGGCTTCTGTCACACCGTTGTGGGCAACCTGCAGAAGGTCGCCGAGCTGTGGTCACGCGAGCCGCTGCAGGGTGCCGCGCAGGATGTTGCCGCTCAGGTCGCAAGACTGCAGCAGGTGATCGAGGATGCGCCGAAGTCGCGGGCGTGGCGGCTGCGCAGCCGCGTCGGTGAGCGCATTCGCTGGTACGAGACGCCGGAGGAGGTCAAGCACTGACGGTGGGCGCCCGGCACTAGACTTCCGGGCGTGGCTCACACCAGCGCGGCATTCGTCATCGATTCGCAGGCGCCGCACAGCATCGATCTCCCAGAGGGCACCGGCGCCAACTATGGCGCACTAACGCTCTCGAAGACCTTCACCGGTGCGATCGAGGGCACGAGCACCGTCGAGATGCTGTACACGCGCACACCGGGCGAGGACGGATCGTTCGCGGGCGCGGGATACGTCGCGCTCGAGCGCATCACCGCAACGGTCGACGGCCGCACTGGCACCTTCGTGCTCCTGCACATCTCGACGGTCGCCGGAAACGAGCCGCCTTTGAGCCGCTACCTCATCTCGCCGCGATCGGGCACCGGCGAGCTGGCGGGCATCTCCGGCGTCGGACTGATCACGATCGGCGACGACGGCTCACACACGCTGCACCTCGACTACGAGGTGGAGTGATGTCCGCGACCGGTGTCGACGACATCAGCCAGTTGCCACCAGACCTCCCGGTACCGATCGATGACGGGGCGTGCGATCACCTGACCGGCATGCGCGTGCCTTCCATCGCACTCCCATCGACGAGCGGGCGCGATGTGTGCCTCGCCGATCTCCTCGGATGGACGGTCGTCTACACGTACCCGCGTACCGGCGAGGACGGTCTCGCCCCACCGCCTGGTTGGAACGAGATCCCAGGCGCACGCGGGTGCACTCCGCAGACGTGCGGATTCCGCGATCACTTCCAGGAGATCAGCGCGCTCGGCGCCGCGGTCTTTGGTCTGAGCACGCAGACCTCGGCCTATCAGCGCGAAATGGTCGAGCGACTCCACGTGCCGTTCGAGGTCCTCTCCGACGCCGGCCTCGCGATGACCCATGCGCTCCGTCTTCCGACCTTCACCTTCCGGGAGATGACGCTAGTGAAGCGCATCACTCTGTTCATCCATGACGGAGTCATCGAGCACGCGATCTACCCGGTGTTTCCGCCCGATCGCAGCGCCGAGGAAGCGCTGCGCTGGCTCGAGGGAGCTGTGTCATCGAACTGAGCGGAAAGGTGACCATCGTCACGGGCGGCGCCAGTGGCATCGGCGCCGCGTCGTGCCGGGCGCTTGCGGCCGCCGGCGCTCAGGTCGCGGTCGTCGATCGTGACGGGCAGGGTTGCGAGACGGTCGCTGCTGAGGTCGACGGGATTGCCGTGGTCGCCGACGTCAGTGATGAGGCGTCGGTGAACGCGATGGT
>Ga0182015_10001696_pt1 | contig 28452 bp, 32 predicted proteins | sample 712P3MmetaG_FD_120478 | JGI IMG/M metagenome (GOLD analysis project Ga0182015, IMG submission 120478) | Permafrost microbial communities from Stordalen Mire, Sweden - 712P3M metaG | ecosystem: Environmental > Terrestrial > Soil > Wetlands > Permafrost | place: Sweden: Stordalen | collected... | reverse complement strand
TGCACCATCGGTACCCTCGGATACTGCCACCGGACCGCTGCCTGCCTCCGTGCGGTCGCTGGCGCTCACCATCACTGGCAGCCAATCAACACCTCTGGACAAAGCCGAGGCCTTGACCGATTTCTTCCGATCGGGGCAGTTCCACTACGCGGTCAACGCGCCCCAACCTGCGGGCAGCGATCCGCTGGTTTCCTTTCTCACCCAAACCCGCACCGGCTCCTGTGAGCAGTTTGCCGGAGCCTTCGCCGTTCTGGCCCGGGCTTCCGGGTTGTCAACCCGTGTGGCGGTCGGGTTCACCCCTGGGCGACCAGTCAACGGCATGACGGTGGTGCGGGGCAGCGACGCCCACGCGTGGCCTCAAGTCCTGATCAACGGCAGCTGGGTATCGTTCGAGCCCACACCGCAGCTTCCCTCTGGCGAGCTCTCCCCGCCCGGTGTCCTCGGGCCGTCGGGGCTTGGCCGGCCCAACCCGACCGGTCCGGGGTCCCATCCACCGGTGTCGATCCCGATCGTGACCGCGCCTCACACGACGGTTCCCCCGATCACTGTCCCGACCGCAGTGCCCGCTCATTCCAACGGATCGGGTGTCGGGTGGTGGATCGCGCTGCTCGTCTTGGTTGCGATCGCGGGGGCCGTGGCGGCGATCGCGTTGCGTCGGCGCAAGCGGGCACCGATGGCCAAGGTCGTCGCATCGTGGGAGGCGATCGACCGGGCCTTGGCGCGACGCGGTATGCCCCGACCGTCGTGGCGCAGTCCGATGGGTCACATTCGCTTCCTCTCGGGTTTCCAGCGCAATGACCAAGCCATCGCGGCGGTGGAGGACATGGTCACGGTGGCCACCGTCCTCGAGGATGCGACCTATGGATCCGGTGAGCTCTTGCCCGAAGACGTCGATCGGGTAGCGCGGGCCAGTCGCAGAGTCCGCCGGGTCGTCCGTGTCGGTGCTTTGTCAGATGGTCCAGCGCCTGGTTTCGAAGTATTCGAAGCGCGTCAGCTGTCGAAGGTGAACCGGGACCAACGGGACGAGTGACCGGGTCCCGCTCATCACTGGGTCAGAGGCCAGTGAGATGGCGAGGTCGCTGCCTCTGTTACGGAGCGACGGACGACGATGGGTTTGGTACCGCGCTCGTGGGATCAGCGGGGAGCGAACTCGAGGTAGACGGAAGTGGTGACGTGGTCGTCGAGGTGGTCGTCGACGAGGGCGTGACCGTTGACGAGGTTGGCGGGGGTGTTGCCGTCGACGGCGGCGAGGTTGTCGCGGATGCGGTCAACGGTGCGGGGGATGTCGTGGTTGTGGTCGACGTCGGATTGTCAGGCGACGTGCACCCTACCGGCGGTGCTGTTGCACCGGTCTGGCCGGGCATGAGAACGGTGCCGGCACAACCGAAGTTCGAGAATTCGGCCTCGCTGGTCATGGCGGTTCCGTCGGCGAAATGATCGGTGGTCTGGGTCCGCCGGATGAATCCTGCTGCGTCGACGGATATCCGCACGATGGACCCGGTGAATCCCTGCTCGCTCAGCACGTGCAGGGCATCGCTTTGGGCCTGCTGTTCCTGTGCCGTGATTCCGGGCACCTGTCCTCCCTGCCCGGGCGCCAGGTCAATCTGATACACGGTGACGGGGGCGCCCTGTACCGTGTCGGTCCCCACCACTGTTGCCCCGGGTGTTTGGGCCGGATCGAGGTTGAGGTATCCCGAAGGGCTGGCCAGTCCCAGCATGGCCAGGGCTCCCTGGCGGGGCCCGAGGGTGCCTTCCACCAAGCTTGAGAATCCAGTCAGGGATGAACCCGGACCAGAGCCGGAAGCGCCGGGCGAGAGGCCGTAGTTGCCCCCTCCCTCCTCCCAAACGTCGGTCCCGTTGTCACGCAGGGCGATGGTTCCGAGTCCGTTGACCTGGGATGTTGCCACCATGGCGAATGGCTGAAGGTCAATCGTTGCCGTGCCGCTGACCGGCTGGGCTCCCTGCTGGCTCTGACCGACACAGATCTCGGGCTGGGACGTCGGATCGGGACCGCCACAAGTGGTCGTGGTCGTCGTCGAGGACGAACCAGAGGATTGGCCACCAAAGGTGTAGCTCACTTCGAAGTTGCCGGAGGCGGTGGTGGCATTCAGCGCACGCAGAACCTGTTTGGCCGACTTCGTATGCTGGATGGGGACTCCTCGGCTCGACGTGGCGCTGGGGCTACTTCCGGACAAGATGACCAGCGTGGGAACGGCGACCACCAAAAGGCAGATCGTGGCGGTAGCGCCGATGGCGATACGACGGCGGTGAGGGCGGGAAGGCGTTCTTGAAGCTCCGTCCTCCAGCCAAAGGTTCTCGGGCATGTCACACCTCCCGTACCCACCCACCTGCGGGCTCACGCTGATCGTACCTCTCTTGGGGTTGCCCCACCTTGGGGAATCAGAGGGGTTGCCGATGTGAGAACTCTGCACGGAAACCCGGCAAGGCTTTTCGATTTCCTTGTCGTAAAAGAATCCGGGCCTTTCCGGTCAGGGTGCGCACCGGCCCAACTCGAACGGGGCGGGAGAGCCCGGTCGCACCTGACGTCGAAGGGACGAACCCCGCCCCACCCCCGATCGTTCGTCGGTACTACTCGCCGGCCGTGGACCGCGTCGCTGGCGTTGGAGTGACCGGCGGTGTCGCATGGACGGGCTCCGGGAAACAGCTGCGGGGGCCGCCGCCGGCCGCCGGAGTCACTTCTCGTGCACGCGCCGGGTCAGGGGAGACGTTTCGTCGGCCAACCGGCGGGCTCGGATGAGCACGTCGTCAAACATGGATTCGGTCAGCGTTCCGGTGAACGTGTTCCGTTGGCTCGGATGGTAAGAGCTGAGCAGCGCGGTTCCGTCCGGCGCTATCGCCTCCGCCCCGTGGCCGAACGGAGGCCGCGGCCTGATGCCGAGTTCGCCTGCCACGATCTGATGGGCAAACTGACCAAGTGCGACGACGACCCGCACATCGGTGAGCAACAAGAGCTCACGGTGCAAATAGGGTACACAGGCTTCGCGTTCTGAAGGAGTGGGCTTGTTGGCCGGTGGGGCGCAGCGGACCGCGGCGACCACGTAGGCGTCCGATAGGACAAGACCGTCGTCGATGGCCAGGCTTTCGGGTTGATTGGCAAAGCCCGTGCGCCACAGCGCGGCGAAGAGCCAGTCGCCGGACCGATCACCAGTGAAGACCCGGCCAGTACGGTTGCCTCCGTGGGCGGCGGGCGCCAACCCTACGAAGAGAACGCGTGCCGCAGGGTCGCCGAAGCCGGGTAGCGGTCGACCCCAATAGTCCTGGTCCTTGAAAGCGGCTCGCTTGTCGCGAGCCACCTGCTCGCGCCAAGCCACCAGGCGGGAGCAGCGTCGGCAGGCGGAGATCTCGTGGCTCAGCGAATCGAGCGCCAAGCGGCGGGCGTCTAGGCCCTTGCTCACGCTGGGGTGATCCGTCGGATCGCCATGCCAGAATCGTATCGCTCGGTCGCCCGGACCTGACGACCCAGGATGAGGTCGATTCCCCGCTTCGTCGTCATCCGATGAACCGAAGCGGTCGAGACGACCGAGACGAATCAACCCTGGATCGGATCGGCCAGTGCCGCGGCTCGCCGATATTCGGGATTCATGCCGATCGGAGTGCGCCGGATCGGGCAGCCCGCTGCTGATAGTCAGGTCGCTCGCCTCGCACGGAAGCGCACTCCATAGTCGTTGGTGTCGACGAAGGCCTCGTCGAAACCGGTGGAGAGCAAGCGGTCGACCAGGGTGGCAGGATCGATTGGCACACAGACGTCTCCGAGGTGGAGCTCCCGGAACTCCTTGCTGTCAAGGCTGTCGGTGCCGGCGAAGACACCGCCCGGTCGCAGGACCCGGGATACTTCTGAGAGCAGCCTGTCCTGATCGACGGCGGAGGGCACGTGGTGAAGCATCGTAAATGAGAGCGCTGCGCTGAACCTCCCGTCCGCAAAATGGAGATCAGTGGCATCACCCTGGATCACCTCCACGTTGGTGCTGGTCATCCGGGCCGCGAGCGAGCGCGCCAGCTCGCCGTCAACTTCCACTGCGGTGAGGCGTGATGACAGATCAGCCAGAACCTCCGTCGTTCGACCCGGACCGGGTCCGATCTCAAGGACGTCATCGCCCAGCGAGACACCCTCGAGCACCCAGGGGATGATCCATCGCCGGACGGCGTCCGCCCACTCGGCCGAAGAACACAGTTCAAGGTGCCTCTCGTTCATGGTCGTAACTCCGAACACGTTGGACAGGATCTGAGTGCCACATGAATCCGCATACGTCGATGTTGCGAGCGTAACTGTTCGTCAACGTCGCGGCGGGTGCCGGCCCGTCACCTTCAGAACAGGAGGCGTGACTCGTCGAGGAGGTTCGATGGGCGAAACGGCTAGAGCACTAGATGTTCGTAGGTCTCCGGGCTCTGCATGTTCTCGGCGATGTGCGCCTTCTCCTCCTCGGGTGACTCGTTCGTCCGCAACAGGACCGGAGCCAGGGCCAGGCCAACCAGAACGCAACCGGCAGCAATGTAGAGCGCCAACTGGTAGCCGAGAGTCAAGGAGTGCTCGAGGCTGTGGCCGCTGGCCACCAATGATCGGGTCCGGCTGGTGGCGATCGTGCTCAGCACGGCGAGGCCGACGGCGCCAGCCAGTTGCTGGGAGACGTTGACGACGCCCGAACCCAACCCGGCGTCCGCGTTGGGGATCTCCGACATCGCGATCTGCAGCAATGGCATGAACGACGCGCCGGCGCCCACGCCCAGCAAAAGGATGGCGAAGAAGATCTGGGGGAAGTAGCTCGTGTGCTCGCCTGCCGAGGCGAACAGGATCAGCCCGGCTGCGGCGAGGACCAGGGCCGGGTACATCACCGGTTTGGGGCCAAAGCGGTTGACCAGTCGGGCCGTTATGCCAGCCGACATGGCCGCCATGGCGATGGCCTGGGGGAGGAATGCCAAACCGGTCCGGACCGGGCTGTAGCCCAGCACGTGCTCGAAGTAGAGCGCGCCGATGAAGAAGGTCGAGAACATGCCGGTGATGATGCAGCCGCGAATCACGCTCGAACCGGTCAGGGTTCGCAGCTTCAAGATGCGTAGGGGCATGATCGGATTGGCCAGCTGCGACTCCAAGATGATGAAGGCGACGAACAGCCCCGCGGCGATGCCGAGCGAGGCCACGGTCTGCGTCGAGCTCCACCCGTCGCTCGACGCCAGAACGATCCCGTAGATGCCCACCATCAGGGACACGGTTACCAGCACCGAACCGACGACGTCGACGCCCTGTCTGATTCCAAGGCCAACGTTCTCGACCACCAGGATGCGGCCGAGGATCAGCGTGGCGATGCCGATTGGCACATTCACGAAGAAGATCCAGTGCCAGCTCAGCGCCTGGGTCAGCACACCGCCCGCGAGGAGGCCGACGGAGCCGCCACCCACGGCGACGAAGACGTAGGCGCTCATGGCCTTGGTCCGCTCCACTGGGCTGGGGAACTCCGTCACGATGATGGCGACGATCACCGAGGCGGACAGCGCTCCGCCGATGCCCTGGACGAAGCGGGCCGTGACCAGCATGGCCTGGTTGTCAGCCGATCCGCAGGCGATGGACGCGAGAGTGAACAGCGTCACACCGGCCAGGAACACCTTCTTGCGGCCGATGAGGTCGCCCAGGCGGCCGGCCATGAGCAGGAAGCTGCCGAAGGAGATGAGGTAGGCGTCGACGACCCAGGTCAGACCGGACTGGCTGAAGGAGAGGCTGCGCTGGATGGCCGGGAGTGCCACGTTGACGATGGACCCGTCGAGCGCGTTCATGAGCATGGCCAGGCAAACGACGACCAGGGCTATCCAGCGTCGGCGGTCGCCGCTGCGCGGAGGAATAGTCACGGTGGCGGGGATCGTCATGATTTGAGGACTATCCTATCGAGGTGATTGATCCCGCCGTGCAGGTAAGATCGTGGTTGTGAATCATCGCTCAACCGCTCCACCCACGACGGGGACGATCGTGCTCCTGACGCGGCTAGCCCGGGCCGTGTTCCTGCGCAGCTCGATAGAGCTGGTGGGCATGAACCTCAAGAACATGGTGGTCCTCGCGTATCTGCGAGACCACCCGGGGGTGTCGCAGCAGGGCATGACCGAGGACCTGTCCATGGACTCCAATACAGGAGTGCTCGTGCTCAACGACCTCGAGGACCTCGAGTTCGTGGAGCGTCGGCGGGATCCGGCAGACCGCCGGCGCCACATCGTCGACATCACGGAGGCCGGGCGGGAAGCGTTGGAGCGGGCGGAGGTGGCACAGGGGAGCATCGAGAACGAAATACTCGGTGGGCTCAGCGAGCCAGAGCGGGCCACGTTCCGCCGGTTGCTGGTGAAGGCGTTGGAGGACCACCTGCCTCCAGCAGGGAGTGCTTCCAGCCGGGCGTGATCGGGGTCCTCTCAGAACTGGTGCAAGTAGAACGGAGTCCCCTGGTCGTCAGCGCACATGGACTCCAGGCCGTACGGTCGCGAATCTACGTGGCGGGACCTTCCGCCGGCATCCCGCACCCGCCGGACTGCTGCCCCGATGTCATCGACCCGGTAGCACATGATCGTTCCGGGAGTCGCCGGTCCGGTTTCGGGCTCGGTGGTCATGCCGATCTGGGGAGCGACACCGGTCACCTGGGCTCCACCGGCCCGCCCGACATTGAACGTCCAGCCAAGGACGCCCCCGTAGAACGCCTGCGCCGCAGCCAGATCGGGGACCACCATGGTCAGGTATGACACGTCGCCCTCGACATCTCCGTTGTGGAACTCGCCGTCGGTGGCCACCGAATCGCCAGTGGAAGACATCTCGTGCAGATAGAAAGGGATACCTTGGTCGTCGTGGCCCTCGGCGGCCATCGCGTACGGCTCCAGATGGGGATCGCCGACCGTACCGCCGTGGGCGCGAACCGCGCCGACCGCAGCCTCGATGTCGTCCACCCGGAATCCGAGCACTGCTCCGTGTACCTGCCCGCCCGCCGGCTGCTCACCGTCCCACAGACCAGTCATCGGGATGATGTCGTCGACCTGGGCCCCGTGCTCGCTGCTTCCGGGACTGAACCGCCATCCGAGAACGGCGCCGTAGAAGGCCCGCCCCCGGGCCAGGTCGGGCAGGCCGAGCGTGATGTACGAGACATCGCCGTGGCGCTTGCCGTTTCGGGGACGGGTGGTCAGGTCCATGCTCATCAGAGACTCCTTGGTGGTGGGTGCGAGCACGGCTCGCAGTCGGTTTCGCAGGTCGGCGGCAAAGCGCGGGTTCGGCGCCATCGGGACGATCGGAGCCCGTAACGCGTCGAATGGATCGATCCGCGGTTCAGGCATCAGTGCCCCCTTCGTAGACAAGGCGGAACTCCCGTCGAGCCCGAACCAGCAGGGCTTCGGTGGCCGCCACGCCGCGATCCAGCACCGTGGCCGCCTCGGGGACGCTGAGCCCGTCCAGGTAGCGCAGGGTCAGGGCGGCTCGGTGTTGTGGGGCGAGGTGGGTGAGCACTTCGTGAGCCCGCCAACGATCCACCTCGACATCCCAGGGATCGTCTGGGTCGGGTGATGATCCCTGAGCCGCCTCGAGCAGCCGCTTCTGGCGGGCCTGCCAACGCCAGTGGTCAACCAGTTTGTGGCGGGCGATCCCGATCAACCAGCCGACGGTCAACGGGGCGTCCTGGCGGCCAGCGGCCACGGCGAGGAATGTCTCCGAGGTCAGGTCCTCGGCCACCGCGCGGTCGCCACAGCGAGCCATGAGATAGCCATACACCTGCGGCAATGCTCGATCGTAGATTGCCAGCAACGTGACATCGGATCGATTCGGCACAGCCCTCACGTCCGTATCATCGTCCCGCGTCCCCCAACTCATACGCCGCCACACGGAAAATTGGCGTTCTCACTGAAGCGCCTCACTCGAGGGACCGCCTGGGGATCTTCTTACAGGTGGTCCCGCTCCGACATCCGCCGGCTTGCCCGACGAGCTGACGACTGCCAAGCTGCGCCCAATGAGCATCACCCCTGTCCCGTCCGGCGATGTCACCGTGTCGGTCGACGGCCCCATCGTCACCGCGACCTTTTCACGCCCAGAGAAGCGCAACGCCCTCACCCAGGCCATGTACCACACGGTGGCCGACACGCTGGAAGCTGCTGACGCCGATCTCGGCATTAGCGTCGTGGTGCTCACCGGCAGCGGCGTGGCCTTCACCGCGGGGAACGATCTGGCCGACTTCGCTTCCGGTGCCAGTCTCGACGGGGTACAGCACTTCCTGGACGCCATCTCCACCGTCAAGGTGGCCGTGGTGGCGGCGGTCAACGGGATCGCGGTCGGGGTCGGGTTGACCATGCTCCTCCACTGCGATCTGGTGTACGTGGAGCCCGATGCGGTCTTCTCCGTCCCTTTCGTCTCCTTGGGCCTGGTCCCCGAAGCGGGATCGAGCCTGCTCCTGCCGCGGGTCATCGGCGAGCGACGCGCCTCTGACCTCCTTCTCACGGGGCGGAGGATCACCGGCGCCGAGGCGGCCGAGTGGGGCTTGGCCAACGCCGCCGTGTCCCCCGTCCTCGACGTCGCCCTTGAAGCGGCTCGCCGCCTGTCGCTCCAGCCACCGTTGGCACTCCGAGCCACCAAGGCATTGCTCCGCTCCGATGACACGACGGTGGCCGGACGGATGATGCAGGAGATGAGCTGTTTCGCCGATGCCCTGATCGGCCCGGAGTTTTCCGAGGCCAACGCTGCCCGCACCGAGAAGCGGGATCCCGTCTTCCGGCGGTGAGCAGCTCGTCCCGTCGCATCTAGACGAGCAGCGGACGCCCGGCTGAACGCCTCGACGACAATTGAAACTCCTCGTGGGGTCCCATCTCGACCTGGTGAGCAGCCGTGATGGGTAAGGCGCTCGAAAGCGGGTAGAACGATGTCCATGGCACTCTCCCGGCGTATCGCCCGACCGCTGCTCGCCTCGATTTTTGTCGTCGGAGGTCTGGACGCCGTCCGGAAACCGGCGGGTAACGCCAACAATACCGAAGCGGCGAGCGAGCCCCTTGGCGAAAGTGCCGGCGCTGTCCCACTGGACCCTAGGGAGCTCGTGCGGATAAACGGCGCCGTCCAAATCGGCGCAGGCGTGCTGTTGGCCACGGGAAAGTTTCGACGATTAGCGTCCGTAGCCCTGATCGGTTCGATCATTCCCACCACGTATGCCGGTCACCGGTTTTGGGAGGAGACGGACCCGGTCACTCGGACCCAGCAGCGAATGCACTTTCTGAAGAACCTCGGTCTTCTGGGTGGGCTCATACTGGCGGCCGTCGACACTGAAGGAGAGCCCTCCCTGGGGTGGCGAGCCAAGCGTCGAGCCCGCCAATTGGAGACGGTGGTGGCGCTAGGGCGAGCAACCGGCCACGCCAAAGCGGGTAACGCTGGAAGAAGGTCCAAGACCACAGCGTCGAGTGCCGCGAAGACCGGCAGGCGGGCAATTCGGCAAGGGAACGCCGCCGGCCGCCGCGCTGGACGACGCGTGCGCGCAGCCTCCGCCGACGTGGCCCAGCGAATGGTGGCTGATCCCGATGGGATCCGACCTGTGCACGAAGCGGTAGGGGAGATGTTCGGGGGGTCGAGCGGAACTGCTACCCATGCTCTACAACAAGCTTCTTCAGCTGTAACAAAAGTAGCTCGTCAGCTGGAGCCGCTGGCTCAGAATGCTACCCACTAAGGGGCGGATGCGATCGGTTGGTAGTGGGTCAGATTTGAATTATCGGTGGATCGGTGAGCCGAACCGAATGAGGTTCCCGTCGGGGTCGGTGTGCGTGCCTTCCCGTTTGCCGTAGTCGTAGTCCTCGGGTCCAGGGACCTCTAGTCCAGCCTTCCGCCAGGCGTCCGCAAGCTCGTCGGCATCGTCACAGTGGAGGTAGAGCTTGCTGGGCACCGGCTTGTCTGCCAACGTCAGGTGAATCGTGAGGTCCCTGTCCCGATGGGCGAACGCGTAGGTTTCGTCGTGGTGGCCGATCTCGAAACCCAGTTTGTCGTAGTGATCGGTTGACCTTGGTACGTCGCAGACCGTGAAGATCGGCTCAAACCCGGCGACCTGCCACCCCCCACCATGAGCTCCCACCTTTTTGTCGCGCCTCATGTTGAGCCAGTCGAGGCACTGGTAGCAGATCTGGATTTCCTTGTGGGAGTGGAGCTGGACGGCCTGCTCAACCGACTCGCCGCAGCAAGAGCAGGTCGTGGTTGCCATTGCTCAAAGCGTAGTCAGTCCAGCAACCCAGCAATCACTCAACCTGACCCCACATCGTCAGCAACACCGGCAGCCATCCACGGAGTAGTCGGATTTCCATATTCCTCAGTCAGCGTTGATCAGGCGAGCGAGTTGTATTGGATGTAGTGAAGGCTCACGGCGTGGGCAAAAGGTTGACCACCTTCTTTGAGGCCCACTGGTCAGCCGAGTGCGATCGGCGATACTTTGCCAATGGCTATGCCCTCGCCGATCACTACGTTGCTCTCGTGGGCCTGGATCGCGCACACTATCGAGGCCGACAACTCCTTCGAGTCGTTGAGTTCCGAGCGCGCCGGCCGGCATATCCGTATCTCGCTTCCGATGTGGACCAACGGTTTGCGGTTCATCGACGAAGACGGCGTCGCAGTGGACGAGTTGCGCAGGCAGGCCCGCGCCGCGTGCAATATCGGCGGACTCGAACGGTGGGGCTGGATCGCGGTGGGTGACGTGAACGGAAGACGACGGGACGGCTATGGCAGTCACCGAGGCGTGAAGGGCGACACCGTCCTGCGCCCGACTCGTGCCGGCATGTACGCCCGTCGGCTGTGGCCTCGGGTGCTGAGCGGCGTCGAGGAGCGGTGGCGAACGCGCTTTGGCTCCGAGGTTGTCGAAACGCTGCGCGCTGCGCTCCTTGGGCCGGTGACGCCCATGCCATGGTCCCCGCCGGAGGTTCATCCGTCCGATGGCTTCCGTACGCACGTCGTGGACGGTGGTGATGCCCTCGATGCAGAGCGCCCGCTCGTTGCGCTGCTGGGTCAGATGTTGACGGCCTTTACGCTCGACCACGAGCTGAAGGCGGAGGTCTCGCTCCCGCTCGGTGCCAACGTTCTGCGCGTCATTGACTCGGGCGTCGTTCGGGTCCGTGATCTCCCCGCGTTGACCGGCATTTCAAGGGAGGGCATCGCCATGGCAGCTGGCTATCTGCAGCGAAGGCGCCTTGCTGTCCGTGCGCCCGATCACACCATTCGTCTCACGCCCGATGGCATCGATGCCCTGGAGAGCTATCGGCATCGGGCGGCACGGCCGACGAGCACGGACCTGCGTGGTGCGCTCGAGGCCGTCCTGGTGCAGAGCGACGCGCTGGCTGCGGGCCTCGTGCCACCTGAGGGAAGTTGGCGTGCGGAGGGTCCATACCTTGCTCAGACCCAACGCCTGTTGGCAGATCCGACAGGTGCCCTGCCGTGGCAACCGATGGTCTTGCACCGAGGGGGCTGGCCCGACGGCAGTTAGAACGTCCTCGAATCGAACGCCGAACCCCCTGCGGCGAACCTTCGGCGAGTGCGTAGGATCTTGTCGGGTGGGCCCGCTGTGAGAAAGTAACGACGTGTTTTCGCTTCGATTCGCCATGAGATCGGCAACCGATGACCCTGACGACCGGGCGGCGCTCTACGCCGCCGCCCTGGAGATGTGCGCCTGGGCCGAAACTCGCGGTGCGCTCACTGCTGTGTTGAGCCAACACCACGGCGTCGAGGACGGCTATCTCCCCTCGCCGCTGACGCTCGCAGCTGCAATCGCCGGCCGGACCGTCACGCTCCCTCTGACGATTGCGGCGTTACTCCTCGCCCACTACGAGCCAGTGAAGCTTGCCGAGGACATGGCGGTGCTCGATCTCATCAGTCGCGGTCGGGCGACCTACGTGATCGGCATCGGCTACCGCCAAGAGGAGTTCGACCTCTTCGGAGTCGACCGGAGGCAGCGGGCCCAGCTGGTCGAAGATCGGATCCTCATCATCCGGGCGCTGCTTGCCGGTCGGCACGCTGAGGTTGATGGGCGAGCTGTCAGAATTACGCCGCTGCCGTTCACGCCGGGTGGGCCGACCCTTGCCTACGGGGGTGGCACCGAGGCGGCAGCTCGACGCGCTGGACGACTGGGAATGCTGTTCATCGCTGAGACACACAACGACGGGTTGGAGACTGCCTATCGGGACGAAGCGGCTCGCGTCGGCGTTACCCCCCCGGGATGCATCTTCCCGGCATCTAGAGCTCCGCTTACGGTCTTTGTCTCCGACGACCCGGAGCGGTCGTGGGCAGAAATCGGTGAGTATCTGCTTCGCGACGCGGTGAGCTACGGAGAATGGAATGCTCACCGATCGGGGATCGCCTCGATCTCATCAGCGACCTCAGTCGAGCAGTTACGAGCCGAGCAGGGCGCGTACCAGATCATCACGCCAGCGGAGGCGAGTTCCCGTGTGGAAGCCGGGGAAGCGCTGGCGCTACAGCCCCTGGTAGGAGGCCTCCCTCCCGAATTGGCGTGGCCGTATCTCGAGTCTGCCGCCGATGCATCCAACGTTGCCGACGGGCTCGGGAGTCGGTGACGGCCACCGCTCGGGCTGCCGGGTGCGGAGCGCCGGCAATCGGCTTCGGCGCCGCTATTCGCCGAACATGGATCCGATGATCATTCGGTCACGTAGGGTGCGGGTGCCGAGGCGCCGTCGCACCCTACGCCATCTTGACAAGCCCCTTGATGCAATCTAAAGTACTTTCCATGACGGAAACTACTTACCAATCCGATCCTGACTCTCCAGGTGGAGCGGGCGAGCTTCTCGCCGCCGCCAACGGAGCGAAGAAGGACATATGGTCCGATACGCCCAAGGAATGGAAGGTGTTCGTGCTGTGGGGCATCTGGGTGCTCGCTTTTGTCCCACCCTTTGATTTCCTCAGTGGGAACTCGTGGTGGCCTGTCGTGTGGATCGCCTCGGCGGCCGGTGGGGTAGCTACAACGGTGTACTTTGTGTCGCGGTCGCGTCGCCTCCACTGGACCAGACAATCCTCGTGGCGCGATTGGATGGTCATCTTCATCTTCTACGCGCTGATCATGGCTGCAGCGGCAATTGTTCACAGCCATTTCCGCTACGCATGGACGACCGCTGCGCTGATTGCGGCAATTCCGTACTTCGTCGCTGCTCTCGTTATTCGCAATCGAGAGCGACGCCATGTCGCACCCTAGAGAAGAGCTTGACGGTCTTCTCCAGCATGCCGTTCGGCTGTCCATTGTCGGCGCCTTGTCGGCTGCAGAAGAAGTCGAGTTTGGCTATCTTCGGGATGTCCTGTCCGTGAGTGACTCTGTCCTTTCTCGACAGCTCAGCCAATTGGAAGAGGCTGGGTATATTCATATCCGAAAGGGATACGTAGGTAAGCGGCCACGGACATGGCTCTCACTAACAGAACTGGGCGGAGATGTTCTGGCCCGCCACATGCACGCCCTTCAAGAAATCGTAAACTTCTCCGGGCGCGATCAATCCACGAGACTGGAAAAGACCTTCCCGAAGCAGCCCTCGTCCGATGATTTAATTCGAGCGGAGTGACGCTGATCAACTGCCCGTTCCACTCGCTCGCAAACGAGTACACCGATCTCGTCTGTGGCATGAATCTCGATCTCATCGGTGGATTGCTTTCGAGCCTCGACAAAGCCGGGCTCGAAGCGAAGCTCGACCAGGGTCCGGGCCGCTGTTGCGTTCGACTCTAGAATGCGAAGCCACAAGCACGGCCATCTCGGCGAAGCGCGGCGTGGTAGCACTGGAGCATAAGTACTGGAGCGGAGCATGGAAGGATGCGTTTGGGGTTCTCATCAGACCGGCCGATGTTTGCCCTCCATGAGCACCAGGGCCGGTCTGGCGAAGGACCATTCGACGAGCTCGACTTGGTCTCGATCACATTGCCTTCGGCTGTCCGAACCGGGATGAGCTCGAAGGATGGTTAGTCCGCCTGGACGAATTGAAAATCTCCCATGGCGAGATCGTCGATGCCTTTTACGGCTCCGGCCTCTCGTTCCGCGATCCCGACAACATCCAACTGGAGTTCTTCGTCAATGTCACCTGAGAGCTGTCGCCCCAACACCCGATCATCACCCAAGCTGTCGAATCGTCAATGACGCACTGACGGGGTCGTTCCCTCCTGCAAGAGGGGTGATCGTCAATGCGAAATCTGCCCCTGGTGGGTTCAGGACCCCGAGGGTCTCGTTCGCCGATGTGGTGGTGACCAACGAGTCGCCAACCAGCTGCGAACTGCCGGTGGCTCGACCTACCACAGTGGAGGGTACTCCCAGTCCGTCGACACTGAGCTCAAGTTGACCAGGCTCGTCGACGGAGACTTGAAATGAGACCTCATACGTGCCGGGCGCCGGCAACGTAAAGGTAGATGGGGTCGACCTGGTGATCGTTCCGCTCGTGGGGCCGTCTTGCGGAAACGATACCGCGGTGCCGGCCGCCACCGTGGCTGGGTTATCCGGAGGCATCAGTGCATAGAACTCGGCAAAATTGGAGGAACCGCTTGGGCCCGTCGGTCCCGGGGGTCCTGGGGGTCCCGCCACACCCGCCGGTCCTGTGGCTCCCGCCGGTCCTGTGGCTCCTCCGCCCCCCGCCGAGGCGCCGCCGACCACTGGCGCGTTGAGAATCTTGCCGCCCATCGACCCGTTGTAGACGGCATCACCAAATGCGAATACGCCGCCGTCTTGGGCCACCAGCCAGTAGCCGCCGTCATCGGAGGTCGGAACGATGCCGGTGATCGGCGAGTTCAGGTGTGTGCCGGCCATCGATCCGTAGAATTGAGCCGTTCCGAAGGTGAACACCCCGCCGTCGGAGGACACCAGCCAATAGCCACTTCCGTTTCCGACCTGGGCGACTCGAGTGGCAGAGGCCAAGCGGGCGGTCAGCGTGGCAGTACCTCCGGAGACCGGCGAGTTCACACCGAACGCCAGCGCAGCCCCGATGATCAACAAGGCAACCACTGCCATGGCGACTCTTTTGCCGTGTAGCCCGATCTTCATGTGTCTTCCTCCTGGTGCGGCCGGTAACGGTGGTAGATACTCGGCACCGGTCTAGCGGATGGCTCCTGTATTGCCGCGGATGCATGCGTTCGTTCGATTTCCGAGGCAAGGGCTGGGAGCGCTACCTCGATCGCCTGTCCCAGGTCTCCGTCGGCGGTGCACTCGGGCCCGATGTCCTGGAGGATGACCGTGGCCGTCACGCCGGGTGATCAGCTGCTCCCGTTCGACCTGGGGAGAATGGCCGAGACCGGCTCGCGGTCGGATGCCATGCGGTGGGAACGGTGCGCCGGCCCGGGGTGTCGATGGGTCCCAGGACCGCAGGACGGTGTCGGAATAGCCTTCAGCGGTGAGCGGATTGCTGGAGCTGGAGGGACTGCGTCGCACCTTCGGGGCTCTGACTGCCCTCGACGACCTCTCCTTCGAAGTGCCTGCCGGTCAAGTCATCGGCTTCCTGGGGCCCAACGGTGCAGGCAAGACGACCACGATGCGGGCAATCTTCGGCCTCACCGACCTCGATGCCGGCACCGTACAGTGGAACGGTAGGCCGGTAGGCCACGCTGAGCGCCGACGTTTCGGTTACATGCCCGAGGAGCGTGGGCTCTATCCGGGCATGCTCGTCGGTGACCAGGTCGAATATCTGGGCCGGCTGCACGGGCTGAGCGCAGCGGACGCTGCCACCGCCACCGATGCCTGGCTCGAGCGGCTCGACATCGCCGACCGCAGGGACTCCAAAGTAGAGGCATTGTCGCATGGGAACCAGCAACGAGTGCAGCTGATGGCGGCACTCGTCCACGCCCCCGAGCTGCTCGTGCTGGACGAGCCGCTGTCGGGGCTCGACCCCTCGGGCATCGACGCCATCGGTCACGTGTTGGTCGATCAGGCCCAAGCTGGGTGCTGCGTGATCTTCAGCAGCCACCAGCTCGATCAGGTGGAGGACCTGTGCGAACGGGTTGTCATCATCGATCACGGTCATCTGGTCGTGTCCGGGACGGTGGATGAGTTGGCGACGAGTGGAACTCGGCGACTGGTGGTCCGCGTCGAGGGTGACCGGACCGCCGGCTGGGCCCGCCATCTGCCAGGTGTCACGGTGTCCGAGGTGAACGCTGGTGCAGTCCGCCTGGCCTTGGAGAGCTCGGTGGACAGTGACGACGTCCTCCATGCGGCAATGCGAGCGGGTCGGATCACCCAGTTCTCCTTCGAGCGGCGCCGACTTTCCGAGGTGTTCCGCGAGGCCCTGGCGTGAAGTTCCTCTTCATTGCCCTGGCCGTGGCGGCGGTTATTTTCGTGCGCGTTCGGATCTTCAGGGGGCGACGGCGTCGGCGGGCCTCCGAAGGTCCGATGCAGGACAGCGCCTCCGAGGCTGAAGCGGTCACGAGTCCCGTCTCACCACCCCGTCAGGCCCGCGCCCGGAGTTGGCACCTCCTAGAGGGCTCCCTTGGCGAAGTCGGGATGGTGGCAACCCGCGAAATCAGCGAGCGGGTGCGGAGCCGCATCTTCCGGATTGGCACACTGGTGATCCTCGTCGCCGTAGCCGCCGCGATCATCATCCCGACGCTCCACAGCAGCGGAGGGCCCACCATCCAGACGGTGGGAGTCGTCGGGCGCCAGTCGCCCGCAACCGAACAGATCGTGAAGACGGCGGGGACGACGGAGCAGGACTCGGTCAAGATTGTGCAGGAGCCCTCCCTCAGCGCGGCAAAGTCCGGTCTGCGCTCGGGGGCGGTCGACTTCGTCCTCGTCGACGGCAGTCAGGTCCTGCTCGACAAACCCGCTTCGAACAGCTCCCCAGCCGACCCCGCTCTTGTCCATGACGTGGCCGACTACCTCGGCGTGCTGAAGGCCTACCAGGCAGCCGGGCTCACGCCGGCCCAGGGAACCCAGATCGACCGAGCCAAGCCCGTCCCGGTGGTGTCTCTCCAGCCGAGCTCGAAGGGCACGACGAAGACGACGTCAGTGTTCGGGGTTGTGCTCCTGTTCCTGATGCTCACCCAGTACAACACCTGGATCCTCATCGGCGTCATGCAGGAGAAGGCGAGCCGTGTGGTTGAGGTCCTGCTGGCGACGGTGCGCCCGATCCAACTCCTCGGGGGCAAGGTTCTTGGCATCGGGCTGGTGGCCATGGGTCAGGCCACCCTCATCGTCGGGTTCGCCCTTGCCATCGCCGCCGCGGTCGGCTCGGACCTCCTGCACGGCACGGCGCCCCTCGTGCTGGCGTGTGATCTGCTCTGGTTGGTCCTGGGGTATGCCTTCTATTGCTGGGTGTACGCCGCTGCCGGTTCGACAGCCGAGCGCCAGGACCAGGTGCAGACGCTCGCTCTACCCCTCAGCATTCCGATTCTGGTTGGTTACATCTTCTCGATCACCGTGGCGAGCTCGGGCAATGCGGACCTGTTCTTCAAGGTCCTCGCCTACTTGCCTCCCACGGCCCCGTTCTGCATGCCGGTGCTGGTGGGGCTGGGCCAGGTCACCTGGTGGGAGTTCGTCGCCTCGGTCCTGATCACCATGGCCGGGACGGTCGGCATGGCGGCATTCGCCGCCCGAATCTACAGCCGGGCCGTGCTCCGCACCGGGGGCCGGGTGCGGGTCCGCGAGCTCCTTTCACGGACCGTCCACTAGCCGAGGAGACTCGAGCCGGCATGCGGCCGTCTGGTAGAACCGAATGGTGCCCGGCGATGTCGTACTCCTCCCTTCACTCGGGCGGCCAGCCGCCGATTTCTCTGATTTGGTCCATCGTCTCGAGAGCCACGGCTACACCACACACCCGATGGAGCCACCGCCCACGGTCCCACCCGGCGTGAACCTCCATGATGTGGCTGATGACCTCGTCGCCCTCCTGGGCGACGAGGGAGTGACGACATTCCATATCATCGGTCACGCATTCGGCAATCGCCTGGCCCGGGTGGTGACGTCGGATTTCCCCGATCAGGTCGCGTCGCTGACCCTTCTGGCCGCCGGCGGCTACGTCCCGGGACGGGCCGACGCCATGGAGTCACTCGTGGCGTGCTTCGACACCTCGCTCCCGCAGGCCGAGCGCTTGCGCCACGTGGGCCGAGCATTCTTTTCACCGGGTCACGATCCCTCGGTCTGGGCCACAGGTTGGATGCCCGCCGTAGCTGCCTGGCAGGCAGAAGCACTTGCGGCGACGTCAGAGGAGGACTGGTGGGATGCGGTCGCCCCACGAGTGCTCGTCATCCAGGGGATCGAGGACGCGGTGGCGCCACCGGAGAACGGCCGGCGGTACGTCAGTGACCACAAGGACGTCGCCCAACTCGTTGAGATCCGCAACGCCGGGCACGCGCTGATCGTGGAGCAGCCGGAGCTTGTCGGCGAGTCGGTTGTGTCGTTCCTGCTCGCGGTCGACGGTGCGACTGCACCACCCTCGAGTGTTTGACGCACTGAGGACCATGCACGTGGCTAGCTGTGGAGCTCCTCGGTGTGCTCTGCATCAGGCGATCCACCCATCATCTTCAGCATCGGCAGTCCACCGGTTCGGAGAAAGCGGTAGATCAGTCCGGCCGCCACGGCGATCGCGATGATGTTGAGAACGGTGGTGTAGTTCCACTGGACGGATATTTCGCCGACCTTGGCATCGCGCTCAGTGGGGACCAATCCAAGCGCCCCGAAGATTATTTCAACGGCGTAGCCGGCAATGACCATTGTCGCGTAGAAGCTCCCCAAAATGAAGAGCATCATTCGGGTGCCGTAGTACTTCTTATAGATCAGCAAGATGGGCAGGATGATCAGATCAGCAAAGATGAATGCGCTGACGCCACCAAAACTCAACCCGTCATTCCACAACACTCCTGCCAGCGGCACGTTGCCGATCGAGCAGACGAAGCTCAAGATGCTGATGACCGGTCCAATGAGTGGCCCCCAGAGCTTGGACAACAGAGGGTGGTCAACAGCAAACAGGTGGTGCCAGAAACCGTTGGGAACCCAGGCCGCGATTGCCCCTGCGATCAGCAACCCGAGGACGATGTCTCGGATCACCGCCGCCCACTCCATCACGAAGATGTGCGAGACCGAGGTGAGCGCCTGCCTCGAGCGGAGGCGGTGCCACAGGCTTCCTTGCTCACCGATGGTCATGTCCATGGCGGCGTGACCCTCCATCGATCCGGCCAGCCCTTTGTTCGATTGGGCGTTCGCTGCCTCGATCAGTCGTTGTCGCAGGAACAGGCGAAAGAAGAGGGCGATCAGCACAATCATGATCGGACCGCCAACAAACTCTGCGGCCGTGAACTGCCAGCCGATCAGGACCGCCAAGATCACACCGAGCTCCACCACCAGGTTTGTCGAAGCGATCTCAAAGGCCATCGCCGCGGTGAAGCTGGCCCCCTTCCGGAACAGAGACCGAGCCAGGGCGACCGCGGCGTAGGAGCACGAGGACGAAGCAATCCCAAATCCAGCCGCGAGGGCCAGCGTGCGCGGCCGATCGTCCCCGAGCCGGCGAATGATCGTGCTGCGGCGAACCACAGCCTGGACGACAGCCGATAGGGCAAAACCGAGGATCAGAGCCCACAAGATCTGCCAGGTCATCGAGCCACTGGTGGTCAGCGCATGACCCAGCGCGTCAATGAGGCTCAAGACCGCACCAATCTGCCGATTGCGGCTGACGCTTCCTTCAACTTCGCCGTCGCTTCATCGCCGCCGCTGTGGATCGCATCACTGACACAGTGGGCAATGTGATCATCGAGCAGGTCAAGGGCTACTGACTGGAGGGCCCTGGTTGCTGCGGACACCTGTTCGAGGATGTTGATGCAGTAACGGTCCTCGTCGACCATCCGCTGCAGGCCGCGAACCTGGCCTTCGATACGCCGAAGCCGTTTCTGAATTGCTTCCTTCTCAGCGGCGTAGCCGGGCTTGGGTTGCGGAGACGCAGTCATGTAATCACTATACCCCCCTAAGGTATATAGCAGTACCGATGGATCGGGCGTCGGTGCAGCCGTAGCCGGCCGGAACAACGGCGCGCCGGAGCGTTGGTGGCACGTCACGCCCAGTCAGCCCAAACTGTGGGCCGCCTTAGAGAATTATGAGCACGGCTTCACGGGGACGGTGACGGTGCACCGTGGACACGAAACCCACGGCGTAGGTGCTCAGCAGATCATCCAATCTCTCCACCCAAAGCTGCGAAGTCGGAGGAGGAGCATGTGAGCCGCGAGTCGCGTTCGAACGCCGAACTGCTGGTCGCTACCAGACGGGTCCCACGTGATCTGACCAGTGTCGATTCCGGAACGAGGAAAAGCGGTTTGTGGGTCGCTTCGGTCTTTGCGTTCCCCGACACGTTCGGTGCGGAGAACGGCGAGCGAGTGCGCACCGACGCCGCCAGGGGCGATACGGTGCTCGAGATGGTCACCGTCGACGACGCCGCTGACATGGCCTTGGTTCTTCCTGAGGTCACCGAGGGCGATCGTCACGGCAACCGGACCTGGTTCGTCACCGGCAGGGCCTTCGCCTGGGAGCGGCCGTTCACCAAGGCGGACATCAAGCGGTTCGGTGATGAGAGCCCTCCCCGCGGACCCATCCTGGCGGTTCGCGTCGAGGATCTCGGTGAGAAGGAGGCCATCCTCGCCACTCACCGCAGATCCTTCTTCACCATTCCGCACTTCGACGGGTACTCGGCCGTCCTCATCCAGCTGAGGACAGTCACCCGGAAGCAGCTGCAAGAGGCGATCATCGATGCGTGGTTGGCCTGCGCGTCGCCACACGCACGGAGCAGTTACCTCGAGCAATGACCGGTCTCGAGGGCGTAGAGCGGGGGGCGGCGTGGTCGTTGGCCCGGTACCCCTCCTGTTTCCGTTGCGTCGTGAGGAAGCCGACCAGCCGGGTCCGATGCGGGTCGCTGGTGAGCTGCCGGCCGCTGTCCGCCACCGTCGGCCGTAGGCCATGAGGACCCGATGACCAAATCGGTGCCCGCCGGCCTCGTGCTCACGCCCGGCGCCAGCGCTCGACGGGACCAGTCGGGGCTGGTGGCAATCGACCACGCGGCGTCGCAGCTCGACATCGTGGTGGAGCGCATCGAATTCCCCGGGCAAGCGGCCGGAAAGCGCCGGCCCGATCCGCCGGAGGTTTGCATCCAATCGATCCGTTCCGCCACGTCGGAGCTGGCCAACCGACTTGGCGTATCGACCAGCCAGGTGGCCATAGGCGGCCGTTCGATGGGCGGCCGGATGTGCTCGATTGCCGCGTCCGGGGGTCTGGAAGTCGCCGCCCTCGTCCTGGTCAGCTATCCGCTCCATCCCCCCGGGCGGGCCGATCGACTCCGGATCGCCCACTTCCCCGACCTGCATGTTCCCTGTCTCTTCGTTTCCGGTCGGCGGGACGCCTTCGGTACCCCCGAGGAATTGGAACGCGAGACGGCGGCCATTCCGGGATCCGTGACGCTGGTCTTCGTGGATGGGGACCACTCGTTGCGGAGGCGGGACTCCGAAGTAGCCGACGTCGTCGCTGGTTGGCTGACCGCTTTGGCCTGACCGGGTGGTTGTGGGCACCGCCGCTCGAGTGCGTCAGGTCCGAGGTGGGCCAGTCACTGACGCCACGGAGGATTCCGTCGGTTCTCTCCCCCATGGAAGAGGCACAGCCGGTGTCCGTCCGGGTCTCTGAGGCGGCACTCCCGCCAGAGCCAAGGCATGGCGGCCGGGGCCTTCTCGAATTCGATGCCCGCACGGCGAAGCCGTCGGTAGGCGCCATCGACATCCTCCGTCTCGAGGTACAGGGTCACTTGCTCGAGCTCCGGAACGTCTGCGACGAGGTCGACGGAGAACGTGCTTTCACCCTCCGGACACTCGAAGCGCAAGTAGTGGTCGTCCTTGACAATCAACGTCAGTCCCAGCGTCCGATAGAACGACTCTGAGCGGTCGAGGTCTGTCGAGCCGACGGTTACCTGGTTCAGGCGCATGCGTTCATTGTGGCCCTCGCCGGGCGTCCGCGGCGATGCGTCGGACGATTGTGGCAGCAGGCTCGACGGTCACCCGACGCCACCCAGTTCCGGCCCACAGGTTGGGCACGCTGGTATCGCCGGCCTGAGTGGCGGCAATGCGAAGAGGGCGGGTGAGATGGTGCACCTCGGGGTACGCCGGTGGGGCTTGCCCGATGTGGTCGAGCGCGAAGCGGTTGGCCAGCCCACGTGCATAGCGCCCGCTATAGGCGCGTGTGAGGACGGTGTCCGGGTAGCGGCCATCGAGCAGAGCCTGACGGTAGGGAGTCGAGGTACCCGCTTCGGGTGTGCAGAGAAACGCGGTGCCCAGCTGGACGGCGATCGCTCCTGCCCCCATCACTTCGGCGGCCGCGAGCCCGGTCATGATCCCGCCGGTGCCCAGCAGGGGCACACTGGTCGTCTCCCGAATTGCAGCGAGGAGCGACAACAGTGACGTGTGGTTGGCGGTGAGGTCGACGAAGGCGCCCTGGTGACCGCCGGCCTCCGTGCCCTGCACGGCGAGCAGGTCGGCGCCGACCTCGACAGCGAGCTCGGCCTCGGGCACCGAGGTGACGGTGACCCCCACCTGGATGTCCGCACGGTGCAGTCGGTCGACAGCCTCCGATGTCGGGCAGCCGAAGGTGAAGCTGACAAGGTGCACCCGCTCCGATTCGATCACGTCCAGTTTGGCGTCGTAGCGGTCGTCCTCCCACCGTGGTTCGCCCAGCGCAACGCCGAGGCGTGCTGCCTCCGGCTCCAGTGCCTTTGCGTAGACGGCGATCTCGGCGGGATCTCCCGGTGTTGACGGCACGAAGAGGTTCACGCCGAAGGGCCCGGCGGTAAGGGAGCGTGTGGTGGCGATGGCCTGGCAAAGGCCGTCAGCTGACAAGTAGCCGGCGGCAATGAAGCCGTACCCGCCGGCGGATGTGACGGCCGCCGTCAGCTCGGGAGTGGATGGTCCGCCAGCCATCGGGGCTTGCACGATCGGCAGTTCGCTGGGCAGATTCACATCCCCGAGTCTGCCCATCCGACGGTCGCCGCGAGTCGTTATTGGCAGAGCAGCCTGACCGCTGGAGATCCACTCTGCGGGGACCCCTGATTTGGGGGCGGGTCCCAGGCAGTTCGCACCCCGCTACTACGATTTCCATACTAGTGTTGGTCGCACGCGGCGAGGAGGAGTTGAGCGGTAGATGGCAATGAAGCGCCTGGGCCGGACCCAGGATCCGACGATCCTCGTTCTCACCAGCCTGACCGGTGGTCCCAAGCACGGCTACTCCCTCATTCAGGACATCGAGGCCATGAGCGGGATCGTGCTGGGGCCCGGCACCCTGTACGGCGTGCTGGCCCGGCTCGAGGCGGAGGGGCTGGTCGAGGCACTCCCGGCCGATGATCGCCGGCGCCCGTATCGGATCACCGCCCACGGTGCTGCGGTACTGCGCGAGCGCCTGGAGACGATCTCCACGGTGGCGCGCATCGGCCTCAAGAGACTCGGGGTTGCGGGGCTGTGAATGGGAACGGCGGCATCGATGCCGTGCTCGGACTCTACCCACCGTGGTGGCGAGAGCGCTACGGGGACGAGGTCAGGACGGTGTCGTCCGATGCGGTCGCCGGTGGGCAGACGCTAATGCGGGTGATCATCGGCCTGTTGGCCGGGGCGATCCGCTTACGGGTCACCGGAACCGGCACGCCCAAACAGTTCCAACCCTGGGCCAGCCGCACGCGTGCGTGCATCGTGGTCGCCACAATTCCGGCCCTGGTCGCGCTTCCCCTCTTCTTCCTCACCCTCAAGGTGGGCCTGCAGGACCATCTGCCGCTGACCTTGTCGGCACCGGTCAACAGCGATGGGCATATCGCCTACGACGCCATCCAGATCATGGCCCTTGCCGGGCTCATCATGATGGCTATGACGATCCGCGGCTACCTGGTCCTGGTCGGAGTGACACCGGAAAGCGGTGGGATCGAACACTTGACGAGACGCACTGCCCTGGTCATCGTGGGTTGTGCCCTCCTTGTCGTCGTCGAGGTCACCGCGGGCGTGGTTCCGATCTTCGCATTGGTGACGGTGGGTGTCGTCGTCTGGGGATCGGTGACCGCGGCTCGGGCCATTCGCCGGCGCGGTGCCGCCGGTCGAGCGCTACGGCATCTGCTCCCTGTTCCCGGCCTGTTGGGCGGCCTGGCCGTGCTCGGATGGATCAGTTCGATCGCGGTCGGCCCCGACCGATTTCTGGACAGCCACGGAGTGGACGTGCCCCTCGATGGCCATGTAGCGCTGGCCCACAGTCTTGTTGTTGCTTCGGCAACCGCGCTCGGGCTGGCGTGGATTGCCACGTTCGCCATGCTGGCCTTGCTGCGCCAGCCAGCTCGGCTGCGTCTCGGGGAGCTGCAATCGGGCCGGCGATTCGGTGTGGGCGCGTCACTTCTCCTGTGGGTGATGGCCGCGGCGGAGGTGGTCGCAGGGGTTGCCTTGGGTCGTCAGCAGTCGTTACGACTTCCCGCCTACCGTGTGGTGTCGGCGTCATGGGGGCACGTGTGGATCGCTGGCGGCACCGCATTGATCGTCGCCGCCACTGTGTCCACGCTGGGAGCCATCGCTGCCGCGCGATCGTGGAGAGTCACCGCACAATTGGTAACGTGACCACGGCTCCGGATGGGGGATTCATGGACCCGCTCGGAGGGCAGGCAGGTAGATGGTCTGGCCCGATATCGTGGGTGCGTGGTCGCCAAGGACGTCCGAGTCGTCGAGGTAGCAGATCGGACCATTGAGGTCTCGAGCCCTGACAAGATCTACTTTCCCGAGCTGGGTGCGACAAAGTTCGACTTGGTTTCGTACTACGTCGAGATCGCCGATGCGCTCAGCCACACGGCGATCGGCAGGCCGGCGTTGCTGGAGAGGTTCCCGGGGGGTGCCGGCGGAAAGTCCTTCTTCCAAAAGCGTGTCCCCGCCGGCGCTCCGAGTTGGCTGACGACCACCGAGGTCACCACGCCCAACGGCACCACGTCGAACGCACTGGTCGTGGCGGACATCGCCCATGTCCTCTGGGCGGTGAACCTCGGGTGCCTCGGGCTTCACCTGTGGCCGTACCGCGCCGATGACCCGGCCCACGCCGACGAGCTCCGCATCGACCTCGACCCGCAGCCCGGCACCACCTTCGACGACGTCAGGGTGGCGGCCAACCACGTTCGGGTGCTGCTGGGTGAGCTCGGGATCACCGGCTATCCGAAGACGACAGGAAACCGTGGCATTCATATCTACGTCCGACTCCAACCGCTTTGGGACAGTTTCGAGGTCCGTGCCGGGGCCGTGGCCTTGGCTCGCGAGCTCGAACGCAGGCACCCCGACGTGATCACCTCCAACTGGTGGAAGGAAGACCGCGGCGAGCGCGTCTTCGTCGACTTCAACCAGAACGCGCCACACAAGACGGTCTTCGGGGCCTGGTTCGCACGCCCACGGGTCGGCGGACAGGTCTCGACCCCGTTGGCCTGGGGCGAGATCGAGTCGGTCGAGCCGGAGGCCCTGACCATCCGGACCGTCCCTGAACTGGTTCGGCGGCGAGGTGACCCATGGGCGGGGATCGACGAGGCACCTCAATCGCTGCAACCCCTGTTGGACATGGCGGCGCGAGACCGAGCCGATGGGTTGCACGACGCACCATGGCCCCCCGAATATCCGAAGCAGCCGGACGAACCACCGCGGGTGGCCCCGAGCCGGGCCAAAAAGGGATAGGTGAGTGGACCCGACAACCGCATTGCGACGCATCGCCTACCTACTCGAACGGGACCGGGCGGAGTCCTACAAAGTTCGTGCCTTCCGCAATGCCAGCGCGGCGATCGCCGATCTCCCTGTCGATGAACTGGCAGCGATGGGATCCGCCCGTTTGCAGAAGATCGCCGGCGTCGGCAAGACGAGTGCCCAGGTGATCACCGAGGCCGCCAGTGGCGTGAGGCCGACCTACCTCGAGAAGCTCGAATCGGTCGACCCACCGGCGATGAGCGACGAAGCGTCCGGACTGTTCGACCGATTGCAAGGTGACTGTCACAGTCACTCGGACTGGTCCGATGGTGGTAGTCCGATCCGGGAGATGGCCGAAGCAGCACGGGACATCGGTCACCGCTACTGGGCCCTGACTGACCACAGTCCCCGGCTGACCATCGCTCATGGACTGGACGCCGAGCGCCTGGTTCGGCAACTCGAGATCGTCGCAGACCTGAATGCTGAGCTAGCACCGTTTCGCATCCTCACCGGGATCGAAGTCGACATCCTCGAGGACGGGTCGCTCGATCAGGAGGATGAGCTGCTCGCCCAACTCGATGTCGTCGTCGCCAGTGTCCACTCGAAGCTCCGCATGGAGGCGCCGGAGATGACCAAGCGGATGCTGCGCGCCGTCGAGAGCCCGCATACCGATATCCTCGGACACTGCACCGGCCGCATTGTGGTGGGACGTGGCCGTCCCCAATCCACCTTCGATGCCGACGCCGTGTTCGGGGCGTGCGCCCGGACCGGCACTGCCGTCGAGATCAACTCCAGACCGGAACGCCTCGACCCCCCCGAGCCGTTGCTCTCCCTTGCCCTGTCGGTCGACTGTGTCGTGGTCATCGACACGGATGCCCATGCGCCCGGTCAGCTCGAGTGGCAGCGCCACGGGTGCGAGCAGGCGGCAAAGGCAGGGGTCCCCGTTGACCGAGTCATGAACGCCCTCCCCATGGACGACTTCCTGGCCTGGACCGCCGGTCACGCGGCATGAACAATTCGCGGCTCGCATCGGCTAGGTACCATTGAGCGGTGTCACTTCCCGTCGTGCCCCCGGTCTCGCCGATGCTGGCCAAGCTGGCCCGGGAGCTCCCCGAGGGCGAGGACCTGTTCTACGAGCCGAAATGGGATGGTTTCCGCTGCATCGTCTTCCGAGACGACGATGACGTTGTGCTGGGCAGTCGCAACGAAAAGCCTCTGACCAGATACTTCCCCGAGCTGATCGAGTCGCTTCGGGCCAACCTGCCGGACCGCTGCGTCATCGATGGCGAGATCGTGATCGCCGGGCCTGACGGCCTCGATTTCGATGCCCTGTCGCAGCGGATTCATCCCGCCGCGTCACGGGTAACCACCCTCTCCAAAGAGACGCCCGCCTCGTTCGTCGCCTTCGACCTCCTGGCCCTGGGTGATTCGGACCTGCAAGGCGAGCCCTACGCCGCGCGTCGCCGCGCTCTTGAGAAGGCGTTGAAGAAGGCGAAGTCGCCCATCCATCTGACCCCCGTCACCACCCAGGCTGCTGTGGCCCGTGACTGGTTCTCGCGATTCGAGGGAGCCGGGCTCGACGGAGTGGTGGTCAAGGCCGGCACCCTGCAATACCAGCCCGACAAACGGGCGATGATGAAAGTGAAGCACGAGCGAACGGCTGATTGCGTGGTCGCTGGATTCCGGTGGCACAAGGTGGGCGGTGTCGTCGGATCGCTCCTCCTTGGCCTCTTCGATGACGCCGGCATCCTCCACCATGTCGGGGTTGCCTCCGGATTCAGCGCAGACCGGCGAAAGGAGTTCGTCGAGGCGCTAGAGCCCTACCGGAAGAACGCGGCCAACGATCACCCGTGGCACACCGAGGGCGAGCCGGTCGGTCGCGTTCCCGGGGGTCAGAGCCGATGGAGTGGTGGCAAGGATCTCAGCTGGGAGCCGCTGCGTCCCGAGTTGATCGCCGAGGTGGCCTACGACCATCTCCAACGAGACCGGTTCCGTCATGCCACCTCGTTCATCCGTTGGCGACCGGACCGGACCCCAACGTCGTGTACCTACTCGCAACTCGACACTCCGGTCCCCACCGAACTGGCCACCGTCTTCGCCACCCGAGGCTGACCTCGCGGGTCACCGACCCGCCAGCGCCGCGGCGCGCTCGGCCAGCGCCGGGTCACGGAAGTGCCGGCACACCCCTTCGAAGTGCTTGGTCGGTCCTCGCCAGTGCAGGGAGCCCACCTTGTCGAGCAGCCTCGGGTCGATACGGAGCGTGGCCAGGACTCTGAACAGCTCAGCCTGGTCACGCTCACCGGCCAGCCGTTCGGCCAGCTTGCCGGCACCCCGTACCGCTTGTCGCACCTCAGGATCCCAGTCGGCAACCGCGTCGGGCACGTTGTCGAAGGTCCCGTAGTGGGCGAGGACCACCGACGCCGAGCGCTTGCCCCACCCGGCCAACCCGGGGAACCCATCGGCTGAGTCTCCGACCAGGGCCAGCCAATCAGGAATGGAGCGGGGTGCGACACCGAACTTTGCCCACACGCCGGACTCGTCGCTCACCGTGCCCCGGCGGCGGTCGAGCTGAACCACCCGCTCACCCGATACACACTGGGCCAGGTCCTTGTCGGGCGTACAGATGATCACCTGGTCCACGGCCTGGTCCTTGGTTGCCACCGCGGCAGCCGAGGCCAACGCGTCGTCGGCCTCGAGCTCGATCATCGGCCACAGCACAACGCCTAGCGCCTCAAGGGCCGTCTCGAGGAGGGGAAACTGCGACCGCAACTCGGGAGCGATGCCTTCTCCCGTCTTGTAGTCCGGCC
>Ga0182015_10001695_pt1 | contig 28502 bp, 30 predicted proteins | sample 712P3MmetaG_FD_120478 | JGI IMG/M metagenome (GOLD analysis project Ga0182015, IMG submission 120478) | Permafrost microbial communities from Stordalen Mire, Sweden - 712P3M metaG | ecosystem: Environmental > Terrestrial > Soil > Wetlands > Permafrost | place: Sweden: Stordalen | collected... | reverse complement strand
GGGAAAACGTAAATGAGGCCATCCGCGTTCGTGAAGTTCGCGCGGTGTTCCCGGACGGATCGGTCGAGATCATGCCAACGCTGGCGGCAGTCCGCAAAGCACAGGACATGGGTCTGGATCTGATCCTGATCGCGCCCACCGCCGAGCCTCCGGTTGCCAAGGCCATGGACTACGGCCAGTGGCAGTACGAGAACAAGAAGAAGCAGCACGAGGCCAAGAAAAAGCAGCACGTGATCCAGGTGAAGGAACTTAAGTTTCGCCCGAACACGGACGATCACGACTACGAGTTCAAGAAGAATCACGCGATCCGGTTCCTGAGCGAGGGCAATCGCGTGAAGGCGGTGGTGCAATTCCGCGGACGCGAGATCGCGCACGTGGACCTGGGCAAAAAGCTGCTGCTCCGCTTCGCCGCGGATCTTTCGGGGCATGGACTGGTGGAAGGCCAGCCCCGGCTGGAAGGACGCAACGCGCACGTCCTCATCAGCCCGGTGAAGGCCACCACAGCTCCTAAGGATAAGCCCAAAGAACCGGGTAAAGACCCGACCGTGCACTAATTCCTTGTATTCCTAGAATTCCTCGTATTCCTGGAATTCTCAATAGAACAGGTACTTCCGCCACTGATCGTCGCTCTTCGCGAGCAGGCGCATCAGGTGACGGCTGGTGTGTAAACTGAAGGGCCGCGGCGCGCGCGCCAGCCGCATGCCGGCTTCTTCGGGAGTACGGCTGCCTTTGCGATTGTTGCAGGGATGGCAGCAGGCCACCAGGTTTTCCCAGGTGGTTTCGCCCGCGCGAGACCGTGGAACCACGTGATCGAGCGTCAGTTCGCCGGATGGCATGGTGCGATGGCAATATTGGCAGGTGTAACGGTCGCGCATCAAAATGTTCTTGCGCGAAAGCGCCCGGGTCTGATGGGGGATGCGGCGATATTCCAGCAAGCGAATCACGGACGGCACACGGATGGTGTGGCGCGGCGAATGGACGTGCGCCTGCGATTCTTCCTCGGCCGAAGCGACGCCCTTGAGCACCAGCACCAGCGCCCGGCGTGCGGCGCAGATGTTGATGGGCTCGTAGCTGGCGTTCAAGACGAGTACCGGTCTATGCAAACGGTCGAGGCTAGGCATCTTCGGATCTCCCGGAGAAATTCGGATCGTGGGGTGAATCAGATATGACGAGCGGCGCATCGGACAGCACTGGATCGGATATGGCCCGGCGGTCCGCACGCGCCAAAGTCAACAACGTCACTTGCCGCGCACCAGCTCGTTGCAAAGCTCGCGCGCAGGACGCCGCCGTGGCGCCCGTGGTCATCACATCGTCGATCAGCAGCACGCGCCGGCCATCGATGGCAGCGCGCTTCTTGGCCCGGAAGGCGCCCGACACGTTCAATCGGCGTTTGGCGCTGGTCAATCCTGCCTGCGCCGCGGTATTGCGCACGCGCCGCAGTGCGTTCTCTACCGGCGTATTGGTGCGGCGGCCGATCTCGCGCGCCAGCAATTCCGATTGATTGAATCCGCGCTGCCAGCGCTTACGCCAATGCAGCGGCATGGGGATGATGATGTCGAAGGCTTGCTCGCGCGGCAGAGCCCTGGCCAGCAGCTTCCCCAACGGCGCCGCTAACGTGCGGACGCGGCCGTACTTGAACAGATGAATCAGCTGGCGCAGCTCGGCTTCGTAAAATCCAAACGAATACGCGGCATCGAAGCCCCGCACGCCGCGCCGGCACAGCCCGCAACGGCCCTGTTCGTCCAACGGGAACCGGCTCAAAAACGGCGCGCGGCACTGGACGCAGAAATATTCCGCCGCTAGCGGCTCGGGCTTGTTCAGGCATGCGCGGCAAACTGGCACCCGGGAGATGTCCTGGAGCGGTTCGTCGCACAGCCGGCACTGGTCGGGAAACAGGAAGGAAAAAAAGGCAGCGGGGATCTTTCGAGCAAAAGAAGGCGCTAGCTCACCTGAGGTACTTCGTGCGAGCCAACTACTGCTGAAGACGCACCCCCTTCAAACAACCAGTTTACACGATGTAGCGGCTGCCTTGTGGATGGTTCTCTCACTGCCCACAACCTACAACCCGCAACCCAGTACAATGGAATCGAAGCCACTGCATGCAGACCTTCTATATCGAGACCTTCGGGTGCCAGATGAACGCGCACGATTCCGAAAAGGTCATCGGCACGCTGCTGTCCGAAGGCTACCGGCAAGTGGCCAAGCCCGAAGAAGCCGACCTGGTTCTCTACAACACTTGCAGCATTCGCGACAAGGCCGAACAGAAGGTATTTCATCGTCTGGATGAGTTCAAGCGGAACAGCCAGGGCAAAGTATTCGGAGTGTTGGGTTGCGTCGCGCAGCAGGAAGGCGAGCGGATTTTCGAGCGCGCCCCGCACGTCAGCCTGGTGGCGGGATCGGCCAGCTACGCCAAGCTTCCCGAGATGCTGGTGCAACTGGAAGCCGGCGGCCGCCGCGTGGCCGGTTTGAGCCTGGATAACGATCAGGCTTTCGAAACGCCGTTCACCAAGCGCGACAATCCGCATCGCGCCTACATCACGGTCATCGAAGGCTGCGACAAATCATGCGCCTACTGCGTGGTGCCGTTCACGCGCGGCCCCGAGCGCAGCCGCACCAGCCCGAGTGTCCTCGACGAAGCTAGGGAGCTGGCGCGCATGGGCTACGCCGAAATCCAACTCTTGGGGCAAAACGTGAATAGCTATCGCGACCCCACGCCCGCCGGCTTCGACTTCGCGCGTCTGCTCCGCTCGGTGGGCGAAGTGGCTGGCATTCGCCGCGTGCGCTTCACCACATCCCATCCGCGTGATTTCGTCAAGGATATCATCGACGCCATCGACGACAACCCGGTGCTCTGCAATCACGTCCATCTTCCCGTGCAATCCGGGTCGTCGAGCATCCTTGAGCGCATGCAGCGCCTCTACACGCGCGATGAATACATGCGCCGCATCGATTGGATGAAGCAGGCGCGCCGCAACATCTCCATCACCACCGACATCATCGTCGGATTCCCCGGCGAGACCGAAGCCGACTTCGATCAGACACTCGCGCTGCTCGACGAAGTGCAATACGATTCGCTGTTCAGCTTCAAGTACTCGCGCCGGCCCAATACGTCGGCGCTGGAGCTCGCCGATCACGTTCCCGAGGAGGAAAAGAGCCGCCGCTTGGCCATCCTCCAGGAAAAGCAGCGCGCCATCCAGATCCGCCGCAATTCCGAGGCCGTGGGGACCATCGAAGAAGCCTTCGTGGAGGGTTATAATCATGCGACGGGTCAGTGGATTGGACGCACTTCGCAAAATCGCCCGCTCAACTTCGTGCATCCCCAGCATGCCGGACCTGGCGACGGCGCAACCCTGTCGGGTGCAAATCTGGCTGGCACGTGGTGGAACGTTCGTGTTACTCGCGCGGGGGCGAATTCTTTAGCGGGTGAGGTGGTGCTTTGAGTTTGCAAAAAGGGGGGGATTGCATGGAAGTCGAAATGAAAATCCGCGGATTGATGATGGATCCCGTCACCAACATGCCAATCGTGGTGCTGAAGGACATTAATGGGAACGCCATTTTGCCAATCTGGGTGGGAATCTATGAGGCCAACGCGATTGCCCTCGAGATCGAAAAAGTTTCGACGCCGCGCCCCATGACGCACGATCTGATCAAGACCTTGCTGCTCGGCTTGGGAACCGGCGTTCGCAAGGTGGTTGTGAGCGAGCTCAAGGACGACACCTTCTATGCCGTGATCTGGCTCGACAAAGACGGCGAGTTGATCAGCGTGGATTCGCGGCCAAGCGATGCTCTGGCTCTGGCCTTGCGCCTGGATTGCCCAATCTATGTCGACGAATCCGTCCTGAAGAGCTCCAAGCGCTCCAGTGCCGCCGCCGACAAGGCCAGTGAGGAAGAGCAACGGCGCTGGCTCGAGAGCCTCGACGACGAGGATCTTGGCCGCTACAAGATGTGACTCCGGATCTGAATGACACGCTTGAGAAGCTGGTGGCTGCTGGGATTCAGATTATCCCGGCTGAAATCACTTCCCATTTCATCCTGGAGCGCGACGGGTTCGTCGCATTCGTAGAACGCCGGGAGAGCTCTTTCGGTAACATCGGAGCCCCTGGGCTGATGACCGAACGAGGTTACGCCGCATTGATCTGGCGTGGCGATCAAGCGTTCTTCGCCAGCAAAGGTTTTGAGCAGCCGGCATCAACCGAGCAAGTGCAAAAAATCCGGGCTTTCGCGTCGGATCTTGAAAAAGCCCTGGCCGCTATTTAGCCGGTCGTGGACGCGAAGCATTCTTGCCGGTCCAGCCATGCAGCTTGTCGGGCTCTACGTTGAAGACCACCATGTAAGGGCTGGCCGTGTAAGTCTCCGGCACTCCTTCAAATGACAATTCGGTGCCAACGTCCACTTTGCCCGCCAGCGGCATCTCGAACTTCAGTGTGGCGTCTGGTGTGGTGCCGTCTTCCAGCGCCAACACGAGAGTCTTGGGCTTTAGCTCGGGCGTGAGCTTCACCACTTTCCCCTTCAGCGTCGGCACTTGCGCGCCCTTCATGCTGGATTCGAAATACGCGGCGCCGTCGGCCCCGGTAAGTTGCGCCTTGAGGTTCTTCCACATCGTGAGCTCGGGATGACTGGCCGCGTCGGCCTCTTCCTTTTTTTGCGACTCCGCGGCGATTTCGCCGGCCGTCCGGATGTGGTAATCCGCCGGCGGTGCGGGCTGTGCTTTGGCCAGCGCCACAAGATCGCCGAATCCATCGTCGTTTCCGTGATAGCCCTTGTAGGCGCGCTTCACGTAGTCCAGAGCCTGCTGGCGTCCAGCAGGCGCCAACGCCTCAGCCCCGTCAACCGTAGCAGCCCGCGCGAAGTAGAACATTGCCGCCGGCATCTTCTGCGGATTCTTCTCGGACGCAATCACCGTGCCCATAAAGAAGTCCACTTCAGCGTTGTTGGGATCCAGTTGCAGCGACTTCTGGAATTCACCCTCCGCGGAATCCCAGCTCTTGCGTTGCATCGCGATCCATCCCAAGGTGGAATGCCCCAGCGTCTCCACGCCCGTCCGCGCGCCCTTCCATTGGTCCGCGGTTACGTTCGGTGGAGGCGTATCGATGTTCGCCACAATCGCGGCTGCGGCTTTCTCGCCTTGGTCCAGCACATCCGGCGTCGGATTGTTGCCCGCTAGCGCGCGAGTGAAATACATGGTGTAGTACAGCGACGTGAAATCCTTGGGATCGTCCGCCAGGATCACCTTCGCCGCGGCCACTGCCTCTTTCGGCTGGTTCAGCTTGGTGTAGGTATCCAAGAAGAGCGCCTTGCGTATCTTGGCGAACTCGGTGGCGGGATATTTGGTTTGCCACTCCTGCAACTTGTCCAGCTTGGTTTTGGGGTTTGTATCTTTGAGGATGGAATCGTAGAGGGTGTATTCCCCCGGATCCTTATATTGCGGCCCGCCCTGCGCCGCCGCGGGCTGATCTTGTCCGGTCATCCATGCCGGCGCCAGCAGCCCCACAACAGCAGCGGCCATCAACAAATGCTTCGACGATTGATTCCACATTCGCGGCCTCCGTTTGACCCTCCGCCTGCGGACGGAAAGTCTTTTTGGAATAGTACCAGAGTCCGCAAACCGACGCAGCCTTAGCTGCGCAATACCCTAAGGCCGTGAACTACTGGGAGGCTGCGGGCCGGCGCGTGCGCCCCGCGGGCTCATTCTTGCCGGTCCAACCATGCAGCGTGTCTTTGTCGACGGTGACGACCAGCATGAATGGGCTCTGCGTGAAGCTCTCGCCAACGCCCTCGAATGTAAGCTCCGTGCCCACGTCCACTTTGCCCGCAAGCGGCATCTCGAACTTCAGCGTTGCGTCCGCGGTGGTTCCGTCGGATTTGCCGTCTTCCAAGGCCAGCGTAATCGTCTTCGGCTTCACGGCAGGCTCCAGCTTTACAACCTTGCCCTTCAAGGTAGGCAGCATCGCGCCCTTCATTCCCATGTTGAAGTAGTTGACACCCTCCGGCGCCGACAAGGCCTCTTTGAGATTCTTCCAAGTTGTTTCCAAGGGATGCGCCTTGTCGTACTCTTCTTGATTCGCGGCCGTGGCTTGAGCGATCTCGTTGGCATTCTTGATGGTGAAACCGGCCGGAGGCGTGGCGTTACTCTTCGCCGCAGCCAGCAGATCGTTGAAGCCTTCGTCACTGCCGTGGAAATTCTTGTACTGCTTCTGGACATAGGTCAGGGCGGTCTTCTGGGCGTCTGCAGTCAGCGCGCCTTGGCCCTGGTAGGTCGCCGCGCGCGCAAAATAGAACATCGCCGCGGGTAACTTGTCCAGCTTCTTCTCGGACGCAATCACCGTGCCCATCCAGAAGTCCACTTGGGCGTTGTTCGGGTTCGCCGTCAGGACCTTCTGGAACTCAGCCTCGGCTGGATCCCAGTTCTTGCGCTGCATCGCGATGAAGCCCAGATTCACATGCGCCAGCAGCTCCACATCCGGCCGCAACTTCGCCCATTGATCCGCGGCCACGCCGGGCGGAGGCGTGTCGATACTGGCCAGGACCGCTTGCGCCGCCTTCTCGCCCTGATCCAAGATGTCAGGCGACTGATTTTGCCCGTACAACCCTTGCGTGAAGTACATCGTGTAATACAGCGCTGTGAAGTCCTTGGGATTGTCGGCCAGGATCTGCTTGGCCTCCTCCACGGCGTTCTTGGCGTCGTTCAGCGCCACGTATGTGGTCAGGAACAGCGTCCGGCGTTCCGTGATAAACTCCGTCATGGCATACGCCATTTCCCACGCCTTTAACTTCTCGAGTCTGGTCTTGGGGTTGGTGTCCTTGGTGATCGCGTCATACGCATCGAACTCGGCGCGATCCTTCCAGTTCTTCTGAGGCTGTGCCGATGAAGGCGCGGCGGCAGCCTGTCCGAACATCCGCGCGGGCGCCGGCCCCAACACCCCAGTCAGTATGATCGCGATCAAATATTTTGATGATTGCATGGACACTACGCGCCTCCCAAACTGTCCTGATTTCAGTGGCGATGGACCAGCAGAAACTGGGCCGGGCGCCACGGCACGGCTCCTCAAACCTGGAGCTCGTGCATTTGCGGAGTATATCCGAATCTGAACCACCTCCGCAAGTTTCCCCAATGAGTTAGATGCCGCCCAGCCGAATCTTGTTCCCTTTGGCACCTGGCTTCTTCTATAAATAGAGTACGCCCAATGAGCACGCAACGAAGCATGTCCGGAGGCTGGGCCCGCCGCGAAAACCTTCCCAAAGGTCCCTATGGCCGCCATCTCTGCCGCTGGTGCAGCCTGGAAGTTCCCCAGGGACGTGTCACGTTTTGCTCGGCTTGGTGCGTGGAGGAATGGCGTCTGCGCTCCGATCCAGGCTATCTTCGCGAAAAGGTCCTGGAGCGCGACCGTGGTATTTGTGCGGGTTGCGGCATCGATTGCTTGGACGCCCAACGCCAGCTCAAACGATTGCGCGGAGCCCCGCGCCTGAAAGCTTCGCTCGACTGGGGGCTCGGGCCCGGATCCCGAAAAAGCCTTTGGGATGCCGACCATATCGTTCCGGTGGTGGAAGGCGGAGGCGAGTGTGATCTCGAAAACCTCCGCACGTTGTGCCTGAAGTGCCATCGAGCGGCCACGGCCGAGTTGCGCAAACGCCGGCGTAGCCCCACTTCAACTCAGGGCGCTAATGCAGCAGCGGCTTCAGATAGCGGATAACGGTTGTCGCGACGATCTCATTGCCTTCCGCCGTGGGATGAATGCCATCCCGCTGCATTAGGTTGGGATGGGTCGCGACGCCCTCCAACAGAAACGGAATCCGCGCCACCTTATATTTGTTCGCTAAGTCCTTGTAGACCTGCTCGAAGCCTCGGACGTAATCCGGGCCGTAGTTCGGCGGCAGCGTCATGCCCGCCAAAACCACCGCGGAGCCAGCATCGCGGAGCGCCCGGATGATTTGTTCCAAGTTCGCGCGCGTCGTCTCAATCGGCAGCCCCCGCAAACCATCGTTGCCGCCAAATTCGACGATGGTCACGCGAGGTTTATACCCCAGCGCTTCAGGGAGTCGCGAGACCCCGTCCGTGGTGGTGTTGCCGCTCACGCCGGCGTTGACAACGTGCCAATGCAATCCCGCCTGGTCCAGATCCTTTTACAGAAAATCGGGAAAACTCTTGCCTGGATCGGCGCCGAACCCGGTCGTCAAACTATCGCCGAACGCAACGATCACCGGACGCGTATCTACGCGTGGAGTGGGCTGTGCCGAGCCTTCCAATCGAGCGACGGCCAGCGCCAACGCTAGACACCCAACGAAACGAAGCCGATCAAACGACATGCACGCCACCCAATGTCATAATAAGAAATTGGAAGTACATCCGCCCCGATCAGACCTTCGCGCGCCCGCTATCCAGGTCTCCGGTCTTACCAAGAGCATCCCCACGGCCACGCATCGTGTGGATATTCTGCGCGGCATCGACCTGGAGATTCAGCTCGGCGAGTTTGTCGCCATCATGGGACCATCGGGCAGCGGCAAGAGCACGCTGCTCGGGCTTCTTGCAGGCCTCGACACGCCCACCTCCGGGCAAATTATTTTGGATGGCGAGGACATTACCGGCCTGGACGAGGACCGCATGGCGCTACTGCGTGGCCGAAAAGTCGGCTTCGTGTTCCAGTCGTACCATTTGCTGCCCACGCTCACGGCGGAAGAAAATGTCCTGCTGCCATACGAGCTGACCGGTGGCAACGGCAGCAGTGGCATCAGTGACGGGCCCAAGCGCGCGCGAGAGTTGCTCGAAAGCGTTGGCCTGCTCGATCGCCGAGATCACTATCCCGTCCAGCTTTCCGGCGGTGAACAGCAACGCGTCGCGCTGGCCCGCGCGTTTATGGTTCGGCCGCCCATTCTGCTGGCCGACGAGCCGACTGGCAACCTGGACACAGAGAACGGAAAGCACGTCCTCGAATTGCTCATCTCGCTCAACCTGCGCGAAGGGACCACGCTGGTGCTGGTGACGCATGACGAGGCGCTGTCCAGCCGTGCCTCGCGGCGAATCACGCTGCGCGACGGCCGCATCGTCAGCGATGAGCGCGAGAATGCCGAACGCGCTACCGAGCCGCGACCGTGAGGGAGTCGGAATCTTGAACTTCTCCTGGGCCACAGCCTGCAAGATCGCCTGGCGCGAATCGCGCTCCTCATCCTTCAAGTTTTTGTTCGTGATCCTGGCCGTGGCTGTCGGCGTCGGATCGCTTACCGGCGTCCGCGGATTCAGCCGCGCGTTTCACGAGATGCTCTTGAGCCAAGCCCGTACGCTCATGGCGGCCGACCTGTCGTTACGGGTGTTCGAGCTGCCCACGCCCCAGCAAGATAGCGCGCTGGCCGCGCTCTCAAGGCTAGGAGTCGATCGAACGTGGATCACTGAAACGGTCACCATGGCATCCGCCAGCGTGGAGAAACCGCCCATGCTGGTTTCGGTGAAGGCGGTCGATCCTAAGAAATATCCGTTCTATGGCGAGATTCGTTTGTCGCCACCCGCTCCGCTCTCTCGCGCCTTGACCGCGGATACAGTTGCGGTCTCCGACGACGTGCTTCTGCGCCTCAATCTGAAGGTCGGCGACTCAATTCGTTTGGGTGGTCAACCGTTCCGCATCGTCGGCGAAGTCACTTATGAGCCCGACCGTATGCTGGGCACCCTCAACGTGGGTCCGCGCGTCATGATGACCCGCGATGGACTCGATCGCGCCGGCTTGATCCTGCCCGGCAGCCGCGCCGCCGAGCGCTTCCTGTTTCGCCTTTCGCCCAACTCGCCCGGCATCGAACCGGTTCGCGAGCGCTTGAAAGCCACCTTCCCGGACGCCCTGATCGCCGATTTTCGCGAATCGCATCCGCTCGTCACGCAAGCCCTGAATCGAGCCACCACATTTCTAAGTCTCGTGAGCCTGATCACGTTGATCATCGGGGCCATCGGCGTCGGCACCGCCATGCGCGCGCACATCCAGCAGCGCATGGATTCTATCGCGATCATGAAGTGCATCGGCGCGCGATCCAGTCACGTGATGCGGATCTACTTGCTGCAAACCATCGCCCTCGGGCTCGCCGGCGGGCTTGTCGGCGTCGCATTCGGACTTGTTGTCCAGCGGGTCTTTCCGTCGTTTCTCGCGCGGTACTTCGAATTGGAACCAACCGCGCATTGGGATTTCGTGACCGCCGCCCAAGGCATCGGGATCGCCGTGCTCGCGTCCTTGCTCTTTACGTTGCCGCCCTTGATCGGCATCCGGCGCATTCGTCCCAGCTTAATCCTGCGCCGCGAAATGGAAGAGACCAAGCCGGATTGGCCCACGCGGTTCGCGGAAGCGCGGGCGTCACTCTTAGCAGGCGCTACCATTCTCATCGGATTCGCAGGCATTGCAATGTCCTTTGCCACCGGTACGCCCCGCGATATTTGGCGAACCGGTGAGTACTTCGCCGGCGCGCTGGTGATCAGCTTCACGGCTCTGTCCGCGGTTGCATGGCTGATGCTGCGCGTTCTCAAGATCGCAAGCCGCGGCAAGCTGCCTGCCTCCGTCCGGCACGGCATCTCGAACCTATATCGCCCCGGCGCGCACGCGCAATCCGTACTGGTCGCCCTGGGCGTCGGCGTGATGTTCACGCTGACCATCTATCTAGTCCAACACGGCATGATCGCCGAAATGAATCGCAGTTCGCCGCCCGGCATGCCCAACGTGTTCTTGATCGACATTGCGCCGAAGGACCGCGACGCCGTTCTCGATCTGGTGAAACAGCAGCGTGGCGTCGAAGGCGCGCCAGAAGTGATCGGCACCGTGGCTGCGAAGATTTCAAGCGTTGACGGACAACCAGTCGACCAGATGAACCTGAAGGGTTTTGCCCGCCGCTACCGCTCTCCGCGATCCGTTACTTCAGCCGCCGCGATGCCGGACTATGTCGATCTCGTCCGCGGCCGCTGGTGGGACTCGGCCAGTGGCGCTCCGCAAGTCTGCGTGGACGAAGATGCCGCGAAAATCCTGCACATCCAACCCGGCTCCGAAATGCGCTGGGCCATCTCGGGCAGGGAAGTGCAAACGCGCGTGGCCTGCGTCCAGAGCATCGATTCGGTCCACCTTTCCAGCCGTGTCGAATTTATCTTCAACACCAGCGCGCTCGCCGGCTTCCCGGTTATCTACTACAGCAGCCTGCGCGCGCAGCCGTCCACTGTGCCCGCGCTGCAAGAAGCGCTGTACAAGCGCTTCCCCACCGTAACCGTGGTAAACATCGCCGACGTGCTCCAGATCATTCAGGGCGTCGTGGATCGCATCTCGCAAGTGGTGCGCTTCATTTCAATGTTTGCGATTTTAGCGGGCGCGGTGATCCTGTCTTCCAGCGTCGCCGGCACGCGCTTCCGCCGTATGCGCGAAGTGGTGATTCTCAAAACGCTCGGCGCCACTCGTTGGCGCGTCAGCCGCATCTTCTCGGTCGAGTTTCTGGTGCTCGGCGCAGTCGCCGGATTGATGGGTAGCCTACTCGCCGGCGGATTCGCAAATCTGTTGCTCAAACGTATGCTCGACGCGCAGACTTCCATTCCCGTGGTTCCGATCGCAGTGTCCGTGGTCGCTACCGCATTCATCGCCAACGCCGCGGGTTGGATGGCCAGCTTTCCGATCCTCGGCCAAAAACCTCTCGAGATCTTGCGCGAAGAGTAGCTCTTACCTATGCTTTCCAGGCGCCCAATAAGCGCCGCAACAACACGAGTTGTCCCAAATGATACGAATTATGATCGGCCACTAACAGCGCCTCGCGCAGAATCGTCTGTCCGCTCCCATGCGGAATCCGCGCAAATAAGTCGGTCTTCTTGTCCGCCACCAGTTTCGCCGTCGCCTTGAGATCCGCGCGGAAACTGCGCAGGCTATTGTTCCACGACGCGGCGCTCGGCGGCGCTTCGGTCTTCGGCCAGTAGCCCTCCGGCCAGGGCGGCGATTTGTGTTTGGCGTCCCGGCTGAACCCCAGAATGTCCGACTGCGCGATGCGCATGTGTTCCAGAAGTTGCCAGCCCGTGTGGGGCGCGCCCGGTGGCTTCACCCCGCGCAGCCGGGAAGGAAAGTCCGCCATCACAACGTCGAAGTCCGCGTGCGCGTTGCGTCCCCGCAATAAATCCAAAAGATGCTGGCGTAAAGCGTCGGATTCTGCCATTCACTCAGGGGAACACAGCCCGCTGGAGATTTCAAGACCCGCGCGCTGGCCGCTTGGATAGAATCAAGGCTCATGGCCAAAACCGCCGACGTCGTCATCATTGGTGCAGGCATCGTGGGTTCCAGCATCGCTTTCCATTTGACCGAAGCCGGCGTGCGGAACGTGCTGGTCATCGAACGCGAAACACGGCAGGGTCTCGGCTCCACCGGCAAGAGCATGGGCGGCGTGCGCGCGCAGTTCGCCACCGACGTGAACATCCGCATGTCCATTTATTCGATTCCGTTCTTCGCGCGATTCGAAGAGGCCACCGGCCACCCTTCCGGCTACAAACCGCGTGGCTATCTATTCATGGCCACCAATGACTCGCACATGAGCTATCTCCGCAAAAACAGCGCCCGGCAGAACGCGCTTGGATTGAAGAACGTCGAACTGCTGTCCCCGGAAGATATTCGCAGAGTGATGCCGCAGCTTCGCTCGGACGACATCATCGGCGGCAGCTTCTGTCCCACCGACGGCTTTGTCGATCCCGAGAGCGTAATGACCGGCTTCATGGCGCGCGCCATCGAGCGCGGTGCTACGCTATGGCGCGGCACGGAGGTCACCGGCATTTCGACCAGCCACGCGATTGTCTCCGGCGTGCGGACCACCAACGGAGATGTTCAAGCGCCCATCGTCGTCAACGCTGCCGGACCATGGGCCGCCGCAGTCGCGCGCATGGCGGGCGCGGACCTGCCCGTTCAGCCGTTGCGCCGCATGCTGGTTCTCACCGAGCCCTTTTCCGGACTCCCCGGACTCCCCGAGCGCCTCCCCATGATCATCGATATGTCCACCGGCTGGCACTTCCGCCAGGAAGGCCTGGGCTTACTGATGGCCTGGGCCGACCCCGATCAGCAGCCCGGGTTTCGCGCCGATTTCGATCCCGCGTTCGTCGAGAAGATTCTCACGCACGCCGCCGCTCGCGTTCCGGACTTCGCGAATCTGGCCGTGAACCCGCGCCGCTGCTGGGCCGGCCTTTACGAAATGTCGCCCGACCACCACGCCATTCTTGGGCCAGCCCCGGAAGTCCGCGGATTGTACTTCGCCAATGGTTTCAGCGGCCACGGCGTCATGCATTCTCCGGCCACCGGCCGCATTCTCGCCGACTTGATTGTGCATGGCGAGACCCAGGTAATCGACGCCCAAGATCTGAACGTTCAACGCTTTGCAGAAGGCCGCGCCATCGAAGAAACCGCGATCTTATAAGATCCGAAACTTTTCCGGAACAAATCCAGCTTTCCTTCGTCTATCACCCCATGAAACTGTTGATCCTGGGCGTTCTTGTTATGGCACTGCTTGCCTTCGGCGGCGGCGCATGCATTGCGGACTCAGATAGCTCTTGGCGCTGGAGGGACGAGGCGCGGGAAAGAGCTCGCGAGGCGCGGGAAGAAGGCCGCCAGGCACGCGAGCTCGCGAGAGAACACGCTCGGGAACTTCGTGAGGACTTGCGCGCCCAGCGCGAGGCCATCCGCGAACAACGCCGCCAGATCCGCGAACAAATGCGCGAACTCCGGCGCGACTGGCGCAACAGCTACTAACGCCCCTCCCGCTCATACATCACCTTCCCGCCCACAATCGTGTAGTCCACCTTCGCCGACCGAATTTGGTCCTCCGGCACTGTCAGGATATCTCTGGACAACACCGTCACATCCGCCAGCTTTCCGACCTTCAACGACCCCTTGCTGCCCTCCTCAAAAGCGGCGTACGCATTGTTGATGGTGTATGAGCGTAGCGCCTCCATGCGGCTCATCCGCTGATCCGGAAAAAACACTGTGCCATCCTTTAGCCGCCGGCTCACCGAAGCGTAGTAACACTGGATCGGATCCACGTCTTCCACCGGCGTGTCGGTTCCGTTTCCAACCACCGCACCCGATTTCATGAGTTTCTGCCAGACGTAAGCGCCGGTCTGCGCCCGCTCGAACCCCAGCCGCGCGATCACGAACGGCCCATCCGACGTGCAGTGAATCCCTTGCATCGCAGCGATCACGCCCAGAGCCGCGAATCTCGGGATCTCGGCGGGATCCAGGTGTTGCGCGTGCTCGATCCGCCAGCGCAGGTCATTCTGTCCCGGATGTTTCTCCGGGTGCTCGCGGAAAACCGCCTCGTACAAATTCAGCACCTCTCGATTCGCCCGATCTCCAATCGCGTGCGTGCAAAGCTGAAACCCATTGTTGATGGCCAGCTCCGCGGTCTGTTTGATGTCCGCCAGATTTTCCGTGTTGATTCCGCTCCGATTCGCCGCATCTGCCGGCAGATCCGAGTACGGCGCCAGCAGCCACGCCCCGCGCGACCCCAATGCTCCGTCCAGGTATTCTTTGATCGCGCGCACCGTCAGGTGATCGCCTCCCACACCGATCATGTAATACCGGCGCAAGTTCACGGCCAGCTCCCGCTCAGGAGCCCGCAGCATCACCCACATCCGCATCCCCAACTCGCCGTGCTCCGCCAGCTTCCGGAACAAATCCACCGTCGCGAGCGGCGAACCCGCGTCCTCAAACGTCGTGATCCCCTTCGATAGACATTCGCGCTCGGCCAGCTTGATTTGTTGCTGGAGCTCCGCCTCCGATTCGATCTCGGAACGCCGGGCGCGATACGAATCCAGCACGCGCTCCACCAATTCCTGCGCGCGCTCATTCAGCAGCCCGGTCGGATCGCCTTGCTGATCCCGCAAAATCTCGCCGCCCGCCGGATCGGGCGTATCTCGATTGACCCCCGCCTCTCGCAACGCCTCGGCATTCGCGAAACCCGCATGACCGCTGGCGTGTGTCATCCATACGGGATTCCCAGGCGACACGCGGCTCAGGCTGTCCTGCACTGGAAATCCTCGCACGTTCGGCTCCGGCGGCCGATCCCATTTCGCTTGATGAAATCCGCTCCCCAGAATCCACGTACCTGGCTTCGCTTCTCGCGCCGCGGCCGCCACCATCGCGACAATTTCGTCCCAGTTCTTTGCGTCGCGCAGGTCCAGCATCATCTTGGACGCGCCAAACTCCGTGAAATGCCCGTGTCCTTCGATGAATCCCGGAATCGCGAGCCGGCCCTTCAGATCGATCACGCGCGTTGACGGTCCGATGAACGCGCCCACCTTTTGGTTCGTGCCGATCGCGACGATCTTCCCGTCCCGCGCCGCCAACGCCTGCGCATCCCCCGTGCTCCGCTCCAGCGTGACCAACCTGCCGTTGCGCAATACCAGATCCGCTGATTGGCCTCGAGCGAGTTGAGCTCCCGCGATTCCCGCGCCTGCGATCTCAATGCTCAGCGCGAGCGCGATCCACCAGCATTTGGTCTGCAATGCAACTACAATCATATGGACGCCTCTCCCGAGTTTCGCGCATCATGGCGATCGTTCCAAATGTCGTTCCACGGGAACGGGCCTACCGCCCGCTGATTCGGGCTGTGCGCAGAGTCGCCACCACCCCCGTATCCTGCGCCGCGTGCGGCTCCACGGATGTCCGCCGTTCCCTGCGCCAGAGTTTCTTCGACGTCGCCCTCGCTTGCTTCTTCCTCGCGCCCTTCCGTTGCCGCGCTTGCCGAGCGCGCTTCTTTCGAGTCTGGCGCCCGGTTTTAAAGAACCCCGCGGAGACTCCTCGCGCCCCGGTTCTGATCATGCCGCGGCAGCTCCTGGAGATCGATCCGCTGGAGCCGTATCCTACACCAGACTCCGTCGAACCGCTACGCACGCAACCCCTGCCGCATCTCGTCGAGTCTCTGCCCATCGCGCCTCAACTGCTGCGCTTTACCCGCCCGCGATCCATTCTGATTCTGGAAAGCGATCCGTCCATCCGTAAACTGCTCTGCCGTTTGCTCGATCGCCGAGGCTACTTCACCCACGAAGTCATCGAGCCCGGCGATCTCCCGGCCGAGCTGCGCGAGCGGCGCGTGGACTTGCTGATCATCGCAGACGGACTGAGCGCCGCCCTCGCGCTGGCCCTTCTCCATCCGAATCTCAAGATCCTCGCGCTCTCGCCGGATTCTCTGAACGGTGCCGAAATCCCCGGCCGCTGCTTAGCGCTCACGAAGCCGTTTTCGTTCGAGAGTTTTCTCGAATGCGTCGACCGTCTGCTCGAACCTGTGACTCCAGTGGATAACGGAATCGGACTGTGAGTGATTTAGCCAAAGCTTCTGCTTTGCTCCGGCGCACTCTGCCATATCTCACCGTCGCAGTCGTCATTGGGGTCGCTTATGATGGCTGGATTTTCTATTCCCGTTGGCGCGATGCTCGTGACGCCGAAAAAGCCCAGGCGACAAAACAGGCCCAGGACGCGCGCCGCTTAGTGGATGCACTCGGAGGCGACGGCCTGAAGATTCTCAATTTCTATGCCAGCCCTCCGACCTTCCGCCTCGGACAAAAAGCCCTGATTTGTTATGGAGTCAACGCCGCCGCAAGCGTTCGCCTCGATCCGCCGGTCGAAGAGCTTCACCCCGCGATCAGCCACTGCTTTCAAGTCGCTCCGCGCCGCGACACCGAGTATAAGCTCACTGTCGCCGACTACGCCGGCCATACTCTGACGCAGAGTCTCGCGATTCGCGTAACGCCCTAGCCTTACGCATCCCCGTGCTTGATCCGGTTCGCGCGCTGCACCCGGCAATTCAGGCAAAGGTCGATCGTGACGGTTCCGTCCGCATTCTCCACGCCCACCGCGCCCAGCGCTTCCGCCTCCCCTTTCGACACCGCTTGCAGCGATAGCCTCGACCCCGGCGGCAATTTCTGCCCGCAGCCGTCACAATATCGTCCGTTGCTCTTGAGCACTGCCTACTAAAATAGAACTTGATCTCCCCAGCGCGCCAGATCGCCTTCGATGTCCTCCGAAAAGTCCATCACGGCGGTTACGCTTCCGACCTGCTGTTCGAGCGCTCCGCGCAACTCGACTCGCGCGACGCCTCGCTCGCCTCCGAAATCGTCTTCGGATGCCTTCGCTACCAGGCCCAGCTCGATTACCTGATCGCCCGCCGCGTTCCACGTGCCCCCGAGCCCGAAGTCCGCATCGCGCTCCGCATGGGCATCTACCAATTGCGCTATCTCGATCGCATCCCTCCGCACGCCGCCGTCGGCGAAAGCGTCGAGCTGGTGAAGCGTCTTGGCAGAGCGCCGGCAGCAGGCCTGGTCAACGCGATTCTGAGAAAAACGGATCGCACGCCGGTCCCCTGGCCCGATCGCGCCACCGCACTGTCCATGCCGGCCTGGCTGCTCGAGAAATGGGATCGCCAATTCGGCCGCGACACAACCGATCAGATCGCCGCCGCGTTCCTCCAGCCCGCCCAGAGCTACATCGCCAGCACCGGCCGCATCCAGGATATCGGCGCGCAGTCCATCGTGCCGCTCCTCGATCTGCATCCTCGCCAGACCTTCCTCGATCTTTGCGCCGCGCCTGGCAACAAAACCGCGCAAGCGATCCAGCAGGGAGTCCGCGCCATCGCTTGCGACATCCATCTGCACCGGCTGAAACAGATGCGCGATCTCGACTGCTCGTTGGTCGTCCTCGACGGCACCCAGCCGCTGCCCTTTCGCGCTGGGTCGGATCGAATCATGTTCGATCGGATCTTGGTGGACGCGCCCTGCTCGGGCACCGGAACCCTCGGCCGCAACCCCGAGATCAAGTGGCGGCTTAAGCCATCCGATTTGACGGAACTGCACGCCAAGCAGGTGGCTCTCCTCCGTCAAGCCCTCCAGCATCTGTGCCCCGGTGGCCGTCTGGTTTATTCCACGTGCTCGCTCGAAAAGGAAGAGAACGAACTCGTGATCCAGCAAATCCCCGGCCCCTGGCAAATCACCGAGCGCCTCCCTGGCCTCAACGCCGGCGACGGCTTCTTCGCCGCCGTGTGTTCGCGCTAGCTGACGCGAACATCAAATACCGCCAGCCAATATTGGAGCGATTGCAGCGCAAATCCGCAAAACATCAGCCCGATCCCAACCACTCCCATACGCCGCTGCGGAAGGTTGTCGGCGTAGTATTCCACGTAAGGACTGAACACCGTTCCCGCTCCCGTCACCACTCCCGTTACGAGCCCCAGCCGTAACGCGAATAGCCAGGGGTGCTCCACGTGCCGCACCAGCGCGCTGCAGAGGAGGGCGGCCGCTATGTAGCCTGCCGTTCGAAGTACGGTCGACCAAACCAGCAACCGCGCGAATAGCGGACGGCGAGTGGTGGAATACAGCAGCGCCGGACGCACCCCCCGGGCGTAAAAAATTACTTGTCCGGCCGTGAGCAGAACGGCGTATAGAATCGCGAATCGGAGACCCACCTGAGGGTACAGCGCCGTGCTGAAGGCCGATGCGCGAATCGCGGCGAACAATGCTTCCCACGGCAGCGAGTAATGGTCCTGGCGCTTCGACGTCCGATTGAGTTCAATCGCGATGGTTACTCCGGTTGCCAGCCCGGATGCCACGCCGAAGATCAGGCCCAGCCCGAGACCATAACCGAGTCCAAACAGAATCGAATACGTTACGGCTCTCGTCAGCAGACGCAACGGACCATGCGGGCCGCCCAGCAAGTCGTACGCCAGGTAGAGGCTGCCGAGCACATCCAGGCAACTGCCCGCGATGCTGATGGAAGCAACCGTGTGGTGGTCCATCCATAGATTGTAATCGCGCTGCGCCTATTCGTCCCTCGTTATTCGTCCCGGAGGGCCCGCATCGGATCGATCAGCGAAGCGCGCCGCGCTGGAACATACGCCGCCAGCAGTGTCACCAGCAAAAGTGGCACCGCGACCGCCGGCAGCAACGCGTAGTTCATATGGCCGGCCAGAATCCAAAGCGATGATGTCATCGCGCGGCACGCGAAGAAGCTCACGATCAGGCCGGCGCCCGCGCCAAGCGAACCCAGCACCAGTCCCTGCCGCAACACCATTCGAAGCACGCCTTGCCGATCCGCTCCAATCGCCATGCGGATGCCGATCTCCCGCGAGCGCCGGCTCACCGAGTAAGCCACCAGCGCATACAGCCCGACCATCGCCAGCACTAAGGCCATCATGCCAAGGCTGGCGACAACTTCAACGATGATGTTGGTGGTCTTCACCGCGCGCTGCGTAAAGAAATCCTGCATGGTTCGCGCATCGGAATAGGGCATCGCAGGATCGATCTTCCGCACCACCTCACGCAACACCGGCGCGAGTACGCCCGAGTCCGGCGCGCTCGATTCGGCGAGCACGGTCAGAGCCCGCGTCCCGTGTTGCATGTACGGGAGGTAAATAAAGTCGAGCGGCGGTTCCGAGATCCAGACGTATTTTCCCGTTTCCGCGATGCCCACGATCTCAACCATCGGTCCCGTCGCGTCACGAAGATGGAACCGCTTCCCCAGCGCGTCTTGCTGGGGCCAATAGTGCCGGGCAAACTGTGTGTTCACCACCGCTACCAGCGGCGTGTCGGATTGATCGATACCGAGGAAGCCACGTCCCCTCAGGAGCCCGACCCCCATGGTCTGAAAGTAGCCGTCGCTCACGTAGTAGTTCAATACGTTCAGGGACTGCTCGCCGGGCGGTAACGTATATCCCTCCGGAACCACGCCGACGTTGGACTGGTTGAATGCCATCGGAACATCCGACGCCAGCGCCGCCGACCGGACACCCGGCGCCGAGCGGGTTTTGTCCAAAAGATCCTTGTAGAATCTCCGGGTTTGTTCTGCGGAGTAATTAACTGGGCGCGTGTTGAAACCGGCGAGATACAAATGATCGGTCCGGAAACCGGTCCCTTGCTTCAATTGATCCCGGAAACCCTGCCACGAGACCGCGGAAACAACCAGTAACACCAGCGAGAGCGCCACCTGGCCGGCCACCATCAGGTTGCGTCCCCTGAGGCGTCTTCGCCCGCCGCTATCCGCATCGATTGATTTGAGCGCCCGAACCAAATCGACACGCGTGGTTTGGAACGCCGGAGCCAGACCGAATACAAATGTGCTGAGGATGGAAACGGCCAGTGTGAAAAGCAACACCCGCTGGTCGATCACTGCTTTCAGAGACACCGGAACATCGGTTGGGATCGGAATGCCGTTGAAAAAATCCGTGATGGAGTATGCCAGAAGAATGCCGGCCAGACCGCCCGCTAGCGCCAGCAAGAGGTTTTCCAGGAACAGTTGCCGGATCAGCGCGCCACGGCCCGCCCCGATCGCCAGGCGCACCGCCATTTCCCGCGAGCGTGCCCGCGCGCGGCTCAGCAGCAACCCGGCCACGTTGGCGCAAGCCACCAGCAATACGCAGATTCCCAGCGCGCTCATCATAACCGCCATTACCGCCTGAGGCGGAACCTGCTTCACACGAAATTGAAGCTGGGTCTGAACCTGGATCTTCTGGTTGCGGTTGCTCTGAGGATAGAGTTGCGCCAGCCGGGCCGCGATGGCGCCGAGATCCGCGTTCGCCTGTCCAACGCTCACGCCGGGCTTGAGACGGCCCTTTACGGTTAACCAGTGGACATCGCGCTTCTCCAGAAAGTTGTCGTGTCCCAGGCGCGGAGACATTGCCAGTGGAACGAACAAGGCAGGTTTCACCAACGGCTCAACGCCGGTGAACTGCTCGGAAGCGACGCCGACGATCCTGCACTCCACGCCGTTCAGCCGCAGGCTTGAGCCCACCACCGAGGGATTGGCGTTAAATTCGTTCACCCAGAAGTCGTGGCCCAGCACAACCACCGCATCCCGCCCCACCGCGTGATCTTCGGACTCTAGGAAAGCTCTGCCCAGCGCGGGCTGTACACCCAGCGTCCGGAAAAAGTTTCCCGAGACGTACGTGCCGTAAGTGGTCTTGGGAAGCACCGTGGCATCGGGACTGAAGCCGAACGCCCACAAGCTGGACGCAACCAAACCCTCGAAACTACGATTCCCGTCACGGAAATCGCGGTAATCCGGGTAGGAAATTGCGCTGTCGACGCCAAACGCGCCCATCTTGGCAGGCGTCACCGCCACCACTCTGCTCGGCTCCAGCACTGGCATCGGCCGCAGGAGCAGCACGTCGGCCATGCTGAAACTCGCCGAGGTGGCTCCAATCCCGATCCCGAGCGATAAGACGGCAACCAGCGTGAACCCCGGATTCTTGCGCAACATCCGCAGAGCATAGCGTAGCGGTTGAGCAATGCTTAGCGGCGTCAACATTTGGTTCTACCCAAGCAATTGTTGCACCATCCGAGGATGTTGCAAAGGCGTGCCTTTATGCCGGGATAGTTGGGATAACGGATCGCATCTGGGATCGTCTGTCCGTGTTCGGACAGCAGCCAGCCGCCGCGGCCCGCGTGTGGTCGCTCACCTTGACATTCTACCGGGAGCGCGCTATCCTCACCTAGAATGTCTACTAAAGAACAGAAAGAACGCATCGAGCTGCTGCAGGGCACCCTCGACCTGCTGATTCTCCGCACGCTGCTGCTTGGGCCGTCGCACGGCCACGCCATCGCCCGGGCCATCGAGGTCAACTCCGAGGATGTGTTGCAGGTCGAACAAGGCTCGCTCTACCCGGCCCTTCACCGGCTCATCAAGCGGGGATGGATTTCATCCGAAGAGGGCACCTCGGAAAACAATCGCCGGGCCAAGTTCTACCGGCTCACCGCCAAAGGGCGCAAGCAGCTCGCGCTCGAAACCAGTAAGTGGGACAAGCTGGCGGGAGCCATCGCGCGGATTCTCCGCCCCGCCGGCCAAGAGGGCGAATCATGAGTGGCCGCAAACGCACAATCCAGGATCTCCACCAGGACATCCGCGACCACATTGAGCAGGAGACGCGGGACAACATCGAGCGCGGAATGCAGCCGGCGACGCCCAGGCCGCATCGACGAAACCCGCCGCGCGCCCTTGATCTCTGCCCTCCCACCGAGCCGCGACCGTAAGGGAGCCGGTCCCCATTTTGCCGGGCGCACTTTTCCAAATACACCGCTCCATTGCTGAATATATTTCTTGCTTCAGGCGGCTCGCGAGCATACCATACTTTAAGTGACTAACATTAACGGCAAGGCGTACGCCATGAATGCGATTACGCCCATGAAGCCCTGGAAAACGCCGATTCTCAAATTGCTGTTTTTTCTTCTCGGCGCCATTAAGCCACTACAGAAGGACCTCAAGAACCTGTCGTTCATCCACTTCGCGCGCTGGGTCGTGGTGGGGCGGAATCAATTCCCGCACCTCTCCGCCAAACAACCCCGCGAAGAACTCCGCTACGATTACCTGCTCTTCTTCAGTAACTTCAATGGGACCTGGAACCAGTACATCGACGCTTTTTCGGCCGTGCTTTCCAGGGGGCTCAATCTGATATGGCGCTGGAGCGAGAAATATCCCGGCTCCCGGCCGGTTACCGAATTCAAGCGCTACATTGCTCTTGTCCAGTTCGACACGGATTATTATTACAACGTCTATCCGCGAGCGGCGACAAATGACGTCAAGGCCGCTCTCCGCGTCCAGGACGCGCTCGATCAATTCGCGCTGCGCAGCCAATCTCTTTCTCCGGCTGAGTTCAAAACAGCCTGGCTCGAACTTTTGGTTCGCGTTCAACCCGATCTTGGGTCAACCGGCGTGGCCCCCGTCGGCACATAAGAATATGGCTAATCAAAGTGGGCAGGTTTACGGTCTTACCATTCTTTCCCCGATTATCGAGGACAACCGCTTGGATATTTGCCATTCGATGGACCTTCGATGGTATCTGGGACATCTGCCGCGCGATCACAAGAGTCCCTTCGCGCGGATCTCAAGCACATATCTGGCCCGCCTGGTCGTCATGGATGACGTCGTTTACGTGGGAGCTCCGGCCTGCGAAGAACACCTGAAGTCGCGCTATCTCATTTTCGAAACGAATTTCGACGGCGATCTCGATGCGTACCTGACGTTGATGGCGCGCGAAACTCCGGAGTTCGTCGAAGCGGTGTGGAAACATTGCGTCGGATACCCCGGCCTCTCCGACCTCGCGGTCTTTATCGCCTATATGAAGAAGTGTCAGATCACGACCACCTTTTACTTCGCCGATGTCAACGACCGCACGGTGCAGACCAGTCTCAAGGCCCTCCAAACACAATCGGCGCTCGCGCGCTTTATCGAAAAACACCAAGGCCAGCCGCCCGCCGAAATCCAGCGTGAGTTCGGCGCTCTGCTCCAGGCCATGGCCAAGGCGCCGCCGCCGGTTCCGGGTGGAGACGAATCGCACCGGATGCCGCAGGAGGATCGCGGGCATGACTAACATCGCGGATCAGACCAGGATCGACGTCTCCGATATCCAGGGCTTCTCGCTCAAAGGCTATAACTTTCCGCGCGCGCGATATCTGCTCCTCGAACTGCTCCATCCCGCCGCGGCGCGAAACTTCGTGGAGCGTCTGCTGCCGGTGATCACCACCGGCGAGCGCTGGGCCATCAACGCCAAGCCGATGAGCACCGTGAATCTGGCGTTCACGCACCAGGGACTCATACAGCTTCAATTGCCCATAGTGAGTCTGCTCAGTTTCCCGGTTGAATTTCAGCAGGGCATGAAGGCGCGGGGCGATATCCTTTACGACACCGGAAAGAATTGTCCTGAGCACTGGGATCCCGTGTGGAAGCATCACCAGGTGCATGCCTGGCTCGCAGTGAATGCCCAGACACCTGAAGCCCTCGAGGAACGTTGCGCGGCGTTGCTGCGGCTAATGGATGAAACGGGCGGAGCAAGATTGCTCCAGCCACAGGATGCTTGCGCCATCTATCTCCAGAACAAGCCCTCGCCAAAGGAACACTTCGGATATACAGACGGGTTCGGCAACCCGGATTTCAAGGGTGCGGAGCGGGAGTGCGTGCCAGGGCAAGGCAAGTTGACTTCCGACGGCCAATGGGAAGCGCTGGCCACCGGCGAATTCCTGCTGGGCTATGCCGACGAAGCGGGCGAACTTCCCGTGGCGCCGATTCCGCACCTGCTGGGCCGCAACGGCACCTTCATGGTGTACCGCAAGCTTCATCAGAACGTCGCTGCTTTCCGTAAATATCTCGACGACCAAGGCAAGCTCTACGGCGGTGGCAAGGAAAAGCTCGCCGCCAAGTTCGTGGGCCGCTGGCGCGATGGAACACCGCTCGAGCTTTCTCCCGATGAACCAAATCAAAGCATTGTCAACGACAATAACCGCAATACGAACTTCACTTATGGCGGCGATCCGGCAGGCGTGCGTTGCCCCATGGGCGCGCATATCCGTCGCGCAAATCCGCGGGATGCCTTCGGGTTTAACGGCGGACTCGTCAACCGCCGCCGCGTCATGCGCCGCGGGCTTCCGTATGGCGAGTATGTACCCGAAGGGCAACCAGTGAGCGACGAAGACGATCGCGGCATCATCTTCATGGCGCTCAACGCCAGCATATTCCGCCAGTTCGAATTCGTGCAGCAGCAGTGGATCGAGTATGGAAACGATGCCCATCTGGGTAACGACAAAGACCTGCTAGTCGCAAATCACGATGGAACCGGCAAGTTCACGGTGCAGGGCTCGACCGATCCGAACAATCCGCCGTTCATCTGCGGCGGGCTGCCCAGCTTCGTCGAACTCCGCGGCGGGGACTACTTTTTCATCCCGGGCCTTACCGCGCTGGCAATGATCGCAACCGGAACAGTGGATCCCAGATAAGACTTATGTCCCCCACTACGGTCTTCCATAAATTCCGGAGTGCACTCCAGCGCATCGAAGCTCAGTTTGGAGATTTGGCCCACCAGGCGGGAGAGGCCCTCGACCGGGAACTGGCATCGGTCGAGCAGGACGTGATGGCGTTTCTGGATGGCCTCAAGGCACATGTCATTCAGTATCCGGAGCCGCTGTTCGCGCTGCTCCGGAAGGTGAAGCCGATCCTGATCGTCAAGGAGTTTGCGCTGGTGACGCGCTTCGAGGACGTGCAGGAAGTGCTGGCGCGCGACGACGTGTTCCAGGTGACCTACGGCGAGAAGATGCGCGTGATCACCGGCGGGAACGACTTCTTCCTCGGCATGCAGGACTCGCCCGCCTACACCCGCGACGTGGCGCATATGCGCTCAGTGTTTCGCCGCGAAGATATCCCCGGCCGGATTGTTCCCTTCATCGAAAAACAGGCGTCCGATCTGGTGGACGCGGCGGGAAACGAACTGGATGTCGTAAAGCAGTTAAGCCAGACCGTCCCGGTGCGATGGGTAGGCGACTATTTCGGCTGCGAACCCGCTTCGGAAGAAGAATTGGCCCAGTGGAGCAGCGTGATTTTTCAATTTCTCTTCACCGATCTGAATAACGATCCGGCAGTGGGGAAGGCTGCGCGAGATGCCGCGGCGGCGACGCGCGACTGGCTCGACCGGACCATCGCGAAGAGGAAGGCGAATCCTTCGTCGCGCGACGATGTGCTGGGGCGCTGTCTCGCCTTCGAAAGCATTCAGACGCCGGGTATGGACGATCTAGGCATTCGGAACAACCTTCTGGGATTGATTACTGGAGCGATTCCGACTACCTCGAAGTGCTGCGCCCAGGCCCTGGATCAGTTGCTCGACCGGCCCGAGGCCTTACGCGGCGCACAGGAGGCGGCGCGGGCTGGCGATGATGCGCTGCTTGCCCAGTATGTGTTCGAGGCGCTGCGCTTTAATCCGAATAACCCAGGAGTATTTCGCATCGCGGCGGAAGATTATACGGTCGCGAAAGGATCATTGCGGGCGACGACGATCGGCAAAGGAACCACTGTTCTTCCGGCAACCCAATCAGCGATGTTCGATGACCGCGTGGTGGACAATCCCAACGAATTTCAAATCGGCCGGCCCGCCTATCTGGACATGCAGTTCGGCTACGGATTGCATACTTGCTTCGGGCAATATGTGAATCGCGTACAGATTCCGGGAATTTTGAAGCCGCTTCTGCGCAAGCCAGGGCTCCGCCGAACCGGCGCGCTCCAGTATGAAGGACCGTTTCCGTCGAGTTTGCCGGTTCGATTCGACTGACCAAAGGTCAGCCCCGGCATGATCCAGCGCAAGACCCGCGCGGCTATTGGCCGATAAGGCTGGCTACCAGCACTCGTCCTCAATGAGGTAAAATTCGCCCGGTTAGCGGCGCGAGTCATGATCGGCCAGACCATCTCCCACTACCGCATTCTGGAGAAGCTTGGCGGCGGCGGTATGGGTATCGTCTATAAGGCCGAGGACACGCGGCTGCATCGATTGGTGGCGCTGAAGTTCCTGCCGGACGAAACCGCGCATTCCCCGAGCGCGCTCCAACGTTTTCGGCGTGAGGCTGAAGCCGCCTCGGGGCTGAATCATCCCAACGTCTGCACGGTTTACGACATCGGCGGCGAAGACGCGCAGCCCTTCATTGCCGTGGAGCTGATGGATGGCAAGACCCTGAAGCACTGCATCGAAGCCAAACCGCTAGCGCTGGACCAATTGCTGGCATTGGGGGTTCAGATCGCGGATGGGCTCGACGCTGCCCACGCTGCAGGGAATAATCCACCGCGACATCAAGCCTGAGAACATCTTCGTCACCAAGCGAGGGCACGCGAAGATCCTGGACTTCGGCCTGGCTAAGCTGGCACTCGCGGAGGGTGTCGATTCGAAAGCCGCGCTGCCGACTCAAGCGGCTACCGAAGAGATGCTCACCCACCTCGGCACGGTGATGGGCACCATCGCTTACATGTCCCCGGAACAGGCTCGCGGCGAGGAACTGGACGCGCAAACCGATCTGTGGTCTTTCGGCGCGGTGCTGTATGAGATGGCAACAGGACGAATAGCATTTCCCGGCAACAGCGCCGCAACGGTTCACGATGCGATTTTGAACCGCACGCCGCTTCCCGCGACGCGGTTAAATCCGGAACTGGCGCCGGATCTGGACCGGGTCATTAACAAGGCGCTGGAGAAAGACCGCAACCTTCGATACCAGCACGCCTCTGAGATTCGCGCCGATTTGCAGCGGCTGAAGCGCGATAGCGAGTCCTCCAGAAGCGCTGCCACGGCAGCTTTACCTGATAAAACGCTCCAACGTCGCAAGCTCGGGGTCGTTCTAGCCGCCTTGATCGCCATCATCGGAGTGGCAGCGGCTGGCGCTTGGTACCTGCGAGCGGGTAGGGCAGCCTCGATTGATTCATTGCCGTGCTGCCCTTCACCAACCTGAGCGGAGATGCCAACACCGACTATCTCAACGACGGGATCACGGAGGCGTTGATTGCCAGCCTCACGCATGTGCCCGAGCTGAAGGTGAAATCCCGCAACTCGGTCTTCCGCTACAAAGGGAAGGATGTGGACGCGCAGAAGGCCGGCAGTGCTTTGGGGGTAACTGGGCTGGTGAGCGGGCGTGTGACGCCGCGGGGGGACCGCATTGAAGTGAGCGCCGAGCTTACCGAGGTTCGGGACAACACCGAAATTTGGGGGCAGCACTACAGCGCCAAGAGCGCAGAGATGATCTCGTTGCCAACAACAGATTGCTGGAGACCTTGCGGATAAGTTGAGTTCCAAGCTCAGCGCTCCAGAAAAGCAGCAGGTAACCAGGCAAGGGACACAAAATCCGGAAGCCTATGAGCTGTATTTGAAAGGGCGTTACTCCTGGAACAAACGGGCGAAGCCAGACCTTGAAACAGCAATCTCTTATTTCAATCAAGCCATCGCCAAAGACCCCGGCTACGCCCTGGTATATTCGGGTCTAGCGGATGCATATCTCGTAATGTCCAGCGACGGTGGTGATGGCATTCCGAGCGAAGCCTTTCCGAAGTCGAATGCCGCCGCCCGCAAGGCGCTGGAATTGGACCCGACCTTGGCCCATCCCCATGCCGTCCTAGGCACTAACGAGATGCAGTACGACTGGGATTTTGCCGGAGGAGAGGCTGAGTTCAAGAAGGCTTTCAAACTCGACCCCAACGATGCCACGGCACACCAGTGGTACGCGTTGAATATAAGCCTCATTGGCGGCAGGGACCAGGAAGCCTTGGCTGAAGCCAATCGAGCCCACCAGCTAGATCCGCTGTCACCGATTATCAGCTACCGGATAGGAGCCGTTCACTTCTTGGCACGACGGTACGACGAGGCCATTGCCGTCTACCAGAAGATTGTAAATGAGAATCCTACATTCGGTGCAGCGCACCATGGTTTAGCTTGGGCTTATTGGGGGAAACGCATGTACCCCCAGGCGGTTGAAGAATCGAAAACCTTTGGCCAGCTTTCCGGCAACCGGGACGAATCTGATTTCGCTTCTGCTATGGAACAAGGGTTTCGCGCAGCGGGCTGGAAGGGCGCTCTCACCAAGAACATTGAAGCGCGGCAAGCGCGACGCGAGGCCGGATACTCGTCTGCGTACATGGTTGCTATGATGTATGCCGACTTAAGGGACAAAGAGCAGGCCTTCCGGTGGCTCAGGACTGCCTATCAGGAACACGACTGGGTTCTGATGGGTTTGAAGACTGACTTCCAACTCGATC
>Ga0182015_10001694_pt1 | contig 28506 bp, 23 predicted proteins | sample 712P3MmetaG_FD_120478 | JGI IMG/M metagenome (GOLD analysis project Ga0182015, IMG submission 120478) | Permafrost microbial communities from Stordalen Mire, Sweden - 712P3M metaG | ecosystem: Environmental > Terrestrial > Soil > Wetlands > Permafrost | place: Sweden: Stordalen | collected... | reverse complement strand
CGTCTCAGAAGTCAGTAACCATTCGACGACCTTGTTTCCTCCCTTTTGCGCCGTACCCCAGGACCCCGCTGCGTACTATGCTCAACCGAGCTCTTGGAGTGTCTCGGCGGTCAAACGGTGCCTCGACTTTCTCATTGCCTCCATCGCGCTGCTCCTTTTCTGGCCCTTGCTCTTGCTCGCGGCCGCCTTGGTGCGCTACAAATCCCCGGGTCCCGTAATCTTCCGGCAGAAGCGCGTGGGACGCAATGGCGTTTTGTTTACCGTCTTCAAATTCAGGACGATGACCATCGCCGCCCAGCAGGACGGTCCCTGCCTGACCAAGCGTGGCGACCCGCGAGTCACACGGTTCGGCGGCTTCCTGCGCAAGTACAAGCTCGATGAGCTGCCCCAACTGGTGAACATCCTCCGCGGCGACATGAGCCTGGTCGGCCCCCGGCCCAAACTGCCTCACTTGGAAGTGATGCACATGCCCTTTCGTCCCGGCCTGACCGGAGCCGCCACCCTGGCTTTCCGTTGCGAAGAGGAAATGCTGCAGGATATTCCCGATGACGAGCTTGAGGCCTACTACTGCCGCATGATTAAGCCCCTCAAAGCAAAGATCGATTGGGACTACATGCGCGAGGCCTCCCTGCTCAGTGATTTCTCACTGCTCTACGAGACGGCATTTTCTTGTGTGTCCAGCCGTGCCAATTCCTGGGTCGACGACTACTCCAAGTCTGCTTAAGGCCATGACGGTTTCCGGGCAGGACGTGGATCGTGTCGCCGAACTGGCGAACCTGGAGCTGACCGCCAGCGAAAAGACGGCGATGGTGCGCGATCTGAATGCGCTTCTGGACCACTTTGCCCAGCTCAACGAGTTGGATACCAGCGACGTCCCGGCGACCTCTCAGATCGCCGATGCCCGTCAGCCGGAGCAGGGAGCAGCGCGCCTCCGTGAGGATGAAGTTGCGCCGTCTCTCGATCGTGAGCTGGTTCTTTCCTGTGCGCCCGACACGGACCACGTCTTCTTCAAAGTACCCAAGGTCATCGAGCGCTAACATTTCCGCCCAGTCCTATAATCAGCGTTGCCGATTGGTGATCACTGATTGAAATCGAGAGTTCTGCTCCTCGCTGCTGCGCTCCTGCCCGCCGTCGCAGCCTATGCGATCTTGTTCGTGCAGGTATCGTCTGCCCCTTACCAGGATGACTATCGCGCCATACTTGCTTTCGCCGCGGATTATCAGCGCCTGCCCAACGTGAAGCAAAAGATATTGGCAATTGCGACCGAACAGTACAACGAATACAAACTTGGATTCGAGCATTCTGTCGTGGCCGCTGAACTCCAACTCACGCGCCATCTCAACTTCCTTCTTTTGTCTGTTTTGGGCGATCTCGCGTTGTTACCCATCGCGTATCTCCTTTGGCTCGTCTATCAGGTACCGGAGAGCGATCAAGCCGGGCGTCTTCGCGCCTTTCTCCCCATCAGCTTTCTCTTTTTCGCTCTCACCTACTGGGAAACTCTTGACTGGGCGATGACCGGACTACAAAACGTTCCCGTCGTTTTATTCAGTTTGCTGGCCATCTATTTCCTCATACCCGATAGGGCGTCCGCGTCCTCTGGCACTCGTTTTACGCTGGCTTGCCTCACGGCGGCGTTCGCCGCATTTACTTCGGCCAACGGCTTTCTGCTTGGCCCCGTCGGCCTCCTGATCCTCCTGCCCCGCCGCGCCTATGCCCGGGCTCTGTTCTGGTGTCTAAGCTTCGTCGTCCCGCTGGCCGCCTACCTGTATAGGCTTGTTCCCATGCCGCATGCGCTGACCAGGTCCTCCAACATCACCCGTCCACTCTTCTTCTTCGCTTTTCTTGGGGGCTTCGTTCCCTCTCCCTGGTTTGCCGCTTTGGCAGGTCTGGTGATCGTGGGGATCATGGGCTTAGCGGTACGCTCCCGTTATGACCAATGTAATCCGGTCGCCTTCTATTTCTCCCTGTGGATACTACTCACCGCGGGGGTAGTGGCCTGGGTGCGCGGAGCGGCCGGTGTCGCGGTTGTCTCGCGCTACGGCATGTACTCCCTCCTGCTGTTGATTTTCTGTTACGCCTTCCTTTCCCACCATCTGGCAATCCGCTCGCCGGCTGGCATCCGCAAAGGGTTTTATGCAACCGCTCTGGTCGCCGCGATCGCCTTCTGCGTAGCGGTCGATGTGCATGCCTACCAAAAACTTGGGGAACGGCGCCGCATGGTGCTCGCGGGCATGGAGCTCTATCGCGCCAACCCGGCAGTGAATTCGCCCATGATCGATCCCCGGATCATGATCGCAACGCCCAGCGAACAAGCCTACGAGAGAGGCATGTTGACGGAAGCCATCAAACGGGGAATCTATTCTCTCGGATGCACTGGATGCCGCCAGGAACGATAATGGAGATATGAATTGGAAGCAGGCCAGTATTGCCGATGTGCGGGCCGCTGTGGGCAACGCCAAGCCAACCGCGACCGAACTCGCGCAGCGTTGTTTTGCCGAGATTGAAGCGCGGGATCCGTCGATCCATGCCTGGTTGGCGACCAGCCCGGAGCGGGCATTCGAAGCAGCTGCGGCGATTGACCAGCGAGCCGCCGAGCGCACCCCACTGCCCACTTTGGCCGGCGTTCCCGTTGGTATCAAAGATGTCCTGGTGATGAAGGGTTCTCCCGCGACGGCGGGCTCGCGCATCCTCGAAGGCTATCGTCCGCCCTACGACGCAACCGTAGTCAAGCGCCTCGAAGCCGCGGGCGCCGTCCTGCTCGGCAAGTTGAACTGTGATGAGTTCGCCATGGGCTCCTCGAACGAGAACTCAGGCTATGGCCCGGTGCACAACCCGGTCGCTCTGGACCGCGTTCCCGGAGGCTCCAGCGGCGGATCCGCTGCGGCCGTGGCCGCGGGTATGGCGGTCGCAACGCTGGGCACCGACACCGGTGGATCCATCCGCCAGCCCGCATCGTTCTGCGGGGTGGTGGGTCTCTTGCCGACCTACGGGCGCGTCTCCCGCTATGGTCTCATCGCCTTCGCCTCCTCGCTCGACCGCGTCGGTCCTATCACCCGCACGGTGCGCGATGCGGCCGTGATGCTGGGCGTCATCGCCGGTCATGATCCCCTGGACTCTACTTCTGCCACCGAGCCGGTGCCGGATTACGCCCAGTCCCTGGAGCAGTCGGTGAAGGGTTTACGGGTGGGAGTTCCCGCTGAGTACTTCGGCGAGGGTCTTGACCCTGAGGTACGCGCTGCGGTGGAATCGGCGATCGCATCTCTCCGCGAAGCCGGCTGCACCCTCCATTCAGTGTCTCTGCCGCACACCCGCTATGCCATTCCCACCTACTACCTGGTGGCTACCGCCGAAGCCAGCGCCAACCTGGCCCGATTCGATGGAGTGCGCTACGGATTTCGCGCCCGGGGAGCCAACACCCTGAATGCCATGTATCGGCAGTCGCGCGATATCGGATTTGGAGCCGAGGTAAAGCGCCGTATTCTCCTGGGAACGTATGCTCTCAGCGCCGGCTACTACGACGCCTACTACAAGAAGGCTCAGCAGGTGCGCACTCTGCTCACCCGCGACTTTCTTGCCGCCTTCCAGCAGGTCGATGTACTGGTGACCCCCACCGCTCCCACACCGGCCTTCAAGTTGGGCGAGAAAACCGACGATCCCCTTTCCATGTACCTGGCCGACATCTACACGGTGACCGCCAGCCTGGCTGGCATCTGTGGGATATCCGTGCCCTGCGGCGAGTCGACTGAAGGTCTGCCCATTGGCGCGCAAATCCTGGGCAAGCACTTCGATGAAGCCACAGTGCTGCGCGCTGCGCACGCCGTAGAGTCAGCAAGACTATAGCGGCTGATAATAACGCTGCGTCGGATCGGCGCAGGAAAGGCAGAGCGTCTGGCCGTCGTGCACGACGAATCGATCGTAGTTGATTCCCTCGCCGCAGGCGCCGCAAGCGATCCGCTCACCTTTGTAGCCAGGGAACTCCTTGGCATCGAGGGTGACCTGCACCCATTGTTCTGCGAACAAGTTTAGATCGCTCATCTCGCGATAGGCCGCCATCTGCTGCAGGTTCTTGTTTTCCAGTTCCGGGTGCAGCTCACGAGCCAATTCCTTGGAAGACTCCCGGGCAGCGATACGGATCGCTCGTTGGCTTGCGAGGTCGACAAAGGTGGCTGCCATCTTGCCCCAGTCGCGAAATTTGAGTGCGCGTTTGCCCAGCCGGCAGCCGGTCACGACGCCAATCGCGTCGGTAGCGCAACGATCGATCTCCACAAAGGTGACCAGTCGCTTGCGGTCCCGGCCGCGCGGCTCCTCAATCCCTAGCCGTGCGCATCCCAGCATGGCCAACCGCACCCCCAGCACCTGTCCTGCGCACAGGTGTCCATGCGCAACCTTGGCTTCTTCCAGCAGATTATCGAGATCTAGCATACCCTCTCAGATGCCGTCAGCTAGTTTGAAGACGCTGCGGCCCCCGCCTCTTCATTCCCGTCCCCCTCCTCGACCAGCACGGCGGACAGTCCTACTAAATCGTAGCTCACTGGCGCCGCCCCTGAAGTTTGAAACGTGACCCGCAGAGGTTCCCGCTGCCAGAGAGCGGTTGCACAGGCAGGCAGCTGGCTTTCCCCGGGGATCCAGGGTGACAGCTTTTTCGCCAGCACCGGTTTGCGGGCGGCGATCTGGCCGACTACCGCATACAGCTGCTTGCCGCTGGCGGTGAGCCCGCAATAAGCGGCATAGTCGCGGAACCAGATCACGCTTGAGACCGCAGGGTCATAATCCGGCAAATGCAAGGCAGTGATGCTTCCCTTGGTGCGGTCGACCATCAGCCAGGGGCCACGCTGCCATATCCAGTGTTCTGCCTTGTCACCCGGGAGCGCGTCGTTCAGGCGTAAGGCGCGGCGAATGACGAAGGTGCGATCGGTGATGGCGTGGGCTTCGCCCGTGGTCCACTCCTTGACCTTCTCATCGACCATTAAAGGGCGCACGCGCAGCTGTTTCTCTGTGGGTAAGGCGCCCGCAGGATCGCCTTTCACCGAGTAGGGGACTAGTTTGCCCCCGCCCAAAAACACTGTATGTACCTTGGCGGCAGCGAAAGCAGCCGGTGCGGACAGCACGAAAAGCAGGCACAGGTGGGTCACGCCGAAATTTCTCATGCGTCAAAGAGTAGGAGTGTCGTCCGGCAAATTCAAGTTAACTAATGCTTAGATTCCCCCCGCAACCACAATGCCCGCAAAGCCGTCGATCGCCACACCTGTGGGTCCGCGCCGGATTGCCGCAGGCTCCTGGCATGCCGCAGCAGCCAAACCCGGTACAGCCACCGGTCGACAAAGCTTCCGCTCTGCTTCACGTAGCGCGTGCGCGCGTCCAGTACATTCTGCTGTCGCCATGGCGGAACGCTCTTTACGTCGGATCCGGAGAAGTCGTGGACCAGCCTCGCCCGCATGAGGTACATGCGAAACCCATGCGCGAAGAGAGTATGAAAAATGGCATGGTCGAGGAAATCCAACCAGTATTCCGTGGGAAACTCGCCCACGGCCCGCAAAGCGGACACCCGCAAGGTAGCGCCGGAGTTGTAACCGCACAGATGCTCCTGTTGGATACCGAAGGCATCCACGTAGATCGATGGGCCGGGGCTGCGCAACTGTCGTAGTTGCGTAATAAAATTTAGCGCCGGTGAGTGGAGTTCCCCTCTTACCATCAACTTGGGCACGATGGCCGCTACCTCCGGCTGTGCCTGCAAGCTCTTTGCAGCTTCCAGTAGCTCGCTCAGGAACTCGGCGGTCAGTGACGTGTCCTGATCGAGCAGCAGCAGCCATGGGCGTTGTTCTTCCTTGGCGCGAGCTAAAGCAGCGTTGTATGCGAGGGCGAGCCCTCCATTGGCGGGATCATGAACATACTCCACGGAAACGGGCGTCTGCGCCGTAAGCGCTTGGAACTGCGGAGAGTTGTCGTAGATCAGCAGGGAAAACTGGTGTGCCCAGTCTGGGTGCTCATGCAGAAGGGCAAAAAAAGAGGACAGCGACTCACTTTGCTCGAAGGAGCGTTTGTACAGAACCACGATGACTTGTATGGCTGCCATCAAGTGCGCTGCGTGGGAAAGTATACCAGTCGCCGAAGAACGCTATTCACTTCACGGCGATCGTCAGCCGTGAGCGCAAACCGCCATGCAATGGCCAGTGTGAAAATTAGCCAGAGCGCCAACAGAGGTGGCGGAGCGGGAACCATCGTTAGTGGTTTCCAAAAGGGATAGAGCAGTAAGGAAGGAAGAACGCACAGCAGCGGGCGCAGCAGCCCGGACAAGACCCACTTTCGGCGTATCATCAGGATCGTCGAACGCGTGTGCCGCATGCTGACCAACATATGCACGCCGACGCTGATGAAGGCGCCCACCAGCGTGCCGATCGCCACCCCGATCGCTCCGAACTCTTGCACCAGCCAGATGCTTAACACAACGTTGACGGACGCCTCCGCGATTGCGGAGATGCTTGCCAGGTGCTGTTGTCCCGTGGCGACCACACCAATCACGTAGGGATAAGCAAGCTGGCGTACCACATTGCCGATGACCAGCACTTCCAGGTACAGGGCACTTCGCGCCGCATATCCGCGGCCAACCCACAAGCTGAGCAGCGGGTAGGCTCCCACCAGCAGCGGCAGCCCCAGCAGGCAAAGCAGCAAGGCGCAATATCGGGTTGTTCGAATCGTGATCTCTCCCAGCCGGGCCGGGGTCGCGTTGGCCTGCATGGAAGACAACGCCGGCAGCATCGGACCAAAGATGCTGGAGATCAAGACCAGCATCACAGTGGTCGCGTTGCTGGCGATGGCATAGAAGCCCGTGTTCTTGTAATCGTAATGGCCGACGATCACCGTATCCAGACCGCTGATCAGCAGCATGGCAATCGTCCACAGCGAGAGCACGCTGCCATAGCGCGCCAGCCGTCGCGCGGCCCCGCGATGAAACATGAGGAACGAAAAGTCGACGCGTTTCCGCAACAGTCTGCGCCAGCCAAGGAATTGCGCCACCGCCGAAGCAACGTTAAACGCGGCCGAGACGCATGCCATCTGCACCAGGCCGCCATGCAGCAGCAGAACAGTGATTAAACCCGCTGCCGAAAGGACGCGTACGCCGATCGCTACGATCGTCGGAAAGGCGTACTGTTGCAGACCTGTGAAGATAGAGCTGAAAGCGCTAAAAGGAAGAGCCAGGGCCCCGGAACATCCGACCACCAGCAGGCCCAGGCGAACCTCAGGCACCAGGGATGCCGGCATCTGGTGGAACAGTTGCGGAATATGCGCCGCCATGATCGCGATACCAACCATCGCAATCATGGCGGCGATGGACAGGATCGTAAACGAGGTGCTCACGATTTGGTGGCTGGCTTCCCGGTCGCCGGCGGCATCATGCTCGGCGACAAACTTGCCAATCGCCGTCTGCAGTCCAAGGTCCAGCAAATTTACATAAGTGCTGAGTTGTAGAATCAGCACCCATGCACTGTACGCGGGCGCGGGCAAGCGATGCACCAGAAAGGGCGGCAGCACGAGCGACACCAGCATCGAGAGAAGCACCCTGACGATGTTGGAGGCCGAACCCTGCAGGACTTTCCGTTTTTGCGACATTCAGCGCTGCTTGGCCGCAGTAACCTCGATAACATCCGCGACCTGAAAGAAGTTCTGCAGGTGCGCGATCCAGCCGCAGACCAGCGTTGCCACCCGGCTCCGGGCAAAAGCACGCTGGATATCGGGGGCAGGCTGCTTGCGGCTGAGATAGATTTGCACGCTCACCAGCAGCGCTGTAAGCTCGGTATTGAAGAGGACTCGTTCCACCTGGAAGCCGTGCTTCTTGAGCAGCTGCGAAAGCGTCTTCGCCGAATAGCTGAATGTGTGGACCGGCAGCGCGAGATGGTACCAGTAGGGGCCAAACAATCGCGCGTTCATTCCATCTCGGTTAGGAACCACGATCATCAACTTCCCATCGTCGGCCAGGATGCGGAAGACCTCATCGAGCATTTCGTTGGGATGCGCCATATGCTCAAACGAGTGATTCAGGCGAATGTAATCAAACGACCCGCTGGCAAAGCCCGCGTCCAGAAGCGAGCCGGGAAAGATATCCAGTCCTTTTTCCTTTCTCCCGAACTCCGCGGCAGCGACACTTGGTTCCACTCCCTTTACCTGCCAGCCGCGGTCGTGCATCTCGGACAGAAACCAGCCCGACCCGCAACCGATGTCCAGCATTCTGCCTGGCCGCGCAAAACCGGGATCCTTCGTCCGGTGTTCCCGGATTCCCAGAAAACGCCAGACACGTTGTTTCCACGTCAGTGTGCGATGCGGACCCAAAAACCGGTTGGTGAAAGAGTAGTAGTCTGTCGGATAAAAGCGGGCCAGTTCCGCTTCATCGTACATGGGATCCAGGAAGGCCAGCGAGCAACTGGTGCACTCGGCTTGCGCAAATTCTCCGGGGTTGCCGTAATGGTAGTCTCTCGCTCGCAGCAGCGGTCGAAACGACTGTCCACCGCAAAGGGGACACTCAGCAAGCCTATAACTCATCGAGCTTTAGTATAAACTGCCCGGACGGGAGGCTCGCGCTTGCGGCTCCGCTACCGCCGCTTGGCTGCTATCATGAACGACTACCCTGGATACGCCAGGCACGGACGCGGTGTCCAAAGTGCCGCAAAAGATTTGCTGCGCAGCCGGCCACAGCCGCCTATGCCACCACTTAAAATCTCAGTCGCCCTCTGTACCTATAATGGCGAGCGGTTTCTTCCTCAACAGCTGTCCAGCATTCGGCAACAGAGCACGCTGCCCGAGGAAGTCGTGGCCTGTGACGACGGATCCACCGACCGCACCGTTGCCATCCTGCGCGAGTTTGCGGCCTCGGTACTCTTTCCCGTCAGGATTTTCGAAAATCAAAAGAACCTCGGTTATGCCGCTAACTTCGAGCAAGCGATTCGCACCTGTGAGGGTGACTTGATCGCGCTCAGTGATCAGGACGATATATGGCATCCGCATCGTCTCGAGCGCTCCCGGCATGAGTTTACCGATAACCCTGAAGTAGGTCTCGTCTTCTCGGACGCGGACGTGATCGACGATGAAGGGAATCGTTTCGGCGCCACTTTGTGGAAGAGGCTTGGATTTGCCGGAGGGCGCAAGCGGGAGTTGTTAGCCGGCAACTTCGTGGTCTTAGCCAAATACCGCTTTATTACTGGGGCCACCCTTATGTTCCGTGCCAGCTTGCGCCCGCACATCCTGCCCATCCCCAGCGGCTGGATTCACGATGAATGGATCGCTATGATGGCGCCTGCATTTTCCGATATGCGGCCCATTGATCAACCCCTCATCCGCTATCGCCTCCACGCTTCGCAGCAGGTCGGATTTCAAAATAAGCTGGAGCGGCATGCCCAGGGGAACCACTGGCGACGTTTGGCTCATTCTGCCGGAGAACTCGAGCAGCTTTGTGATGTCTTAACCGCAATGGACCCCCTGCAACGGCCAGAGGTCCTGCTTGCGTATCGGCAGCACCTGCAATTTCTGCGCTTCCGGTCGAATTTGCCGGAGAACCGAGGGCTACGGCTGGCGCCGGTGCTGGCACATCTCCCGGGCTACGGAGAGCATGCCTCAGGTTGGAGAAGCGTGCTCAAGGATTTGGTTACTCCAGGACCCCAATCTTAGCCTGCTTACCCACCCGAACCGCGATCCGGGCGGGCCGTTTGTCGACGCGAAGGACCTTCTCCGTGCTCGTCACCCCGTCAATGTTCACCCCGGCCGTCACCTGGCGATCCGCCTCACTGCGCGAATTCTTCAATCCCAACGCGACCAGCAGCTTGGCCACATAGATCTCGACTGGCTGATTTTGATCGCTCAACCCTGTTTCTAACGAAGCCGCTACTGCCACCTGCCGCAGATCCACCACCACCTCCGGCGCAATGCTCTCCACGTTGCGCTGCTGGAACTGCATCGCCCAGTCGGCGTCGGCTTTGCGCGTCGCCTCTTCCGAGTGAAAGCTGCTGACGATTGTCCGTGCCAGCCGCTTCTTGGCCTCCATCGGGTGCAGCGCGCCCCTGGCGACATCGCTTTGCATGACCTCGATATCGCTTTGCCGCAGGTCGGTCAGGAGAATCCAATACCGCCACATCAGTTCGTCGGAGATCGACATCAGCTTGCCGTACATTTCCTGTGCCGGCTCATGGATGCCAATCGCGTTGCCCAGCGACTTCGACATCTTCTGCACCCCGTCCAGTCCTTCGATGATCGGGGTCATCAACACAATCTGCGACGCCTGATCGTAGTGGCGCTGCAATTCGCGCCCAATCAGCAAGTTGAACTTTTGATCCGTCCCGCCCAGTTCCACGTCCGCCTGCAACGCAACAGAGTCGTAGCCTTGCGCCAGGGGATAGAGCATCTCGTGCAAAGAGATCGGTTGTTCGTTGTTAAAGCGGCGATGGAATTCCTCCCGTTCCAGCATCTGTGAGACGGTGAATCGCGCCGCCAGCCGGATGATCCCTTCGAATCCCAGGGTCGACAGCCACTCCGAGTTGAAGCGCACCTCAGTCTTGTCTCGATTCAAAATCCTGAAGACCTGGTCCGTGTAGGTCCGGGCGTTGAGCGCAATCTCTTCGCTGCTGAGTGGCTTGCGCGTGGCCGAGCGCCCCGTGGGATCGCCGATCAGCGAGGTGAAATCGCCAATCATGAATATGACCCGGTGACCGAGATCTTGAAAGTGCTTCATCTTGCGCATCAGCACCGTATGTCCAAGGTGCAGATCGGGCGCCGTGGGATCGAATCCTGCTTTAACCCGCAGGGGCCTGCCATGCTTGCGGGAGGCCTCCAGCCGCTCGCGCAAGTCTGAAACCCGGATGATCTCAGCCGCCCCCTTCTGCAAGTAGTCAAGCTGCTCATCTGCGGGTGCGAAGTCGGGACTGGTCATGGCCTCTCAGTATAAAGGCTGGCCATTGACATATATACTTTGCATCGAGGTAAGCACGTCTGAAGTGGAGATATGACATTAAGCCGGCATGAATTGAGGGATGGGCAGCGGGAGAGCACACCTTCGTCCCCGATTTTGCCCTTCGATTTGCAGGGGATTGCAACGTGTCTGCTATGTTTCCTGGGGTTGGTTCTGTTCTTCTTCCTTAGCCAGAACCGCATGACAGTGGTCTACGACGAGGGCATCGCTCTGACTGCGGTGATGCGCGTGATGGCCGGCCAAATAGTACATCGGGACTTCTACTACAACTACGGGCCGGCGCCACTCTACATCGAGGCGGGTCTGTTCCGGCTGTTTGGACCGTCCGTGCTAGTGGAGCGACTGTTCGGAATTACAGGCGCTGTAGTAATCGTGCTCAGCATCTATGGGATGGTGCGCCAGATGTGCAGCCGGCGGGTGTCGCAGATGGCGGCACTGCTGTGCATTGTGTGGGAATTTGGCGATGGTGGTGCTAGGGACTTTCTGCCTGTGTTCATCTTGTGGCCGACTTGGCTGGTGTCGGCGGCATTTGGAAGGAATATCTCCGCGAGGAGAGCTTTTGCAGCTGGTCTCCTGGTGGGCATTGCGACGCTGTTCCGATACGATATGGGTATCGGATCAGTGGTGTGCCATATCGTCGCTGTTGCGATTGGTGCAGGGCTGCGTACACAAAGCTTGTCGCAGTGGCTGAGAGCGATGGTCACGAACCTGTGGGCGTATGTCATTGGGTTGGCGTTGATTGTCGCGCCGCTGACGTGGGCGTATCTTCGCGTTGGCTCGCTGCATGACGTGTTGTTCGATATTGTGATCTACACCGCCAAACACTACCGTCTGGGCCGTGGATTGCCGTTCCCGAGACCTCAAAGCCTGTCGCAGTTGCAGGAACTCGTGGTCTATGCGGTCTTGGTGTTGATCGTCGTCAGCGTCTATGTGTCCGGGCGTTGGGTGCTGGAGCAGCGTCGGCATTATGGAGAAAGTGAAACCTTGCCACATTGGGTTGGCGTGCTGGTGGCATTCAGCCTGGTGGCTCTGATGCTATTCGCAAAGGCTTCCGTGCGTATCGGGGCGGGCGGAGTCTTTCCGGCTCTGCTGTGCTGCGTCATCATGGCTGCAGTGCTCTATAACCAGCGCGCGAAGTATGGTGTGGTGTTGCGCACGACGGTGGCGTTGTCATTGTTTGCGATGTTTGTGACCGGCGTGTGGGCGTCGATGCATCAGGTGTCAGGAGAGCGCAAGTCTGGAGGGTCGATGCTACTGTGGCTTCTGGAGCCTGGAAGGATGGCACCGCGTGCTCCATATAGGAGCTGGTGCAGCGAGAAGACCCCGATTACGCGCGGTCTTTGTTTCTTGATGGACGAAGACCACATTCAGACCGTGGAGTTTCTGATACAACACACGAGGCCTGAGGATACGTTGTATGTAGGCCTCCCGCAGCATGATCGCATCCTTATAAACGACAATATGACCTACTTTGCAACGCAGCGGCTGCCGGCGACGAAGTGGTCGCATTTTGACCCCTTCTTGCAGAATAGCGTTGCAACCCAGCAGTCCATGATTGCGGATCTGGAGCGCAACAAACCACCCTATGTTGTGCTGGACAGCCAGTTTGACGCGCTGCATGAGCCAAATGGAAGTTCAGTCCATACTGGGGTGCATCTGCTGGATAACTACATTGCGCAAAATTATAGGTGGGTGGAAACGTTCGGGAAGATGAGCGTGCTTCAGCGTAGCGGGCCGGAACCCGGTGCTTGAACCCGCTCAAATGCCTGGCTGGGGTCGCCGAGGTTCGTACCTCGGTTTTTTCTCGGTCGAGTATTTTAAGGAATCCGCGCGAGCAGGAAAATGTGGCAGGGGATTGCCAGTTCCACTGCAACGACTTCCATTCCACACCGGGTGAGCAGTTCGCGGCTGTTGTTCTGGTCGAAGACGTGATGGTGGAGGCAGCGGTTATTGAAGTTGTCAAGCGCACGGCTGCGAAACTCTTCGGCGGAACCCACGCCTGGATCACGGCTGATGTCGTGCTTGTCGAGGATCTCCGGCAGGTGAGTAAGGTCGTCTTCAGACGTGTCCCGTTCAAGATCCTGAAACATGTGGTCGACTGGCGTGGGGTTTCGGAGATGATCGAAAGTTCTGGCATAGTTCGGTAGAACCAGGATCAGGCCGCCGCCCGGCCGCGTCACTCTTTTCCACTCCAGAAGCGCCTTTACAGGATTGGCAAAGTGTTCCAGGTTGTGCGAAGAGAGGATGAAGTCGTAACTGTTTTTTGCAATCGAGGATAGATCGGAGGCGTCGCGAAAGATGTTTTTCCCGGGAGCCTTGCTACGGCTGAACGTGTAGGCGTCTGCATGGCTGGCCCAAGCGGTGTTGCGCGAAAGGTCACAATTGTCCAGAGAACCCACCCGATCATAGATGGGCAGCGGGGTCAGCCATCGTTCAAATACGCCGCTGGGGCCTCCGATCTCCAGTCCGGCCTTATGGTCGACGAAGGGTAGCACGGCCTTATAGCAGGCAACGCGCCCCTCGAGGAAATGTCGAACGTTATTCCTGGCGCGGCGATAGATGGAAACCTGCATCTCGACTCGTGTCCCCCAATCGATATTCTAACGGGCAAGGCTCTCTCGACATTTGTCCTGCTGGTTGAGCGGGGGAACCATGCTGCAATCGGGATCGAAGGGACCAAGTACCATAACGGCTAGTAGGCAGCGGCCGCAAGGGAGGGTGCCATGCTGGAAGATCTGGATGTCGAGCAACTGCGGGCCGACACTGCGGGCTGCGAGCAGTCGATCTTTTTCAACAACGCCGGCGCGAGCTTGCAGCCCCGGGCAGTCGTTGCTCGCGTGATCGAGCATCTTCGATTAGAGGAGCAGAAGGGCGGCTACGAAGCAGCGGACTTGGTTGCCGGCGAGATCGAGGGGTTGTATGGCAGCGTTGCCCGCCTTTTGCATTGCGCTCCAGAAGAAATTGCCTTGCAGGAGAATGCAACCCGGGCGTGGGAAATGGCTTTTTACTCCCTCCCATTTGCACCTGGCGATCGCATTGTGACCTTCGCCAACGAATACGCGAGCAACTATATTGCTCTTCTGCAGGTGGCCCGGCGTACGGGCGCCGAAATTTGCGTCGTGGATAGCGATGTGGCCGGAGAAGTTGACCTGGCCGCTCTGCAAAAGGTGCTTGATGATCGAGTGAAGCTCATTGCGCTCACGCATGTGCCCACGAACGGCGGCCTGGTGCAGCCCGCCGCCCACGTAGGCGCGCTGGCCAGGCAAGCGGGCATTCCGTTTCTGCTGGATGCCTGCCAGTCAACCGGGCAGATGCACCTGGATGTGGATGCCCTGGGTTGCGATATGTTGTGCGCGACCGGCCGTAAATACCTTCGAGGACCGCGGGGTACGGGGTTTCTCTACGTGCGGCGTGCGATGTTGGCGCGAATGGAGCCGCCTCTACTCGACCTGCGCGCCGCAACCTGGGTAGCGCAAGGCAAGTTCGAGGTGCGCGACGATGCGAAGAAATTCGAGACTTGGGAATCCGCCGCTGCAACCCGGCTGGGGTTCGGGGTAGCCATTGAATACGCCTTGACCATCGGACTGGACAACATAGAACGCCGGGTTCAGGCCCTGGCGGCGCAGTTGCGGGAGCAGCTGGGCGAAGTCAAGGGTGTGACGGTGCAGGATCTTGGCCGGGTCCGCTGCGGTCTGGTGACGTTTACCCATGAGCGTCACTCCGCCGGTGAAGTGATGCAGGGGCTAAAAGCGAACGGCATCGCGGTGCGCACCATTGAGCGCTCGTCCACGCGCATCGACATGGAGCGGCGGCACCTCGAGGAACTGGTCAGGGCCTCGGTCCACTACTACAACACGGAAGCCGAAGTGGCACGATTTTGCTCGGTGCTGCAGGCCATCCAATGACTTGGGGTGAGGACGATGGACGCGGAACGCGTGCGGGAATATCTGCTGCAATTACCTCATGTGGTGGAAACCATGCAGTGGGGAGCCAACCTGGTTTTCTGGGTGGGGGATAAGGCGATCGGCGGCAAGATGTTCGCTCTGCTGAACCTCGCCGACGACCACAAGGCGGTGCTTTCCTTGCACGTTGGTCTGGAACGGTATGCCGAGCTGTTGGAAATCGAAGGGGTCTTTCCCGCCCCCTATCTTGCGCGTGCCCATTGGGTCGCCCTTCGGCACTGGCGAGCTCTGCGCACAGGAGAGTTGGAAGAACAACTGAGACACGGCCACGCGTTGATCTATGCCAGGTTGCCGAAACGAACCCGGGATGTGCTGGCTATGCCACCGGGGATGCAGCGGAAGCTGTTAAAGGGGAGACGGAAGCAGCTGGCTGAACGAGCGGCCGCGGCCCGTTAGGGTGCGACGCCCATGAATTCCTCGTTGTTCTCCAAACCGGAGTGCCGGGGACGGTGAGAAATTCCGCAATTTGCAAGTCTAAGAAATATTGGCCGAAATCTTTGGCCGCTGCTGGTACGTACAATTGAGGTGCAGGAAGGTTCGTGAATGAAATCAAATCCTCGCAGAACCTGGCGGTTTGCTGCCTGTCTGTTGATCGTGGCATCGCTGCACCCGCTTGGGGCGCAGAACGAAGATGGCGCGGCGAATCAAAAGAAAGCGCGGGCAGTCCTGGATGCCATGGTGGCCGCCCTCGGCGGTCAGAGATGGCTCACGCTCACCAGCACGATGCAGCAAGGCCGGACTTCGGGCTTCTACCTAGGCAAGCCCACCGGCATGACTGCGGAATTCTATGAGATCCAGAAATTTCCTGATCAAATTCGCGTCGAGCTAGGCAAGAAACGCGATGTGTTCGAAATTGTTTCGGGAGATCATGCCTGGGAAGTTACGTATAAGGGCAAACACGAACTGCCCCCGGACCAGATTCAGGACCTGATCCGGCGACGCGATCACTCTATCCAGACCGCCATGCGCGTTTGGCTCAGCGATCCCAGGACCGTACTTATCTACGGCGGACAAAACCTGGTGGAGCGCCACTTGGCCGATCAAACCACCCTTATCAATGCCGATAACGACAGCATCTCCCTGCAGACCGACGCCGAAACCCACTTGCCTTTGCGCCGTACCTGGCAGTGGCGCGATCCGCTTTACAAAGACAAGAATACCGATGCCGAAGAATACGACGACTACCACGTGGTCGAGGGCTTTCCAACCGCCTTTACTCTTACCCGATATCACAACGGGGATATGACCAATCAGCGTTTTCTGTTCCACGCGGGCTACAATCTTGCGCTGACACCAGACATGTTCAATCCCGACCTGGCCTCGGCGAAGATCAAAAAATAACCGCCAGCGCATTCTCCGAGCAGGGCATTATGCGGTTGGTTGGCTAACTCCTCCCAGCGCAGCCCTCCAGCCGCAGAACGGCTGCACCTATCCACTCTCACGACGGCCGGCATAACTCTGATCATGCTTTCAATGCTCTATAATTTGGGCTGCGGCCATGGAAGACGAGAATCCCAAACAGGAAGCGGCGCGGGTGCTGGACATACGGCAGATCATGTCCATTCTGCCCCACCGTTATCCCTTTCTAATGATCGACCGCGTGGTCGAGGTAATCCCCCGGAAGCGCATTGTGGCCATCAAGAACGTCAGCATCAATGAGCAGTTCTTTCAGGGACACTTTCCGGATTACGCAATCATGCCAGGGGTTTTGATGGTGGAGGCAATCGCCCAGGCCGGCGGGGTGCTGTTGCTGCCCGAAATTCCAGAGCATGAGACCAAGCTGATGGTTTTTTCCGGCATCGACCGGGCCCGCTTTCGCCGTCCGGTAGTGCCCGGTGATCAGCTCCGCATCGAAGTGGATGTACTGAACTGGAAGCCACGGGCCGCGCGGTTGGAGGGCAAGATTTACGTTGAGCGCAAGCTGGTCTGTGAGGCCGTGATCTTGTGCCAGGTAGTGCCGCGCCCGGCCAAGATCGTGAACGTGAGTGAAGCGCCCCACCCGCCTCAGCCCCCCCAAATCGCCGATGCCGTCGCCGCCCCCGATCTGGAGCCGGTGAGTCACGAGTGAGTATTCACCCAACAGCCATCGTGGCTGCCGCGGCTTGTATTCCTGATTCCTGCAAGGTGGGTCCTTATTGCACCATCGGTCCTGAGGTCGCACTGGGCGAGGACTGTGAGCTGGTCTCCCACGTGGTTCTTGACGGAAAGACCCGCCTGGGCGCGCGCAACCGGGTGTACTCCTTTGCCTGCCTGGGAGTAGCGCCGCAGGATCTTAAGTATCGCGGCGAACCGACCGCTCTTGAGATAGGGGATGACAACACTATCCGCGAGTGTGTGACGATTTCACGCGGAACCAGTGGGGGCGGAGGGACGACCCGGATAGGTAACCACTGCCTCATCATGGCTTATACCCACATCGGTCATGACAGCAGCATCGGGAACTACTGCATACTGGCCAACGGCGCCACGCTGGCCGGCCACGTCACGGTAGAAGACCATGCCAGTGTGGGTGCGCTCTGCCCGGTGCACCAGTTTTGCTGCATCGGTAAGCATGCCTATGTGGGCGGCGGCACGACCATCACCCAGGATGTTCTGCCCTTCTCGCTGACATCGGCCAAGCGCGATATCCATGCCTATAGCCTCAATCGGATCGGATTGGAACGCTCCGGGTTCAGTGAAGACCAACTCCGCGCGCTGCAGCGCGCTTATCGGATTTTGCTTGCAGCGAAGCTCAACACCTCGCAGGCGGTGGAGCGTCTACGAGCCGAGGGTCAGCCGGATGCCTGCGTGGAATACCTGCTTGCTTTTATCGAGCGCTCCCGGCGTGGCGTAATCAAGTAGGAGCGGGTGGCAGAGTGAAGCCTGAGCAGATCACCAAACTGGGCCTGATCGCCGGCAATGGGCGATTTCCGTTTCTTCTGCTGGACGCCGCGCGCGCGCATGGGGTTCAGGTTGTGGTTGCCGCCATCAAGGAAGAAACCGAACCGGAGATGGAGGCACGCGCCGCCGCCGACCCGGGCGTACGCTTGTACTGGCTCTCACTGGGTGAGCTTTCACGATTGATCGAGACCTTCCGCCAGGAAGGGGTGACCCAGGCCGTGATGGCCGGCCAGGTCAAGCACAAGCAAATTTTCTCCAGCATTCGCCCTGACTGGCGTCTAGCCAAATTGCTACTTAACTTGCGCACGCGCAACACCGACATGCTGCTGGGCGCCGTAGCCAAGGTTCTGAGCGATGAGGGGATCGAACTGATCTCGTCCACGGCCTATCTCGAGCCTCTGCTGGCGCGGGCCGGACTGTTGACCCCGCGCGCACCCACAGTCGAAGAACAACAGGATTTGGCTTATGGCCGCGAAGTTGCTCTGGCGCTCGCCGGATATGACATAGGTCAGACCGTTGTGGTCGCCGGGAAGGCCTGTGTTGCCGTCGAAGCGATGGAGGGTACCGATGCCACCATCGCGCGCGCCGGGGCCATCCTGGGCACTCTGGAGGCCGAGGGAGAGCCATCTGCTCACCCTTCTACTTTAGACAGGCGGTTGACCGTGGTTAAGGTGGCCAAACCACGACAGGACATGCGCTTCGACGTACCAGTGATTGGCCCCAATACCGTCGAGGCCATGCGCCGAGCCGGGGCGACTTGTCTTTCCATCGAAGCTGGCCGCACACTCATCTTCGACCAAGCCACGGTTCTGGAACTGGCCACCGCAGCCGGGATCGCGATCATCGCCGTTTGAGCCGGGTGGGGCACCGCACAAGAGCGAGGGTTGGCCATCACTTCCCGTTTTATCGAGCAGCGGTTGAGGCGCGGCTTTTGTCAAGACCAGCGGCACTTGGCTACACTTGACGGTACAGGCCAGTAGTGGGAATGGTCTCACCGTATGGGCTCTCCATCCGTCAACCAAACTTTTGCAGCAACCTGGAAGCTTACTCTTCGCGGGTTGTGGAGGTTCCAGTGAACTCAACGAAAATCGCAGTAGTCGCAGTTCTGGTGGTCTTGCTCGCAGGCGCAGCCTTTTCCATCCGTGGATTCGCCGATGACGCCGCTATGCCTCAGGCGGGCCAGGCGGCACCTGACTTTACCTTGCCATCGCAGGATGGCTCCAACATCAGTCTCGACAGTTTTCGCGGTAAGTGGGTCGTGCTTTACTTCTACCCCAAGGACATGACCACCGGCTGCACCATCGAAGCGCACAACTTTCAGCAGGACATGTCCAAATATCAACAACTCGATGCCGTTGTTGTGGGTGTGAGCGTGGACTCGACCGGCAGTCACAAGGAATTTTGTGCCAAGGAAGGTCTTAGCTTTAAACTTCTGAGCGATCAGGATAAGAAGGTCGTCGCGCAATATGGATCCATGGGCGATTACATGGGCATCAAGATCGCCAAGCGCAACACCTTTCTGATCGATCCGCAGGGCAAGATTGTCCAGGTATGGACAGGCGTCAAACCCTCCGAACACAGCGGGCAAGTCCTGGCGGCATTGACGGGCTTCGAGAAGAAGTAGGTCGAGCACGAAACCGCCGGACCCCCGCCTCAACGCGCACCCACGACTTTCCCACAAACCCTCCAGACGCAAAAACGCCCGGCTGCCAGCCGGGCTCTTTTGCTTGCCTGTTTTGTTAAAGAACTACTTCTTCTTGGCTGTCTTCTTAGCTGCCTTTTTTGCTGCCTTTTTTGCCGGAGCTTTCTTAGCTGCCTTCTTTGCCGGCGACTTCTTAGCTGCCTTCTTTGCTGCTTTCTTCACTGCCAAAGGAATACCTCGTTTGATGGTGGATTTTTTGGTGCTGGCGCTCTTCTTGTTGCCGACTGCTTTCGCAGCCTTACTGCCGCTTTTCGCGCCTTTGCTGCTCTTCTTCGCGGCAGATTTCGTTGCGACCTTCTTGGCCGGAGCTTTCGCTGCAGCTTTCTTGGCCGGAGTCTTTTTTGCCACCGCCTTCTTGGCCGGAGCTTTCGCTACTGGGGGCGGGCTGACACTCTTCTTCGCCGCCTTCTTGGCGGGGACCTTTGCCGGTGGCGGCACGGGCGGCGCACTCATTGCCGGCGGGGTCAACAATTCGCCGATGGTAACCGACGAGACGCTCACTTCCTCTTCCTCTTCATCGTCATCGAAGCCGGTTTCGAGTTCATCCGAGTAATCGTCGGCCTCGGCTTCAAACTCATTGTCGGCGTGTGAGTACAGCTTGCGTTCGTCCTGCATTCTTATCCCTCCAAGGCTTCGGTTGCTACGGATTTGGATCGCACAGAACCGCTATCTATCATACTTGCCTGCGGCGCGGATTATAGCAACAGCATGCAACGGGATGCCAATGAACGCAAGTGTGAATTGAGTTTTCTTTTTCTGCATTCCGCGTGGGCGCAGTTCTCTTGATCATTTTCGAGCTGCGCTTACCGGTTCAACGAGGCTGCTTCGTTGACGGGATGCGATGCGGAGGAAGATCCTTTCATTGCAGTTGGATGGTTGCTTGCCGAAGCATGCGCGGCTGGTTTGTGCGCAGGAGCGGCGTGGGCCACTCCGGGTTTTTCGGCGCTGCGCTTCTGCACTGCGCCTACACGCTTCGTGCTCCGGGAGCGGCTGGAGCGGCTGATACTGGCGGGTTCGGCGACGTAGAGTTGGTGCCCTGGCTCCAGTCGGGCAGCCCGCAGATGGTTCCAGCGTCGCAATTGCTGCACCGTGATGTTGAAGCGATCGGCAACGGTCACCAGCGTGTCGCCGTGTTCGACGCGGTAAAGCGTAAGCCGGGATTTGCTCGAGGCCGCGGGCGGCACAGGTATGATCAGCGAATCCGTCGCCGTAAGATCATCGCCTGGTTCCAACTGGTTTACAAACACGATCTCAGAGGAATTCACGTGGTAATCGCGAGCAACTGTTTGCAGCGATTCTCCGGGAACCACTTTATGAAACCGCCATTGATTTCGCTTGTCCGCGGGAATTTCCGCGATGCGTTTTTGGTAGAGGTCCTTGGTGCCGGCAGGCAGACGCAGTTCGAAGGGACCATCGGCAGGCGTGCTCATGCGCAGCAGGCTGGGATTGAGGTCGCCGATTTCCTGAACCGGAACCCCGACGACATCGGAAACCAGGCGCAGGTCAATGCTGTAGTCCGTGGTCACCGTGTCGATGAGCAGCGGTGGGTCCGGTGTGAGCGACTGTAGTCCGTATTGCTCCGGATTTTTCGCCATGATCGCGGCGGCGATGATGATCGGCACATAGTTCTTGGTTTCCTGGGGCAGCGCGTTGCGGCGATAAAGCTCCCAGAAATCGGCGTAACCGGTGCGTTGTACTGCCTTCTGCACGTTGCCGGGTCCCCAGTCGTAGGCTGCCATGGCCAGATACCAGTCGCCCAATTGGGCATACAGGATCTTCATGTAGCGAGCGTACGCGTGGGTTGACTTTTCCGGATCGAAGCGCTCATCGTACCAGGCATTGCGGGTAAGACCATAGACGCCGTAGGGCATGAACTGCCACATGCCGCCGGCGCCGGAGTGTCCATTGACCGCCTGCGGCTGAAAACCTGATTCGGCCACCGCCTGGTAGATAAGATCCTGCGGGACCTGCTCTTCGGCCAGCACCGCCGCGATCATGGCATGATAGCGGCCGGCCCGTTCGAGAGAGTGCATGAGCGTTCCCCTGCCCTTGGAGGAGAAATAGCTGATGTAACCGGCGACAGGATCATTGATGACCAGCGGCAGGTCAGACACGGTTGTCTTCAGTTCTGCGATTGCCTGTGCCTTGACCGTGGGATCCACAGGAAAAGTTACATCGTTGGCAATATCGACGGGCGCGGGTTCAAGCTTGGGAGCAAATCCGTTTCCCTGCTTGAGCGCCTCCAACTCCAGAGTATTGACAGCATCGAGAATGCGGTCGAACTCATCGTGAAGCCGGGGCTCGGTACGGAGGTCGAATTTGCTGGTCAGCATCATGTCGACCGCACGATCAAAGTCGGCTTTGGCCGTTTGCAGCTTTCCCGCGTGGTAGTCAGCCACACCGCTCTGATACGCCACTTCGACTGCGTCGATCAGAGCTTGCACCTCGGGCCGGGCGGGTGGGACGGCGGGGGTGGCAAGCGTGGCAGCGGGCGTTGCAGGAAGCGGAGAAGGTTTGAGCGCCGGCGCCGTGGCCTGCGGCGATTTCGCCGGTCCCGGGCTCAGCGGATTTTCAGGCACACATCCGGTAAGCAGCAACGGGGCCGCGGCGAGCACCAGCATGGCCATCCTGGGTGCGATATTCAACCCTCCGATTCTTCCCCATGCAAGAACATCGAAAGCCTGGCCCATTCGGCGAAGAAGTGAAAAGCTCTCCAGGGCAAGCCTCCCCGGCTGCTGCACAACAATGGACCGGTGGCATCACCACTTTCCGCCAACATGCCATTCCCTTGATTGTATTGCCCGAAGCGCCTCGGCGTGAATGATAAGATCGGGTGAGAGACTCTCGCCCATCAACTCAGCTGTCACCCGCCGACCGGCATCCCTTCATGGATAGCAAGCACATCCGCAATTTCGCAATCATCGCCCACATTGACCACGGCAAATCGACCCTCTCGGACCGGTTGCTGGAGTTGACGGGGTCCTTGACCGCGCGCGAGATGCAGCACCAGGTACTGGATGCGATGGATCTGGAACGCGAACGTGGCATCACCATCAAGGCCCACGCGGTGCGCATGAACTACCTCGCGCGGGATGGCGAAATGTACCAGTTGAATCTGCTGGATACGCCTGGGCACGTTGATTTTTCTTACGAGGTTTCGCGTTCCCTGGCCTGCTGTGAAGGCGCTCTGCTGGTCGTCGATGCCTCGCAGGGCGTCGAAGCGCAGACCCTGGCCAATGCCCACCTGGCCATCAATAACGGCCTGGACATGATTCCGGTGATCAATAAGATCGATCTGCCGAGCGCCGACGTTTTGCGCACGCAGGAAATGATCGAGGCCACCGTGGGCCTGGACGCCACCGACGCGCTGCCGGTGAGTGCCAAAACAGGTCTTGGCGTTCCCGAAGTACTGGAAGCCATAGTGCAGCGTTTGCCGCCGCCTACGGGAGACGCGGAAGCGCCGCTACAGGCCTTGATCTTCGATTGCTGGTTCGATCCATATCGCGGCGTCATTGTGTTGGCCCGCGTGATCAATGGCATTCTGCGCAAGGGCGCACGGATCCGGCTCATGTCCAACGGTCGCGTCTTCGAGGTGGAGTCGGTCGGCGTGTTGACGCCGAAACCGCTGGAGATTCCGCAATTATCGGCCGGTGAGGTAGGCTTCTTTTCGGCCACTATCAAGAATGTCGCCGACACCAAGATCGGCGACACCATCACCGAGGATGGGCGACCGGCGGCGGCAGCACTGCCCGGCTTTAAAGACATTCAATCGATGGTATTTGCCGGTCTCTATACGGTGGACTCGCATGAGCACACGCTGCTGCGCGACGCGCTGGAGAAGCTGCGGCTGAACGATTCGTCCTTTTTCTTTGAACCCGAAAGCTCGGTCGCGCTGGGATTTGGATTTCGGTGCGGATTTCTCGGGCTGCTGCACATGGAGATTATTCAGGAGCGGCTCGAACGTGAGTTCAATCTCGACCTCATTACCACTGCTCCCGGCGTGCGCTACAAGATTACCCTCACCAGTGGGGCAGTCGTCGAAGTGGAGAACCCTTCTCGTTGGCCCGACCCGACCGATATCGAGAAGATCGAAGAGCCGGTCATCATCGCGACCATCCTAACCAGTGAAGAGTATGTCGGCGGTATTCTCAAGCTGGTTGAGGAGAAGCGGGGGCGGCAGAAAAACTTTGAATACGTGACTCCGACGCGCGTCATGCTGACCTACGAGCTACCGCTCAACGAAATCGTATTAGATTTCTACGATCGGCTGAAATCAGTTTCGCGCGGCTATGCGTCTCTCGATTACCAACTGGCCGGGATGTGGGAATCGCCCATGGTCAAACTGGATATCTTGATTTCGGGCGAGCCCGTCGATGCGCTCTCGATCATCGTGCATAAGGAGTTTGCCTACGAGCGCGGACGAGCACTGGTTTCAAAGATGCGCGAGCTGATTCCCCGGCAGATGTTTGAGGTGGCCATCCAGGCGGCGATCGGAGCCAAGATCGTATCCCGGGAAACGGTCGTTGCGTTGCGGAAGAATGTGCTCGCCAAGTGCTATGGGGGAGACATCAGCCGCAAGCGCAAACTGCTGGAGAAGCAAAAAGAAGGCAAGAAGCGCATGAAGCGCGTGGGTAAGGTTGACATACCGCAGGAAGCGTTTCTGGCGGTTCTGAAAGTCGGCGAGGATTCTAGCAAATAGGCGCAGTTTCGTCTGCTACCTTTACCCGATTTTGTGGAAACCTCGGAATTTCGCCTTTAGTAAGTGCACGCGGCGCCGGCTTCGGGACTCCTGCGTGTCTCCCGTCATAAACAACTGACAAGTATGAGGTTAAGAGAAGACGGCAAGGGAGAGCAAGGGCTTTCCATTGGCCGGGACGCAAGCAGGAAAAATAGTGGTGTCCCGCTTTCCACATTTTTTTCCACAGCGGCGCTGAACGCCGAAGCGTGCATTCTTTTCGTGGGGGTATGTCGTTATTTCCCACCTGGCAAGCGAAGCTTGCCAGGTGGGTCGATGAAGGGGATTACTGGGGCGGCTTGGTAGTGCTGGGCCGTGTGGTGTGGGGGGTCGTAGTGCTGGGGCGCGGCGTCGCTGGAGCGGCCCCTGCGGCCGGCTGCGGAGGTACGCCAGACTTGGCGTTGTAGGCATCGACGACAGCTTTGGTTATGTCGGTGGCGGGGCTAGCCCACAGCACGGGTGAATTTTGTTGATTGCTGGCATCCAGCACAAGTGTGAACTTGCTCTGGTTGGCGTACGTGTCCAATACCGCGTAGACCTTCTGTGCCAGTTGCTGATACATTTCGCTCATCGCGTTGCTGGCTTCGTTTTGTGCATCTTCCGCCGAGCGTTGCAAAGACTTTGTTTTTTCGTCGATGACCCGGAGACGGCTGTCACGCTCTGGCTCGCTCAGGGTGGTGCCGGCATCCTGCAATTGCTTCTTCAGCGAATCAATCTCGTCGCTTTGGGTCTTCAATTGCGTCTGCTTGGGTTCGAACTTAACCCGTAGTGTAGCGAAATTGCGTTGACCTTCGTTGGTGGCAGCGACCGCCTGCTGGAAGGCAATGATCGCGACCTTGGCAGTTACGGGGACGATCGGCGTCGCAGCCGTCGCAGCTGTCGAATCGGCCGGCGTGGGTGCAGCCGGGACCTGGCCGAATGCTCTGCTGGTCGAAGCGAGGGTACCCACGCCGGTAGCGGACGCGAGCAGGCAAACAAGTGTGAACGAACGCTTCATCGGAATACAAAACTCCTTTTGATCTTTTAATCCAGATCGCCCGCAGTGAGCGGTAGCGGGCCTTCGCTTGCGGGTCTCCCTCGTGCGCATTGCCGATGCAGTCACCTGGCCAGCAAATCTGGCAGCAAATGCGGAAAAGAGACACGGACCGAGATAACACGGGCCAGCAGTGATTATAGGTGTGGGCCGAGGGAGCGTCAACGCAGGCAGGTTAAACCTTACGCATCGATTCCGAACTTTTCCCGAGACCTATAAAAGCAGCTTCGCAATTGATCCAGACCGAGAAGGCAGGCCTTTTCGTGGTTTCTCCCCAGGAAAAACCACGCCTCGCGATCTTTATCCGTCCCCAGCCATTGCGAAACCGCTCTAGAAGGTGGTGCTAACACTCAGGCGGAAAGTCTTTTTCGGCTCGCGGAAATGCAACAGCGAGTCGTAGGCCGAAATCGCATTGTTGTAGGTGTAGTCGCCCGCTCCGCCGGAGGGGAACATGCTACGGGTAATCAGGCTTTCTCCCTGAACATCCTCAGACAGCCGAAGCGCGTTGTACGCATAATACAAGCGGAAAGGCGCGTTCACGATGGGCAGCAACGCAGAGACCTCGCCACCGATGGACATGCGCGGAACGACATTTGTGCCCTCGATCGGCCGGATGAGGTTAATGAACGTTATGCTCTGGCCGCCCTGGCAGGAACCGTTGAAGTAGGCGGTGCAACCGTAGAGGGGTGAATTGAGCTGGTCGGAGCCCTCGACGCTTTGCCGCAACTGCGATTGGCGAACCACGGAGGTGATGTCGAAGTCGTCGAAAATCTCGAACTGGACGGGCCCGCCGAGAGGAATGCGGTACTCGATGTTGGTGGTGAACTTGACGTCGCCTCCCACCGAAACGGGACGGTAGATGGGGATCGGAATCGGGATGTTCCCCAAAGTGTAGTTGCCCGGATCGATCGGAACCGGTGTGCCGTCGGGGTTGGTAAGCGTAATGTTTTGCCGTACCGGAATGAACGCGTAGGGAGTGGCGGCGCGTATGTCGAAGCCCCGCAACTCGTTGTCGCCGCCGGAATAGAACCGATTAAAGGGAGGCGCCACATCGCCGCTGAAACCCTGGACGTAGGAAGCCTGCGCGCGCAGCGCAAGTATGTTGCGCCCTTCCGGATTGGGGCGGAAACCTTTCATCGCGATGTAGTGTTTGTATTGCACCACCGGAGTGAAATAGCGGACATTCCCGAACAGGCCGGCGAGTTGGAGGGCAGCGGAGATATCTGTTCCGAAACGTGGCCGGAACACCGATGGGCCGACCTTGTTGTACGAGTAGCTCAAAGAAACCGAGCTGGTGTAAATGCCTTCCAGGGCATTGGCGCCTTGAATCTGGCCGCTGCGGAAAGCGAGCGTCTGGAACAAATTAGCGGACGCCTGGCTGAACGTCGTAATCGTCGACTTATCCCAACTGTAAGTCAACCCCACGCGCTTGAAGGAACGGCGCAGCGGATAGCTGACGGAGAAATTCAAGCCAGTGGACGACTGGTTGTAATTCTGGGTCAGCGAGGACTGGGCAGCCGTCAAGCTGCTGGCTTGGCCGGTTACAGACGCGTAGTTGCGCGCTGAGTTGAAATCCGACTTCCGGGAGAAGACCTGGAAGCCCAGGCTGATGGGCTTGTTGTGCAGGTAAGGCTCGTTGAAGGCGAACAGCACGTTGCGCGACAAGTTGCCGATATTGCCCTGAACGCTGAGCGTTTCACCGAGACCGAGGAAGTTATTGGTTTGGTAGTTAAGCCCGAGAAAAGTACCGGAGAGGCCGCTGACTCCGCCGTTCAACCCGATCGAGTTCTTGCCCTTCTCATGCACTTTGAGCAACAGCGAGACGGTTCCGTTCTCCGGATCGGTATGCTCTTCGGAGTCCTGTTCGACCTTGAGTGGATCGAAGTAATCCAATTGGTTCAGGTGCAGCAAGCTCTGTTCCCACAGGTTGCTGTTGTAGGTCGCGCCTTCTTCCAGCAGCAGCTCGCGGCGAATCACCCGGTCGCGGGTGATGGTGTTGCCCTGGAACTCGATCCGCGAGACCGTAAAAGCCTTGCCCTCGTCGATATCGATATCCAGGAATACCTCGTGCTTGGTGTCATCGATGCGCGGAGTCGGCACTGCGGTGAAGTTGATGTAGCCCAGCGAACCATAGGCCTTGCGCAGGTTATCGAGGCCCTTGCCGACGGCTGTGGCGTTGAACCACTCACCGTCCTTGGTGGGGAATTGTGCCCGTAGCGCCTTGACGTTCTGCACATGGGTGTTGCCGGTGAAGGTGACTCCGCCAAGGCGGTAACGCTCACCCTCATCGACCGGGACCCTAATGTCGATCCGCTTACCCTGGCGCGGGCGGAAGGTGAAGAAGGAAAGACCGCCTTCGTTCCGGATATGGGTGATGGGATCGTTGACTCCGGCCCGGAAGTAGCCCCGGTCCTGCAGCGCCCGGCGCACTCGCTCTGTATCTTCTTCGAGTTTGCTGGCATCGTAGGTGCGGGCGAAAAGGTTCTCGAGGATGATGGAGTGCGGTATTCCGACTGGCCGCAGATTCTTCATTGCGGCGCGTAGTTCACGGGAACTGACCGCGTGGTTTCCGGTAAAAGCGATATTTCCTACTTTTACCGTAGGGCCTTCCTTGATGATGAAGTTGACCGTGACAGAAGAGGGCGGGATGGTCTTGATGTCCGGCTTCACGGTCGCGAACTGGTGTCCGTGCTCAGCCAGCAAAGCGCGGATCACATCGATCGCTCGCGCCAGCTTGGTCGGATCATAGGGGCTTTCGACCGAGAACCCGGTAACATGCTCTTTCTTGAATCGGTCGAGAACGTCTGAGGTCGAAACCGAGTTCAGGCCCTTGTAGTTGATCTCCCGAATGGTCGGCTTCTCTTTGACGATGATGTCGAGAACGATGCCCTTGGGGGTATCTTCGCGGGCGATCTGCAGGTTTTCGAAGTATCCGGTATTCCAGAGCGAGTTGAAATCGCGCTCGATGATCGCGGGGTCGTAGGTATCCCCGGGATGGGAAAACAACCGGGCCAACACGGTTTCCCTGGGAATGCGGCGATTACCGATGACCCGAATTTGCTGAATAACACCCGGTTGGGCGGCAGAGGGCTGGGCGACGTCCTGCTGAGCCCAGGCAATCAGACTGGAACCGCAAAATAGAAGCAAGGCCAAGAGCCTGCACATCCGAAAGCAATACGGCAGCGCAAGTTGGTTCTTTTGAAACCGGGAGCGAAGGCTCCCTGACACGACGCGAAGAATAGG